>JGI24021J15306_10000654_pt1 | contig 28583 bp, 16 predicted proteins | sample Ectturendosymbi1_FD_15306 | JGI IMG/M metagenome (IMG submission 15306) | reverse complement strand
TGTCAGACCACTTTCCTAAAGTTAGGAGATCTTCTGACAGGACTAGGTGTAAGTGTTTTGGGAACTTCGATGAAAAATATAAAGTTGTATCGTCAGCAAATTTTTGTTGAATGCTTTGATTTTGATTAAGTATTTTATTGACTTTGGGGGGGGGATTAAAAAACTTGGGTATCTGAAAGAAAAACTGGTTTAACGTTTCCTGACTTTGCTGCTGAGGATATGGGTTCCTTTCGTATCTACAAACACAAATATCAAAACCAGTACCACATTTTTTAGGAAAGATCGGAATTATTGAAAACTGGAATCTAGCTGACGGTTTTATAGTTTGCAAAGTTATGTTGCGTTCTTGAGAAAATTTAGCAAACGCTTCTCAAGCATTAAGGCGCTTTATGACGTCATCTTGCCGAAATAATAGTACGAAAAAAAGATAATGAAACAAGCTGATGGTGTCTGCCTAGTAAACGAAATTATATATACTCCGACAAGATCGTAGTCTTCAATTCTTGGTTGTGAAACCAGTGTTTCTCAAACGGGTGCCACTTGGCTTACTGTGGGAGGAATTTTAATTCCTGGGAGGAAATTTGTTTCAGGGATGAATTGGAGAGAAAAAGCTGTGGATGAAAAACTTTCAAGTTTTTGTTATTTGTTTCATCAACACATAAAAACTACACAACGAAGTTGGTTTTGATGGGAATTTCTACAGTACGCAAGGACAAATTGTTTTAACTGCAGTGATTTGCGTTATAAGAGTCTGTTTGGTTCATACTTGTCTATTGTTTCTGCGCAGTAGGTAGTGCGAAATGTTTGCAAATACCTTTTTCGGCTTTTGGTGGGGAGAAATTGACGGTATTTGTGTTTGTAAGGGAGGAACATGAGAAACAGTTTGAGAACCACTGCGATAAGCAGTGATAATGAAACAATAATGTTTTTACCCACCAGATTCTAGGGGAGTGGATGCTTGGCAACCTTCTTTGCCAGATATGGACAGCATCAGACATCGCTTGCTGCACGGCCTCCATCCTGCATCTGTGCGCGGTTGCGCTCGAACGTTACCATTCAATCATCAACGCAGTTCAGTATTTTTCTGAAAGGATGACCAGATCGTGAGTGCGACGTCATTGTGAACCGTTTTGTGAAACGCAGATGTTTTGAAAAACCGTTTGATTCCCATTGTTGCTACGGAGAAGCACGAGGGCCGTTTAATCTACCATGGAAACCGTTTTTACGATTTTCGAAAAAAGCTCGAAGTTATTCAGTAATTTGAATGAAAGGTCCGTATGTTCCACAAACAGTTTTAATGAACAAATTGATAATGTTAAGTTTCTATCTCCAAATATTTTTCTTAAACTTTGCTTGTTGTATGATGTAAGAAAGTTTAATTGTTGTACAAAATAGCCTGGCTTTTGAATCAATTTTAGAACAACACCGAAGATCATTATTGTTTGGCTTTTGGCCATCTGCATCAGCATTCCTCCAATATTAGGATGGAAACCATCGACCTCAGTCTCAGCATCAAGATTAGGAAGCGTTTGGGATGTTGGCGCCAACTCGAGCACAGCAGGAAACTCAAACACTTCAACCGTTGCCCATTGTAAGGTAAACAATCAAAACATCGGAGTGTATTTCAAACATTTCACTTTTCTGCAGTTGACATCTCGTGTTACAATTATCAAAGCTTGCTCTCAGCACTGAATTTTGTGTTGGTATATTCCTTTATCCTAAACTTTAATCGTAAACTGAAGGTTTCATTGCAAAACGTAGAAAAATAACTAATGTGAAAAACTAGAAAGAGATTGAAACTAAGAACTTAAAAAACGAAAAGTTGGGAAAAGGAAGCCAAAGAGAGAATGGAAAGAGAAAAACACAAGAGAGAAAAAGTAAGGCACACGTACAGACAGACAAGCTTGATGAATAGGTGACAATCAACAATTTTACGAATACTGTTATTTTGTTTGGTGCAGTGGCCTCAATTTTTTTTCCGTTTTCCTCCCTTGCACACCACAGACATTTTCATTTCCTGCACACCATAAATGACAAAAAAAGTTAATTGCCGAGGGGAGCATTACAAAAAAGAATAAATACCAAGTTTGATTACAAAGTAACAAATTTATGGTACAAACCAGCCACTGGAAATTTAAAAACAAAATTTCATTCAACTTTATTGAGAACCTTGAGCCTCATGTTGAGAAATTAACAGAGATCAAGGAGAAAAACGAGTCAACTTTACTCAATATCTCTGCGTTCGCAAATGTTGAGTAACCGTTTGCGTCCAGGTCAAAAGGTCCACAACGACATCAAAAGTCCATTAAGTCAGTAGTTAGAAATGGCAGAAGTGTTTGGTTGACCACCACAGATAATCTTTCTTAGTTATCACTGACTGGGGAATCCAACCACACGAGTTGGATTTTGGATGCATGGATTGGATTGATTGATTCATTCGAAAATTTTCTCCCAGGAAATGAAAATTCGTCGAATTGCGAGCAAAGTGGATCCCGGTTGAGAACCACTGGACCACAGAAAAAAAACGATAGACGACGGAATGGGTGCTGGGCCATGGGTTAAACTTGGGGTAAATTTTGAAGATGTTGTTGATCTGCTAAAAACACTGTTTGCTGACTTTGTCAATTTTATTTGCGGTGGGGTCAATAGAGCAATATTTAACTTGATGCGAATACTTTCTTCATAACCTTTCGTCATTATAAATGCTTGCTTTTCTTCCATGGCTCCATGCTGTAAGTAGCTTTTTATTTTGTTCCACAGACCCAGTCGATTTATTGAATAAAACCATTTGCGATTTTCTGTATTCTTTTTATAGAGTTTTGCAATGCGTTCCAACAATAATTTGTTTTATAGTGCTTTTTTTTCACAGTAGGCTATGTGTATTCATATTTAATTAACAATATGCGAATACTTTCACCTTTCACTTGAAGCACTTATGTTTGACACACGACAGTTTGTGGAAAGTGGCAAAGCAGTGATAGTTGCTGGTTATACTTGGACTTGAGCAACAGCGGCCAAAGAATGAATTTCAACCCCAGCATAACCTGAAGACCTGGGAAACTATTCAACGTTGTCGTAAAATGATTGCAACATTGACCAACTTTTCTTAGTTATAATCAAATAAATATCACGCATCTACACAAAACAAAATGAATAACTAAACAACGTCAATATCAAATATCCAACTCAACTAAGGTTTCTCTCAAACTGCGACAACATTGGACGCCATGTGCTGAGGGTCTTTCCATGCGAGGGAGCGATTACGTCACGAGCGCTATGTTAATCAATTGCGCCCGACAGTGCCAATCACATCGGATGAATGGCAACAATTAAGAAAATAAATTCATTGGACTCCCCCAAAGAAGAAACTCAGAACAAACGACGGAATAAATCTGTCAATAGGTGGCGTTGTTTGCCGGTGGGCGATTCAGAAAACGGTGCCTCGCATTTTTCATTTCATACTGTAACATCACAGCACAGCTCAAATTGCACAAATTCGCCTATACTTCTATCTTTCTTCTTCCATGTTTTATTTAAATATTTAACGATGATGTTGCTGCTTCAGTTTTACATAAACTGTAAAGCAAATTCAGACATAACACTTTCATGCAACATGGGAGTGAAGCGTACCGTAAAACACAAAAACGCAACATTCAATTTCAAAATCTTTTTGCACATTTTAATTACATTACAATTTTCTTGACACACGTTCTGTTAAAAATATAAAATAAAACTACTCAGAATTTTGAAAATTTTGAAGGCGTTTAAAATAAAGTTTGGGAGCCATGTTCACCTCTATATTGATTTTCAAAAGGCTTTGAAAATAAATTATTCTAGACCATGGGTCTGAAACTCGAATTGCTCCTAGGGCCAAATGAGAATTTATAAAGTAATGAGAACTTATAAAGTCCCGATTTCCACATTGTGACTACCCGAGGGCCGTATTCTGATGCTGACGCAACAATGGCGGTACCGGAACCTTGCTAGTAAAAGTTTTTACATCTTATTTCGCGCAAAAGGTATCATAAGTTATAGGCAAATCATTTCTAGCCGCCCATACGTTCGTTCAAAAGGAATCTGTTCACTCGCTGTAGCCGAGCACTTTGAAACACCGGTGAGTAAACAGTAAACTAAACAACGCAAATGTATTTGAAAATTGCCAAAAAGCATCGTGGTTCGAACAAACAACCTCGCGGATTGCGTGGTTGAGACCCCTGCTCTAAACTCTCTGAAACCGTTTTCATAAATTAAAGTTGAAAGAAATTATTCTGAAAGTTTCAGCAAATGTTAGTGGAACAAAAATTACACCTTCAAATTATCCGTGTCCCCAGTAACCGTTGCTCTTTTAATTTACAACAGGTTGGTCACCATCCTGGCTACACAGTCTTCGCCACACTGGGATCTTTTTACATCCCGTTAGCTCTGCTGCTGGTAGTGTACACCCGCATATACTTCGCCATTCATCGGCAAATCAAACGTTCAGAATCGCGGTCGCGAATCGTATCCTGGTCATCGGATGAGCGCAAGTCGCTGTCCGTGCGTTCGAGAAGTTCTCCTCCGCGAGATGTCTCTCAGCGACCGATTTCGCAGAAAGAAACAAACGGTGTTGTCCACAGCGACCAAAATGAGACGAAGAACGGAAGGAGAATGGGTTCCTTCAAACAGCCATCGACGTGTAACCCGGGAAAGGAGCAAGAAAACGTGCAGTCGCCTGACTCACGTCGCGGGATATCAGTCACGAATGAGACGAAGTTTTCAACAATAACAAAGACACCAAACAATGAAGGCAGGTTCTTGTTGCAAACAGTCTTCATTGAAGATAACTGGTATTTTTTGCCTGCTTACTCAGTGCCGTTTCTAAATCGGAGGTAAAATTGCGCGCGGATTTTTTGAGCAACGCAGAAAGGTCGAACGGAAAGATTGGTATCACTGGAAAATCGCAAAACGCTAAACACAAAAACGCAGCTGGGCTCTGACCGCCCGGGACACGAAGTGCTCGGGTCATGCAGTTCGCTTTTAAACGCTGCCGCTGAACAAGACCTGTTCATGACAAGTAAATGCCATGTTGGCAGTTATAAGAGGCTAATTTTCCTAAAAATAAGCATGTACACAAACAACATGGTTTTGTGGCTGTTCCAATAAGTGCACGAACCCGTTTCTCCGCTTTCATGAGGTTTTCTTGCGCTTCGTTTTCCTTGTGTCAACCTTCTAAACAATTGTAACACACAAATTAGACAAGTACTTGAAGACGAGATGAAATGCAGTTCCGCAAAGTTGCAATAAATGACCACAGTGTTTTACAAAATTTTTAGAATTTCGTGCAAATGCCTACGACGGGGGTCAAATTTCAACTGTGCTGCGATCAGGTTTTTTCAGAATATGAATTTTCAATCCAACGTGCTTGCAAATTTATACGTGAAGTATGTAAAACTGCATTTTCACAGTTGAATGTGCTTCTCGCTTTGAAAATTTTTGGACTTCTGGAAATATTGTATTTCTGCCAGGTCGGTTGCATGCTATGCGTAATTATTTCATTGCACAGGGAAGGTCCTGAGTATATCCTGGTTAGCTGTTGAAAAACAGAGCGTTGTGATAATCGTGACATTAAACTAAAAAATAAAATGACCGAAATGAGCCGACAACTGAAAAAATATCGTACATGTTTCTTTTAGGGAAGTTGATTCAAGAATGATAACAGCTTGGCAGAAGTCGTTTAGTGTTATACTGGTTCAACGTCAGTGCACAGTTTAGATTTTAAAGAAAATCAACGACTAGATCCCAGATCTGCGGCCATCGAGCAGCGGGACTTTTCACCAAAAAACGCTACGTTGTGTTCCTCACTATCTTTAGCACTCTTTTCCAATAGTTTATTGTTTATTCCTTTTGCTTGAATTAGTTGATTCCTTTTTCTTCTAATGGGTAACATACTCCACAAACCTGCTTTCAAACGCGGTGTTAACCTGTCTGCAGGTGATTCTGTGACAAAGAAACGAAGACCGATTCTACGACGCCAGAGAGCAATCGCAGGAGATTTTTGCAACGAAACGATTAGAGATGCGACATATTTTGATTTTTCTGGTGGTGGAAGCTTTCATAATAACATCTTTTCAAATCGCTCGAGAAGATCGTTATTCGGGTAATATGTCGTTTCTTGACCTAGCAAATGGAATTGTTCATGAAAAGTTCTGATATGCAATTACCAAATGTTTCACAAAAAATTCGAATCGAACGCAGTATGTTGCGATCGCATGAAAATTTCCTACGTTTTTCAAAAAAGCTACTACTTTCCAAATTGATAATTTATTGTGACACAAAAACGTTAAAAGTATTATCAGAACTGTTGTAATCACAACAGTCGAACTAAAGGTTTTAGTTTTTTTGCTGTATCCTGTTGGCTATTTCTGAAATGTGTTTATCGTGGGATTCGTGGCATAGTTTGAAAAAACGCAATATTTTTCGAAACTGGAGATTTTTTGATTTCGGATATTTATATTTCGAACTCGTATATCTGTGACGTTAATCTCTCTCTTCGCAGCAAACCAATCACCAAAGAGCCACTTCATCGCAAGTGGCATTCGGACAGCGACGCTACTTGTGGTCGCAAATTGTCAAGCTTCGAATCAGCAACAGATGCTCATCGCCCCAGAACCCACACTGCTGGACACGTTCACTTTTCAGAGCAAGAGCATGCTGCACGCGCCAACGCACTCGCGGGAAGGCGACCTTTGGCACTTCGTCAAGACAAATCCACTTCAAGAGACGATGTTTTCCAGGGCAAGGAGAGCTGTCAGCAGTTTGCTCTGGCGAGTCCAATGCCGGATCACTGCAGTTGCTGCTGCTGCTTCAGCATTGACACCGGCCGTTCAAACAGCAACAGGTTTCCGCAGCTGGCTCGATCCAGCCCTGTGCTTATGCAGTCAATGAGCATGCGCGCCAAAATCAAAGCGCTGAAAGCTCGAGAGATAAGAGCGATTAGGACGCTTGGAACGATAGTGGGGGCGTTTATCTTGTGTTGGCTGCCTTTCTTCGTTGTGACGTTGGCTAATCCATTTTGCAACTGCCACATGCCTCCCATTCTTCTTGACGTGGTGCTTTGGCTCGGATATTGCAGTTCTATGGTGAATCCGATGCTTTATGCTGCTTTCAACCGCGAGTTTCACGCAGCATTTCGAAAATTGCTGTTGGGAAAAACACCGTTTTTTTGCAGAAATTCCTAAAACAAAAAAGTAGAACAATAATTTTTCTAATTATTGTGTTCAATTATTGAACACGTCTACATACACTGTTCTTCATGAGCAGACTGTGCTTCAAAACTCTGTTCAATGCCAAAAATGGCGTTTTTCTGTTTTTTTTATGAGATACTATGTGAGAACACTACTGTGTGATTGTACAAAATAGCAGTTTTTATTTCTAATAACTGTACATGTGGTAGCCAGATGTAAAGTTGTGAACGCTTGCACTCAGGATGTCCACTTCTATGGCTACAATGTAGCAGCAGGATTGTAAGAGATTTTGTTTTGTGAAACCCTTAATATTTTGCCAATAAGGTACATTTTTGTGCGTGGCCCACAGCGCTCAAAACGTTATGTGCTATGCTTCACAGCCAGAATTCCGTTTCGAATCCTTCAAAAGGCGTCTCGCTACATTTTTTACACTCAGGAAAAGTCGTTTAAAGTAGTCCAGTTTGTGCAACTCTTTTGATTCTTTGCAAAAGCAAGTGTTACGGAATGTTTCTTTCAAATAGTAATTCAGCGGCTAAGTGAGTGCGGACCTTAATATCATCGCATTCAGTCCTTATCGCATTCTTCGTGCATTTCAACGCCTCAGTTTGTGTTTAAGTAAAGCGCACCTATCTGCGTTTTTTGTTCTGTTCAACAACGTCATACCAGCGAGAAACAATTCAGATTGGCGCTAAAATCGATCGTGGTACGGCGCCATCTTTTCTTTTTGTACAATTCAGTTCAGGTCAATTTCTACATTGTTGTCGCCGAGACAACACAAACGACACTCGATATCGTTCGAACGCGTTAAATGATACCAACTGTGGTTTTCCTCACTTCATCCACAGAACACTGCATTGCAGATATTATTTAATCATTTCGGTGGGTGGGACAAAATTCATGAACATACAGCCAACTGGCCAACTAAAAGATATAATTGCTGAACAACCCAGTACTAGGGACTTGTTCTTTCCTTTTGCCATATTCCTTAAAGTGTTTCGCTTGGCAGAAGGGTTGTAAAATATATCAAGCGTTTAAATGGCTGCGGCGCTTTCGAATGGCCTTAACCGCAAAGGACACAGTTTCTACCAAGCTAACGCATTTCAGAAATTCTTTTGCCCTTAACTTTCATTGATGAAGCATAGCGGTTGCTTACACGCTTTCACTGGACGGTGAACGAGCATTCATGCCTTCGCTTTCCGACTTGACAATTATATACATTGGATTTGCGAATGGTCTAAAAAAAGAAAGCTTACATTTGAAAGGATTTGCACAAACAACATGCAGGCAGTACTAACATGTCTCCATACAGGAAAAAAACGAACTTCAGTATATAAACGATCTACCGTTACACTGCACGATGCCATCAGACCAGAGCCTCCAAGAGAAATCTTTTTAGGCAGAACAAAACCCATTTGGGCCCTTAAGAGTGGCAAAATTAACTTGAAATAAATAAAAATTGAGGCTAATTAATGTGCATCAAATTTCAACAAAAAGTGTTTGTTTATTGATCATATGAAACATTATGTTGAAACACACCGGTAATGAAGTAATGTGACAATATTACTATTTTCTAATCACCACTTTTAAATGTTCATAGTGAAATCTTATCAAAGAAGAAACTAGAAAAAAATGCCACAGTCTCAGAATGAATGGAGTCGATCGAGGTTGAATCAAACGCTGCTAATGAAATGAGACAGTGACCTCATTGAGTAACTGCATCCTCGGAATGAGCTTACTTATTATAACAAGAATGAAGGGACAGAACGAAATATTTTTTCAACCCACTACTCCTATTTTTGACCACGAGGCACAATAAATAGCTACACGGGCCACAGGCCGGCGACGACCACTGCTATAAAGCATTCTGTCAAAATACTGTTAAGTGTTAGTTTCTCCGGTATGGTTTCGATATCTTCAGATTTCTGGGTATGTCCGCTAATCCGACACTCATATTCGATTAGAGCAGGGGTTCTCAACCGGGGTAAATTTACCCCTTGGGGGTAAACTTTACTTATCCTGGGGGTAAATTTAATGATGCTCAAGTTACAATACTTTGTTTTTTTCTACAGCGATAGTGAGTAAACAAAAAACGGGGGATAAATTTTATGTTGGGAAGCTGGCAAGGGGTAAACGGGAGGAAAAAGGTTGAGAACCTCTGGATCACAGCCTGTATCTGCTTGCGGCGCAAGTTTAACTGTCAGCAAAATGCACAGCACACCGTCGCGGTGCACTAAAAGCACTTGGGTTCTGCACTGCAGAAACTTGTTGATTTTAAACTTTTTAGTTATCTTACACATATGCGCATCATTCGAGGGCTACTGTTGTTAGATTGGATTTTATTGCGAACTGGCATGTTTGCATTCAAATTTTACTTCAAGTATCTCGTAGTTTGAAACTCTTGGTTTATTGGAGAGAGTTTTATTAAAGATTTGTTTGAAAATGAAAAACGTAAAGGAAAATTCAGTTCAATGGACAGACTGGGTCAGCAATCGTGAGTGTCTTAAATTCAACAAAGTAAGCAAACATTCAAGTTCAACAAAAATAATTACTGTTAATATTTATCAATCCAACACATCAGGAAGATGCACTGCCAGCAATTCACATTAAAATACATCACACTAGCTTTTCAAATCCTTCAGGCTAAACCAGTTTTATCACCGGGATTAATTTCGCTGCATTATTCTGAGTTTGTTGGTAACAAACACTCAGATGTTACTTCAGTCTCGGGCCCCGGAACAATGTACCTGTGGACCCCCCTCTCATAGGCCCTGCATCAGACATATAGAAAACGGCCTTTCAAATGACTCGTTTTAGGAATAAACTTGGATGAAACTTTTCTTGATTTTACTTCCTGAACTAGCATCTTAAACCTGAGCGCACGTTTTTGTTAATTGAAAACATAAAAAAACGATCTTGCAGTTTTTTCTTTGCGCTAATCGAAACGCCGTCATGTCTTATTAGCTGAGTAGTTTGAAAAAATCAATCAAGTGGCCCAGTTGGGCCTTCTTTCAACACGTTTTTTATACTGTGGACCTAAGGAGGACAAATTAGATGGACATTCGGCTATGTGGAAAACCAGTTACTCAACAATGTCTCACATTTTTGCGAATCTGTTTTAAGCTGACATGGCAAGTTTTGCTTATGACGCCACAGACACAAAATATTAACCACGGTTTTTAACTCCAGACGACGAAGTGAATGTTTGTCAGGAAATAGTCACCTTTAAATTATTTTCAGTAACACCTAACGATAGAAAATTCATCCCAGCTGTAGCTCACTATCCGCAAACAAACCTGGTTTCATTAAAACTACTGCTTCGGCGACAAGGTTTGAAACTCGTCCTTGAAATGATCTCACGCCAACTTACTCTTCCCTTAGTTCCTATATCTAATGTGTCCACCTGGCAGCAAACAGTTCTAAATGTCATGGATAAAATTGGCTGAATCTTGAATCTTTGAAACAAATCACCAACGTGGGGAACAAACTAGACTAGCAGACCCCATGCATAGGTCGCATCGAAAAGATTTTAGGGCGTCTTTAAGTCAACGCAAATGTTTACTGTACTTCTCAAATATGGCAAATCTAACATAGCACTTCTAAAAACTCGGGATGCATTTTGTAAACAACAAAATGACAACTCACAACCTCAAAGTTGGGCTTTTTGCGGATAGCGCTTGTTTCCAGTTGACTTAACTAACACTGAGTGAAATCCATAAACTTTCAAACCATTAGCTTGTTTAGATTCATAAGAGTTTATTTAAAACAACATGTGAATAACACGACAAACTGATCTACCCAGTAGAAACATGTGAGCTAAATTTTAGAAAACGATGCGTTGAAACGTGTATTCGAAAGCGATCAGCGAATTAGAAAGTCGACTGAAAATAATTTCAAAGCTTCAGCACAATCCAAACTGTGTCAACGCAGGAAAGCTCACAATTCGATTGGTAGCAGGGAAAACAAAGTTTTTTTGTGAACTACAGCCACTGTCGGGCGTCTTGCGCGGTTCAGCCGACGCCTACGCACCTACACACACATGTGAACGCTGCAAATTTACAGATTGCAGGTACAAAGATAAAAGACAAGAGTAAAATGACGGCACGGAAACAAAAAGCAGACAGCATATTGTGTTCAAACGACTGCATACAATCCCAACTGCTTCTTCACAAACGCGTTGTTGTAAGCTGCAAACGGTCTCTCACGTAAAAAGTAAAAAACATTTTTTACGCTCACTAAGGAGACGGTGCTGGCTCAACGAGACAAACAAGGCAGGTTTAAGCTTACAGCTCATCGCATGGTCATGATGCCCTTGTGATTACGAAAAAAGGGTAGAAATGAGTCAAGAGAAACGAGACTTGCTCATACAGGCAAAGCCGCTACAACGTCAAATTCTTGTACTGCGCAACGAGAACAAATGACTTCTTACTCAGAAAGCAGGTNTTAAGTAGGTGATAGTTGAGAGCAATCAAGTTGATTATTATAGCAAGTAGCGAGGGCGAGAAGACGTGTAAGCAAGCGTGAACGCGCTTTCCGTAAAACGATTTCTTCGTTTGCTGATGTCGACGTAATGCCTCATCTTGCGAGCTAACGTGTAGCGTGGAAGCATTGGTACGCTCGCGGAAAAAGTAGGGTAGTGAGTCGATCGTTGAAAAATTCGTACAATCCCTGGCAATTTTTAAGGTCGTAACGTACCTTGTCAGCAGCAAGTGAGCAGAGAATGCGAAACATAACGCAGGTTTCTGAATTGGTATGGTCTTTTGATGTGTTGCTGAACTAAGCAGTTTTATTCGAGAGCTAAACCGCTTGAAAGAGTCACAGTAAGAAACCATGGAAACGCATTATACATGACCACGATTTGAAAACTTTTACCGTAGCACTGTCGTGGTCGAACAAAAAAAACAAAAAACGAAAGAACTTTTCATACACAAAACAAACCACAAGATGTTATTGTCATGAAATTGTCCACGGCATATACTTCTAAACAGAAAAGGCGGGCAACTTAAAAGAACCACATCCACTGATCGTTTATTTCGGGGCACATCACTTGGATAAGCTGTTTAGCTTAATTTCCGCTGTTGTTTTGCAATTAAAAAAACAACAACTAGGCTCATCAGTGCGTTTTAGGACCTGATAATATTTTTTCTTACAGAGTACAACGACGTCGCGGCATTGGAACCGAAAAATAACAACAAAAACGTAAAGTCTGGTTTGACTTGTAATGGCATTGCTTTTGAGATTTGGAAATTGCTAAACTTTTGGCATCGTTCCCTGCTTCAAAGTTGGAAAGCCGAAACAGAATCACCCAGACGTCGAAGCACCATATATGCCTATACGCTGCAATTGATTGCGGAAAATTTTTTTCACCACAGGGATAACAACCCTATCCACCGTGCATTTATTCACAAAAAACTCGTATGCTACATTGCAGATGCTAAGATCATAATTCTTCCACTCCTTTTAACTGCATTCGAAACGGGACGGATTCGAAATCTCGCGCATGGCTTTGCCAATAATTTGCTGCGCAACTTCAATTTTCAGACAAGGACCACCGACAATCTGCAGAATCGCCTAAACAATCCGTGGAGTCGTATAAACAATCCGCGGACTCCCATAAACTTTTGAAGAAGCATGGAACACTTCGTCGCTCGTGATTGGTCGAGACATTAGCAATGAGCAAACGTTCGGGGAGTAAGTCACTGTGATTTGCGGGGATTTATCAGGATCGCGGGTAAGGAGGTCTTGGGCAAAGCAATCCTGTATCGCTGAAGAAAACCCTAGGCAACTGAAGATCCCCGTTTTGCAAGGCAGCACATATGGCAAACAAGTTTGATCGGCTACTTGGCACATAGCAATATAATCTTGCCCGCTTCATTTTACGTCTGTCTTGAAAGACCCTCTCGGAGGCCATTCTAACAAAGGGCTTGAAACGCTTGCTTGGAGAAGATCGTATTTGGACTAGCAGCACACAAAACTTTTTTACACTCATTGAACCCACACCCTCATATTATCATTTTGATCGATTCCGAACGAACGACATTTAATGAGAGCTAATTTAATTGAGTCTTCACAAATGCGAAGCACAACAGTGAAATAATAAAAACTTCCGCTTTAGCAAAGCGTACAAACAGACTTTCGAACAACCCAAACGAAGTGTCGTTTTTTTGACCTTGACAGAAAATACAAGAGTCCCGTCGATAAGTTGAATAGTTGCGCAGGTTTTTAGGTTATTTGGCTGCAGCGGTTACTACCATCAGTGGTTCAGTCGAGAAAAATGTCCCACTTTTGCCCACTTGTCCCACATTTTAAAGGGGAATGGATTCTCTTACTTTAGCGATGCTGTTTTTCTTTTACTACAAATTTTCAGCAACTTAATTTTTCAATTGTTTTGAATGACACACCATGTCAATTTTTAAAGTAACGCGTTCTATTACTTCTATATTTAGCACCGCGAAGCAGTTTAAATGATCACTCGAAAAGAGAATTGCTTATTTCCTGAGGTTTGGTCGGAAGCATCCTGGCACTTTGTGCAACAGCGTTGAACAACATTCTTCAGTCGTTCTCAGATCTGCAGCACCCATAACATCGATGCGGGGGACTTACATTTCACGGGGTTGCGTTCGGATTTCGGCAGCAAGCCGAAAAGGTGGATTGTATCAAAGCCGACGAGGAGTGAAAAATTACTCCAGGAAGCTACAGCATCGGACAGGGACGCATTGTTGCAGTGTCCGAGATGCTAAGTGCCCGAGCCCTGATAAACCTGAGGTTTCAGGCATGCAGAAGAAACCAAGTGGCAACGCTGTGCCCTGAAAATAGCTTGCCTGAAATTAAAACACAGTACTGGGATAAGGGTTGACAGCCTCGTAAGACGGTGGATCACTGGCCCGATTTCCAGCATCCGAAGATTGCTGTGTTTCTTTAAGCTCTTTAACCTCTTTGAATTGGCCGTCGTTGTAGTTGTCGCTTATCGTTGACGTGCTGCCAAAGACTTTGGACATGTGCGATTGGAAGATCGGTTTGCAATCTTTTCCGTAGTCTTGGTGACTGCGTCGCAACTGAGGAGTGATCAAGGCATTGAAACGCTGAAAAGAACGAAAACATATGAGTTTATTCGCGTTTGAAAGTGAGTAGAGTTTTTTTTCAGCCAGGATGAGAATACCTTGTACTTCTACAGCCACAAACATCTGAAACATATGACTGAGCAGAGCAGTCTGATAAAATTTGCAACATTTAAGCGATTTCCTCTCTCACTAAGAGTGACTACATACCGAATACGTTTACCTTTACCTTCAAGTACACAGTACACAATGCTCTGACAGGAACACATCGAGAAGCCGGCTCACCTCCGAAACAGTTCCTGGAGTGATGATTAATCGATACACGGCGTACAATGGTATCAGAATCATAGAACTGGCGGCCAGTATGAAGCCAATCGCAGTGCCCCAAGCAGGATAAACGTAGGTTTTGTTGTAAACGAGAGGCTCGAACTTGACCATGGCGTAGAAGAAAGTGCACTGGGAACAGAAATGCATGCGTCATCGTTCGAAGCACGCCTTTTCAAAGGAACGGATTTCCTATGCAAGTTATTGAGCCCTACAATGAATCGGTAGGGCGTCGATTTGAAACGTTGCTGATAAACTCAGTAAGAGCAGGGGTGGGGAGGTTGTAGGGTTAACGCAGGTTCACACCGGTGTTGCCTGAAACGCAGTCAGCCTTCCCAAACTTCCGATCTGTCGAACGTGCAACTACGGTATGTTGGGCCATTGTCGAAAATAATCGTTTGTTGGGCGTCGACCGCAAATCACCCAGAAAGTTATGCTGACGTCACCAGTCACCACACACCTCGCAACAATCAAGGTTTCAGCCGTGTGCCATTGCAAGCTTTTTAGAAATACCCCAATGAGTGAGAGACAAAAATGATTTCGCAAAATTTTCAGCAAGTCAATCACAAAGCCAACGAACCTGAACTATATCGCAGTAAGTGAGCCAAGCATAAACATTGATTAGATCAGAGCATCGAGGCAGCGACTGCGCCGCACAAAGAACGGAACTAAGCTTTAGAAACCAAGTCAGTGCATCAAGGAGTGCTCGTTACGAGAATTAAAGCTGGCATGGCTGGCACGAAAAAATCATCATAAACTCGCGCTGCAATGCTACATAATCGCCGGAACCTTTTAACATCAAGCAAAAACTTATCGCGGTCTGCACCGCGCACGACCGAGCAAAACTGTTTAAGGGATTTGCTGTCCGAACCAGCGATTGAAAATTGGGTTGGATGATAACAGCCGACGTAGCGTCAACTTACAGTGGTCAAAAGAGGAGTGCCGATGATCCAAACGTACTTTATGATCGGGATAGGACGAAAGCCAACCATGGCGGTTATGTTCATCCACATTCGCTCAGCACCTGCGCGTGAAAAACACAGTGAGGTCGGATTGTTGTCCAAGTTCAAACACAACGCGATTAGAAAGATAACGCCATATGAAGATGTCAATGGCTTAGTTGAGTACAGCTGCGTGCACTGCAAAGGCAAGATCTTATTATGAAAATAAGTTAATTGCTTGGAAAACTTCCAGAAAATGGTTTATGCTAGCACGACACTGTACCGTGCAACGTATACAAACGCTACGAGATAGGTATGACATAATGCACGCATTCAAATTGGTATGGTCTGTGTTTCTTCAATTGTAAGTTATTCCAAAAACGAATGCAATGACTTCTTTTACAAAAATTCATCATGGCAAAACTGCGTTTTTATCTTAAAATTCCCACTAAAACCTGCAAAATTTCACCTATGCATTGTGGGTCTTTTGAAGTCACCATTTGAATTTTTAAACAGCCCAGCACACATGTTTCTCAGACGAAAAACACAATCGGACTACTTCAGTTTAGAAACATGATTCTGAATTTCGCTGGGAGGTATCTGCAAATGGCCAGACGCTCAGTAGTGTTTGCGGCGTCAAAGGAGAGCGTTGATATGTTCTGCTCATTCTACGCAACCAGGCAATCATCAGAAACAAAACACTATTTTCAGAACTTACCGTATACCCAGGCAATAGTGAAAGCTTCAAAGAATGCAACCCACAGCAAACAAACTCCACTGGCTGCGTAATAGTCGAAGAGCTGAAACACGTACATTCCACCCTGCAAGACGTTTACGCCATTAGGTTGGTTTGCAATGGCCCAACATGGCAGCAAATCACAGAAGACGTGGTACCTTTCAACCAAATTTGACAAATTCAACTATTTTCGCAGAAACGCAGTTGCAGGATTAACCATTACGTAATTACTCACATTGGTCACCATCGTAAGACCGATCAGATAAGAGACGATACACGTGACCGCGATGAAGATCTCTCGGTTGTATCCGCGTCGCAGTTGCCGAGGGAAGAGATCGACAAATGATGTGATGAAGCCTTCTGTCTCGACGAACTAAAAATAAAAAAAAAGAAATAAGTCAAAGGCACTATTGTACTAGGTTCAGTGCATCTTAAGACATTTAAAAACCCGCAACTACGTAACATGTCAAGTTAATGTTGTTGTAAGGAGCAAAGACACGAATGCATGTAAGAGATGACTACCACCGCAAGCCACTTAAAATCGACTGCCTGGCATTGAAAGCAAAAGATAAGCGAGTTTCTTCACTCAACAATGTATTTGCTTATATTTGATTGTTTTTTGGCTAGGAAGTCGACAAACACTCAGCGTGAAACAGGCCCAGCACAAGCGATCCGAATTAAAATTCGGAGTGCTAACTCCAAGCGGACCTGTCCTTATTTCATGAAAGTAGTTTGCCCTTAGACAGCCGTGGATAAAGCGATGCTTACTTAAATCTTCTGCCCGGTAAAAAATCTCGGTGCGCTCCTTGCGGCCAAGGTTTGTTGCGACGAAGGGCTGGAAGCAAATGTAGATAGATGACGTCCAGAGCAGGGTGCACAACTTTTTTGTCATAGCCGGCCGCATTACGTTCATTTTTATGAATTACGGCCGCCAGTAAGTTCAAGTTACTTTTATTTTTTGCATTACTTCTGTTCTGCTTCCACACGTCTGTTTTGCCGCTTTTCTACTAAGTATCCTCATGCGGTAGATAAAGAGTTTTTATAATGCACGGCCTGGTAATTTAAATTGCATATTCACGGTCGCATACATCTTTGTCGAAGGACGCAGGTTGTGCATCCCCTGTTCTAAAGTGTTTGAAACATGGTGGGGCGTTTTATGTATTGTTCGAAAAGGTTGCTGGAAATGAGTAAAGAAGAATGAAGAAGCTGATAAAAGAACGTTCGTGGTATCTATCACAGAAGCGTGCTGTTTGACGTACCAAACAAGCAACCAGGCGTGACAAGATGCAATGCAGACGGACATGGAAACACACGTACCTGGGCAAACCTACAACTCGAAGAGAAGCGTCACTCATAAAAACTGCCTGACGGTCTGGCGATGGTATCGCTTGAACGTCCCGCTTAAGCAGCGATAGAAGCCATGTTAGCATCAGCAATCAGTAAACAATGGATTTGAGATAAAAAGCTTATATCGGGAAAGCAGAAGCCAGCTCGATCGGCTCGAAATGTCGAATAGCTGCTTAGCGCAGCCGCAGCGCCTATTTTTAGGTATCGCGTTTTCGATGGTGGCCCAGGGTTAGCGAACCGACACAGAACGGCAATTAAGCCGCGTTAGTTGCATTGGAATCTCTTTCAACCGGCCAGTGTCGGCCAGGTTCGGTGGCAACGGTCGGATCGCGAAAAACGATTAGTGAAAGCTATAAACGGGACCCAAGTGAAAAGCTGTGAAATGTGGCGATACTGGCAATAAACAATAGTTTTATCGGCCTCTTCTCCTCGCCGACCATGAACTTCAAAGCTTCTTAGGAGTTCACTTTAGCAAGAACCGCAAGAATATAATCTCATTGCTATCATGTTGTTAGCAACTTTTGCTAAACAAGATATGTCTCGCTTCTTTACCGTGAAACGATGATCTTCATGTCCATAAACAACTTGGTGAATCATCGTCGTTGATTCAACTGCATTCTTTATCTTAATTTGTCAAGCCAAACGTTTTGACTGTAGTTACACAACCACAGCCATCTAGGACCACCAGCAGGGCCGCAACCAGCTAATATTTTTGGTGGGGGGGGAATTTTTGTAACTTGGTGTACTACGGAATGATTGTATTTTGTTATACCTGCTAACAACTAAATATGGCTTTTGAAAATTTCTTTGGGGAAAATTGCCCGATTGTCGCCCCGGGTTGCGGATCAGACAACCAAAAAAACGCACTGGTTGTGATAAGTTATCTACATATACGTTACTCCTAGCTTTGAAGTCAGATTTGAGGTTTTGGCAACAAAAAATACCTGCCATAGCATGAATTCGGCCAAGACGTTCGAAAAAAACACACACGCACACATTTTACCGACTTCCCCTCGTCAGGTTGGTCGCTTTCTTTCATTGTATTTGGCTTTGTATGGCCAAACTTACAGTAACTGGGAAATTAATGCGGTAGCCACGATACTTAGAAACATGTTGACACACGAATCGAAGCTAAAATGAAACTCTTGCTTGCTGGGTGCGATAAACGTTCCGTTTCTGAAAGTTATTTGCTGCTGAAGTTTGGGACAAGATAAAGAAATCTACCAGCCGACAATTTCGGCAGGCGTGACACCCCATGCGCATTGCTAGAACAATCAATGTGGGGTGCACCTTGCAAGTGGGAATACCGGTTTGACCCAAGCGAGAAGGTCTCCAATGTGTCAAATAACGTAATTTAAAACATCGAAGGGCCTCCAGCTGGCAAACAACTACATTCTGAGAAGCAAAGTATTCAACAACACTAATTTAGAAGATTAGGCTGCAGAGGCTCGGTCGCGCACACGTGAGTTTTGAGTTAAAGTATATGTCTTCGAAAAGGGAAAAAAGCAACTAGTTTTTGCGTGCAATATGTTCTCATCCAGCAGACCTCCCTGGCAGACTCACTCATTCAACATCGAACATATATTCAAAGATCTGTTCTCCTATCAAAGCCATAGTTTGATCAAGGGCTTTGGTTTGACGGTCAGAGGAAGTACAGTAAAATGGTAAGATCATTAATTTATCAGTGATCCTGACACCACAGCAAAAAAGTGGCAACTGAAAAAAGTGGCGAAACTGAGATTAAAGGTGTAAGTGACTGAACGTCCCAGCCAAGAATAAGCAAGTTTTGCAAATGGGTTGAATTTTCCATATTTTCATAGCTTATGAGGGGAGTAATCCTTAAGCCAATCTAATTAAGTAAGCTTTCTCATTTTTGACGAAACAGTAAATTTTCGGCACTCATTAGTGTGCAGGGCCTCAACGCCAAGAGGAATCTGGCGAAAGAAATAAAATTAGAAGATGTTGCACCGGTGCACTTTCCTGCAAAAGACTTTTTTGCTTTTGGGAAAAATTCCGTACTTTCAAAATTTGGTAGTTTACTCTACAACAGTACTGTTCAGCTCAACAGCATCATCAAGTGTTAGTTTCCAGTCCAATGAAGTAAAACAGTTAAGACACATCAGTATCAGCTTGCCAGTGCATTGCGGCAATCGTGTCATTGCGTAGAAGAAGACAACCATCACTCGTAACAGAGAAGGCGGAAAATGCTGCCCACGAAGTGTGTTAATCAGTACATCACGTGCGGTTCAGAAAATAAATCAGCTTCTTCCGTTTGTCAAATCCAGGAATACGTCCAAGCCTGTGGCGGCCAGCACTAAAGCAATGCCGAGCGAACAGCCCTTGCTGCTATCAAAGCACACCAGCTCAGGCTCCACCTGACAAGTTGCCTTGAGAAAAGGCCTGAAAGCGCAGTGTGTGGTGACACGCAATTGAAAAAGAAGCTTGACGGTGCTCTCTGTCTTCGTGCAAACAACTGCAAAACCTAAAGGGACGACGTTGGTTATTCTCGTTTAATCAGTGAGCACAAACTAGGCACAGAAGCTATCTGACAATGATACTGTAAATGCAATCACATTTTGTTTTTACGTTCGCATGCATTATGGGTCTTGTCAAGACCTTGTGAATTGGTACGTTCCTGGCGCACGGAGTAAAAAAAGCTGCGGGAAAGGTTGTCTAACTCCGTTCGGGCTGAGAGGTGCAAACCTCCGTGAGGGGCAGCTTTATTGGCCCACCTGGCCGTCCGAACCCCGTCACAAACAGCCAATTGTGGGCGGCTGAGGCATAGAAAACCTTTTTATCACCTTAAAGAAACTCTGCCTAGGCGTCGTTGTGATGTTGCGCACTATTCGTATGTACTTATGCGTTCATGAATGTATCTTGCACTTGCGTTCGCGTAATTGCACGTGCAGTGACTCCATCGTCGACAACGACAGTAGTGCCACAGGTGCAGTATGCGCCTCTGCTTGTGCGTGGAGTTGTATAACAACAAATGAATAAATACAAAATTTTAGGGCAATAGTATTGTCATTTTGCATGTCACCAAATAAACTGTTTTTTTGCAATTACAACACAGCTTCGAGTAAATAATTTTCTTATCACCAAGGTTGTTAAGTCGTGTTGTACAGTGTCTTGACTCACAACGAACTGATACGCAGAAAATAATCAGCCCTTAAACGATAGCAGTGTTTCTGCTGTAAACACCGTCCTCGTGAGTCGTGCACTTCATAGAATTTATTGGAGCTAATTTAGTCGAGAGCAAAACATCTGCAGCAGTCCAATCGTGCGAACCGCATCCTGTTTCACACACAGCGCAAAAACACTCCTCGTAATCTCCCGCAGGAAATCACGGCCAGGAACAAGGGCGCACGCAAGGGGGGGGAGGTTAAAATCCCTCCTTGAGCTTGATATTTTACAAAACCTTTTTAATAAGGCGAGTGTTTAGGGCTTGATTTTTTACAAAAATAAGTGGAGTGTGTAGAAGAATATACCTATTATGTCAACAAATTTTGCTCGAAAACATGAATATAACGTCACAAACAGCGCACACCAGATACAAATAACCACCATCTGCCACTGAATGAACCCCCCCATGGAAATTTTCTGCGTACGCCACTGGCCAGGAATACAGACTTGATGTTTGCAATCTCAGTGTGGAGTAAGCAACAACGACGGAATGGCTGAATTGTGTAGAGCAGGGTCTCTGAACGTTTTTTCCAGAATACCACATGAGCTGTTGCGCAACAGTTCGAGGAGCACATATCTTGCGTAATGAGATTGTTTCGGGTTATGTTACATTCTACCAAATCAATAAAATTTTCGTAAATAACATTATTTTTTCAGTATTGACAGAATGTCTTTGCGGGCCGGACTTGGCCTGCGTGCCGTAGTTTGGAGACCCCTGGCTTAGACGCTGTGCTGCACAAACAAGGCCTAATATATCGAGCTAAAGTATGTGGACAATTCAGCTTGATCACCAGAGTGGCCGCTTATGTACTGTAAGCATAAAGAAACGTGTTGATCAAGAAGATCCTTTTCAACGGTGGATTATTTGCAAAGAAAAAATATCTTTTATTTGTATTAAACATCTCTTACATGTGCTTTTATATAGCGGATGTTGTACACGGAAGATGTTTGGTAATACCGTCTTGCTAAAGTCATTGTAGGGCGTTTCTCAATCTCATGTAAGTAGGCGGGAAATGCGTAACGGAAAAATGACACGAATCAGCCTTTACTTGGTGGAAACAATGGTTGCGCTTGGCAAGCAGAGACACCGAAGAATGGGGAATTGCCCACCCTTCCCTTTTAACAGGGCCCAGCCGGGGTAGAGGTTTCTCGTTCAGTAAACAGCATTATATGCCATGTTGACATGCTTACTTTCATCAATTTTTTTTCTTGCTCTTTCAACAATGAACGTGCTTGGTTTGTTGTTGGTTTTCATGGAATTTTCATAAAAGTTTTCCATAGTGTAAAAATCTCGAGTATTGTCAAATGAATCTCATTTTGGGAAAAAACAACTGTTTACGAATTATTTGTTTTTTATAAGTTTCCAGTGCGCTCAACTGCTTTACTTCTCCCCTGACCTGCGGCTACTCTGGCGTTCCTGGTGGTGAGATACATTAGCTTCAATTTGTAATGGCGAAATAAACATCGGAATAAAAATGATATCAAAGATTGCACAAGGAACTGCATTATGCTTTTGGTGGTGTGTTTGCAAGAAATGATGAAAACATTACTTTGAAATGAAAGTTTATGTGAACACATCTTTTCCAGGCAAGTGCTGCATAGAGCAGTGTTTCTCAATGTTTTTCTCCATGCGCCATGTAATCATCTCCAAAGTCGTGATGTCCTTTTCGGAAAATTTAAATTTTATTATATAAAAAGCGAACTGAAAGGCCGAAATCATTACATTTTTTCTAATCACAGCTTTAGTTTTTAAATCTCATTCTGAACTTGTCCCATGAACAATAGGCACCCACTATCCGCCTCACGTTGGATATCACTGGTATAGAAAGCAGTCCCGTCGCTACGGGGGGGGCTTTCGTGGGCTCAGCCCCCCCAAACAAAGCTCCAAGCCGTCCCAAATTGAAATATGAAACACACTGTAGGTTAGTGGAATTTTTGTCAACCTTGAATGTCAAACTCCCCTGCACAAACATAAAACCTCCCCTATTGACGACTTTCTGGCGACGGTTCTGATAGAAAGAACCAAGTGTTGCAGGTCAGACGTGAGAGCTTCCATTGAAATGCGACATCGTTGCGCAACACCGAACTAAACAATCTGGGCGGTGGCGCTAGAGCGACCAGTTTGATCAACTGCTTCTCGATGCGACGCGAAGCCGCTTGTGACGTCACCTCTTTTTTCATTTCACAGCGCAATGAAGCGAAGCGGTCATATCAGGGAAGCTATTTTTCCACCTGTGGCAGACCGGCCTCTACAGTGACCCACAAATACGATACCACGACGGGAGAGGCTCAGGGAACATTCAACGATCGTGAGGTTGAGATAGACGGTTGGGAAAGCGCGCAGACTGACGTGAAACGAAAAGAAGCATGGAATGGAGACGTGATGTCTGGCACGGTGGCCGCAAGGGACTTGCCGGTTAAGCCGGCCGCTGTTTTTATTCCACGGTGAGCCTCGTATGGTTCAGCCTGCACACGAGCTCTATTTCAATGAGAGTCAACGCGATGGCTATGGTAGCAGTAATTCAGTTTTGATCCATTTCTGGTCCCGTTAAACGGGGGTTGCCAGATTTATCTGCTTTCCGCCACGATTATCTTTGCTCCATTTCTCCATCTTGCTCGACTGAAATGTATTTATTCCAAAAACCACTGGGACTACACACTCTAGTTTCATTAATTTTTTTTAGGCCAGCCACGTTACAATTTACCGTTTCTACTTTCTACTGCATGGATTGCTTAGAATCCTTAGATCAAAAGATTTTACTGACAGGTCAAATCAAAGAACGTTTTCAAGGAATGGACAACTTTACCTGGCTATCGAGTCCTAGAAGAATGAGCATGACGAAGAAAAGAATTGCCCAGACAGTTGGAGCTGGCATTAGGGTAATTGCCTTAGGGTATGCTATGAAAGCCAGACCAGGTCCTGCAAAAAAAGAGATGTGTGAAAAAAAATTTAAACATAAAATTGTGACAAAACCAACGTAACGTGACGGTAAAACTATAACAAAATAGACAAGAAACTATTTTTCTTCCAGAAGCAAGAGTTAGAATTTCATGGATGACTGCTCAGGATGATTGACCGACTCTTCAACACGTGCTTGACGTCACTGAAATGTGAGTGACACAACAGCTGCGTTATGTCGCAGCACACGACAAGGAAGATATCAATTATGACCATCTCGCCCGCGATAAGGCTTTCATTTACAAAGTAAGTCTGGCTAGTTACGGAGCATGTGTTGAACGGTGTGTAGGCGCTTTTGACAAGAGAGCCGGAGGATCACGGTATTTATTTCACCGGCTCGACAAACGTCGTGATTTGTTCAATGTCGCGGTGTCATTGGCTGCGACCAGCAAAGCGCATTCCTCAGAAGCGTCGCCGCCGCAACGCCACATCGCTGTAAGAGCAGCGGCGATTAATCTGCAAACGGCCTCACTGGGAGTGGGTGCTTGAAAGCGTGAAGCTTTACTGAGAATCGAAGCGTAGTACAAGAAAATTTCCGGGGAGGAGCAGATGGCCATGACGTGTGGCATAAAATCACTGAAATGTTTCCGTTTTTCTTTTTTTTTTCTGTTTCAGTGATGTTAGCGCACAGCGAACATGCGGATGATGAACTCATTCATTCTACGAAAGCGCAATCGTCAAAATTGGACGCCAAGATCAAGCTTGCGATACAAAGTGTCGAAAATCAATTTCGAGGTATGGTCAGGCCTCTTATCTTGTTACGAATCTTAGCGTCCTCAGAGACACCGCGAGAACACGCCATTAAAATAACGGCCTGGCGCAGTTAAGACAGGGTTTGATCGCGTTTGGTGAGTTCGGTCGGCCTTTTGCGAGTGTGTTGTTGTTTCAGGGTTGATCGAACTATCGAACTGCGTTCATCACTTGCTTCGTTGAAAACTAGTGAGCGCAATCCACAGCAACACTGGTGTAGGAGGCGGGACTGCAAGCGCACCCCCAAAACGTTTGATTTGGTGAAAATCCGGGCAAAATCTGTGGAAATGTTGGCAAGATGTGTTAATACCTTCGCAAAATCGTTGTATGGGCTTTAATTTTACAAAAATGGCACCCAAAATCAAAGTGCAGACTTTTTTTGAAGGTCATGTTTTTATTTAGTTCTTTTCGGGCAAGTTAGGGGAAATTTGGGCACAAATGGTGCTTGAAGTGCTTTGATTTGAAAAAATACGCCCGACGTGAAAAAAATGCATCGTTTTTTTTATTTTTTGGAGATAATTTTCTTTGGAGTATTTTTCGGGTAAGTTTGGGGAAATTTGGGCAAAAATCTTTAGCACCCCCAAAAATTTTCCCGCCCCTACACCTGTGCACAGCAAAACACAAGTTTTGTTAATGGTTTTGTCATAAATATATAGCTACAGATTAGACCAGTGGTTGGTAACTTTTTCTTTATTGTTGGTAAATTTATTGATCAAACTTGCAATGCTGTACAGCGCTTAAGGGCTCGCTTCTCTGGAAATTTATTGACGCCCCCTGGGGGGGAACGCTCCCTGTTAAGACCCACTAGATTAGAACATAGTGCCATGGGCGTCGGAAGGATTTTTTCCAGGGGTGAGCCAATAGTGGATTTTTTCAGGGGTGCAAAGGATTTTTCCTGGGGGTCCAACAATGGTGAAATTTCATTTTACCAACTCGAAACTAAGAGAAAAACATTTTTCCACCAAACAGTTAATGGGAAAATATCAAGTTTTAAATTCTTATGGGCAAGGGCAAAGCCCCCTTGTCCCCNTNTCCGACACCTTGTTGGTGCCCGCATAACATAAATACGTTGGCTTCAGGTATTTTGCCCAATTAAGGCGAACTAGGTGTTTCTCCTGTAGCATATGCAAATGAATGCCTGCAAATGAATCGCTTTAACATATGCAAATGAATCGCTGCAATTCTGTTTAGAAAAAGTTTTGGTTTTTATTTCGAACAGTGTTGAAAGAACTACTGTATGTTAAAATAAATGAACTACGTTTAGATTGAACTTTTTTCAATGCCTAACCACTCAGTTGAGCCCACGCATTACAGACGTAAAATACAGTTATTTAAATCATCATTTGTGCAACTGCAACGACTTCCTTCCAGTGATATTCGTCGCCAAGCAACAGTAAACGCTTAATTTTTTCTTATTTTTCACAAAAAAAACAACAAATAAATGGAAAGCATGGCATGTCTGTGTGTATCTTATGGCGTGAACGTGAGCTGTTGTGAGTCTGGCAATCCTTTCACGTGCGAAATCCGAAAAGGAGTGAAGGTCAATGTTGACTACCGGCCACAAGGCTGTACCTGACTCGGCGACATCCGTTATANTCACTCCTTGTTCCTGAGCCATGAAACCGAGCACGCTGAAAATTGCAAAACCGCTGACAAAGCTGGTGCCAGAGTTGAGAAGGCTGAGAATGATGCAATCCTGCAAAAGAATCGAGTTATCGTGTCACCACAAGGAGCTGATACGCAGTCACTAATGTGATTTCCTAGAGAGTGGGTAAAAAACGAGTACAACTAAAAACTGTTAAGAGCAATCCAGCCTCTGTCCGTTTTTGCGTCTTGCGCTTACCCTGTAGCAGTTGTTGTGATACTTGTTGTAGCTTCCCAAAGAGACAAGGGCGCCCAGACAGATGGCAAAGGAGAAAAAGATTTGCGTGCCTGCGTCGATCCACACCTGTAGATAAGAAGAGGTAAGTCCAAACGCAAAATAAACAAATTCTAGCAGTTTTAGTAGAGATATGTTTGCGCATATTTTCAATTTTAAGCTTCTGAAAAGAAAAACTTTTGTTGGAGTATATTTCTTCCAAAGGCAGATTTCGATGTCATGATCCAAGCTTCTTTTCTGAAAAGTTAAGTCGAGATATTCCAATTTCGCAAAGGATGTTCGAGGACCGAGTTGACTTCTTAGCGATTCTTTCCTGGACCGAGATTTTTAATCCTACCGTTGTTTTCAATTGAGTCATCAAAAAGGCTTCAGTAATCAAAAAAGGCTTTACGTGGAACGCGATTCGGACACCAACGATTCCACAATACCGTGAAAATAAATAGTTTTTCAACTACTTAGAAGATGACTGTTAGCTGCCACCTCTCGACCTTTAAGCGCAATGTGAGTTTTTAGAAACAACTGTTATGGCATTTTGGTACCTTTTGAGACGCGCTACAGGGACTTTTCTTGCGAAAAGACCGAAAACACTTAAGAAAACCATACAAGTGCATTATAATCTAAATTAATTCGAATGGCCAACAGACTGTCACACCACTCTCTGCAACAACCAAGTGAATCATTTTCGCCATCAATCCAACCAAGACATTTCTTCGCACTGTGGCCGCAGTTCAAGAAGAAACAGGTTCAACTTTTATCATGAATCTACCTCACGCAAAGTAATTACTGTGAAAACCCCAAAAGTTGTTGGATCGTGCTGACAACCTTCATACAGTGCAAAACGAATTGCAGTGCCGGAATCATTGGTTCCAAAGTTAGGTTTGGTTTCTTTATGGTATGACCGCAGCCACACGTCACTAAGCCAGTCGAAAGTCATCAATACGATTATGACACTTGTTTATAAGGAAAACGAAATGCGTTATTCCAGGTCAAAGCTGACAGACTGCTTTTGAATTTGAAAACAAAACATGCCTGAGTCTAGACCAGGTGTTCCCAAACTTTCTCTGGCCACGTATCCCTTCAACATTTCGATAGATGAGCATGTACCCCTAAAATTTCTTATGACAAAAAGGCTGAGGCAAATAACAAAAATATGTTTACGAATACGCATATAATGATTTTGAAAATAATATTCACCAATGTATGTATAAATATTTTGAAATGAATGATACGTAAACATGTTTTTCCCTTCTATTGCTAACCTTAAATGTACCCCTTCAGATGTGCAAATGTACCCCTAGGCATGGGCGCAATTTTGTTGTAAAAAGTGCGAGGGACAGCTTGGTGGGAAACCAATATAGTCATCGGGTCGATGCAGAAGTGACATTTTATATATATGCAGATTCCCAATCTTATTTCTAGAGGTGTTTTGAGAGCAACACTAATCACGCTTTGTGCTTGCAGATGATTTACATATTAATATACATACATTTGTTTCTGGATACGGTACTGCAGCTCAGCCTGTTTCTATCAATATCGTATGTGGATGTGTACAAGCACAGCAATATAGTAGAACACATTGTTTGGGTTTTATCAGAGCTGTCAGTTGAAGTGCACAAAATGCTGAATCGCATTGGTCGCACGTGCATATCACTCTTACAGTAGAACACTTCACTTTTCATGCATTTTATAAGAAGTGTGGATTACAGCCCGATTTGATTTCTTGTTCAAGTCGCTTAACGTTACAAAGACGATAAATATTTTTCTTGCACAGTTCAGTTTTTTGGAAAAGCTACAAACCTTTTTCATGATACTGGCCGTCAGTGGCGTACGCAGAAAATTTCCGAGGGGGGGTAAAGTTTTGTCGCAATCGTGTGACGTCACAAATCAACTTTAGGGCAAGTGGTGTAGGTACGACCATTCTAGGGGGGTCAGGGGGCATGCCCCGGCAAAATTTTGCAAAATTACATCTAAAAATACGCATTATTGTGCATTCTGGAAGCAAGCTTTAATATAATGCTTTTGCGAGACTTATTAGGCGGTGAGACAGAAAACTGAACTTTTGTTGTCTGAGACTCATGAAATAAACCTATATGCGTGCTTGAATGTTATAAGTTTTAGACATGTATCGCTTATCGAAGACGCTTATTGAAGTTTGTGGGCTCAAATCTCACGCCAGCCGAAGCTTT
>JGI24021J15306_10000652_pt1 | contig 28602 bp, 17 predicted proteins | sample Ectturendosymbi1_FD_15306 | JGI IMG/M metagenome (IMG submission 15306) | reverse complement strand
TACTCTGTGAATGAGTGATCGAACTTTGCAGTGTCCGTTTGATCGATGGCGTGTCAAGCCAGAATGCTTTCGCAGTTTACCTAGACTAGTCCAATTTCGTAATTATCGCCCTACTCCGCAGTAGTGCTGCAACAAGTGTTACGTGTCAGCTAACAATAGTGTTAAGAATGTGTCTGTAACCTATGGTTGTCTTCAATGCAGTTGCAAAGAGTGTCTGTAACCCTGTGATTCCGCCGGCTTCAATGCCTTGTATTACGTTCTGTTTTTATCAGCCTGTTTTGTGCAGAGTGTGTTTGTTCATACTATGGACTTCGTGTCTGTTCATAAACAAATAAATTTGTTTGGCGTTGCGTCCTTCGCTTGTATAGATGGTACTTGGTGTGTTTGCTTGAATAACTCCCGTCTTGAGGTAGCAGGGATTCTGATCACTTCAACTTCCTGTATCAACGCCGCGGCGGTTGCTTTACAACTTCCTTCAGTGCGTTATTTTTGCTGAATTCAGGTTTATCAAACCCAAACGCTTTGGGGTGTATGAAACTCGTTTCATTTTGAAGAACGACTCCGAACCCCAATCATCATGAAAACAGCTAACTGGCATGTTTCAATCCGCCGCCAGGCAGTTTCGCTTTGCTTTCTCCGTAATTATACTGCTCCTTCGTGACCGTCCCTTGTCAGGTAAGGTTCATCCTGCCGAAACTGTTCGACCAGTCAACCTAGCTGGCAGTTTTGCCCGAACTGCACCTAAGACAAGCATGCAACAGTTACAACACCCCGTAATAGGAGTGTGCCTTCCTAACACTTGGCCAAGCAAAGGTTCGCAGTGATTAGACCTCCAATTACTCAAAGCGGCGCCACCCCCATCACACTTCAATTGTCGCCTTTTCTGAGAGGTTCGAAAACATTCTCTACTCAAACTAAAGGTCAGGATGTACAGAGCTGATGTTTCAGAACAACCAAAACTTTAAGCACTGTCACCTGATAACATTATGCAATTTATTCACCCCATTTCAAAAAATTTTATTGAAAAGGGCTGGAACTATTTTGAGGGAACACGTAGGGTGAATACTTTTTACAGATAAAGCAGGCGCCTTTTCTCAACGGATAGCACCAGTTACTTTTTTCCAGATGGCAAAGAACAACATTGTCGAAAGTAAGATGCACACCTTTTCCACTGTTTACTTTCTGCTGACAAGAACTGGTGGTCGCGGATGTAGTGGTGGAGCGTTGGTGAGTTTCCTCCGGGTCATTTAGTCAAATTGAAGACGAGCAAACGTGTGAAGAATTTCGTTTCGTTATAATTACAACTTCTAGTGACGAAATATAAAAGCCTATCTTGCACCATGCGTGAGATTGTAAAACAGAACGCGTCGACAGTATAGAACATCGCAAAAAGAACAGTGTGACAAGTACGGGGTTGCTCGCGAGCGTCATCGAGCGGAAGAAAACAAAAACAAGCTGACGCGTCATCATTTGCTCTCGAGCGACAGGTAGAGACTGATGCGAAAACAAGAATTTTTTATACAAGTTTTTTCGATGTACAGTGTCAGCGGCAGAAGCGTGTCGGGCGAGAATGCCAAAGCGGTGGCACACCAGGATCGGGAAAGCGCGATACTGTGATTTTCCAAGCAGGGCACAGAATTTTTTTTTTTTAAGAAATAAAGTAATCCTTTCGCGAACCTTTTAACACCATGAGTGGAAATCGAAAACCGCGCGCTGTCAATTGTCCGAGCCTCGACACGCTGCTGGTCAGCGACGATGGAAAACGTGAAAGCAATTCTGGTCGCGAAGCGCGCAACCATAAATTATGCTGTGAACACGTGGAACCGAACACAACCTTCCCGCATTAATCGACAGGTCACATTGAGCTAATTCAAAGCGGTTGAGATATAAAACGGGAAGTGGTGATTGCTGATTACCACGAACTGTTCCACGCTGGTCTGTAACAGGCAAAACACACCAGAATTTCAAAAAAGCTTGATCAGATTAACGGGAAGAAATCTTACAAATGCAGATTAACATCTTAACATTTGGAAGGCAGGATCTACTATTTCTGGGGTGACCGTGAAGCGGACGTATACGTTCAGATAATATCGCTGTTTAAAGTTAATGGTTAAAATTCGTTGAAAGCCAAGGAAGGAGCTGGCCATACTTCATACTCCGCTTGTACCTGTCCAGTGTACAAGTGCCGGTAAACGCAAATTCAAGCATTGTGGAAAAAAAAGCATTTGACAGAAAAATCACGAGATAAAGAGGTCTGAAACGCTGACACAGCAAACACTCATTGAAGGGCAGATTTCTTGGCACCCAAGCAACAACAACTAGTTTGGAAAGCGCTAGTCGATTGTGAAAAAGAACGCATCCAGAAGTTTCACGTCAAGCAGATAACCGGCGAAAAGATGCATTTATGAGCGTAAAAATGTTTGCAGGCCGTGCTTGAAATTGAGGTTTCACAAACTCCTCACCACACGTTTTCGAATAAAATATAAACGATTGCGGTCGTCTGCTGGTCGACATTTCGTCAGCTACCAGCGTCCGGCAACGACAATCGTTTATATCGAAATAAAAACAGCAATGATGAAGGTCGAGAAGGCAAGCGTCCAGTTCAGCAAGCACGATTCGAAAAATGGTCTAATTACTGATGCCGCTCTTGCCAGGGCAGCATCGGCAGCGCTCTATCTTTCGTTACGGCTTCAGTGTCAGCGCTCCTGAGCACTCGCATATTCCACCTTCGCTTTTTCGGCAAAAAGATGCTTCGAAACGCCATCTAATTTTACTTTCTTGTAACAGTAGTCAGGTAGAGTTAAGCTTGCTTGATAAAGTGGATGAATTCATCTGTCGCTCATGGTTTTCCAAGACCCGAAGTTCTATGCGAAATCGATACTTAGAAATGTCTCAAGTATTTCGCTCACGCTCAAAGCAGCAAACATTTGGCCAGATGGAAAAATCGAATGTTTTGGAAGATAATCGACATTATGCAAGCTTGAATGTTGAAAGAAGCTTTCTACAGGTATTGTCCGCCATTTCGAGGAAATCAGAGTAAGGGCAAAATACGGCCAAGAACAAAGCGCAGTAGAGTACTATGAAGTACGTAAAACTTCGACAACTTCAGTAACTTCAAGACTATTCACTTAAGACAAGACAGAATCATTTACGAATGCCAAAAATGTTGTCACCCCCCCCCCATTTTTTTACATAAAAATGGTTCGAATTTCTTTAGGGATAGTTTGGTGTTGAGTTTTAAATCCTACTGTAGCTAAATAATAGAGTTGTTACGTAACCGTAATTTTGTTGTGATTAGATAATCACAAACGCTCAGATTAGATAATCACAAACGCAGTCGCTTTCGCTAGCATATTTTTAACCGTGTTCTGCATTTCTTTCAGGTAAACAGCAACGTAAACGCTTTGAAATATCTTCCTTGATACAAGACACATAACACGGTAGCTACAAGCAAGTGTGATAGAAAACTCCAACGTACTAATTGTTGCGTTAAATAGTAAGAGCACCTCCAGTGGCGGCTATCTGACATGACGCAACAGCGCAAAAATTGGTTCTACGTTGAAATTGAACTGCGATGCAGTTTTGGTTACAAAACCTCGCAAGAAGCCAGGGATTCGGCGTCGTGTTCAAAAAAAGGTTTTGCAAGTTGAAAAAATGAGATTGCCTAAGGAAAAAGTTAGTTACAACCCAGAAAGGTCCACAACAGGCTGGTGCCACGTGCTACGAGAGCAGGTAACAGGGCGCGGAGGAGGAAGGAGTCGACGGGCAAGCCCACTCGAAAGTGGGCTGGTGCAATGGCACTTGAAAAATAAAAACGAAATGATTGCTTCCTTGAAGAGGAATTAGTAAAGAATGAAAATAGTGCGACGAAAGGTTTTCCGAAAGCCCCACGAGTGCGCCACCCTATCAGTTGACGATCGAACAGGGGACGTATGTCGTCAGATTGCGCAAGCAGAACAAGAAAACGTACATGGCAATAAACGACGCGTTTTCAAACGCTGGCAAACACGAGAGAAAAAGCTCCCAGCAAGACCAACGAAAGCAAAACGAACAATGACCACCTGTCGCACTGTAAACATTAAATTTATTTTTTCCAAGTAGCAATGGACGCCTTCTTTCTACGCGAAAGGCGCTATACGTACAGAAAAATAGAGTTCTCCACCGGCGTGGGCCGTTACAAGCCCAAGTTCGGTGAGCGCGAGCAGGTATGTTTATGCATGACGTCACGGGTGCCGTGGTTCCCGTGACGTCATCAACGCGCTTGAAGCTGCATTGGCGCAAATAAACGTTGTGGATTGCCGTACACGCGGTTAGACTTTCTGTCAACGTACGTCTCGAATTTCGTTCGAGAGAAGAATATTCAGCTGGGTCACGCACAAACGGATTCATTTTGAGAACAACCGCATTAGGTTGACGCATGACGCAATCAAGTGACGCGAAGGTCAAACATCGGACAAGGCTTGTCGGGGTCTGTCGTGATATGTCTCGGGGTAGTTTTCTTAAGCCTTCCCCCACCGACACAACAAGATGGCCGCGCGTTGCAAATCTTTTTTCAACAGTTCGAGCGCTGACTGACAAGTACGTCGCATCTGACGGAGGGCGCGCTGAAAAATCCCACTATGGCGACGCACGCGGGGTCTGAGCAACTGCGTTGACTGACAAGCTCTAGGTCAGGCCCGACGGGAAAAACCACAAACTCAACTCTACAGTGCAGTGTTCCTCTGTGCGAAAAGTGTAAAGAGAACAACAGAAACACGACGGGGAAACATGTAGCAACGTATGCCGATGACTAAAGAACATTCAGTAGTGAAGGCTTACCATACTGCCATCGCACGTGAGGGCTACGACGTCACAATTCCTCGTAAAGTCACGGCTGGCCGCACGCAAGCCGGGCTAACGACGTGTGCGCGGGTGTGTGCAAAATACAACAGACATAGAACTCTGTGGCAGCTTGGCTACACGGTGCTGACGTCACAACGGTCGTCACAGTGGCGTCACTAAAATAACATTGATTGGCGTCGTCGATTTTGGTTTCCAAGGTGATGGTAGTTTCGGTTCCCGGGGTTTCTGCTGAGGTTCACGCCTGGTAGTGTGAAGATAGACGTGGCTGGAAATCAAAGCAGGGAGGGTGTCAACTTGTTGCCGGCAACCGGGTTCTGTTGTTAGCAACAGCCTCCCGAGAGAAAACGGAGCTTAATCACGTTTAGTTACATCATCAAAGATGGCCGATGGCGAAAAATGCTGGAGAGCAATAGTCGAAACTCGCTCTTCAAAGAATTAAACTGGTCCTAAACTCTGCGTTGTGCACGACACAACGTTGCTTTATAAATGTATGACAAACAGGAAAAACGAGCACTGCTTATGTTTAACGGTCAACAGGTACGGCGCATGAACAACGTTGACGCAGGAAAAATAGCCTTGGGTTTCGTCCGTATTTCTTAAATTTTGCAGTAACAGAAAAGGATCTTAACGGCATTTCGGACAGACAAGTAAAAAATAAAACATTCACGAAGGTGCAACCGCGCTTCACGCTGGAGTTGAACTATTAACTGAAAATGCCAGATCCGTTGCCTTTGTACGGGCAACTTCTAAAAAAGGCATCACGTCCGATTTTCTCAACCGGGCTGCACGTTTTTATGGTGATGTGCGCAAGAGAGGTGTTAAAAAATCGAACTTGTTTCCTTTAATAAACCAACGACTGCACGTGCCCGACATCGACAGCTTGTTGGCGAATGACGTCGCGTCGTTTGCGTGCACGAGCCAGTCGCACTGAAAAGTTTGTGGATAATTTGTAACCGTTGCGCTTCAACGCGGGTGAGAATACCACGAGCCACTGTCAACTGCTTCAGCTTGCGAATACCAAAGACTACGCGCACGCATGCTTGGGGCGCACAATTTGTCCAGATTGCCCGGCATCAGCCTCTGCCAGCCCGCTCGATTTCATTCTTCAGCTAAAAAAATCTTTAACCTGGTTTTGGATGTAGCTAACAGGACTGGACGTTTACGACAATCGATTGATTTTACGATCATTCTACTCCGACGTCATACGGAAAATAAATCGTAAATTTAACTCGCCAGCATCCTATGTTGTACCAGATGTCCAGGTTAGTTGCATTAAAATGTCTCGAATGGCTAGTTGCCTCTCTGAAACATATCCATAGACTGACAGGCAACGGTGTGAGCAAAGAATGCTGTGTAACAATCCCGCATAACATTAAGCTCACTGTTTTATAACAAGGCTACTTCTGAACAAATAACTTACTGTCGGGAAGTTTATGAACGTTTGGTCCTAAGACCTTGAAGAAATCATGATGCAGGCATTCTTGTGCTTCAGAGCGATGAGCAGGATTGTACTGGAAAAAAAAACCGAGTGATCAGAAAAGATGATTACTCGCAACACAAAAATACACCATCTCGCTTCTTGACGCAAGCCTCGATGTTCATAGTGGGAGTTACAACGCTCGGAAGGCAGATATACTTACGCGATACACTCTGTCCACTGAATCTGCAACATTTTCAGGATTTCGTAACAGTGACAAAACTGCACATTGTTTTCCTTTTTCAATTGTTACGCAGTGGCGTCGTGAGGGGCCCTGTGCTTTGCACCCTTTTTTTGAGGTGGGAGCTAAAATGGCAGTTTAGTGTGAAGGACTTGACTTAAGCGGCGAGAGCACTTGACCTCAGGATTGGGTGACGTCAAATTTGACCTCGTCCCGGGCTTCCCGCGTCACTCGCTACGTTACTGCTGCTCCGCCGCACGTCAGCGTTTTACGTTGTTCATATCAAATGTTGAGACTTAGTTGCGCTTATCGCACCCATTATTTTAATACAACCATCCGTGGAAAAAGAACGCCAAGGCTCGCAAGAATCAGATTTCATTGAAAAATTGGCAGAGCAGAGGTTTTGTTGGTTACGAAGCACTTTTTGATCAAATGTGCATCAAATACATTTGGTGTACAGTGTCTGTTGAAACTTACAGCAAATACTAGGTCTGTATCTATTACGACGAAGTCACATTTTTCGAATTTCTTACAAAGCTCAATCACCAATAATCGTTTCCACCATAAATGAAGAATGGTAATGTATTGCCGAAGTGGGGTCAGAGCATTCTAACTCGCTAAGACTGGTGATCGTGACTTTCCAACTTCTACAGTTTCTTGTTTTCACACACGTAACCTTCAATTTGAAACTGCCAGTAATACTAAGCAAATGAAGACCCCGGCTTCATTGCAGCTGTTCGTCAAAGTTGGGTGCATGCTTTACCTCCAGCAACTTGCCGATCAAGTCCAAGCCGTCCTGTTCCAAACGCGGCGCAAGGGTTCGGAAGGATTCGCCGTGGTACATGCGGGTGGCGTGCGTCCTGCAACCAGCAAGGGAGCGTAAGGCAAGGCAGCAAGTTGATGTTCAGGTTTCGAGTTTGACAAATGGGCAGTCCCTGGCGTAAGCAGGCCGGTCCCTCGACAAGCACACAATGCGATGAGGTTTGAAAAGCAAACAAACGTTCACCAGCGCAAAGCGCAGTTTCGCCGTTATCGCCCAGGAGTGTGTACGTCGTGAGTTAAAATGTGCAAAGCCCTGGTGCGTAGAAAACGGTGACAGCAGCGAATCATCAAAAGAGAAGAACAAACGCTCAGTGTTATCGCAACGGTTACCATGCAATTCTTTTCTCCTTTGTAGGAGAAAAGAACAGACAGACGAGCTATGCCGAATAAGACAAAGGCTTGCCAAAAAAAACAATACATTCCGTTACAGGCTGACGCCTTTGCTGACTCACACGTTATTCTATCCCAAATACATGACAAGTTGCACTATGTTGTTCAAAATCTCGGGCTGGTCAAAATCTACATGTGCTTGCGAATTACAGCCTCATGAGACACGGTAGCACTGGTTAAACAACAGATAGGCATCGGTTAAGGCAGCAATTGCGCTACTAGCATTATTTCAGTTCGCTGATTTCGAATGTGAAACTAGAATTTCCAATTAAGTCAACATGTTTAGGGTGCNACGTTTTGGCAAACTGAACAACCCTACGGTTGGAGGTCCGTGAAGAAAAAGTAAATGCAGGGCTTTGCATGTAGGAAAAAAAGTTGGGTGCCACTGAGTTAGAAGAGAAAGGGTCGAAACTCTTAACATCGATTAGCTCTGCGTCACAGCTTTCGAAAAAGCGATGTCGCTGAAAACAGTCAAGTATGACGAAGCCTTCGTTACTCAGCACTTAGCAGTCGGCTAAAAAAACTTTTTTAATGCATTTTCCGCAAGAGGTTGGAATATATCGAAAACAAAGCGCATCTTGGACACACATCTTGATTGTTTCGGGAGGATAAATTAGCTGCTATAGGAGTACAAACCTCTTACACTTCACAACCGAAGTCGAAGTAACTGAATTATAAGGTTGTACACACGACGCAAGTCGAACGCAAGGTTTCTTTTGCGCAAATGTAAGTGAAAAAGCGCCGTTCTTGTTTCTTACAACCGTTTTAATAAATGCCTTCAACAAACCACTTTGATTCGAACATAAGTTACCACATTCGAGCGCGAACGGTTCGCTCAGGAGGGGAGCTCGCTCGCACACTCATTTGCGAGCAAAGACGCACGGCAGCTGTATCTTTCAGTGAGAATCACGTGCCGGTCTCTAAGCAACACTCACGTGTATCCGGGAAGCTGGTTAACACCTTTCCACGTCTCTTCGGTAGGCGTTCCTAGTGTTTTGAAGATCAGTTGGAGCTGGTCGGAGACCGTCGAGCCGGGGAAGAGAGGCCGCCCGGTGGCCATCTCGAAGAAGATGCAACCGATGCCCCTGGCGCGTTTGTCAAACAGATGAACTTCTCGGAAACCGAAGCCGAGCTTTATTTAAGCTGGTCAAGCTCACAGGTAAACGAGAGAAAAACATGAGTGTCAGAAGAACCAGCTAAAGTCATGGATCACCCGTTGTTTTTTGACCAAGCGTTTTGTCGTGCACCATCCCGTGGTTCGGAGTTGTTGTTTTGACCGCTTTTTTATCCTGAGGGCCGCAACTATACCAGCAGAAATGGCAACAAGATTGTTGTATGATTTTTGACAAACATGATTTAAGCATCTGTGCGTAGTTAGTTGTGAATCGTCTGCATTCAAAAACACGCGTCACTTCTACTCCACGGGTAAAAATGCTCGTAAGATTTCGATTTCGCGACACGACGGAGAGATCCAACTGCTCGAAGGTGCAAAAGCTGCCAGCAGTGCGCTGCGAAGCGCGCGATTAGCTGGACTTTTTCACACAACCGTTGGCGGCTCAGGTTCAGGTCGCAGATTAAGGCACTGGGCTGTCGAGATTGCTCTGTTTTCTTTCGAAACCGCGTTATACAAAAGATCGATTGGTGACATTCAGGGCAGGTAAGCAGGCTCACCACATGTCGATTGACGAGTTGTATTCCGTGGAGCCGAGGAGCACATCGGGCGGCCGATACCACAGGGTTACCACCTCGTTCGAGTAGGTCTTGGTGGGGACGGATTTGGCGCGAGCGAGCCCGAAGTCAGCGAGTTTCAGTTCGCCTTTGTCGTTGATGAGCAGGTTTTGGGGCTTCAAATCTCTGAACAAAAGAGAAAACGAAAACGTCAGAGAGCACACGGATAAACGCAGTGTATCGAGAGAAAAACGTAATCAGTGTTGAATTCCTTGGCTCAAAGGCTCGAATAAGCTGAAGAGTGACGTGACGATAAACCACACTGTTAACGGTTGTTCCCATATACGAGTCGAAAGCCCTCGGTAGCTATTCAGCAATGGTTACTGTATTGCGTGATTAATCTGCTGGAGTTTTGATGCTCACCAGATGCAAGGAGCTTACGTTTAGGTCGACTGCGTTATTAAATGTCAACGAAATCACGTGGCAAAGAATATTTTTTCTGAAACGAACTAGCAGTGTTCTTTCAAGCATCCACGTTGAGCGTCACTATGGATATGCTGTCATGAAACAATTATGACTTTCGCAAACGGTGACATAGCTCGAAGTGTTCTACATAATGGCAGACGCGGTGTTCCGAAATTGCCCAGTTTTCGCCCCGGTCACATCAAGGAGCGTTGTTTGCTCATTTTTGACGCGACTGTATTGCAAAGCTATATTCAGCAAAGGGCACGCACGGCTACATCCGATTTTTGAACTTCGTTGAAATGCAGGCCAACGATAAATCACATGGACATTGTTGCAATTTTTTAATACCAGCCAAAACGAACAGAGACGAGTTTTGTTGCGCGAGCTCTGGCGGAAAATCTCGTGCGGTTGACGCTGGAGGCGGGCAGTAGATTCTTCGCCCTAATATTTACAAGCACGCACGTAACCAACGCAGTATCATCGACGCTTTGCCGCAAACACTAACACCGTTTCACGTGTTGATAATGTCAAGCGCTGTTTTCTCGATATAAGCGACGCTGCAGTTCGTTCCAAACTCCGATCATTTTTTTCTGCCCGGAGCGCAAAAGTGCGCCGCGATCAACGCCGTCGCTACTCAGGTCTGACCGAGACAGGGTTGACAACGTTTGTTCAGCAAAAAAGCCAGACCTTGCCCCCCAAAAAAAGTCAGACAGCAGTTTTAGGACATATACACATAAAAGATGCAAAACCAAACACAAAATATACAGTAAAACTCGTCACAAACATCGCTATAATACAATTCCAATCTTTGGAAGCGTTTTCTTTCTCCGTAATTACACTGACGTAAGTTGTTTCCTGTTAATAACATCGACCATTTTCAGGCCACGGTAAAAGCGTTGCAATATTCTGTGCACCCTGCATGGCCATGGACACTCGTCAGAAGAGATCTGTAATAGAGATGGATCGGGCCGCTAATGGTCCAGTGTTTGGGCGGGCCGCTGAAGATATTTTAGCTGTTGGATTTCACCGAGCTGCTACAAGCCGCCCGCTAATGTTGAAAAAATCTTTAAAATTTTATGAGTTAACAGAACCACTCGGTGGCAATTAAAATGAATGAAACCACTTGGCATTGCTTTGCCGATGCTGCATTTTCAGGCAAATTTGCTTTTCCCATATGTGAGCACTCCACCAGGGCGACTGGCAGGCACACTTTTAAGAAACTTTTCGTGTATGGCGACAACTTGCATGAGCGTGGCGGTCAGCAATTTTGGTGATAAGTGGCTTGTTGGAGGGAACATGTTATGCAACACAAGTTAAGGTTGAGGGTTTTACGTTTAGAGTTTTAGGTTTAGGGATTTACATTTAGATTTAAAGTTTTAGGTTCAGAGCAGAACCATGCCAGGAAGTCTTCAATGGGGGCTATAAGTTTGTGCGGCGGTCTTGACATTCTGAAATTGACAAAAACTCCACTGAATTATACAGTAGTGTTTCACATTTTAGTTTTGGGGGTTTGGAGCTTTGTTTGGGGGGGCTAAACCCAACAATGCTACCCCGTGGCGACGGGCTGGTTGAGGGTTTTATTTTCAGGTTTAGGGTTTTAAGTTTAGGTTTGGGGTCTTAGGTTTAGGGTTTTAGGCTTACACACTAATCCACGCATGCAACTTTGTACATGGTGCTTGTCACATGACATGACCACTTCATCCAATCATGTTCCAGAAAAGGTGATATAGTCTCAGCAGATATTTTTCCTCAGGAGGCAAAACAGACAGGTCTGCCGATTGTTTAGCGGACCATGGTGGGCTAGCTTGAAAAACAAAAAATGTCCTCGGTCCACGGGCGATTAATGGGCTGGGTGTTGCGCACTATGGGCGGTCTGGGCCTGAAAAACCTTGGATCGTGCCTTCTCTAATTTGCAATGAATATGCAAATCAGACAATGTTTTGCCAGAACCAAGCCTTTCCGACGGAAAAAAGCCAGATTTTGTCTGGCATTTTTTGATTTCCAAAAAAAGCGAAAGGTGTCAAAAAGCCAGAATTTCAAAATTTGCCTTCAAAAACGCCAAATTGGCAACCCTGGACCGCGATGCAAATAAATAGCCGGCGAGATAAAGATCGTGAGCGCGTTTGGAAGAAACGCAGATCGACGGGTACCGTCGCGCTATGAGCCCAAACGCCAAACTTGTGAACAAACCTGTGCAGCACTCTTCTTTTGTGACAGTAGGCTATGCCTCTCAGGAGTTGAAACAAGAATAACTGCAAAAAAACGATCGTGTCAGTCAGAACGTTTTTTTTTTTCGGGACGCACGCTCACGCCAGGACAACATGCAACGCAACAAGGGAGGTTGAAATTGTTGGCGAATGAAGACAATGGGTGAGGCATGTTACGCAACAGTGAATTAAAGGTTCTTAGGCGAACACACAGGTATCATCAGAGTATACTACTGTGGTTACGCAAAAAAATCCGGGCGCAAAAAATGAACTAAACCAGGGATCTCAAACTCAATTTGCTCCGAGTAGTAACCCGAGGGCCACATTATGACGCTGACGCAACGATGGCGGTACCTGAACATTACTAGAAACAGCTCATACATTTTATTTCCTGCGAAAGTTATCATGAGTTATAGGCAAATCATTTCAAGCTTTCTCTACGTTCGTTTAAAAGGCGTTTGCTCACTCGCTGCCCGAGCACTTTCAAACACCGGTGAATAAACTAAACAACGCAAATGTTGATCATTTGAAACTTCCTATGAAGCCTCGCAGTCCGCACAAAATGCCCTCGCGGACCACATGTTTGAGCCCCCTGAACTAAACCCACGATTACTTCCTGGTTGCCAAAACAAGCTCAATTTATAAATCGCAACTGCATGGTTTTCATATTTTTCTGAAAAAATCTTATCAAAGAAAATTTTGCTCCAAGAATCAAGCATCAGGCGAAGCCACACGATGCCGCTTTCAATTCAGCGAGCAATCGCCATACTCACTCGAACATTGTGCATGCTGAGGATATTCCCGCACTGATCCATGTACTGTTTCAGATCACGATCCTAAACATACAAAAAAACGTATTTATTGGATGCTGAACAGCGGAAAGCTTTCGCCAGAGTAGTCAGAACCATTCATGGTCCGTTTCCCACACCACAAAGGAAGGCGCCTCCAAGTAGGCGCTCACAATATTAAAACACAATTGAAAAAGCAAAACATCAGCTTCGACTGCCACTTAAAACCATCGCTCAGTTTTAATTGACAGTATGTTTCCCGTGATTAAAACTTCCTGCACTTGTTTTGCAACACAGCTTTTCAGGTCGCGTTGCAAGACGCAGACCGCGGCTCTGCGAGAAAGCCAGGTGCCTTCCCTATTGTTGGTGCAATGTAGGTGTAACGGTGAGTAGGTAGTATTGCAAACGAAGCTAATGGGAAATTAATTAATTGACTGCAGAAATCGCAAAAACTTATCAATCAATGATTAACCTGCCATAGAGTAGATACTTTCAATGGTGAGGTATTGCCAGTTACAATACGGCATATTCGTTTCGAATAGGCAGACACTTCGTGCGTATTGTAGCACCAGGAAACGAAATGGGATTGAGCAGAATAAATCATCACGGACGAGCCACGCCTGAAGGTTTGTGGAATTTAATGTGTAAAACACTGAAATTTCAAGCGCATGGAGATCCGATGTTACCACTTCGCCTAAAGTTCACTACAAATTCACTAGAACTGTACCCGGCTGTACACAGCTTTGCGCATGGGGAGTAAAACGATGCCATGTGAACATTACCATAACGACACATCGAACCACTGCGCACGGCGTATTATAAAGAAACTACATTAATTAGAGCAGGTTGCACCATATCCAAGGTACGGTTACGACTGCTTGCACCCAACAGTGGGAAGTACTAATCAGTTTGATCGTTCATCGAACTCACCAAATACTCAAAAACTAGCGTGAGTGATCTTTCGGTGTGGACAATGTCGTGCAGGGTCACAATGTTGGCTTGCTTCAGATCTTTCAGCAAGGACACTGCAAACACAAGGCCACAGATTAGGTCATTAAGCAAGCCGCCCACCCAAAGGTTAAAGTGACCTTTTGTTTGCTCAGCACGAGTGTCGAGTGTAATGTACAAGACGCAGCCAAGGTAATGGGTTACTGTATAACATCCGCTGCAACCCGCGGCCTCTCCAACCAGCAACCAAACCTCAGCAGTTCACTCCATTAAAAAAAGAGTGGCGGATAAACATGCCGTCTGAAAATGCTGACTAGAGCACTATGTTATTCAAGAAACTACGACCACTGAGTCAGTGCGCTTTGGAATCACACCTTGATGTAAAGGTTTTCGCATTAATTAACGCATCTAAAGATTTCAGCGACGTACATTCACTGATCATTTTTGTCCGATTCGCCCCCCGGTGCACGGTGTACGAGTGCACTGTTTATGCCATGCTTCCTTGCAACTGAGTGGAGCTTTATCGCACCTTGATGTGAAGGTTTTCGCACTGATGAGCTTTGTCGCTCGGAAGCACCGAACAAAACTAACACAGCGGCTTAATAAGAAGTCACACGATTCATTTGTTTCTACAGCCATTTACTAGTAGTCAGTATAGAAGAAAAATTTCGATGACGGTGAAATTCGGTGATGTAGCTCAATTACCACGTTCAACTGAGAGCACAAACGCGGCAAGGCTGCATACGACCGCGTGATTCGTAATTAGACGGTTAAATATGATAATTACCTCATAGACGTGTATGATAAATATAGAACGGCATGTAGGTCAAGGTGACTATCATCATTTGAATGATGACCGCACATCGCGTTCTCCTTCGCTGGAGTAACCGCGTTTTTAGTTTTGATGACAGTTCAGCACCACGTCCCATGTGCTTCAATGTTCGTTGCATACCACGAAAATTTTGCAAGAAGAGGGCTTAACGCCCACGCTGACCACCTCGGAAAGGCAAACCCAATTGGTCAAGTCGATCTCTGCGCACAGCGTAAACCGCGCTAGCTCAGCAAAGAAACGAGTTGCATATTTATAGTTCTATCCAGGGCGTAGTGGGGCGGGAACGGCGTTACCGCATGTATTTTGGGTCTGGGAACGCGTGTATCCCACACTTTTTTCATGTTTTCGTTTATAGTGTAATGAAAGTGAGTACGTCATTAAATACTGATTTTAAAATGAGTTTGAAATTCTGTTTAACATGGCTAGTTTTTTGGGTGCGTTCCCACACTTCTTTTTTTAGCACTACACCTTTGATTTTATCCCGTTTTCCAGAACAATCTTACAGGTATATTTACTAGCGAGGCCAAAGGCAGATGTCACGAATGAATACCTGTTGCAAACCAGAGTGAAAGCTACAATTCCATGCACACAATTTTTTTTATCTTTTTCGGAGGCAGCGTTCTGCAAATGTGCCAGGCTAGCTTCTGAACAATAACAGATATATATATATATATATATATAAACCATATAATTATAGATGCATAAACAGGGTTCTTTTAAAGGCGTTTTAGGGTCCCGATTCGGGTCCCTAGAATTTCAAATCGGGTCCCTAGAATCAGAGAAAATTATCATCGGGTCCCCAGAATCAGAGAAATCGGATCCCTACAGATTCATACCGGGTACCTAACATTTTCCTTTAAAAAAAAACCTGGTATAAATCACATTTTGAACACGAACGGCGCAGGTCATATTATGGTGAAAATGAAGCACATTCAAAGATGTGATTGCAGCCGATCAGGCCCGCAGCAAGGTTTTAAGGTTAGTGGGGCAAAATACATTTGTAGGGGGGCAAGATGTTTGTTTTTATTATATGTTTAAAAATTTTCTTGTGGGCACAAGAAAAATTTGGGGGGCACTGTCCCCAAATGGCTACGGGCCTGCAACCAATCTGGAAGCCACATACAGATCGACAAAACTCTCTACTAACAGTTTTCATTGATGGATTAGCAATCACGCAACCAAGAAGCAAGTTTTTTTTAAGACTCGTTTGTTAACACAAGGCACAAGCATCGAATCGTATCCAAGCTGATCATGAATGTACAAAAGATCAAGTCGTTGAGGTGGTTCAAAAAAGCACGTTAGATTTGCACCTCACTTAAATTGTCGTATAGTATACACGAACGTGCTATAAGAAACCACAGGCGACACACTGTACGTGAAATCAAATAGGAGGATGTGTTATCCAAGACACATTTTTTACCCTGTTTCAACCTTCGAAGCTGTTGTATGAGCATGCGACAGACGATCACAAGAGAGCAGGTTTGACGGCTAGTTGCATCGAGCTGTGCCTTGGTGCAAGTTAAATGCGCACCCACTAATGAAGCTACCCACAGTGGCGGATCACGCAGAAACATTCATGCGGATTGCCAGAAACATGGCAAGCAAAGTATGTAGGGTCATACACAAATATTTTTTCCTACGCGTAAGTATTGAAAATTAAACAAAAACTTCATATCAATGATGCAACATGAAGACCTCAACAACGGTGATTATCAAATCAAAACAAATAAACAATTATTGCACATCGCCTCAGTAGCAGATAGGTACTCAACTGCAGTGGTTGCTGACTTATCTGTCAAGCCGCAATAAACCTAACAACCAGGAAATACATCACGGTCGCAATTTCAGTCTACAAATAATGAAACGAACTCAGAAAGCCTTATTTTTACAACTGCATGTTATGCTTACAGATGCAACATGTGCATTACTTGATAAAGCACGCCGATGGCATTAACTTCAAGTTTACAACCTTTCATTCAAGGTAAACACAGCCTGCTGAAACATTTGACCAAATTGGAAACCTACCTTCCCGTATGGCAGTGCAAGGTGCACCTTCTTCGTGCTCCAACCTAATTTCTTTTAGTGCCACAAGGTTGTCAGTAAGTTTGCTTCGGCCTTTGAAAACAGTGGCGTAAGTGCCCTGTAACAAAACAAAATGTCAAACTTGATTTGCTTTTAGCCGTTCTCACAAACGACGCCATCATTCTAGCGCTTCGAGCCGGTTTTCTTGACAACAACCGCCATTGCTGAGGTTTGATTTTGCGCGTTGCTTGGCACGCTTTGACCTTTCTTATACAATTATATTTTGCCATCAGTATTGCAGCTGCGTGNTAGTAGCTGTTTTGAAAACTAGCTGGTGTCTTCTGGAGGCTGAGAGTAGTGAACCTAAGAATATTCAAAACCCGTTGCACGAGTTCGAAACAGGCAAACATATTCTGACCGTGCGAAAAAGCGATACTCTCAAAATTTCTTCAGACAACACGGAACAGACGTCCGAAGACGCATGACATTACGGACTCGAACTAATAGAAAAAACAGCTAAGGGTTTATTGCTATTTTTAACATGTACGCATGAATTTATGACTAGTGAAAATTGCAAGTTTTTACCCAAAATCAACGGTTATTGTCAGGACGAGGTGGTTACATCCTGTGGAACAGAGTGGCATAGTTTGCACACATAATTAAGTTATCTGACAGAAGCAATGCACTCAAGCCTCGGCACAACCACTTTGACTTTGAAATGCAGTAATGAACACATTAACCTGAAATATTTATATTCAAGTAGTTCAAAATACAGAATAGAATAAACGTTTCTAGATGTCTCTTTCTAACAGTAACTAGGCTAACATCAAGCAAACTGTTGGATCAAAAATGTTATGAATCATTGCTCTTAATATAGGAATAAGTAATTTGCGCTGGTTCAGATTAAACAATTCAAAAAACTCTGATACAAGTGCTGACAAGGAATAGTAGATTTCATTCAATGACAACGCATGGTGTTGATTTTTACTGGATGTGGGCTGTTTGTGATATCACAATTTCACATCATATTCGTGTTTCCAAACAACGTTTTGGCGAAGTTTGTTGACACAATATGCATATTATTCTACACTACTGCTTATTTTATGTGTCATTGTGTTGACTAGAAACTATCAGCGCTCCAAGTTAAGATATCGGAGGAAAATACACTCAACGCTACGACACAGCAATCATGACTGTAAAAATATCAGGCTGTGCGTTAAAACAGGGGAGTAAAACTCACTCAGTGCTAGGTCAGCACAGTACACAACTGCAATTAATAGGCCGCGCGAATGTCTTGTCGAATACGAGCTGTTGAGCACAGGTGTGCGGCTGGAACAGCGCACACCCAGGGTTTGTAAGATCGGTACTTGCTAAATTACACACGACTTGAGAATGTGCACAAAAGTATGCAAAAAAACTTATGTTGTTTTGATATGTGGCTGTTATATGTACAACTACTGGTGGGACAGAACAGATACAGGCTTGTTTGAGCGTTTTAGTCAATCCAGTTGAACTGCCAAATAATGACGAAACTCGAATGTGTCCTGGCATATATGCTCATTCACATATNACAAGCAAAGGTGTGCGGCTGTATTAGCACGCACCCTGGGTTGCCACATCAAAAAACGAAATTGGAAACTAGTGATGCATGAAAAATTTGGTTAAATGAAGTTGAAATGGGACAGTTTTCAAATTTGGCTCAGAAAATCAGTAAAATGTCCATAATTATTTTTCAAGCTTTTTTTGTGATGTTTCTTTGATCACATAAACTGGAAAGGTCATGCCATGATCAGAGTACACATCCATGACAATGATAATAGCCGACTTACAACTAATTTATAACTTAACAGGCATGACAGAATAATTTCTTTAAAAGTCATAAAAGCTTTTTTTAAATGTATATGGTCTTACATAAACAATGAAGCTATTAATAAACAGAATATAAGCAAAACCAGTATTGTATGAGACTAGGGAGTTAGGGAATTGAGCATGTCTGTAAATAGGACTTTAAAAGACTTGAACAGACTAGTTTCATTAAGTGCTATTCAATCATGGGTTTGAATCATCAGTATGGCAATGAAACTGATCAAAATGTCCTAAAATGTTACGGTTCCTGATTATAAATATTTAAGTATTCCCCACAATGGTGGTAAGCAAGGAATTGATCAGCAAATTTTTAATCGGAAATCAAGTTCATGTAAAATTATGCATCTTCAATCCATATTCAAATAGAATATATAAACGTTTAATTATTTTAACATATTTTTTCTATACAATGTGTTGAAAGTAACCACTAAAATTATTTATTGTAAATTTATTTATGGCTAACTGTATACAACAGTAAGTAAGCTGGACAGAAAAAGCTGTGAATTAAACACAATGTATTATTGCATTAAACACTCTGAAAATCACATGATCTCAATTAAGCATATGATCGAAACCTTACCTCTCCAAGCTTGTCTAACTTCACATAAGACTCCATTTTTCCAAAGCCAATTTCCGACTAAAAGTAACATAAATTGAATTTAGTGAAAAGAATATTCACAACAGAATATGTGCTTTGCATGTTAACTTTCTATACCAACACATTTCTGTGCCTATATACCTTCTTTGTACTCAGTGCTTCTTCACAAACAATATGTTTCTGTTATAGGAAGACAAGCCTGTCTGGTCAGAAAAGAGTTCATACCACCACTCTTGCATAACATGCACCACTGCCAAAATAGCTTTTTTGTGAAGTAAACAAAATCACACCAACCTTGCAGGAGATAATCAAAAGTAGGTGCAAAACATACATTAAAGATAAATGAACATATGAGCTATGTTTACAGCAAACCAGTCAAATGTATTTGTTGAGTTAACTCATCATGGGAAAATGCTCCTAACAGTGTGTACAATGACTTAACTTGTCATGGCAGAGTCCCACTACATTTAATTTCACAAGCATGGCTTCTTGCTTTCATGTGTAAAAAAGTTGTCTTATCATTATTGCAATTTGTCTTATCATGTTTTATGCTATTCTTTAATTTTCATATTTTGGCATTTCTGTTTTTGTGGTTGATATCAAAGCAATTTAATGTTTTGCTCCAGCTTTCTCTCCTCTGAACATTTAAATTCTACAACTTTGCTGCTGTAGTTGTGATTGTGCAAATTTACTGTTTATTATTGCCAAAAAGTAGCAAAAACACAAGAGCAAAATGATATTATGATTGTGACATCTCAGTGATGGCACAGGGATGACATTATCAGTGAGGTCATAGGTATGGCATCATTAAATTGTTGTATTTTCAGAAACACAAATAACATTGAATAAATCACCACATGTAAGTTTTGTTCTAACTCTAGTACGTAAAGTGTCAGATCAATTCAAATAACCATCCAAAAATTAATTACGCACTGTGTAATCAATGAGCGAAATTCACTAAACCACTTAACTAGTTAATTAAAAAAACTCTTAAATCACCACAAATTGAGCTCACTCAGGGTATAGCCGAAGAAAAAATGTGTTATCGCCACCTGGTTACACATTTTTTCAAGGCGTATGATGCCTAAACAACTTGTATATACGTAATGTACTGCAGATGTATCTTCATCTAACACATTTATCTGCTCCCTTCAAATACCTGGTGCATTTTACAAGTCTTCCATTATTATGTAACAAAGTTTAGATATGATGATGGATTGTTATAACTGCTGTCATGTTTTTTTTTCAGTGTTTGCTCACTCACTTTATTGCTTATACATTTTCTCTTGCCTTTCTTTGAGCTGCTGACTGTGTTAATGTTTTCTACTTTCTTGTGTTCCACTATAAACCTTAATGCCACGGATCTACAGTAAGTAGAAATAAGCAAGGTAAATCTTTTGTTCAATGCTTCTCTATCCTCAGTGTGTTTTAGGTTGAGCTTACATACCCTTTCTAAAATATAGGGTATGACTGTGTTTGTTCCTGAGTTTTGAAACAGGCTGCATCCAGTGGCATAACTGATAGCAGAGAGGTGTGCAAACCGTCCCCCCTGGCAAGCTAAATGTAAAAATAGGTACTCCACTTAGCTTGTATTTCGGTATTTTGTTTTATTTTGGTTTTCAATAGGTTGATGTTTTTTGTAGTTTACAGAGTTTTTCCATTGATTTAGGGTTTTTATGTGGACACCCACATCCAGATTCTTTGTCATTTCTTAACTCATTTTCTGAGTGTTGGATAGCGGCCCCCATACAGTGGTCAGTGGGCCCTCTTCACCCAAGTTTTCCCACCCTGGCTCACACTTCTAGTTATGCTATTGGCTGCATCCAGGATCCAGCTAAATGAAACCAAGAATGTTTGCAGTTCATAGGTATGTTGGACATCAAGTGAAAAAGTAAAAGTAATTAACGATACAAAACTATTAAAAATCTTGCTTCAAATTTGTTTAGATCCATTTTAAATTTTATAAAAAATGCAAGAATTAGTTCATGCACATGAACTTGCAAACCACAGCTGCAACTTTATACACTTGAAGAAAAAGTAAAACACAGAAATTTTGTTCAAAACAATCAAAATTATTAAAATTGAAAATTATGAAGCAAAAAATATTGTATACATTTTCCACTAGAAAAAAATATGGCAAAATGTTCAGAAAAAGGCAACTTTAAAGATTTTACCTTCAAACTTGGTTAGCTGCGTAAAGGCTTCAGTGCATGCTCGGGTCTAGAAAACTTGAACAACATTACTTGTGAGTGTTTTAGTTTTTTGCTTGGCATTTGCATTTGAAGTGGATAAAACTGAAGAAAGCTGTATTGAATTCTTATGCACGAAGAATGGTGAAATACTAAAAATGTTACACACAAACATAAAACTGCGCATGTGACATTGGCAAACAAACCCTTATGAATCATGAGACGCAAAATAATTCATTTCAGTTGAAAGTGCATGGTTACACTAGGGATGAAGAGCAAAATTTGACTTTTGTGAGAAGAGCACAAATTCTCAAGTAAGGGTTTCTTTTTTTAAATTACATTATATTTTGTATATATACAGGGTTCCTACACAATGTTGAATATAACTTTCCAGACTTCTTCCAGATCTTTTCCAGACATTTTCTGGACTTAATTTCTCCGAATGACATACCAGGTCAAATACAGGCAATAACTTAACACAATGAAAGTCAATTTATCAGTCTGAAAAGAATCAGAATAAATATTATCAGAATGCATGTCAAAATGGCAAGTCTAGAAAATTATTGCTTTTTTCCATGCTAACAGACCAAAAATTGTTTTCCAGATTTTTCCATGCTGGAAAATGACCAGACTTTTTTCCCAACTTTAAGACTCCCCTGTATAAATACACATGTAAGTCTTAAGCTAGTGCTGTCCACCTAAAGGTTATCATGCAATTACAATTAGGAATGCCATGTATGGGTAGAACTTACTAAAGATGCTCTCCTTAGTCTTCTGGTCATAGGTTGATCACCAGAGGGAGGTGAACTTGTTCGAAGAACAAGCGGAGGCATTTGCATATTAGCAGGAAGAGACATACGTTTGTTGGCAAGTTTTGGATGGTTTTGATGATTGCGAAGTTTAACAGTCGGTGTCAAGACCTCATCAGATGATACATATTCACCTTCTCCATCTGAACCAATTCCAATGGCACCACTGTTTTCATGCCCAATACCTGAAATCAAACAGAGATGTTGTAAGCCAGCCAAGTTGAGTCGAGCAGTCTAAACAGTTCTTTAAAACTATTGCAATTTTCAAATCTTGTCATAAAAGTGGCAGTTGGAAAAGCAGCTGCTAAATGCTATAAACCATGTAGAGATTAAAAATACTTCATTAAAAAAGCACTTCGTAAAAGATGCATAATAGGCCCAGTCCCACATTACTAACCTTAACAAAACAGGTAGTACAAACTGTCACTTGCAAATTAACAGGAAAAAACTTTCAAGAAATTTATACCTTTATAAAAAATATTTTTCAAGAACTTGCTGTGACCAAAACAATTTTTGGCTAGTTATCTCACTAAAACAACACTATTTTCAGTAAAGTATTTGTAGGTCAGTCCACACATGAATGCAACACGTTTTGAAGCTAACTTTTACCAAAGTTGCAGAATCATATTCATATAAAAAGAACGCAGTCCCAGTTGCAGCCAACATGTTTTAAAATTCCCAGATTTTTTACTTTTTTTAAAACAATATATTTTACAAAAAAAACTTCAAAATGTTTTATGTCGTTTTGAAGCTTGCAAAGAAGTAAATATTTAAAAAAAATATTTGAAACTAAGTTCTTGTTTGATAACAAATCATTGAAAGTACTTATAAGAAGCAGACACAACAACAACAACATTAGTGTTTGGGAGGCTAAGCAAAAAAAGCAACAAATTCACATTCAAAGAATCACACAATAGGTTATCATTACTGACAAACTGGGATGCACTGAGCCACCAACCCCCATTAGGGAGACAAGGAAAATGCAACAATTTCACAAAATGTGCCTTTAAATCAGAACCAAAGTAAATGAATATGCAGTCTGAAGTCTTTAGTAAATATAATTTGCCCCACATCACAAAGCTAAGCAAGCATGCCAAAGAATAACTGCATGGCTACTTATAGAGACCCTCTTGTGCATTACAGTGTTAATAGCATAACAATATTCAATCAATCGAAATAGACAAATTGCAACTGAGAAGTAATTTCACCAGTTCCAGTAGCTGCCAATGGGACACTTTAATACAAAAGCTAGTCTCAAGTTTACAATGAGAGACACACTATAGTCAGGATGAAACTAGATATTGCCATCAGTCTTTTGTTACTAAAATAACTTCTGAAAGATGTTTTCTATGGATGAGGGCTTTCACAGACAAAATGACCTATGAAACTACATACTTCTGCAAATATTGTGATGAACACTCATGAATGCATAAACAGAAGCACTAATCGTCCTGATGGAAAATTTTTAACACTTCCTCTGCTTTGCACATTTTAATTTCTCACAACAATGAGAGTTCTACAAATATGACACAGTAGTAAAGTCCACTATTATGTTTAATTTCCTTTAGATATTGGTTCGAGTCAGGGTAAAATGTGTTGTTTTATAACCCAAGGTGCCTAAGCTTTGCAATGGAAATTGGTATGAATGCACCAGCTCAAAATGGTTTAATAAAAATATATACATTAACACTTTCAGTGCCGGATTAATTCAAGTAGTTTGTGCAAAAACAGCCTATTTGCACGTGGACTTTCACAAGCATAACTTCAGTGCCATCGTAAGCACTATCCAAATGATCAGAAGACGCAGCAAGTCTTGCAGTTTGCAATGAAAAAAATTTTTTTTGGCTTTGGGCTTCAGATTTTTTATGAGTGATGTCATAAGTGACTACTTTTAGGCCACTTTGGCCAACTTCATCTGGCCCTTTAGCCCAAACCGCTAGATGGTAGTAGTTTGCTAAAGCTTTTTTGGAAACTAGGCTAAAATCTGAGTCTTTTGATACTTTGGATGACCTGCTGGGATTTTGGGTTAAAAAGTTATGATCTAAAGCAAACAAAATAATTGATTAATCTCATAATTATATGATTAATTAATTTGTATATTTTAGATCATAACTTTTGAACTAGAAATGTTAGAAAGTCGATCAAAGGCTCAAAAGACTCAGAGTTGAGCCTAGTTTCCAATGAAAACTTCAGCGAAATACTTTGGCCTAGTGGTTGGGCCCTAGACCAGGCAACATGAGCCAAGATGCCCAAAAAACTACTTTACTTATGACATCACTCACAAAAAATCTGTACCCCCAACCAAAAAATTTTTTTCGAGTGCAATCTAGAAGACTGTCCGATCCGTTTGAGCTCTTGAACAGCTCTCTAGTGCAATTGGCGGAGGAGCTAGGGCGTTGGTAAGGCAACTGACAACTGCAAGTTTTAGGCCAAAATCGAAGTGTGAATATATCGTACTCCGGTCCTCAAAGTGTTAATTAACACCTTGGCTGCCAGGGTATGATATGTTAGAGCTTTGGAAAAACCAGCAGTTGTCGGTTGCTTTACCAACAGCATAACTCCTCTGCTGATTGCGCTAAAGTGCTGTTCAAACCCTTAAAAGATTCAGCAAGTCTTCGAGTCTGGAATGAAAAACAATTTTTTGGTTTTGGGTTTCGGGTTTGTTGTGGGTGACGTCATAAGTGAGGTAGAGTTTTGGCCATTTTGGCTCATGTTACCTGGCCTAGGGCCCAACTGCCAGACCAAAGTATTTCGCTGAAGTTTTCATTGGAAACTAGGCTAGAATCCAAGAAAAGTATCGGTTTCAGAAATATCGTTTTTTCAGAAATATTGGCATCACCTAACTAATTGGCCATGGGCCGATATATCAGTATCGACCCTGATAAAGCCATATCGGTCAATCTCTAATCCAACGCCTTAAAAAACTCGGATTTTAGCTTAGTTTCTAATAAAAAGTTGAGCGAAATGCTACCATCTAGCCTAGGGCCAGATGAAGTAGGCCAAAAAGGTCTAAAACTACTCAACTTATCACATCACTCACAAAAAATCCCAAACTCAAAACCAAAAAAAAAACTTTTTCATTGCAGACTCAAAGACTTGCCAATTCTTTTGAGGGCTTGAACAGCTCTCTAGCACAATCACCTGATGAGTTGTGCTATTGGTAAGACAATTTAAAACTGTTTGATTTAGGCCATACTGGCTGTGAAGGTGGTAATCAGTCAAAGACGAAGTAGCAACTTGGATTTCTGAACATTCCATATAGGACAATAACATAGCTCCAGGTTGCAGTTTTTGTGAGCCCATATGACACATTGGCAACATCATCATATCAGCCGATATATATCAGCATGCCGATGCATCAGTCGAGCTCTAATTTATAATACTCCTGACACCTCTTCATGCTTTGCAGTCTTAAACCATAATCAGCTAAAAAATACAGCTCCGGAAACACAAATCTGAATATCTTCTTTAGCCCACATAAAACACAGGTCTTCGACCATGCATACAGTACAATTTATCTTTCTACACACTGGTGCCAAAATGTCTTGGACAGAAAATAAACAAACTCGTTGTTGTGATCGTGATCAAAATATGTTAAGAAAACACAAAACTACATCTAAAATAAATGGTTTGAGTCATCAGGATTGAATGAAGACAAAATCAACAATTCTACAGCTATCTTTTTCAAATGGAGTAAGTTTTGGCAATAAAGATAAAGAACGAATAAAGATATTTTACACCCACCATTATCAGTAACTGTCATTTGTTCAGTCAATTCTGAGATTGAATCATCCACCAAGCTGCTTCTACTTCTACGCAGTGATAAGGAAAATCTTCTTTTTAAGCTCTTCATTTCAATAAAGGACTAGCCAAACAAGATCAAAACTTTCTTTACGTAAATTTATAAATCCCACATGCTTTGTTAAATGCAGTTAGCAAATTCCATTTTATGTAGGTATGATAATATTGAGGCACTGGAATCAAAGTGAAAATAGTTAACAAAAAATGTAACTTAAAACCACATCAAACAAAAGCAGTCCATATGGTTAATAATGATGATTATATCTGCATTTGGTCAGCAAAACAAATTTTAACTTAATCTAAAGAGGTTTTGCAATTTTTTAACTGATTCATGGTTATAATTTAAATACTGCTGGTTCTTCCTAATGAATTTTGCATTTTAAATACAGGAAGTGGCTAGGGAACCACCCAAGGATCTTATATCAAAACTGTTTTGACTGCACCGCCTCGCATCATGTGGTTCGAATGAACCAGCCAGTTTGTCACTCAAGCGTCGTCGTCCTGGTAGCGTAGCAGATGTGTTTTAGGTCTGCTGTGCCAAAGGTTTTCGGTTCACCTCTCAACTTGATGACTTACGTTTTCGTAGTAGTGACTGGTTGCATGTTTCAAGTCATGGGACCAGTTTTTCTTTACTTCTTTCAAAACTATCCAAACTTTCACTTTAGGGGTGAGCGTTAGGGTTAAGGTAGGGTTAGGTTTACCTTTTGCATTTACTATGTTTCCACCAAGCCTGCTGCATTCTTGTCGTGCGTTACTGTCATGTTACAAGAGGTGATCGAATAAGGTTTCTAACTTAATGATCCACGGGTAGTTCTGTAGCCACTGCTTTAAAAAAGGCTAGTTTTCAAATGGCCACAACAGCTCTAAAAAACAGCCAGTAGAAACTGGTAAGCTTTCAGAAGAAGAATATTGACTTATTCTTCATAACAAATATAACAGGCAATTCTACAAGTGACAAAGATAAATGCATGCTCTTCTTTTGTATGCAACTTCCTTGTCAATTAAATTTATAAATTTCAATTGAATTTAGAAAACAAGGTTTTATTTTCGTAAATGGAAAATCGTAGCTACTTTTGTTGAGCTGATGCACTTGGGTAACAGAACATTTCTTGCACTAATAACTTCCTAATCAAAATTGCTACCCTTGTACATGCTTTTAACAAAATGCCTACAACTCATTGGTTGCTTTAGTTAAAATGAAATTAGTTTGCAAAGACACAAATCAAGAATTATTGTCGGAGAGCCCAAGATTTGTCTCAGTAGCAGTTCCATTGTTCCTGTGGAGCTTCCTTGTCTTCAACAAAAGTAAGCAGCCTGTTTTTTTCTATGAGTCTACAGCAGTGTCTTCTAGCTTTTTTCTAGTCATCATTCACATTTATTCACATATTGTCTTAAAACCCCCGCAACTTGTCATGACAAATCAACCATGAAACTAAGCTTTTATTACATTGGAATGAACATTCTCTGCAGTTTAAAATGCTTTTACTCAAACAAACATACTCAAATACATGTTCTCAGATGTCAGAAACTGTATTTCATGAATCAGAGCGAAAGACTAACATAGCAAAAAATAACCACCGTCAGTGTGATCCTTGGACCTGAGTATTTTAATGTGTAAAGGGTGGCCACCTGACCCTTGTAAGTTTTAATTTTAATGAATTTATTCAAATTTATTGTGCTTTGTTAACTTCTAGTATAGTAACTAGGCTAGAAACAGCTGAAGTTTTAGTCAAAATATCTTTACACTTATGCAATATCCCTTAACAATTTGGCGTCCGGCCACTTTTGGGGATTCTCACACCAAAACAACCGAATCGCTCTGGCTTTGCACATGCATAACTCGCACGCCAAAAGTGGTAGAGAGCTGTTCATCAAAGGCTCAAAAGATGCCGCAAGTCTTCTAGTCTGCATTCGGAACAAATTTTTTGCTTGGGGGATACGGATTTTTTGTGAGTGACATAAGTGGAAGATTTTTAGGCCACTTTGACCCATTTCACCTGGCTCTGGGCCCAAATTACTAGATGGTAGTTAGTTCGCTGAAGTTTTCATTGGAAACTAGACTACAATCCGATTCTTTTGATACTTTGGATGACCTGCTAAGGTTTCGGGTTCAAAAGCTATGATCTAAAGTAATAAAAATATTTGACTAATTACCTTATTAACACTTTGGCGTCCGCTAGGATTCGGGGATTTTCGCAAAAAAAAACACCTAAACGCACGTGGTTTTGTGCGGGAATTTCTCCAGTCCAGTATGCTCTACAGACCTGGTAAAAGTCTTAAAAGATGCGGCAAGTCTTCTAGTCTGCACTCGAAAAAAAATTTTTTGCTTTGGGGTGCGGTTTTTTTGTGAGTGACATCATAAGTGGAGGACTTTTTTGCCACCTTGGCCCACTTTGCCTGGCCTTGGGTGCCCACCATTAGGTGGTAGTATTTCACTGAAGTTTTTACTGGAAACTAGACTACAATCCGAGTCTTTTGATATTTTGGATGACCTACTGGGGTTTCAGGTTCAAAAGTTGTGATGTAAGTTAGTAAAAATATTTGACTAATTAGCTAATTAGATAATTAACACTTTGAGAGCCGGCGTACGATATATTCACACTTCGATTTCGGCCTAAAAAACAGCAGTTTTCGGTTGCCTTACCAACGCCCTAGCTCCTCCGCCGATTGCGCTAGAGAGCTGTTCAATGGCTCAAA
>JGI24021J15306_10000651_pt1 | contig 28613 bp, 21 predicted proteins | sample Ectturendosymbi1_FD_15306 | JGI IMG/M metagenome (IMG submission 15306) | reverse complement strand
AGCCAAATTAATTGCCCACCTCTGAGTTAAGGTGATCAGAGATGGCCTACATCTCAGCCGCGTGCACTTGGCCCTCCATGAAGGTGTGCATGGCAGGTCAAGGCAACCAGGTTCCACGGAGTGGAGTGGTCCCATCTCGCATGCCCGAACCGATTCAGAGCGACTTTCCAGCTGCTTTTTTAGATCGTGCGCCAGGCAAGAAGGCCACAGCACAATTTTACAAGATCTTGGTAAAACCCGGCCTAGAAGCTGGCTCCAGGCATTCTAGCACCGAAACGGACGCACTCACCACTAAAGAATAGGCCAAGATGTGGTTTGACAAACAATAAAGTCGAAAGACAGAAGTTTTGCATATCTCTCGGAGGACATTAACATGAATTTGTTTGTGATTTACGAAATGTTTAAAATACTTTACTACATTTAAAAGACACCTGCGACCACACAATAAGTAGAGACATCATTGCATACCATATAAGTGATTGATATTAAGCTATGCACTTGTTCGTTGATACAAAAGTTTCTTCTGTCTTGCTTCGACCGCTGATGTATAGTTTATTCATCAAAATCACCTCACAATGCGTTCGCTGTGCAATTGACCTCGTTGCGGTTGCTATTCAGTAAGCAGTGGATAAAACGTTTCTTATAATTTTTTTGTTTCAACAACTGTGACCGAGGGCCCTTTTCCCCTTTAAAATTGTAAACCTTGACGTTGTACCACTGTTTACGATTTTGCTGTGTCAAAATTTCATTACCTTTGCAGCTACACGGGAACAGGTAATTCTTTAATCTTATGAAGATAAGTGTTACTTCCCATCATGGCACTGCGAGTGTTTGAAGTTCTTCAACAGATTAAGATTTTATGATGCCTGAAGGAGCAAAGTCCTCAGCGTTTGGTTTTTGATTACAGTATTGTGCAAATATGAATGAGTTTCAAAAGAAAATTGAAGTAATTCGTTACTTTACAGATAACAGTGCAAGACGTGGTGATAAAATGTCATCACCAAAGCGGCGATAACAGCCATGAGTCATGCTGTCAGCTTCCAGGCTATCAGGTAACACATATGTTGTTTTCTTACAAATAAAACAACCACTTCTGTTTCGCGGCCCCGCATTTATGGTTTGACCACGTTTAAACGGTGGCAAACTGTTAACAAAACTCAGCTCAACGGAAAAATAAAATTACGTTGGCGTGCGCGTTTCAAATAAAATTTAGCAAACTGATCGCATTTTAGTAAAGTATTTTGAAATAATGTAGAAATATGAAGAGACGCAATGAAAACATTCAATAAACTTCATCTTCCGGTTGTCCAAATTTTGGACTTAAACGTAAAGCTATACGCGCATATAATGTATTCTTCAAAAGAATTGTTACAAACCCGGAATTGTATTGTATCTGGCTGCAGGACAGAGATATTGAAGACCGGTGCATTGATAAAAAACGAATAAAGACTAAGATAGTGGCGTCACCAAGTCTGGACACATTGTGCCAAAATAACTGATGTTAAAACAAGGTGAACATGCAGCCAGGTAACGAAAGACCTTGCGGTTATCGAGTCGAAACGCCATAGCAGAATGCCACCAATAACCACTTAAAATGAAATTTTTTGAAGCAGGTGGCATGCGGCGACAGCGCAGGATCACCATGTTCATCGATCGCTTACCACTTGGTGATCCTGCACTGTCGCCGCGTGCCACCTGGTTCCAAAATATCTTATTCTGAAGTGAGCGATCAAGAAAAGGTTGAGATGGGAAGCACTGCCATAGAAACATGATTCGAGCATGTTCCGATTGCGTTCTCACAGTTGACATGCACCGCAGAAACCGAACTTTGCGGACAGCAGTGCTTGCGCTGAACTATGACTCCCTTTGTTATCGTCAAAGTGCAAACTTTCGCGCCCGAAGAGAGCCGCAATCTTTACGTGGATGGAGAAAAAGTTAGAAACAATCGGAACGTTTGCTTTACTTTGCGCAGCAACTGAGTTACCCGCAAATACTTAGTTCGATTTTTACTGAGCGTGATCGCATTCCAATCCCGAATGTCCCACTTTGACCACGCAGGTTAATTAAGAACTCTTTTCTATGCACAGTAAGCCAGTATTTTCACTTTAAATCTCACCGAAAAAGCAAAATCCGCCTGTTTACGGTGGGAATTGTTGGATTGCTCGTGTTGCCATTGCGTATACTGTGCTTTCTAACTCAGTATAGCCTGGATTATAACAATATCGTTTTGGCAGGTAGAGAAGTTGTTTTGTGAAGAAGTTAAAATTTCTTCATAGCACAATAGTGCGATCTCAAATTCCCTCATTCTTTATCTTGGCGGACGTGCTCTGATAACCACACTACCTGATGTACTTGCAGATGGATTGCTTGTCAATCGAACTTGGGTAGTTGACGTGCGCCAGAGGTTGCTAAGTTAAAATATGTTAATTATTTCAAGCTGTAACTGGTTTTCAACAGTGTGCGTTGCGGTATTGCTAGAAATTGATTGCTGCCTTGTAAATTAGGTAGAGTTATTTCCCAACCATCATTTCCATCCGGCAATAGCAGCTTTGACTGCTGCAATTATCAGTGAACTTATGTCTTATTACGGGTCGTTATTTAATTTTATTGTATCATGTCTATGAAAAACCGAAAAGTAATATGCAAGTTCTTCATAGGGTGTAAAATTCTCAGTGCATTCTCTCATAAAATTTTCTGCTCTCATTTTGGCAAGCAGACATAATGTTTGTGGAAACTGTACTTCAGTACGCTATACGTCATTTGAAAAAAAATTAATATCTTCAAATTTTTATGGTACGGTATCTGATGAAATCGGAGTATGCTTTTACTGTCCGCAGAAGTTCTCCTTTCTTCAAAAATGATTCCAAGCTTCTTCTTTATTTTAGGTGTAAAGGCTGTGGCGGCATTTTTTATTGCTATTATTTTCACACTTTTGGCGGTCAACAGTGTCAGGTTCATGAGTCCACGTACATAACCTCAACAACAACCCATGTCAGAACTTCAACAAACCCGGATGCTCAGCAAGGTCACGGCGCCCCACATGATGTCATCCAGTTTCCTACTCGGCCAACGGAACCTGAAACTCCAGGTGTGAATAGCGGTGAACAAACAACTCCATCACAGCCTTTAGAACCTGTTAGGCCTGAAGGACCAGCAGGTCCGCCAGGGCCACCTGGTTCTCCAGGACCGCCGGGCCCACCCGGCCCTCCCGGAATTCCAGGCCCGGATGGTTCACCGGGAAAGCCTGGAACTCCAGGAGAAGATGGAAGACCTGGAGAAACTGGAGTAAAAGTAATAAACGCTTGCGTTTGTTTTTTGTTAGGGCTTGTTATTCGGAGCTCTTATTGTAAGGTATCGATTATTGTAACTGACAAATTTGCTAACAAAAAAGTTGTTTGTCTTGAAATATTTTGACGGTAGTAACTTCTTTCAGCTGCTTGCTAATAGCCATGGCTGTAATAGCGTTGTTTTCTGGTACGGTTGCTGGAAAGAAAATACGATTTGGGCGATTGACGGTTCTCGCTTCTTCTTCGCCAGCCGCATTGCGTGGTTTTAACGAACAAATGCCCTTTCGTTACGGCATATGGCGCTAAAGTATAACTTTTATAGACGTTACATGACATCTAACTTGAAGGCTTCTCAAACATTCATTCCTGTTTCAAGACCTGCATCCGTTTAAAAACGTCAACAGAGCGAAGGCTTAGTTCATAGTACATAGATTTGTGACAACAAAAAAGAGGGTTTGGGCAGCAATCAGTTTGATGTACGTGCACTCTTGCAAAGCAAAGCTACTTGCTACTTTAAAAATGCTGTTTTTAATGAGTTCATGAGTTCAATTTTACATTAACTGCATACATATCTCGGCAACATCCCACAACAGCTGCTGTAGAACTCAAACTTGCATAAATTTTGAGATCATTTGTTATCCAGCTTCCTGCTATCTTCCATTGATGTCTTCTATCTGGGTAAAAAGTTGAAAAGTTAAAAGCGACTTTAAAAGTGGACACTTGCTTTTATTTTACTTATGTATGCACTGTAAAATAAACGCATCGAAATTATAACAGTTCGATAGAATAAGTCGGTTAAATTGCGCAGCTGCTGGACAAACGTAAATGGAACTTGCAATGACAAACGAAAAATTTCATAACGATGACGAACAATATGATAGTCTTCTTCTATTGTCAGCATAACAGTTTGTTATCACAATGCATCCCCAAAGTAATTGAGTACTTTCCTTGTAATGACGCCCCAAGATCCACAAAGCTATATTTTGGCCCATGTTTTCTGCTAATAAAAGTAGTGGCAGTATTGACGGAAAGGTTTTTGCTGCTTTATCAAAGGACGGTATGGGTGTCTGAGCTGCTTCTGAAGTGACTGTTGCCGAAGAGATAAAAACTGCCGCGTAAACTCAAAAATCATTCGTCGCAGGGGGAAAGTGGCAGTATGGGAATTCCTGGATTTAAAGGAGAAAAAGGAAAAAGAGTACGTTTGACTTCGTATGATTAGATGACTTGTATTAACGTTCAAACTGGCTACTATACTCTCTTCTGCTTTGCAAGCTTCATTCACACATGAAACTTGAAACGTCTCAAACCTGTTTAAATTTTGTGTTACTAATTTTTTCAATTTTTTTGGCTGTGGCCAGCAACTCAATCAGTTTGTCAAATACCGTACTTTTCTGACCTGAATGGTTCTGGATGACCCGAATGGTTCTGAATGGTGAGACAATCGACTGACTGTTCAACACCTTACACGAGATGTAGTGCGGCCAAGCAGTGGATTATAACTCGCTCAAACGACGAAGAAGAATTGACCTGAATCTAAATCATAGCTACCGAGAAAGAGTTGTAACAGCTTAGCGATGTTCGTTATGCCCAGCTGGAACTTTGCTCTACGTGAGGCTCAGTGACATAACCACGGAGGGTGCGTTTGGGGACACCTTCCCACCAAGTTTTTATGCACCCCAAAATTGTTTTAAACATTTCTGACGGCAATTGCGGAGCACGAACTTATTCATTGTGTCGCAGAATTCTGTACTCCTCTTAGTTATCTCTTCATCCTGTAGTGCAATATCTTCGGTCTCATCATAGAGACATCTTGATTAGATTGTGGATCTCAACCACTCAATCGTATTCAGTCATTCGGTTTCCACACAGGCCGGTAGCCAAATTTTAAGCTTTGGGGGGCAAAATATATACTTTACGGGGACAAGATTTTCGTTTTTTTTTATGTTTAAAATATTTTTTTCTGGGCACAACAAAATTTGCGGGGAATGTCCCCGAATGCCTCCCCGTGGCTACGGGCCTGTCCACAGCAACCAAACCAGTGAAAAATATCCTCTTTATTTCAGTGGCGTCGCTACTAATGTTTCTTGCCCTGTTATGTCACAAACGAGTGTGATGCGCTGTTACGTCACACATGAGTCCCATAGGCGAAGCGTAAGATTTTTTTAATACCGAACCATACGAGGAAATGACGTCCTCCATAGGCAGTGAACAACAATGAAATCTGTTTCTGAACAAACCATCCCGGTACAGTGCTGGATTAAGGTGACGCGGGGCCCGTAGCATATCAACAGCGCGGGGCCATAATGTTTAAAATACACTTGAACAAGTGAACAGCTGTTAAATCATGAATTATGTAGGCACACATGTAACTACTATGAGGCATACTGAATTTCGTGTATGCGGAAACCTGGCCCTAAACAGCAACTGGTGGACTTTATGAGCTACTGTACGTATCTTTTTTACCAAAAATGTATACACGCATGTTTTTACCAGGAAGAAATCCATTACTACTCACAAGTACAGTACGGAAACAGTAATTAATGCTTCCAGACTCAACAAATTCGATTTTCAAAAGCAGCAAACCGATCATTGCTATATCTAGAGCGTGTAGTCGCACTAAGTGTCGAAGTCGATTGTCAAAAGCAGCAAACCTACTGCTTATGATTGCATTTCCTAGCTTTTGCCCCAGCGAATTGTTTATGATACTGGTAATATCTGTTTCACATAGAAGTTCATCCTCTATACTCTTTAGAATCAGGGTGTTTAGCTTGTTTTGTCAAAGTGCTCCTTTGTTCATTCTGCCATATTAAATTTAGAAAATGACCATTGTCAACTGGAGTTGGTCACCATGAAAGTTAAATAAATGCGTAAATCATTTCCCACATTTGAAAAGAAAACTCCAAGTACACCACCTAATTGCTAGTGAATAGATGCCAAATTCAGGGCTGCCAATGAGATTTTTTGAAAAAAACTCACCAAAAAACAGATTTGAACATAAAATCCGATGTAGTCACAAAATTAGGGATATTCTTTTACTTATTTTTACTATCTACCATATCTAGGCATCTGTAAGTCACAAAACGTGTTAGTAAACAGCAGCGTAGCCAGCCCACAAACGCGGGCAACAGTATTTTGTTTGGAATAGAACCACAAGATATGGTTAGCTCCCCTCCGGCTATAGCCCCTGTTCTAGCAGGGGTATATCCCTGTACCAGTGAATATTTACTGTAACTTTTCTAATGAATTTTGTGTCTGCCAGAATTATTATATCGCAGTAACAGGGACTTGTTTGCATTTCTGGCGGTCACCTGGCAGCATTTGCAATAATTAAATCTTCATTCCCAGTGTCCATCTATAGCTAACTTTTGAGATCTGTGTCTTTGAACCACACTACATTAAGTGTTGTGTGCACCACATAAATCTTTTTGTTTAGGCTTGCTTCATTAGGACAGTATCTCTGTCACTTGAACTCATCGCACCTAGCTAATATTTACAGCTTATACGATGTCAGTTGCTTGTTCATCAGCTATGCTGAAGATTAAGGTGCGTTGATAAAACAAGGTAAAGAAAGATGGTACTAGAAATAAGATCTTAAATCACCGCTACGCATTACATTCTAAATACTCCAGATCTTCAGAAGAAAAACCCAGAAACACAGAGACAAATCCAGGTATGGGGCAAAACCCCAGGTTTGGCGTCACTGCCCAAAACATTTAAAAAGTAGGTAAAAGGTAAAACAACTTATGGAACAGGTCAATATGCAGCAATAATATTTTAAAAATTGTCGTTCATAACAGTACAATCAAGCAATATATGGAAACTGCTGCAATAACCAGGGATTGATATTAGGAGAGGCGAAAGAAATGGTAGTCTCGGGCCCCCTTTTGAGCATTTCGCTCATAGTTTTTGCATTTGTTTTGTTAAAAAGCTCACTCTGGAGCCATATTTATTAAGCTCTGAAACAAGTCATATATCAGTCAAAATAAAGCAAATTATGCGCAAAGTGCCATATAGGTATCCTCAACAACTTTGATGTACACGCAAAGAACAATTTAAAATCAAATGACTTCCAAAAATTTACAATGTGAAATGGACTTAATGCATAAGCAAATTCCCATACACAATGAAAAATTGAACTTGCTTTTAATAAAGTTTCTGTGTAGCATCTGCAAATATAGGGAACCCTTACTGGGAGCTTGAATTGGACATCTAATTCTAATATCCACATTCGTGTTTAATATAAAGAACAAATTTAACACAAAGGACCGCGGGACACCCAAAAGCGCGGGGCCCGTAGCAGTTGCTACATTTGCTACTATTGTTAATCCGGCACTGTCCCGGTACCTTGCGTACAGCACTAGGACAGGGGTTCTTAACCTGGGGAAATTTTACCTATGCTGGGGGTAAATTTAATGATGCTGAAGTTACAATACTTTGTTTTTTTCTGCAGCGCTGGTGAGTAAACAAAAAACAGGGAGTGAATTTTATGTTAGGAAGCCGACAAGGGGTAAACGGGAGAAAAAAGGTTGAGAACCCCTGCACTAGGAGATTGATAGTGGAGGTTGCGTAAGCACATAATGCCATGTGTTTTTACTATGGCCAATTGCAAACCTTTTTACGTGGATGATAATTTCGCTGTTATTGATCAAATCAGGGGGCTAAACTCAAACTGCTTCGAGGAACAAATGAGGACTTATCAAGTAACCCGAGGGCCGCATTATGACGCTGACACAAAAATTGCCGTACCTGAAACATATAGAAACAGCTTTCTTATCCTATTTCCTTAGAAAGATATCGTTAGTTATAGGCAATTCATTTCTAGCCGTCTCCACGTTTGTTTAAAGGTAACCTGTCCACTCGATAGCCGAGCACTTTAAAACACCAGTAATAAACAAAACAACGTACATGTTAACTATCTGAAAATTCCTAAAAGCATCGCTGGCCGCGTGTCTGAGACTCCCGGATTAAATGCTGCACATTTTTCATACAAACTGTTGCCCTGTTCAACGGTCAATTTACACTTTTGCTTGTGACTTAATCACATGGTTGAAAAAGCAGTAGGTCTGCTCATGCTTCGTGTTGAGCGAGTGTCATGTCGTGAAGATTACAATAATGTCCTCAAAAATACCGATATACGTTTTCAAAGGAAAAGTTGCACTTACGTACAGTTTATGAAGTCCAAAATGAAGTTTCCAAATACGTTCAGCAACGCATGAAGTTATTCGGGTGACAAGTGAGGTATCGTTGTTACGCATGTAGCATAAAACGTATAGATTGTTTCCACTTCTAAATAGAAAACGGTGGCTAGACTTGAACAATTAATAAATTTTTTAATTCGATTCCAATGAAAAAAATTCTGCCCTACCCATATGGAACTTGGTTGTTGAAAAATCAAAACCTCCTTCCCACTTGCATGCTGCAGTAGATAATAAGAAAAATTTCTTTTGCCCGAATTTCATTAGTTTATCAACTTGTGCTTGACGTTTTTGTTCCCAAGTGTATTTCTACAAAATATCGTTGTTTTACTAAACTTTTGTATTACTTGCCGACCCTCTGTGTGCATATGGTTAAGTTGAGTGCAGGTGCGTAAAAATGTTAACTACATTTGTAGCAAATCGCACAGAGCTTCTGCCTTTTCTTTTACTTTTTGAAGCATCATCTTCTTATCCTTGTCGGGTGGAAATGCCGTATTAACATCTTAAAAGTTTCATTGGTGCATGCAGTGGAACTTTTTTGCATAAAGCTAAAATGCGTATATACGCATAGCATTGGTAACGGGATTTTGCAGTGTGAAAACATTGTTTTTATCTTTATATTCTTTAACTAAGATTATTAGAAAGTTCATTATTAGGAAGTAGCTATAAAAAGTATTGCATACTATCATCATGACTTTAATTGTTTGAACTTTAATTATTTGCTGTAAGATTTGGTTAACCTACTTTGCTTTTCATAGGGGGAGCCTGGTCCCAGAGGTCCTCCAGGACCGGCTGGACCACCAGTATTTAACGGAAATTTCACGGGAGTTGACATGAAAGGACAAAAAGGTCAAAAAGGAGAAGTTGGTCGTCACGGCATTAGTGGAGTTCAAAAAGGCATTCGCCGAGTAATCATTGTGTGAACACAGTATCTTAAAATAAGTTATATTACTTTGATTGTACAAACAATGATATACCTTATGTCACACAAATAACAATGAGTGTAAATCTTTAAAGCAAAGTTTAATTATGGAGAACAGTTGGCAAAATTATGATCACTTTCTGGCATTACGTGCTTGTTATGTGACCAACTTGGTTGCTGCACAAAACCTGAGAAAACACCGTAACCAAAAGCTGCCTTGAGGAAAGTTTGTATGGTTTACAAAAACTTTGCATTACAGTTAATCGTTACTAAAAACAAAACAAGTTAGTCAGTTTTCGCGTTTCTTCATGAATATCCTAAAAAAGAAGTCAGTCCATTGTCTGAAGCAGGTGATTACTGTGAAATTCTCTTACAGGGCGTCTCAGAAAATAGAGTTCGGCAAATCGTAAGAGAAACACTGCAGGAAATGCTTCAAGGTACATTGAGTCCCCGAATGTGCTGTTGTGAGACTGACAAACACAATTTGAAGAGCTATGTGTTCGGCTCTTCATTATGTGCTTGCTTAAAATTTGATATGTCTCTGTTTGCGCACCAGTGTCACCTTTCCAAACCTTCATCATTGTATATTATGTTTGAACTACACCAGTTTTGAAACCTTCACATATCGGAATATTTGAGAAAAAATTCAACGAGTTTGTTCTTTCCAGCCTTCAAAGAAAAAAAACGTTAAAATTACGAGAAATCCACTTCTTTTCCAAATATGAAGAACGATTTTATTCTAAGTTCATGACCTTGCAATTGATCACTCAAACGAGAGCTTCACAGTCCATTCTTCTTTGGCTTTATCAGACGGTCATCCACCCATTTGAACTGTTAGATATTTGTCAGAACGTGTTGCCCGCATTAATGTTCGTACAACTCTTTCACAATTGAAAGTCAGATGTTCCTCGTGTTAAAACGTTTCCGACAAATGTTTCTGCCGTTTTGTAAAAGTCGGCAAATCATGCCAAGTTCGTTTGAACAGTGCAGCTTATGTTTTCCTTTGATCTTTTCTTATGATTTTTTTCAAATCAATTTGAGCAAGTCAAACTGAGTTGGAGATAAACGCCGCACTATACTTTCGAGGCAGTCCAGATGTGTAAAAAGTCATACAGTAGGTTTTGTTCACGCATAAAATTTAAAATTTAGTTAGTTTCTTCCATCTATGAGAAAGAGAAAGACGGTGGTACCTACTTGCACGCCCGCTTGCAACCAAAATTTTATTTTCTCGTTTGTTTAAAAATCGTATTTCAAGCGTATCGAATTTTCAGCGAAGGTTGAACGAATTGTCGTTACCATGTTGGATGCTGAGAAAGCTCGCAATCCTGGTGGTCGGAATGGATTGCCTGGTCCACCTGGATCTCGTGGGAAACCAGGATTTACAGGTCCCCCCGGTCCGTATGGACCCCCTGGAGCACCAGGCGTGCAAGGAGAACCAGGGCTTCGTGGAAAAACTGGCTATCCAGGTAAAGTTTTATCAAAGCGTTAGTTCATTTAAGTAAACCTGCTGTCAAATTCAATCCGCTTGTAAAATACAGTACTTTCATTTGTCTGTGTTGATATTATTGAAAAAATAAAACACTCGTTTTTTAAGTCTGTGTAAACATCCTTCAAACCGTTCTCAGGTGTGATGGGTCCAAAAGGCGAAAAAGGATCAAAAGGACCAGGAGTAATAGGGCCGGTTGGGCCGAAAGGTGATCGAGGTTCACCCGGGGAAACAATAGTGGGACAGCCCGGGAATCGTGGACCACCAGGACAGCAAGGGCCTCGTGGATTACCTGGAATGCCTGGATACAAAGTACGAAATTCTTGACTTGGATTGTTACTAGTATCTTAAAATCTGTTTCAGAATAATGAGACTTACAAAAAACTGTTCTTGCGTGTTGCGTGGCCGCAATGTTCCCACTTTTGTTGCAGTAATAATGGGATATTGTCAATATACACTGCAGTATGCCTACGAAGTTCATTGTTTAGACACAAAAACGTACAAATTAGTGTTACAGCTGGAAAAAATATAGCTTGGGAATCTTACATAAGCGTTTAAGAGACAATACCAGTGATTTAAATAAGACAACCAATGATTACCAATGAGTTTGGCAATACCAACCAATGATTTAAATTCAATTAAGTTGAACGTTTCGAAAAACAACTGTTTTCATCATCAGCAAATCCCAATGAACACTAAGTGCTTTATAGCACCCAGCACGCCGATAAAGTATGTACAAAAATCGAGCAAAGAGTAATAGTTGATTACCAAAAGTTGTTGAGCAACACAACAATCAAACTTTTATTTTTCTGTGATCGTCGAATGCATTTCACTTCTTCCGCTTTCAGGTTCCAAAGTTCATCAGTTATAATTGACACTATAGTTGTAGTTCAAAGCTTGAAACCTGCGTGTTTCTGCGAGCTACGAAGTGGACTTTATGAAAAATTATGTTTCAAGTTTTTTAAATACGTAGATAATTGCAAGAGACTGGGCAGTGTAAGATCACGTTCATCAGAAATGTTGCCACACGCCGGGGCGTAACGAGGTTAGATGGCGCCCGGGGCAAGAAGCAAGTTTGGCCCCCCTATGCTCGATCCTAAGGTCTTTCGAAAACAAATGTACTGTATTGAAAAAGGTACGTGTGAAATTGTTGGCACTTTTCACCCCCCGCAGTGATTCGACGCCCGGGGAATTGTGTCCCCTTTGCCCCTCCTCGTTACGTCCCTGGCCACACGAAAAACTTTTATTACCAACCATCTGCAAGAGTAGCAAGTGTCTATACGAATAGGTTGTTGCATTCTGTGTTTTATCTACTACAAGCAAATTAACGTCTCTTTCAACATGGATAGATAGTATTTGCAAACTTGTAATGTAAAATGCATTTACGGTAAAAGGTATCAGAGTAGTAAGTGTTCCTAAAAATTTAATGTGTGAAAAATGTTTTACCAGAAGATTTCTGGGCGGCTGATTAATTTTGTTCTCGTTGACACTACATTTCTTCAATTTAGGGTCCACCTGGATTAACCGGGACATGCGATACACGGTATTGCTATCGCACTGTTTATGGCTTGTTGCAAAAGAGTGGATATGGTTCCAATACAAACCAGCTGGAAGTCTACTCGTCGCGATACAATGAAAAGGGCTGAGTGGTGATTGATGGTTCAATATCCGCATAAGACTTGGTGTTTTTAAACCAGGCAGCAAACACTATATTGTTTTCATCATTTTCGTTTGACACTATTAGACTAACTTCTGAACTTGCTTTTAAGTTGCAAGCTTGTGCCATAGACCTATTGCTCCGAAGCAGCATACTATTTTCACACTTTTTTAACGTATTTTTTCAGTCAATTGATCTTGTCTACCTCTGGTCGTGATCTCAAAATCGTAGATATAACTTTAGTTAACAACAACAGTTTAGAGACGAAAAATATTGTTTCGTTATTTAAAGCAGCTCCAAAAACGGAGTGCTTCAGCATAGGTTCATGTTCTTGACTTAGAAAATGAAACGATAGTTTTTAATTTTTGTTATGTAGTCTATTTAACATCAACAACTGTAGTTGACGTAGTACAGAGGTATCTTGGACCACTTTGTGCAAAGTACTGAAATCTTCTTGTCTGAGGACAGTTCATTTTTTTGATTTGTGATTTTAGCTTTACTCACATTTTTAAACGTAAAACAAATTGATTGAATTTATGTGATTTGTTGTAGTGCATGGGTTCCCACCCTTTCTCTCACCACGTACCCTAAAATTTCTTATGACAAAAAGGCTGAGTAAAACAACAAAAATCCACTGAAACTTTTAAGATTTTTAGAACTATTAAAGTAGAGTCCGTTTTTATGTCCCAAAATTAATTTGTTGCGGATTTACAATAAACGTACCCCTTCAGATAGGCAAATGTATCCCAGGTTGGGAATCTCTGTTGTAGTGTTGCAGTGAATTCGTATAATTTTGTAGAGCGTGCCAGGTTTCATACGTCCCAATAAAAACCACTCTGTAATTCGGTACATTCATAATCAAAAGAAACCTTCTGCATTTACTATAAGTCTTTTTCGTGAAACAATACTACAGTACTGTTGGTGTCATAGCATTTGCTCCATTCGCAGTTGGTCCAAAAACCTCCTTTAACAATGTTCCCAATGCACTGGTTTTCAGCGCAACAATTGCTATGGACAGTAGAATTGTTTAATTGATTGCTTTATATGTTTTCTTTTCTTCCACTGCTTTTAATTCTTATCTCGTTCTGCTATCCGAATCTGCACCTGTCAATAAACCTTCTGCTTTCTCAAAATATGAATGGTTTGCAGATTTTGAAACGGATTTATAAAAAGCAGATTGGACACGACTACCTGCTGAAAATTAGCAAATTTTCCTCTTTGATAGGTGATCTTAACGTTGCAGTTGGGAAGGGATCGTAAAGTTTAAAAACATACATTTTTCGCCAATGAAAAACGACTGCAATTTGTTCTTTGGTTTTAACTTGTGCATATGCTTTTGTATTATTTATTGACAAGTAATCTTCTCAGCTAGTATAAGAAAATTTCGCAAATTTTCAAAACACTTTGTTGATTGAGGTTTTCTTTCCTAGGTTTGTCCTAAATGCAATACGGACCTTACGATGTTAAAACCAAAGTTTTGACTACACTGCTGAAACTTTCGCAGCTTCTCCACTACTGTCATATGTTTTTCACTAAAACTAATAATTTTAATTCACCAACAGCTCAACACTATTTCAGCAAAATCAGCTAAAGGGCAGCAGGATTGCTAGTGTATATATATCAACACAGGACTTATTGCGTGACTTTCTACATCTTGAAACTCGTTCCACGCAAACACACAGCCAGCGCATCCTGAAAAGAGCATGCACTGCATTGACAGCTCATTTTCAAAGTGCGGTAGCACTACTGCTGAAAAGAACGAGTATTACAGGACATAGAATTTTGAAACTCAACCTGAGCTGTTCTACATCTGCAGAAAGCGAAAGTGTAAATACACGGGCAATCGGCTTAGAAAGGAACGCGCGACACTTGCCGAGAAAAATGCACACGCTCGTCAACAACAGGCCGTAAGACACGAAACTGCAAATTCTGTAATAATTCTCCCGTAATCTCAAGAGTTTGGTGGGTGGTAACCAGTGTTCCCTCTGAGAAAATTCTACACTGAGCAAATGTTTGCTTTGTTGCGCACAAAGCGCATGCAACTGCGCAACCACGCAGACAAACAAACAGTGAAGCGTTCCCAACGTTAAAAGGATTATGCGATATATATATATATACCGTATTATATTTCGAATGCTGGAAGAACGTGAGAATAAGATACCACTGTGCAAAATGTCTGGTGGTACTGCGCAATTGTGCAGTTGCACACCTTACAGGGTACACTGGTGGTGACCACGAACAGTTTTCAGTGATTGTCGAAGTTTGTTGTTTTTAAATAATTTTGTTTTGCACTCATTGATTTAAAACGCCAGCGCTGATCTTTTTTGTAAGACATACCTTTGAAATCAAATTTTCAAGTGCTCGTGCAAGAGTTCGTTTGATTAAAATGGTCAGAAATGTTTTTTAAAAGTATTTTTGCTAATAACTCTGTACAGGAGATTTCCTGGTGGGGAAATTATAGCAACCGTTTTTTTTGTAACAAACGTCGTGAAATTCTGAATTTCTCAACAAACCATGTTGCTATGCTGTTTTGGAAGATGTTTGCTGGAAACCTGCAACAGGAAGAAGAGGGATCGGGTGTGCTTCGATTAAATAAATCTACATCAAGAAGACCTTTATTGCGTTTTCCTTAATATTGTGGTTTGTTTATTTGGCATGAATTCGGTTAAACTTCAAGGCTTTAACATAACAGCTGCAACACATTCAGTCAATACTTAAGCTTCAAACGTTTCTGATTTTAATTCTAGGTGTACTGTATTGCGCTGCGTTTTATCTGACTGCAATCAGTATGATTGTTTATTATCATGTAGACCTTCACGTTTTGTGTGAAAACGATCAGACAAAATTTTTCTACAGTAGGGGACTACTCATTTCCGGCATTTTCGAAGTAAAACTTCAGAGTTTCTCTTCACCCTGCTTACGCTGCAGATCCAGTCCTCAATTTTTANAACTCAGTCCAAGTCCAAATATAAATCCAAACATTTATTANAATGTGAACCCCAAATTCAAATGAAGTCCAAAAATTAACAAGATACAGCTTTTTAACANCAAAAGCGCCGCAATTCTTTTCCAATAACTCAGTCCAAATCTGGTACTGATCCTGAATTTTTGAAACGATTCGGATCCAATCCAAATCCGGATCCAATTCAAATCTCAAAATTCGATATAATCCTGATCCAGTCCAGTCCAAGTCCAGCCCAATTTTTTTATGCCAAAAGTGATCGGAGCCACTTGTTTGGCTCCTGACAAAGTGCTTTCAGCTCCTGCTCCGAAGCTCATTGAAAATTACACTCTGACTCCTGTTTAAACTCCGAAAAATTGCAACAAAGAAATAAAATCATTTGTTGTTCTCATACAAACCAAGTTCGCTTATTTTTCTTCCCAGAGTACTTTAGGCACAATCAAAATTAGACAACTACCGCTGTGAAATCACCTATTAACCTCTATCAGCAAGAAAAGAACCATACATTGAAAACACTTCATACCACCTTAACAAGTTACCCTCTTATATTGGAAAAACGCAAAAAAGTAATGGCATGTTTAGGTAAACCTGAGGTAAACTGCGTTTCTGTTGGCTTATTTGAAACAGCACGGCTGTTGTTGTTGCGTTTTGAAGATACATTCACTGCTGTCTTGTTCATTTCACTAAAAGTAACCACTTGTGAAAATTACTCACAACGCAAGAAACAGCGCAATGAGTGCAATTTCAGTAAACCGCGACGGCGTAACTACCAAGTTTATTCTAATCTGATAGGCACATGCAATGGCACTGACAGAGTACCATATTGCTTCCATCCAGGGGCGGAGCTAGGGAGTGCCAGGGGGGCCACTGCCCCCCAAAAATTTTGCCACTGCCCCCCAAAAATTCTGTCCTCCCAGTGCCACCCCCAAAATTTTCCGCTTGACGTCATGCCACTGCATTGAAGTCCTACACAGACCACTGACAGCTCCCCTTGTTGCAAAACTGGCCCCTCCAGTGGCCCCCCAAATGAAAATGTCTGGCTCCGCCCCAGCTTCCATCCACCCTCATTGACAGAGTACCATATTGCACTGACAGAGTACCATATTGCTTCCATCCACCCTCATTCTTCGGAGCCTGCGCTGAATCGTTTACAACCCAATACAACCGAGATAATAGAGCCATGGCATCAATATAACAATTAGCTTGATAGAGCAATTTTCATTTAAAAAGTTTATTATCCCGCTCCGGTAAAATTTCACTCCTGCTCCAGTTCCGCTATTTGTTCATAATTCCGACCCCGGTTCCTTCTCCGGCTCCGGCAAAAAAGTAGACTCCAGCTGGAGTCCACTCCTGCTCCGTGATCACCTTTGAATCTCTGCTGGTTTGGACTTCGAAAATTTAGAAGTGCTTCACACTTCATTAGGCCTACTTTTTAATTTGGCTTCATGATTTTCCTAAGGTGTGAGACAAATTCTGTAATTGAGAAAATAGGCGAATTTTTCAGTGATACAGTTTAATGATTCAACACACTACAACATAAAGCGATGGTGGCGATGAAACGACATACACGTTTTGTTCACTCTTTACGTTACAATACAATCGTGTGAAGAGGTGAAAACCGAAATTCTCAACTTCACGAAAGGTTTCAAATAGAAATATAATGTGCACTTTGCGTAAAAGTAAAAATTGTTCATGCAATGAAACAAGCAATCAGCCTTCTAATTGTATATCACTTTGTTCCGCACCGAAGATTTTTTTAATAAGAATTTTCGTACGTTTTTCGTAGTCTATATTAATAAGAATAAGGAACAAGAAAATTGTAAAACATATTGACTCCACCGTGAATTACTAAAGTCGCTTTTCGTGTAGCAGAGAATATCATTGCATTATGCTGTTCCAGCACGTGCCGTAAGGCAGTGGAGGCTCGGTTGTAGGTACGGTGTAACTGCAGCAACCCCCTATTTTCACGCTATATTTCGTTTTTAGATAAAGTTAATTGTTTTATTTGATATTTAGTTTTGCATGCACAAGACGTGTCGACAAAATGTTTCCTCCCTGAACAAAGCTAAATATTATACATCAATTTCGTTTTTGTGTGGGAATCACTGCAAACGACGAAAACGTGGAGCTGAGAGTCAGAGATGAGCATTGGACTGGATTCGGACTATAACGAGTTTTTTTATATTTGGATTGGATCTGGACTGTGAATCGCTTGAAAAAGCTAAGATCAGGACCTGATTTCGGTTGAGTTAATGGAAAAATTGCTGCATTTTTGATGTTGAAATGCTGTATTTTGTTAATTTTTTGGATTTCATTTGGACTTTGACGTAATTACATTTTTTTAAAATTATGGACTATGTTTGGACTTCGACTGATTATTAAAAATTGAGGACTGGATCTGGATCACCAAAATATGACAGTCCGCTCATCTCTACTATGTGCCAGAGGTGAGCAGGGAGCCAGAGTACCAGAAGGGACTCCGGTAGGAGTCTACGTTTTTTGCCGTACCCGGAGCAGAACCCGGAGTCGGAGCAGTGGGGAAATTTTCAGTTTTTACCAGAGCGAAATAATAGCTTTCATTAAATTAAAATTTGATCTTATAGGCTAATTATTAGATGGATGTCATGGCTTTTTTCTCTTGGTTAAACTGGGTAGTGAACGGTTCAGTGCAGGCTGTTGAGGATGAAGAAGAGTGGTAGACTGGCGCAATGCCAATACTGAACTGCTGTATGACAAGAATAATTTTTTGTTTATTTGTAGTTATTTCGGTTACTGTAAGTTTTACCTCTGCGCTGGATCTTGTTTTGTAAGAAGTATTTACTGTTTGTTATTTTTCGTGAAATATGTAAGGCAAGAGCGGATGTATCTTTAAAATGCAACAATTGCAGTGCGATTTCAGCTAAACCCGCAGAAAAGCAGTTTATTTCCGGGCATTCCTAAACGTGCCCCTTTATATCTTGCTAATTTACAATGTAAGAGGACAACTTAATTGAGTTAAAGGCAATTTGGTTTAGATGTGAACAAAATATGATTCTACTTCTTTTGAATTTTTCGGAGTGTAAACAGGAGCCAGAGTGTGAATTTTTAATGAGCTGTGCAGAAAGAACTGACGTCACCTTTTCCCGAACAGAAACAGAAGTAAAAAAGTGACTCCGATCACTTCTGCTGTGAGCGCTTACAGCGCCTGTATCTCTTTACGAAAATATAGAGAGGGATGTGGCCTGTCAATCAAGCACAGCAAACCAGGAAATATGAGCTTGGAGCTGTGGTTTCCGCAACACTGAGCTGACAAGTGCAGTGACCAGTGACAGGCAGCAGTACCACTGTGTTCATCCTGTAGTGCTGGTGAAAAGCAGCTTACTTAAATTGTACTGTACTGTAAACTCCGCCAGTTGCCAGGTGTAATCCTTTGTTTGTTTTGTTGCGTCAGGTGATTCTGCGCTCGTGCACGGCAATTTCTTGGCGCAATAAAACAAACAAAGAATCGTGCGCGGCTACTCCTGGCAACTTCTCAGTGTAGGTTGGCCTAAAAGTTTTACAACAGGGGTTGGCAACCTACTACCCACGGGCCGGATCCGACCCGCCAAGCAAAATCATCCGGCCCGCAGCCCCTTTACCAGATTTTAGTAACTGCATGTGGCCAGCCTAGTGGTATTATATTTTATGAATCTGCCCTCCTTCTGCACTATGCTATAAATGTACTCTATAAAGCATGTTGGGCTTTCATTACGAACTGTGAAAATCAGGAGGTAATCTGATTAAAATTCCATAAACTCCCAAGATTTAACAACAGCAAAGGGAACGGAATTGTTGGTGGAATATTACTACGGCCCGCCATACCTTGCAGAGTTTGTTTCTGGCCCGCGACTAAGGAAAGGTTGCCGACCCCTGCCTTGCAATGTACCGTGCTATGACACATTTTATTAAACTGGTAGTAATTCTTACTTGCAGTTATTTCATTTGACGTGTATTTTCATTTTAGACAGCAGAAAGTTAAGTGATAAAGTATGAATGAAATAAATAGGGCGCCGTACCTGTTTGCGCAAGATTTTTTATATTATCAGTGTATATAGGCTAGTCACTTTGTATCCATTGTAGATTTTGACTTTTACTGCGTGTACTGACTTTAATACTACAAGCAGGGGCGTAACGAGGGGGTGGTAAGGGGGGCACAATTCCCCGGGCGCCGAATCGATATTGGGGCACCAAATCACTGCGGGGGCGTCTACAACTCGCAACAATGTCACAATTACTTTCTTCAATAGAGTATATTTGCTTCCGAAAGACCTCAAGTTCGAACATAGGGGCACCAAACTTGCTTCTTGCCCAGGACGTCATCTAACCGTGTTACGCCCCTGACTACAAGAGGTTGAAAATTCTCTCTGAGGTTATGTTGCATGTGGAGTTGGTCTGTATTTTCAATGCAAGGTGACTTTGGGTTTGATTGGTAGAACGTGTATGGCGGTATTCCGGAACACGCTTTGAGCACATGCTTGACTTGACGTTTTGTCAGCCTCAAATCAGAAGCACCGTGAATGTAGAATATCCTTTGGATCAGGCCTACTGTTGTGATTTGTGAAATGCGTCAGAATTGAAACCGGTTTTAAAAGTCAAGCTCAAATGAGTGCTTCAGTTCAAATCTCAATTTTCAGAGCTGCAAAATGATTGTAACTTGTGGTTGTATGTATCTGACAACCAAACATGCATTTGAAAATTTCCTTGATAGTCTCTTTGATAAAGTGAATTTCCACTTTTTTGTATAACACTATGAACCCCTCAGACAAGTTTAAAGCCACCCGCAATGCTGTTGATCTGGCGATGGATCTGCTTTTATCCAGGCCAGCAAACACAGGTGGGAACCAGCCTACAACCAATTTAAAACTATGAGTCTCAGCCAACACCACAGGTACCGGTGAAGAAGTTAAAATTTGCATTGTTTTTCCGCTTTTCTGCTCAAAATTATGTGATTTACGCGGAATGATCTAGCCCAGTGGTTCCCAAACTTTTCTGTACGTTGGCCCCCAATTAAAGTATACAATTTTCTGTAGACCCCGTGGCCTATTCCAACAGTTACTAATACAAGGAAAGTATGTGTCAAAATAAATAAAGTGCACATACGTACAAAAACGTTGCACATACGAAGCGTACAAGGTTTTACAAACGTCTACAACACAAAACCTTAACCTTGAATTTTAAAACAATGTAATTCGAAGGAATTTAATCGAATAGAAACACTCTATGTTGGGAAATGCATTCACTGAGCTCTTTTGTTACGAGGCATATTGATTCACTGTCGCAAGCTTTGCAAAAGTATTTACTGTGGTTATCACTCGGGTTTACAACAGTTGTTCTCCGTCTTATTGCGTAGCCTACTGCTGTAACTACCAGCAGTGTTGCCACTCTGTTATGAAGAAAAACCCTGAAATTTACCTTGAAAAAAACTCAGAAAACATTAAAAAATCCCAGACATACAAAATGTTTAAAAAAAGTCAAATCCAAACTTGAAACGCACGCTACCGGTACTTGCACACAAAAATTAAGGTAATGCATTGTTTGCATCATATCTTTAACAAGTTCAAGTCTATTTTTAAACATACTGACAATCACAATTTACAAGTAGGCTCACTTGCGTACGGAGGGGGGAGGCCACTGTGCCATGGCCACCCCCTCAGACCCTAAAAATAAAAAATGTAAAAACAGAATTGTCTAAAAATTGTTTCCACAATGCACAAAAATGCGTATTTTCAGGTGTAATTTTGCAAAATTTTCCCGGGGGCATGCCTCCGCACCCCCTAGAAAGGTCGTGCCTTCGGCACTTCCCGACGCCACACGATTATGACAAANCTTGACCCCCTCGGAAATTTTCTGCGTACGCCACTGATTATACTAGCAGNAAATCAAATGTATGAAGTACGTAACATGAATAAGCTAATTAGATCTTTTCTAAAAAAACGTTTAATATTTTCTTTTGCTTTCACTTAAATGCACAAATTGAGATATGTACAGTACATGATACATTCAAGGTCTTATGTTTATTTTCACCCTAACCATTGCATTCATTGCAATATTTGACTACAAATTTTAACATTCAAAATTTTACATTCATATCACAATCAATGCGCCTGTAAAACAATGAAGAGATTCTCAACCACACCATCTTCAAAACCAAAAAAGCATTCCAAAATCATGCACAAGCAACCCTTGACATATCAGCGATAGGTTAGAGTGCTGACCTATGCCTAGTTAGTGCTTAATCTGTAAACCATCATATTTCAAACGAAATAATTTGGTTAAGCCTAGCCCTACTAATCTGTACTGGCTACTGATGACTCTGCACATGTTATGCCTGTGAAATTACTGTATTCTTGAATGTAAAATACAGTAATACAACATACTTTTCTAAAATTTGACCAGACTTAAAAAAACCCAGATTTTCAATAAAAACCCCAGAACCAGGATAAAACAGAAAAGCCCCAGATCTAGTGAAAAAAAACTAGCAGTGGCAACACTGACTACCAGTCTAACAACTGCCTAATTGCGACACATGCACTACAATATGGTTTGTGACGTAACAAACAAAATAATTTTTATAATGTCATCACAATGGATGATTTAATAAAAAACAATTCGAATCGAATGCGTTTTAAACTAGGGGAGTGCTCCGCATCCTTTTTTCACTCACGGCACATTTAACAACTTTTCAAAATTTTGCGGTACACCTCGACGACCTATAGTAAGCAATACACTTCATGGTTTATTTTGAGTTATTTACGCTTGTTTAATTAGCACAATCGCTGCACGTCAGGCTCAATCCTTGAGAGAGCAACTCGAAAATCTCCATCAACGTCTTATGGATCATTTATGATCAATAATATAGATGAGAAACTTTGTTCACACAAGTAGGTTATATAGTAAAAAACTGTAGAAGAATTTCAATAGCCACTTTCGAATCTCGCTTATAGTCAATACAAACCCAATGCTCATCAAGTGGAACATCGCTGAAATTTAATTTCAGAATTCTGTATTTCGCCGTTCAAGAATGTTTTTCTAACAGGCAAGGATAATTCTTACATTGGCATTTCAGCATTAGCCGAAAAATGATTTTGGATCCAACCGTGCTGTTCTGTATTAAAATGTGAAAAAGTAACNGTGAGATTTTGATGTAACAAACCTAAATGTTCTTGAGCCAAACCCAACACAAAACTTTGTCAATAGTTCTATCTTGATTNCTTCTTGGAATCATTTCCAGTGATCCCATTCCCCGTGTTAACACAGTTTTCCAGAGAACTTTNCTGTTTAAAACCTTTCAACTGATTAGAACATGTTAATATATTTTCGTTTTTGCCTTCTATTTGTTGAGTTCATTCAAGTGGTAAAATGTGTGGGTCATATGTGCAAGTTTAGCAATCCAACGATCATCTTTGAGGTGTTAAAACGGATGATGATTGTTCTGACTTAATACGAATTGATTTATTTCATGCCGAAGTTCGAAGAGTCTTGCAAGAACTTTGCCCCGTGAAACCCAACGCGCACAGACGTATGAAACGGCAGTAATTGATGTTCTGATCCCAATTCGTCGCATAGCAACGAAAAAATTCTTAAAATACAAGCCTCTTGCTTCAACAAAGTTGACAATGTGGATAGTATTTCATCGTTTCTGACAAAAGAACACAGTAGTACTGCTGCCCAAACCTTTAGTTACGCCACTGGTTTGTTGACTGCACGAACACCTCAGTAAACAATCAATATTTTTTCTTTTTTCCAGTGCTTGATCCTCACAGATTAGCAATTTCGTTTATTGCGTTGATTTATATTGTATGTTGTCTGAAAATGTACCTACAAAAAACTATGCAAAAGGGTTTTGTTTTCTTTATAAGGATGTTTCAAGGCAAATGTAATCGCGATTGTAATCGTGTTTAGTTTCAATGTAATCGTAATCGATTACATTGTGATTTTGTTTATTCGTAATCGTAATCGTTATCGAGCAGATGGCAAGTAATCATAATCGTAATCGATTGCATTTGTGCTGTAATTGCCCCATGTCTGCTACGATNACTCATTAGAAAATGATACTTGGTTTTATTTTCACACATGCACTNACATTTGCTTAAGAAACTGGTTGAAAACAAAATNCTGTGTACGTGCTAATAGCTTTTGAAGTAGGCAATGATTAATAATTGTTGTCCGATCTTATTGCTTTGACATTTACATTTGGTTTTTGTTAATATCAGAACGATGACGTTCGTTCTAGGCTTATGCTCACTGAAGCTTGTTGGACATATGTCGCGTTAGGTCGGGTACTTTTTCGCGCCGCCGTTTTTGCGACGACTATTTGGCGCCAGGCTGTTTAGCAATGAGGTGTTTCGGCGCTGGGCCGTTTTGACGCCAGTGCAGACTGATAAGTGTATGTAATGAAAATGGATAAAAACATGGAGAAAACTTCAATTTAACATCGTAATGGCAAGCTAGACCTCGCAAACATTCAGGTGGTGCCCTTGAGTCAAAATGTTTTGCAATGTTTAGAATTTACATTCGGTGTTTAATTCCCATCTTCAAAACACTGGTACTGGGCCCCTATTACTTCGTTTATCAAAAAACGTATAGATATCAATCGTGGAAAAACTTTGGATTATCCCTTTTGCTAAGAAGATTCTCAGCCATATATGTTATTGGCTATAAGTGAAATGAAAAGGAGGACTTTTTAATGTCAAGAAAAGCACTTCATTCAGCTCTAAAATACAGAAACGTGCTCAGTCTCATCTCAAGACAAACACACAACATTTATTTCCTTCTTGAAAAAAGCACTTGCCTTCTTCAAAAACATCCGAGCAAAGTGAAAAGACACAGTTCTAGAGATAGCCATGTGCGCGTAAAAGGGCGCAACCAGGAATTTTGTTCGGGAAGGGCCAGTCAATGACGTTGTCAGATTTCAAACGTTAGCTATTTTGCACAAAGATCATTTTGATGTCACAGGTCAATTTCTGGTACAACAGGATATGACGTCAAGTATCTTCTACCAGTCAGCATCGATAAATTTTAACAAAGACAAGAAAACGTTTGCTCTCGCAGTGATCATTATCAAGGAGTTGTTAACCAAACAGTTTTCAATTAACATAAGAGTGGCGGAAAGCGAAGCGACGTGTAATGTTGTCTCCGAGAATATCACTGATTATGCCTATTGAATAAGTCAAAATCAACTAAAAGTATGTAAGTGGATTCATAGGAACAAATCAGAGGATGCCAATAGCTAAATTTTGACTTTACAAAATACCTGCGAGCACAATTAAAAGATTAAATTTAGTCTGCGTTTCTTTTTGAACAACTCGTCGATAACCATCTTGGGATTAATGTCACATCACGATTATTCGTCAAAAAAGCCAATCCATTAGACGGTTTTGCCCAGGCCCGTAACCATCTTGGGACACCAGGTGGGGCGAAGAGTTTTCTGAGAAGGGCCCAAATTTTTCAAACGATGTCCAATAGTTTTCAACTATGCCCAACAGATTTTCCCAAGGGGGGCGAAAAGGTTTGCAGGTGAGGCTTCGCCCCCCTCTCCTGGTTACGGGCCTGTGTCCAATAGTTTTAAAGTATGTCCTACACATTTTTACAGGAGGGCCGAAAATTTTTATAGCTAGTTACGGGCCTGGTTTTGCCCCATATTGCTGTGTAGATAGGACATCAACCGCTGAAACGTTGAAAATGAACGTTCATTTGTTGCTGTTGTGACTGGCAACGTTGCAAGTAAGTGCAACAGTGTGTGAATATTTGAGAAAAAGACACAATTGGAGTGTCTCTATAACTGGCTGCTCAGAGTTTGGGTTACTGGCTCAGGGCCTGTGAGAGGGGGATCCAGCAGGTACATTGTTCCGGGGCCCGACAGCTACGGACGCCTGAGACAGAAGGACAGGCCCGTAATCAGATTGAGACACCAAGAGGGCGAACGGTTTTCTGAGAGGGGCACAATTTTTTTAACTATGCCCAATAGTTTTTAACTTTGTCCAGCACATTTTTCCAGGACAAAATTTTTTCTAGAGGGGACTTCGCCCCCTGCTACCCCCGTATTTACGGGCCTGCTGAAGGAACGATTGAGTGTTTGTAAATAACACACTCGGAATAATGTAGCAAATTAATCCCGCCCGATGATAAAACTGGTTTGGCCTATGAATTGCTGGCAGTGGATTTTCCTGACAAGATGTATTGGTATTAGCAGTAATTATTGTTGAACTTGAAGGTTTGCCTACTTTGGCGAATTTAAGACATTCACGATTGCTGTCCCAGTGTGTCTATTTAACTGAATATTCCTTTACGTCTTTCATTTTTAAACATTTTCAAACAAATCTTTAATAAAAACTCTTTCTAAGAAAACAAAACTTTTAAACTAAGAGATACTGCAAATGAAATTTGATTGAAAACATTCCAGTTCACAATACAATCTAATCCAGGGGTCTCCAAACTCTTTTGTCCGAGGGCCACATGAGGTAATACAGAACATGTCGAGGGCCGGACGTCTTACGCAATGTGATTGTTGCGGGATATGTTATATTCTACCAAATCAACAATTTTTTCGTAAGTACTGTCTATTATTTTTTCATCATTGACAAAATGGCTTCGCGGGCCGCATCTTGCCCGCGGGACGTAGTTTGGAGACCCCTGATCTAATCTAACAGCAGTAGCCCTCGAATGTTGCGCATATGTGCAAGATAATAACTGAAAAGTTTAAAATTAATAATTTTTAGTGATATGTGGGTTATTGTTCGCGGTTTATAACTAGAATGGTCTTGTAGCGCCACCACTGATTTTGTACAATTTCTGCTTTCATTTCACTCGATTTGCTTTTCTGTTCTGGGTGTGTTTACCGCAGCTCTTCCGCACACCAGGCGCCTGCTAAGAAGGCTACTGTACCGATTTACAACGTCTTGGTAAGACCCGGCCGAGTCAAACTCTCGACCTACCAGCATCGAAGCGGACACACCACTGGACCACGGGCCGGTACTGTAAAATTAACAAGTAACTGCAAATATAAAAAATCATCAGTAGGCAAAGGTGTGCTGTGCATTTTGCTGATTGTCAAACTTGCGCCGCAAGCTGATACAAGGTCGAATCGAATGTGAGTTTAGGATTAGCGGACATACCCAGAAATGTAAAGATTTCGAAACATACAGGACAAACTGACCACTTACAGTATTTCGACAATGCTTCAAAGTTTAAAGCAGTGGTCGCCGCTTTGTGGCCCGTGCAGCTTGTGTGAATTATTCCAAATGTTTGTGTTAGTTTGAGAATATTCTTGACAATTCCAGCTACAGTAGCACCTGTTGAAAGATTTTTCAGCAAGTTTAAACTTGCAAAAAATTATTTTCGGTCTGCTATGTCACAAACTTTACTTGTTGTCCTAGCAAGATTAAACATTGAGTCAAGCATTGCCAGACAAGTTGATTTTGATAGTGTTATTAGAAATTTTGTGAAATAAGAACACCAGAAAATCACTTATATAATACTTAAATGATTCTTTTCTAATTTTTTCCTTGATTAGATTTTACTATGAACACTTAAAAGTCATGTTTAAGAAATGGTAATATGGTCACATTTCTTGAGTACCGGCATGTTTTAACGTAATGTTTCATATGATCAACAAACGAGCACTTCTTGTTGAAGTATAATGCACATTAGCCTCAATTTTTATTTATTTCAAAATAGTTTTGCAAGTCTTCTAGGCCCCAAATGGGTTTTGTTCCGCCAAAAAAATTATCTTGGCGGCTCTACACTGGCTCACTGCACCACGTAAATATCCATCTGTGATATTCTGCTTTCAAGACTAACGAGAAGAGTCAACACCAGCTTTCACACAACATCACCATGGCTGTTTGGTGACCAGTAATGGTTTGCCTGCTAATATTTGCTCTCTGAAACTGTAATATTAACAAAGTTTGTGTGCTGCGCTGACAGTGACTTGCTGTATATTTCAAAATTGAGACCCTTCTACCTGGCTTCGCATACCCACTTGCCACAATGCCAACCGTTCTGTGAGAAACATTGCGTTNTTGCATAACACTCCATTGCGTGGTGCACCTTGGGTTAATCAAGCTGTTTCTATTTGGTTTGNCAATACTTCATGCAAATAATCCACTCAAAAATGTCTCACCTGAATTTGNATTCCTTTGAGAAAGCTGNGCCCTTACATTTCATTCAGGCTACACCTCAGCTCGTTTTGTCCGCATTAATTGGCAACTTTGCCAACAAAGTTGCATGCTTTAGGCGTATAGTTTCGCATTCAGTCGCAAAAAATCATGTTAAACCTTGGTCAATGAAATAACACGACACTACTGTTTCTTCCGATTGTTTTCGAACAGTTGAGATTGATATAAAACACCAGCGAAAAATCGTAACAATTATTTTCGGGGGGGAGCATGGCCTCTTCGGCATCATTCTGGCTGCGCCTCTGTGTGTGTGATAGTAATCAATCGGATAGGTGCTAGCGCCAAAACGGCCTATACGCCAAAACTCAGCGCCAAAACGCCTCAGTGCCAAATGGCCGGCGCCAAACAGATGTCGCCGGCGACAAATAGTCCCATACCGTGTCCCGTTTTCCACTTATTGATTTGTTTCTTTGTTTGTTTACTTTGGGTTACTGAAATGGGTGAGACAAGCGTAGGTGCTGTGTTATGTTGTCAAGGCCTTGCAAGGTTTGCGGACATTAAGCGGTGGAAGGGTTTCCAAAATATATTTATGTGAACACTGCTGATAGACTAGTAACTGTCTTTACCATGTCAAGGATTAGTTGTGTGGTAATGAGGTTGGCTGTGAGCTGCTGTTGTCATTTATCATAGTTGGGCTTGCGCCTCGATTTTGATTTTTCTGAGAACTACCACATACTAATGAGCGGTGGCCCTGTTGTGGGAATAGCTGATATGTAGGCTGAGGGATATGGATTTCTGCAGTTATAAACTGGTTTTAATCTGATTGGGCTCAAAGTGTATTTTTTGATTTCTTCAACATGTGGTGTTAACTTAGTGCAACGTCTCTAGTTATATTTGCGTTTGTATTTTGTTGTTTTGCATGAACTTGTGGGGGTAGTGACTTAATGACAGCTACGGCGGTCGCTTCCTA
>JGI24021J15306_10000649_pt1 | contig 28617 bp, 9 predicted proteins | sample Ectturendosymbi1_FD_15306 | JGI IMG/M metagenome (IMG submission 15306) | reverse complement strand
ACCCATGCAACCTTACAAGCAAGTCCCGCCAACTCGGCCAGCACCCCCACCCCCAAACAAACCCAAACCTGTTGCCAGGCCAGCTGTGCCTGAAGTTCCAAGAAAACCCCAGATGAACCAGACCTCTTCCTCCTCCCCTGCTCATAATTCATTTGGCAACACTGCTCCCGCGTCACGTGACCAGTGGAACGATCAGCAACTCCACGGCGTGCACCAGTCCGCTGCTGATGACACGTCGCAACTGTCTGTGCTCGAAAAAGTCAGTTTATTCGCTAACAATTGAACTCGTTGTCACCTCTAGTAACCTGAACTGCCCACACAACGGCGCACGCACTTAATGTATATGCATTCTTGTTTTGTGTCCATTTAACATTATATCCGATTTACAAGCGCCCCGTGGAATGAAGCAGTCAATCTTCCGGGTACTGCGAACATTTCTATTCTGTTGAATGTCTGTGCAAGTTTAGTTTATGCGAAGAATGGGTTGTTTATCTTTTCAACGGAAGTACAGTGTTTACGTAACAGAGAATGGATTGTATATATATTATGAGCAGTTGGTTGTAAGATGTATCATGTGCCATTACGTCAGTAGTCCGAGATATCGCCAGTGGTCATTGTCCTAAGTTGTGTATATTTCTTCTTCTTTACTGCTCAATGACGTAAATACTTGTCACAAAACAAAGAAGTTCATGCATGTTTTTGAAAACTATCTAAACTAAACTAAATTTCGAAGCTGTAAAATGGTTCACTTATTTCTTGTGACTTGTATTGCTTCATGAAACCGAACGTGTTGTGGTTGTACTGAGCTGTACCTGAACATATGTACGTTGTGAGATGACCGGGAATCATGGCCGTTCACTGGTGCTGGCCGCTGGGTGGTGGCGAAACATTGCGCTGCATCTCCACGCACCTACAATAGACCCCGTGGCGCCTCATGCATCAGCCTGCTGACGTCACCCACACATTCTTTGAGATCGGTTCTTTTATTCCTGTGTCTTTGTTACGTCATGTTACGCAGTAGCTGCAGCGTGGAGCAACATGTTTTGCAGAGCAATCAATAGAATCAGAGTTGCAGTGCGGAAGATAATTGTCAGAGCTAAAAAAAATTCCAAACTGCAGAAAATGACTTTCCAGCGCATTGCGATGTAAGGCGGCATTGTCTTTACTTTTGAAATAGCTGTAATTCATTAATTTGTGGTCTTTAATTGTGATTCACTTTCGAAACGATTTCGTGTGAAGTAATGTTTGTGTCTCTCTCACCTAAATAGTGGCCAGTTCCAGAAGCTCTGCTGAATTTTTTCTTTGAACAATTTCGCTTTTTGTTGATTAATTAACAAGTTGTGTCCGGCACGGTCACAACGAAAACGACCAATCAACGCGTTTTTCTGGACACACGCATCGAATGCTTTCAACCAAATCATCTCAGTCATTCATACCGGAAGTGAGGTTTTAGTCTGGCGCAGCGCCGGCACTGTGACGTCACAATGTTAGAATCGTTCCAGAAAGGCGCCACGTAGTTGGTTGTTCCGTTCGCGGAAAGCGTTTTCATCGATTCAAAAATAACTGACGTCACTTCCAACAAAAGCTCCACGGTCACGTTTCCTGTCATACGTCACAATGCATCCAGGTGTAATTAATGTCGTTTCTTTGTTCTGTAACAAAGAAGCTGTTTGTGACGAAACTCATAAAATTATTTTGCTGTTCTCGTCAAAACTACCCAGAAGAGAAGCTCCATGAGTTTCAAGTCAAACTTCTTGGCCTGATTCATTAGTTGCCAAAATCACAGTCAGCAAGTCTAAAAAATAATGATTTGCACCGTTTTATTTGGACAACTACTTGCAATGTGAAAAACTGCTACAAACGTTGCCACGCCAGCAATTAGGTTCTTCTACTTCCCTCGGTTTTTATTCAAAGATGTGACTTGCGTTTAAAATCGAGAAGTACAAAGATAGTGACATGGCTTGCATTCTCGATCACGACTTTAATGTCCGTGTCACGCGACTCATTTAATATTTCGNNTTCGGCGATACCAGTTGTTCTGGAACCTTCTATCGTGAATTGTCAACTGTTCCAAAACGTTCAACACGTGTTCGGCGGAGTGAGCAGCGTTAATGCAAAGTCTCACTGATTGCGTTAAGATTCCTTCCAAATATAATAAACTGCGTGACTGAAACAAATCGTTGTTTCCATATTTTAACAAGATGCGATAACGACAGCAATTGATGACGTGATAAAGGCAGCAATCGTTTTCATCTTGTTGTAGAAAAATTTTAGCGTCATTCAATCAACAACTAAACGGAAAAGCAACTAAGAGCAGCAAAAGCCTGGTAGTGAGAAGCGGGGTAGGACCCAGGGGGAGCGAGTGGGGCGATCGCCTCCCCTAAAACTTACGAATGTAACATTTTTCACCATGATTTTGTACAATTCAGAAAGACACTTGGCTGCCAACGGAGACTTGACTGCAAAATATTACTGAAATAGCCCCCCCTAAACATACGAGCTGGATCCACCCCTGGGCAGACATAAACTAAACAGCTGACAGCATGAAACACGGTACTGCCCCTAAAATGCGGTAGAAATAGATTTACTACAAGCTTACTTTTAATTTTTTTGTAAAGTTTATAAAAACTTGTATGTCTGATTTGTTAAGCCAATATTCTCGCGACCCAAAATTACATTTCGCGATCCCAAATGGGGTCACGGCCCACAGTTTGAGAAGCTCTGCTTTAAACGACGAAACACCTCGGAAAAAATTGAAGGATTGAAAGCAACCTTTCCTGAGTTGTTACCACTTTGCTGTGCTGTTTTGATTAGCGTTGCTACATACACTCGCCTACATCGAGTGTGCTTGTTTAAAATAAAAAGAAATGATCCGCCTCTTTTCCACGTTCTCAAATAACATACTTCAATAGTGAGTAGCAGGCCAGAACACGGGAGCTCCACCAGAGCATCACGTCCTGTCCTTACACAGAATGATTAGTAGTGTTTTTTAACGAATAAGACAACTGACACATTTTCTGAGTCAAAACAAATTTATTGAAGCATAGTAACGGCAAACACCTTTATCTTGGTATTTGGCAACATTCCAAATATTTTTTGCAGCATCGTTCATGGAGTTAGTTTAATAACCATCAGAGAAATGTGAGGTCTCGAGTCTCGGTCTCGAACTTCCAAGTATCGGTCTCCGCTTTTATGATAAAGTCTCGGTCTCGAAGTTTGAGCCAGGCCTCGGAGGTTACAGTCTAGCTAAATCACTGATTGGGAACATTTGGGTGAAGTCCTTGAGTCAAACCAAACTTCGGCAATTTGCAACAGCTTCATTCAATAGTGGGAAACTTCAAACAGTCTTGTTCAAAGCTGGGTTATATGGAATAGCTCCTTTGAAATTTTAGTACATTTAGAAATGTCTGGGTTAACTATAAGTGCTTCATTCAAAGTTGGATAAAATTAGAATCATTTGGGTAAATTTAGCAATCTCAATGAAATTTGGGCAAATTGGGACAATTTCATTCAAATTTGGGTGAAGTTGGAAATGTTTCCATAAATTGTAGAAATTTGGATAAATTCCAAGCGACTAAATCAACTCTGGCCAAATAGCAATAGCTCCATTCAAATTTGGGCCAAGTGGAACATCTTCATTCAATTTTGGGTAACTTCGAACAGCTTTATTCATTTTTGGGGAACTTCAAACAGCTTTATTCACGTTTGGTGAACTCCAAACAGCTTCATTCCAATTTGGATGATATAGTGCTTCATTAAAATTTGCATACAATTAGAAACATTTAGGAAAATTCCACTAGCCTCAATCATATTTGGTAATTGAAACAGCTTCATTAAAACTTGGGTACAGTTGGAACCATCTGGCAAATTGGAAGAATTTCATTCAGATTTGCATATATTATAAATATTTGGGCAAATTACAACAGCCCAAATGAAACAACACCATTCAAATTTGGGAAGAGTTAGAAACATTTAAAATCAGGAACATGTAGTGGTAACTCACTATTCCATCTAACCCTAATTTTTGTAAACCCCAAATTGTTGCTGCTATAAAGTGCACAATTGAAATGTAGCCGTAGCTGCAAAATGTTTTGTGGTAATGACGTGGTGTAGCTGTGATATGATACTGTAAAATTCTCGTGTTTCAAACCTGCTTGATGTTGTGAGATTTGCAAGTGTGAATCTGTTACTGCGAAGTATTCATGAACAAAATTAACTATGTAACTGCAGCTGTAGGCTAATGTGTTGTGTGGTAGTAATGTAGCTGTGATTTCATACTCTTTAGGTTTTCATATTTTCCGATTGTTTCATGTAGCCTAATGAATTTCCTATGTCGCATCCTGCCAAATTGTAATGTTTCAATTTAATGTTGTTAAGTGAAGCTTTCATAAACAGTAGCAACTGTACTATTTATTGCACTGCATAATTCAATAATGATAATACAGTCCAGTAAAGCACTGCTATTTTCATAAAATATTCTTACTGAGGTTATCAGCCATTTGTCATTGGAAATGTGCATTTGTACACATTCCCTGGTAGTTGATCATATAGGTTGCAGTATTTGCCTGTATCAGTCCCACATTGCTATTTTTTCTTAGCATGCTGTGTTTGGTGCTCATTCAACTGTCTACACTGGAGTGGATTTTTGGTTTTCTTAATGTGACTTTAGAAGCTGAAAACCAGGGATCACCAACCTTTTTGAAGCTGAGAGCTACTTCTTGTGTTCAGATTAATGCGAAGAGCTACTAGTTTGATACACACTTCAGAAATGAAAATGTTGCTCGAATAATCTATAAATTATTTTAGTATTAACAATTAAGATATTCCGCAATGTTAAGACAATGTTCACGCCAATGTTATTTTTAGACCAGGCCGCGGGCGGTAGCATAGCCAGCCGAAATTTTTGTGGGGACCAAATATTTTGACTTTCAGCGAGTTGCATTATTTTGTTTGGGACAACACCTCTCAAAATGCAAAACGACAAAAAATGCTTGAAATTTGACGAGAATGGACCCCCTGGCTGCGCCTACGCCCGCGGGCGACCTACTTGGGCCTTGCGAGTGACCTGGCGCCCGCGGGTACCACGTTGGTGACCCCTGCTGTAAATGTTTAAGCAAATTGCAGTATTGTATTTTCAACACATTGCAGGTGCAATAGTCTAATGTGGAAGGCTAAGTTATATGCTATGTATTAAATTGCCTCCTTTCCCTCTCCTTACATGAGACTTGACCTATTTACAGCAATGTAATATTTTAGACCGTAACCTGATATTTTACTCCTCCAGATTGAATGCGATTGTGGTTTATAATAGGCTTACAACTGCACACATCTGTGCCAGAGAAGAACAGATCATAGCTAATAGGACGATCGTGTTGGAAGAATAAGTTCAGAACGTATATAAAAACTTGAAAATGAAGCTGCTGAACACCTTCCACACGTGGTGTCATGAACAGCAATCTTTTGAGCGATTTTATTGTATTAGCTAACATTTTTTAACACAATAAATATTACCATGGTTCACATGAGGCTATTCAGAATTTTGATTTCTAGTTGAGGACGTACGGCTTTGAACCAGTGGTGTACAGGATCCGGATTTCGAAGTCCAATCCGGCCGGATATTTGGATTTGGATTGGATATCGTTTCCCTTTCAACCGGATCCGGATTATCCAAATGAAAAACATGTGGCCATGCAAAAAATCTTGATATGGAATAATAGTTGTATTAGGAAAAATTACGATATTTCGAAATCATATTACTAAAAATCTACTTGTCTCATTTCTCTCGATTGACTGTAGTGTTTCCTGCCGCTCGGAATCCTAACTTTCTTCAGACTGAGGACATCTCAAGCAACATGTAGTCGGGAACTGTGTGAAGATGAGCATGATTGATTCTATAGCTTTTCTGTTTTATTATGACGCAGCCCGACGTTATTCAGATGAGACATGTTTGATTTTTTAAATATATTTATTAGTAGATCATAGTAAAATGCTGGTGTTTATTACGGCGTTACAAAAAGTTTTTTCAGCGTTTAACGAAGTACACCAGTTTTTTCTGTCTCAACGGCGTAGCTCACTAGTCTAACTCAAAGTGGACTTACCTCACATGACAACCAAGCAAAAGTGATGAGGATGGTGGTTTCATTAATTTATTTGTTTGTGAGCAGACACGAAGTCCATAGTATGAAGACACACACTGCGAAACGCAGGTCGATAAAAACAGACAAAACAGAACGTAGTACAAGGCATTGAAGCCGGCGGAATCACAGGGTTACAGACACTTTTTGCAACTGCATCGAAGACAGAACCATAGGTTTACAGACACATTCTTTACACTAAAGTTAGCTAACACGTAACGCTTGTTACAAAACTACTGCGCAGTAGGGCGCCGATTCCTAAATTGGTTCCGTCTAGGTAAAATGCGGAAGCATTGTGTCATGTGGCATGACACGCCATCAGTCAAACGGTGAAAACGTATTGACATTTTGGCAAAGTTGTTGTAGGTTGAAATACACCTGAACTGAGAACGAAAACTTGTGAAATGTTAGATTTAACAAGAAGTGGCAAGCGCAAGTTGTTTTTTCTCTAAGCCTAGAAGTTCTGGAAGTTCAGTTTGGAAAGAATAAGACTTTCAAATGAAAAAGAGATTGAGGTGAACATTCATTGCACTGCTTGAGGTCACTGGGCATAAAACTATCGCCAAAGTGTTTTGGCAGTGTCTATTTTGCCTCATGAGGCAACAGCTCTTCTGGAGCTCTTTTACCTTTGGACAAACAAAATTGTTTGAAATGGTCACATGACAAGTTCAAAACGCATAACTTTCTCACTTGATAAAGACATCTGTAACGGCTTAGTCCAATGGACGAGTTCAATGACGTAGCCAGCCCAGAAATTTTTGGGGGACCAAAATGTTTGATTTTAGGCGAATAGCGCTGTTTTGTTTGGAAAAACGGTTCTCGAAGCACAAAATGACTATATTTTCCGAAAATTTTTGGGGCCTTGGTTCCTTTGGCCCTCGCCTGGCTATGCCTATGCGAGTGCTGTCATGGTTTCAGTGCTGGCAAGCTATGTTAGTGGCTTCTTGTTTGTTTGCGCAAACTGAAGACTAACCCTAACTCTAATCCTGAACCCTAACCCTTGTCTTCTTGTGCGCATCATACTTGTCACATGACCACTTCAACCATTCGTGTCTGAATAAAGGCAAAATAGCCACAACTTTTGCCTCTTGAGGCAAAATAGACATTACCAAATATTTCCACTAATGTGCAGCTGAATGGGCAGTTGCGGATTTGGATTTGATATCTGAGTCCATCATTTGAAAGTTTTGGATACGGATTGGATATGGAGTTTACGAAAAAAATTCGGATCCAATCCGATTGCAAAATTTCGATATCCGTCCACCACTGGTACACTGTACATTAGGTTGCAAGCGACGAAATACAAAACAGGTATGTTTTTCTCTGCCAAACCTAACGATTCAATTTTTTAAATCTATAATCCACTTTTGAAATTTCGGACATTAGAGATTTTTTTGAATTATTTCCGGACACAGAGGTGTTAATTCTGAAATTCCGGACATTTGGCAGAGGTGGCCAGAGTCAGTGGCGGCTCGTGGTGTAAATGGCCGGGAGGGCTGCAGGGCTGCGAAATTTCATCTGTGGTTGAATATATAGGATTGTCGCCTGGCTGTTTTTATAATTAGTGGCGTTTCCAGTCACTCCAGCAGTCCTAATCTTATCAAACTCGTAATTTTAAGTTGTCCTTATTCATAAATAGAAAACATTCACTTCAGTTTAATGAAACCAAACCCAAAAGCGTAAACACAAAAGAATCAAACAGGTCCCATCAAAAGTATGACGCATAACCACTGCCACCAAAGCTGCAAAGGTGAGAGTCGAATCCAGCTCCACTCACCTACTGAACTTAGAACATTCCGCTCGACTATTAAGGCATTACTGATAAAAGGACAAAGCTTAGCATTTTATTCAAACCGTGTCGTGGCAGCAGACCTAGGCTAGAGCCACTTTCTTTGAGGGGTAGTTTAATCAGGTTCTTTCAAATGAAGTTTAAATTTTCCAAAAAATTTCAAACAGTTTATAATTTTACACAAAATTTCTGTTTTTTTTTAACTGGATTGTTATGCTTTTCCAGTAAAAGTTTATATCCTGAATCAGTTACAGCTGCAATGTTCACCTTACCAAAAAATTGAAGTTCTACTTGAATGCTTATACTATCGGCTTGCCAGATTTCCCATGCTTGAAAATTTTCACATTTCGATGTTTTAAATTAGTCACACCTTTTGTTGTCCAAGAATGATATCCACCAACTACTGCCGTACATCTGCAAACGCCAACCCTAGACAGCTCATCAACTTAGCCTACTGTTGCAAGCTGCACTGGTGCAGATCAGTGTTGAACATGATCCGGTCTCCGGATCGCGATCCAACCGGATTTTGCACTTCAGAACCGGATCCGGGTTGGACTGGATTTTGAAAAAAAACTCAACCGGATCAGACATGGATATCCAAACTGCATTGATCACTGCAGTTAAATGCTTAATCAGAGTTTTTTCGGATATAAACCGGATTGGATCAAATATTTCGACAGGTCTACCAAATTAGGATCGGACCGGATTACTGAAAGAAAATTTTGGACTGGATTAAGATTCCAAAACTCTCCGTTTTGTTCAACACTAGTGCAGATAAACGAAGGGCTGTATTTTCGCAGCCCCAGATTGGCGACCAGATTTGAATCCAATGCCGCCAATATCGCCAAAGTACTAGTAAAAGCATTGTTAAACTCAATTATAGAACTCAATACCCAAGGAAAACATGTAGCAAAAACAGTCAAGATCATATTTCCTCCGTTTTTTCTTTAAAAATTCATCGTCAAAATAACAAAAACGCTTTGCGATAGGCTGATATACCACCATGTTTCTTGTATCCAATTGTTTAGTTTCTTTCCTTAAGGGCTGTGCCGAAGAAATCCCAGAAATCGCCAAATTCATCGGCAAGTGTGCTGAAAACGTCATTGCATAAACGGCAACGTTGGAAAAGAGCGAAACATTGGTTTTGTTGGATTCCTAGGAAACGTTGAGCGAAAATGGTGTCGGAAGTTCCGAAAATGATTGTGTTGTGAAATTTCGTAACTAAATCCAAACTTAAGACAAGTTTGGCCGTTTGACGGAATCTTTTGTGTGACATTTTTCAGGGAGGGCTGCAGCCCGGCAGCACGTCTCACGTCTAGATGAGCCGCCCCTGGCTGGAGTCATTTTTTCAGACTGCGGATCCACTCTTGTTCCAAAATTTTTGAAACCGGATATTTTCAAACTTGAAAATTTGATTCTTGTTTAGACTCCGATTACCATCGATCCAACCGATATTTATCCATGTTTTTAGTTAAGAAATGACCGCGCAGATTCCTGCTACTGCCAATACTGAAAAGTGACTCGGGCCCGTGTCCGTTTTTTCACAAAGTTTAGAATCCGGGTCCCAAAGAAAAACACAGAATCCCGCCAGAGTTGACTCCTGCACTTTGGATCCATAGCCACCTCCGCAGGGTCAAAGTCAGGATTTAGCATCAGGAGGGGCCAAAAACCAGAAGGGGGGCCACATTTTTAAAATACTGTATTAGATATATGCAGCAATCAGGGAGCCAAACGTGAAATGGGGGACCGGGCACCACTGGCACCCCCGCTNGNGACGGCCCTGCACCTCCGACATTTATCAAGCCTGGACTAGTGTTAATTTGCAATGCCGATGATATCTGAGAATGAGGTTTCCTGAGGAATTTCATATAAAAATGAAGTTTTGACCTCTCTGTATTGACTGTGTGTATCAACTAAAACTGCTTTGTAATACGCTACGGCTGATCATTTTTGTGTGTTTGTGTAAGTGTTATTCCAGTGGCTCCCAACCTTTGCAAGCTTGCGGTGCCCTAAAGCATAGGTTCTCCAAGTGTTTCGTACGGAGCCCCAGGGCTCCGCGAGAAAAACCTCGGGGCTCCGCGAGCTATTCGTTTACGTATTAAAATATTGAAGAAATTTATTGTGGGGCGCCGTAAATGATGGTCAGTCTCTTCATGGGCTCCATAAAACCAGAAGTTTGAGAACCCCTGACCTAAAGGAAAGAAATATAATATGCGGCACCTAGTGGCGAACCCGTAACAGTTTGCTTTAACGTTTGATGACAGATTGAAAAGTGTATTTTAATAATTTGTTTAAAAAACGTTTTTTCTCGCGGAACCCCTGGGTATTGTAAATGGCACCCCAGTTGGGAACAACTACTCCATTACTCCTGTGATATGACGATGAGTCTGACTCAAAATGATGCGTTGATGACGTCACAAAAGTAGCGCCGTGATGCTTGACAACCAAGGTCATGTCTGCAAACAACGCAGCTGGCTCCACCGTGGCTGTGCTGTGCAACTACGCTCCGCAAGCTGAAAATGTATTCGAGAGCTTGGTTTGACTTTTCAGTAAAGCATTGACTATATTTGTAGAAATTACTTCTTCTGGCTAAATGTGCGCATCTGATTTGAGGGAAATGGCTGAAGCGCTAGAATTCGATTGAAGTGAATTACTAGGCCGAATCTAAGTCCTGGCTAGGTCTGGTCTGTACTTATTACTTGGCCTGCAGTACTGCTTGTGCTGGAGTTCATAGAAGAGAGTGCAATAAGCAGGACATCTGTTTTTTACATTGTACATCTGTTTCCAACCTTGTCTCTTCAACCTCATTCGGATTCGGGTATACTGTAGTAAATGCCCTGCCCTATAGTATATGTTCAGTGGCCTTAGCTAGATTAATTTTTAGGTTAGGTATTTTTAAAAATATAGTTGGGGATAACCTCTTCAAGGTTGGAAACCATTTATAAGTACTCTGAAATTCAAATTGCTCCGAGGGCCAAATGGTGACTTATAAAGTAACCAATTACCAAGGACTGCTTTATGACACTGACAAAAAATGGCAGTAACTTGACACTTAAATAGAAATAGCTTTTACATCTTATTTCCTGCGAAAGGTATGTGAAGTATAGTCAAATCATTTGTGGACATCTTTACTTCTGTTTAAAAGCAACTTGTTCACCCCTGAACAAGCACCTTTAAACACTGAGAATAAACAACATAACTTGATGTTAGATATTTAAAACCCCCCCAAAAATTGCAGTGTTGCAACCTCTCCATGGGCATTGCATTGAATGCGTGATTCACCATGAACGGGATGTGCGTGAAGAACAACACCCATATATATGTGGCACGTAAAAGCAATAATAGAGTGGTCATGGCATTTGATCTCTATTGTTGCTTGCTGTCACAGTGTGAAGCTTTGTGCACTTGCCGCTTGGGCTTTCTGATCGCAACAAAATTGTGCTGTGACCAGGATGTGAAGGTCATTTCAGATGCAGCCTTCACAAAAAGAACATGTGATTGGTGCGGTTCATTATAGAAAGGAGGGAATGTTGCTGCAACCTCTCCATTGGCATTGCATTGAATGTGTGATTCACTATGAACAGGATGTGTGTGAAGAACAACACCCATGTGGCATGAACAAGCAATAATAGAGTGATTATAGCATGTGACCTCTATTGTTGCTTGCTGCCACAGTCATACAGTGTGAAGCTTTATGCACTTTTCGCTCGGGCTTTCCGATTGCAACAGGCTGCACAAAATGCCCTTGCAGGCTATATATGGCCCGTGGACTGTGTGTTTGAGACCCCTGACCCAGATAGTATTTGATAAATATTTCAGCCTTTTTTTTACGCCTTTTTACACATTAAGTTTTTAACTTGCTCACTACTTATAATTTTAATCAGTTGAGATCAAGATATAAGTGGCAGTGTAGTAACAAAGAAGACTTGAAGAATAACTAGTGAAAGGTAACTTGTGGAGACTAAACTTTGGGTTGCAGTTATGAATCCAATAGGAATTAAAGGCAAAAGGTATTCATGTGTANAAGTTTAAGTTCAGCATGCAACAACAGAAAATTATATCCATTAGCATGTCGCTTTTAGAGTTCTGTGTGAAGGAAAATATATTTATTGACTGCCAAGATCAATGCAAAATCGCTGCATGTAAAAGGGTGTTGTGAAAAACCTTAGATGTGCAGAGTTTGATTATATCAGAGAGCAGTTGTTTTAATGTATTCATTAAAAGCTATGAAGTGGTGTAATAGTAAGGCAGTACTTGGCTCCCAACTTGTACTGTGTATTAACTCTTGATACACTAATCATATGCGAATGACGCACTACAATAAATATATTCATAGGTTGTTAGTTAACTTAAAGGAACTAAATTTTATGAAAGAAGTTGTAGTTACCTCATTGTTGAAATCAATTTTGCTATGTTATATCAATAGTGACAAGGCTTTTAACCTTTTTTGCACTCATTTGCATGTACACTGATTGTGTTTGAGCAAGTTTTCCAAATATCCTAAGCTCTTCATAGTGAAGATGGATGTAAGCTTGCAATGCACTCGTAATCTGAAAACTATGCACTAGATTTTTTCGATTTTTTCAGAAATTCTGATGAACTTCTTGTTCTGTGGCATACATTGGCGATGTTTAATACTGTAAAATACTGTTTTTGATCCTGCTTTATCTGTCCATTTATATGTTCAGTCTCACTGTCATGTAAGTCAGGCTTAGATTTGTAACTCTCTTGGTGTCTGGAGATTTTTCCTATGAGAATATATTAGGTACCAGGCAGTTTTTTACCATTTTATGCTAGTTTCCTAATACGTTTCCTAATACACTTTGTAATAAAAATCTAAACATGTGCTTCATTTGTTAAATGTATAACTTCTCTTCATAGTTATCATATGTAAATATACAAACTTTTGAAATAAAAAGATTACAGCTGGCATCCAAAAGATGCCAGATCCAAATTTGTACTCATCCAAGGTTTCTGTTCCATAAAAACCCGTTTTGTGCAATGTATGTAGGCTGGTAGCAAAAGTTTTAAATATGTTAAAACTATAAAAGACTTTAAAACAGAATATGCGTAACTTTACTATTTTTGAAGAGGAAGACTTAACAAATTTTGGCTCTAGGGATTTTTATTAATTTATAAGCCCAAATTTTGGAATGAATTGGGTTGAAATTTATGCTAATAGCTGAGTATATTTCATGGCGGATGACTTGCTACTCATATGGATACAATTTTACCAATTTTTTTATTGAGTATTTTTATTGATAATTATTTCTTGTCTGTACTAAAGCTACAGGTAACATTCTCAGTGAGTAGTTTAATTGCACATAAGAGGTAAATTTGTTTTGAAGACTTATATATTTTTTAAATGACTCAGTCACTTCAGAAATGTTAGTAAATAGGTTCTGGAGTAAATTTTAGCAGTAGAGACATTTTCATGCAATCATTGGATATTTATGCCATTCTACATTCTCATTTGAAGCAGTGAATAGATAGCACAGTAGCAAATATTTTTTATGTACATGAGTCTTTTGATACATTGTAACTGTTTTCCAAACTACTATTTCTTTCAATTTTTCACAACTTGGTGAGCATTCAAATTAAAATTTCTATTCAATGCAAGGAGTATCAACATGCATCCATTGTGTGGTATTTTGCAAAATAAGTATGATTTACGTTTTGCCATTTTTTTAGTTGTGTCTTCAGCGGTGTTGTAAAAATGATTCAAATTTGTGCATTTCATATGCACATGTTTATGTGACTATTGATGAGGAAAAGAAGCTTTATCAATTTCATTGAAAACAATTAGATTTGTGTAAGGTCAAAATTATTTTTGAAAAATTAATGCTAATTATTTAATTATCACTCAGCATTTATCCAGTAAGTACCACCCTTCATATCAAATTTTTTAAGAAAAACTTCATCCATATAATTATAAATGGTCCAAAATTCACTTAGTTCATATGTAATATTCTCCAGGTTATTTGCTATGATAAGAAGTACCCAAACTGTAAACCATCTGTCTATTTTCACTCAGTTGAGAGTTTTTTATGGTCTGCCATACTAATTTGAAGTTTTTTTTGGCTTCAGCAAGCAATGTACCTTTTTCATTAAATTTAACTCAAGGATTTATCTGTAATGGATCGACTTGCAATTATGCATTCTATTATTGCAAAAACACTATTTTTACTTTCTTACCATCCCAAGATTATTTAAAAGCAGTTTGCACATGAACTTAAGCCTCAAATGCTTCAGTGAACCACGGCTTGAATTGAAGAGCCTGATGTATGCAAGTTCTGTCTATGCAAAAGCAGAAAAACACTTGGAAAAATGTTACAAACCTATGGAGTGCCTTGCTTGCTATAATGAAAATCCTCAAAAAGTTTCTCTTTACTGTATGTTTCCATCAGAGTCTTTGTTTTCTGCATTCACAACATCAATTTAGATTTTTTGGTGGTTGAAGTTCGGAAACTATCGGCATGTATTGTTTCAAGCCAATTACTTCATTGTATTGTGCTGTTTATTTGTACTTACAATCTTTTAATTTGAGTAATATGTTTGCTGACTTTTATTTGGACGTTGAAGTCTGTCCTGGATGAATCCTTCCCTACTTCTTAAATGGAAACCATTGTGGTCAAGATTTGTAACTTACGTTCTTTTCATCAGCAGCCGTGTTCACTGACTGCTTTATTGCCAAGTGTATATATTTTTTAAATGGTTCAAGTGGTTTTGAATTTCAAAACTTGGATAATGTGTCTAAGCTGTTGCTGAAATCTGTGGCAAGTATGAGCAGTGAAAACCGCATTCACCTTGATCAGCATGCTGCATCCAGTATAGATGCCTACTTCGAATACCGCAACATTGTAGGGGATGACGATAATGGCACACTCTTTACCCCTGAAGAATATGAAGCATACAAGAAGAAGGTTATTCCCCAAAGAATGCAAAACAGATTGTATGTGAGTTGGACAAACAGCGAAGGCATGGATTGTAAGTTAATTGGACCGGAAACTCCTTGTTTTTGCAAGCACCGTTACAAGCAACACAAAACAGACTTCGAGCTTCCTGTATCGTCGGCCTCGTCGCTAAAATGCAAAGTGGCTGGATGCCTTTGCTCAGGTTACAATTACATCCCGAAAAATGGCAGTCAAGCGTTAAAATGCCATTGCAAGCATTCCGCACTTGAACACAGTGCGGTCTCACCCAACGCATGCCATAGCAGGAAGTGCAGCTGTAACGGGTTTCAAACTTCGTATCGCTGTGGCTGTGGTGACCTTGCTGCAGCACACAAGCTTCTTGTTGAAACTCGCCAGCAGCGACTTGAACGAGGACATCCTGTGGCAAAATTTGAACCACCATACGCAGCCATGGGTGGACTGACTGGTCTAAGTTCACTTATTGACGGATATATGCGGCTAGACGAGAGCGGCGTTGGTTGTCCGACGAAGGAATTTCTAGAAAGTGCGTCAACGTCGCAAAACGAACGCCAAATGTCTGTCTCTACTAGTTATCAAAGCCGATCTAAGCAAGCAATCACGAAGAAACTGTCGAAAACAAAACAAATGCAATGAAGTGCAATTTTTCTATTTGAAGCTTTCCCTATTGTAAATTACGTTTTGTTTTTGTGCTCTCTTTTCAGAGACAGCAAGGTTTCTTTAAAATTTATTTGTACGAATTTGGATACTAGACAGCTACACAGACCGTTTATTGGTGGGTCGTTTGGGTAGTAGACTTTTGTTGCTCAAACACTCCCGCAAGTTATTAGGTTTTGAATCTTTTTACAAATTTTCGTGCAAAAGGGGAATTTGTTGTTTTACGATGAAGGGACCGATATTGTGTTTGCGTATTAAAATTTCTGTCATCAAATCATATTAGAAACAGGTGTGAGTGTTTCTAATAAGTGAAACTCGTCTGCAGAAGATGAGATGCTGTGCAGGAAAACAATTAAGGTTTTTGATTTGTTCGAAGTGGGAAAACTAATGTTCATGCCGGTTGGAACGGCCAAAAATATACTTTTTAAGCGTCAATATTAACAAACAGCAACTTGCCACTTTGTGGCACTGTAACCAAAAATACTTGATTACCTGTTGGAGTTGCGTTAAAAAAGATTTGAGATGACACTTTCAACGAATTCAATTTCTAATCACAACAGCGTTGTTAAGACGCGGAAATCGTTTCTTTTCCACTGTTGCCGATGTGGTACTTAATATGATCAGTTCTCCTAATTGAATAGATTGTTTGTTGTCGTCTGATATGAACTGTTGACAAGTTTGACAAGTTCGCTGGGTTGCTGAGTTTCTCCATATATGTAAGTCTTACTATTCTGACCTTGAAACTCTGATAACGTCATATGTGTTCTGCTTCAGATCACAAAATGTGTTGCTTGGCAAGGCCACCTTCAGCGTATGCCAGCGTGGTCCAACTACAGACCCGCGGGCCGCATGTGGCCCGCCACAGCATTTTTAGTTGCCCGCGGAAGCATTCAGGATAAATCTTCAAATCTGAATTTGTTGAAAAGCGTGTGATGTTACATTTGTGTCACTGAATTGCTTGCGCTGGTTAAAGTGCATTTGCACGAGAACAATGTTTGCCACCTTTTCTGTGTACCATTTTGTTTTATTTGTTTATTTTATGATCAAATTAGAAGGTACGGCCCACCGCTCACCCTCCGCTGGGGCACCAACCTCTATATGTTTTCAGGGTCCCGGCGTTCGTTGTCTTAAAGAGTACATCTGGCGCAGTGAACTCAGTACCAACAAATAAATCTGTCTGTCTATCCGCTGAACGCGGCCATCGTAAAGTGGACCGCGAACCAAATTGATTGCCCATCCCTGCAGGTAATTCCAGTCAGAACAAGCATACCATCTTTTAATAGAGCCGTGCAATAATAATGGTGTTAGAGATTGCAGAGAGCTTCTGGAAATTAATCAGCAAAATGTGTGAGAGTACGTTTTCTATGATGAACAATCACATCTACGAACCGAAATCGAATGGAAGGCGAAACACTGTACGTCAGTTTCAGAAAACCTCGGCCACAGGCATCCCACTGATAGAGATTTGTAATTAATTGCTATTGTTTCAATGACTCACTCGCTTGTTTTCCCTTTTTTACTTTTAACTGTTCTGAATCTGTTGTTTTATAGGCTACATCATTTTATTGGAAATGGCCCGCGAGTTGTGTTTTTGTAAAATACCCCCCCGCAGGTGAGAAGTAGTTGGACCACGCTGACTTATGCTATCATCGTAATCTATGGTTTGGGAATAAATGCTTAACTACAAATGCTAGTTTTTTTCATAGCCTGTTTCTTTGATTTTTACATTTGTTGGCGTTGGAAGATTTACTAAATTTTAAATATAAGTTACTTTTTTACATGTCTTGAGTGCTTACATCGAAAATCAGAGCGACTGCAGGAAAAATGAGATATGTGACACGAAATCATCAGTGGCGTAACTGACGGGGGGCAGGGAGCAAGTTTCCCTCCGGCAAGCTACATGAAAAACTGGGCTCCCTTTAGCTGACATTTTGATATATTTAGAATCCTTTTGTTTTCAGTAGGTTGTTGTTTTTCTTGTGATTTGGGGTGTTTTCGCTTTTTTCTTAGCTGGTATAAACACCCACGGCATCCGAATTCACCATCATTAACTTTTTTCTGAGCGTTGGCAAGTGGGACCCCTTCAGCTAAGTTTTGTCCCCCATGGCTCAAAGCTCTAGCTACGCCACTGGGAATTATGCAGATGAAGGGACGGTATACTTATTAATGAAGACTATTTGGCACCAGTTTAGAGACGGTCAAGTGTGTGTAATGAAAATGGATAATAAAATGGATGAAACTTTAATATACTGTATATCGTAATTGTAAGCTAGACCTCGCAAACATTCAAGTGGCGCCCCTGAGTCAAAATATATTGCAATGTTTAGCATACGTTCATCAGCCTTAATGCGTTAAGGAGTTTTTGATTCGGAGCTTTCCCGGCAATTAACTGCTCATAGTAAGAAAGAAAAGGGGTGATGCTTACTATGAGCAGTTGATTTCTTTTACGTTTGTCTAAAACAGCTATGTCCAACCCGCGGGCCACATGCGGCCCAGTTTAGTTTTCGCTGTAGCAAAAGTATCCTGCATACTGACAACCTGTCCTTGTTTTAATAATCTTGAATTTGTCATATTTGATGCAGGTGGTCCTCAGTGCCACTTTATCACGTCTGTTACCATTGCAGTTAGAATTCGAATACTTTCAGTATATTAGTTTAAGCTAAATTTAGTTTGCTAAAATCAAAGCAAGCTGTTGTGCGGCCCTCAACGATATGTCACTCAATGTGCAGGCCTGGTCAAGATAGTGGCATACTTTTTGGCTCAGTAAGTCATTTGGGTTGGACATAGCTGATCTAAAATGTATAGATACCCACCTGGGAAAACGTTGGCTTATCCGTCTTGCTAAGAATCTTTTCATCTATTTCTGGTATGGGCTCTAAGAAAAAATGAAAGGAAGTTTTTGTAATGTTAAGAAAAGCACGTCGTCAACAGCTCAGCGCGAAAAGAGTTCGAGGCCTTAAAACATCCGTTGCCGTAAAAATGACATGTTGGTCTACTTTTAGCGATATTTTTGTGAAAGTCACAGGAACTCGCGTACTTTGTCCTTTTGCGAGACACACTTTAACAGTTATTTGAATAAATAGATGCAGAGCTTTGCAAGATCGTGATGTAAATAAGCTATCACTTTCATATGTGTCTTAATAAATATTCTGATGTTTTCAATGAATTTGTTGTTCTGAAACAAAACATAAAAATCTGTTTTGTTTGTGTGACAAAATGTTCTAGATGTTTTAGAAGTAGACATCAGAATCAGGGCCGGCCCTAGTAGTTGCGGGGCCCAATGCAAGAACCTGGCGCGGGGCCCCACGGTAGCGGTGTTATGCTGTCATCGTCCTCAGTCAACTGGGCTAAGACTTCTTTGATTACGTTATTTTAGCAAAATAACTATATGAATATCAAAAAAGACCGCACATTTTTGGAGTTCATCGGTATGGACGTGACAACACAACAGTTTCTTTTATTTAGAGGAGCGTAAGCTAGGCATAGCTCAGGTACTCCCAGTTACGTCCATGTTTATGACTAATAGTATGCTGCTGTGGTGGACATTAGAGGTGTACCGCAACCAGGAGGTTCGAGCGGCGAGCGTAAGTGCAAAGTTACGTCGATCAAACCGAACGGACAAACGAATTGAACTTACAATGCAATCACTTCACTCTTGTTGAACGGCACGATCGTTTGAAGAACAACTGATTTAGAGAAAACTACTAACACGAACTGATTGCTTTTCTCACTTTCGGTAACCATTACCGCAAACACGTTTTTGCATCGGGTAACGCCTGGCCGCGCGATACTATCCGCTCTATAACGCATTACATGAAAAGAATCAGACTTCACAACAAAGCAACCGATGAATCCGCCCAAAGTTCCCGAAAAGCCCAATTTTAGAGTAATTCATAATGGGAATGCAAACTGTTCTTTATGAACTAGAAATGTAATGTACAAAGGTTTTACAACTACAACGTCACAGATGTAGAAACACTTATCAAACGCAATACATTTTTTAATAATAGTCAGCAAATAGATGAAATAGAAACACGTAGCCGTCCAATATGTTACAAAAGAGGAAAGAGTGTGCTGGATGACATTCACAGTTTTTGCCCTGCCCAGTTGAGCTGCAGAGCCTGTTTTTTTTCAAGGTTTGACCGTGGTAACCGCTAAGACATTTTGAGAGACCGCAACTATTTCATCTGAATATCGAGACTGTCATAAAGCGAGGTTTTAATGTATTTTGGTTGCGGTTATGCAGTGAGGTTCTCCTGTATTTTAAGAGACCGTTGAAAAAATTTGGGAAACCGTTACGGTCCCCCAAAAGGTGTTAACAGAAACACTGAGAGCAGCTTTAAATGTCCTTTACTTTACGAACCTGGACTTCGAAGTAGTGGTTTTTCTACCATTTACGCTCGCAAATAGGCAAAATACGATGAAAGATTGGTAGGGCGGCAAATGATAAAAGTACTTGCACGACCGACAAATAATGCGGAACAATTTATGGACAAAGAAGTTCAATTTAAGTGCGATTACTTCACAAAGTTTTGCGCTGGTTTGCATGAAATTTTTGGCTTCCACAGGTTCAACCTCTCATCTTTTGTCGTTTGTTTCAATGTCGCAGGGTTAATTATATTTTGACAAGATATTAAAATATCTAGTCTATGTTACCATCTTCCATGAAGCAAATTTGCAAGACTTTTTCAAAATGCAGATGACCCACAACGAACTAAGAACTTTCCAAAACAGAAGGATCTTTCGAGAAATGAACAACGCTACGTTGGAAGAAATGCCAGCAAAGTTGATGCGACAGACGTCTTGATCTGTTCATTGCGAGTTGAATCACTACCCTCCAAGGTTCCAACGCGGTATTGAAAGTATTGAATTGTGAAATTGGATTTCAACACCTTGTAAAAGTATTGAATTTGGCCAAAATGTACATTAGGTATTGAAAAAGTATGAAAATTTCAAATGCAGTCATTTTTTATTCAAATTTCGTTTTTTACCGCTTATGACGGTTTTGCAAACGTTTTTTGCGTTATGTTCCATGAATCAAATTTTGGAAAAATGAAGATAACTGATGGTATTAAAGTTCTTAAATTTAATATTGAAAAGGCTGTGTAAAGCAAGGAAAATGTTGTTTGAAACTGTGTGGGAACCCTGACACACCTTGTTTGCAATAGCTGCAGGTCTACTGCACAAGTACCAACCAAATTCTATCCATAAAGAGCAGGACATGGTGAAGCGCAGATACGCCCTGGCATGAGAATTGAGCACATTTTAATAACGTTCTCAGTAATTAGAGGGAATTTATGGTTTGTTCAAACTGAGATAATTATTTGCTAACAATGAGATTTATCAAGCTTTATACAATTCTCGAGCGCAAGGAGTATCTCGCAAAATGAAACAATCTGCCCAAGCGCTACGGCGCGGGACCCCAGAGGCGCGGGGTCCAATGCAGCTGCATCGGCTTAAGGCCAGCCCTGATTAGGATCGTAGTGATAAATAATTATTTCTATAATCTTGGTAATGTGTTTTACAGCTAATTTGCGATCTGATTCAATCACTAGGTGCTAAATTGGCGTGAAATTTAGTCCGAGTACGGAAAGCAGTTCTTTGAGCTTTTGGCAGTAATTTAGCGCCCGGTTCTTTTTGTCGGAAAAAGTGTTTCACACCCTCAAACATTTTTGCCACCCTGCGGCTATGCACCGTGCGCTGCGATGCATTTTTTCTGTTGGGTTTGTCAAGCTTTACTGAACTAGCTGCTAAGACCACAGACATTCTCCGACGCAGTATGTGTTTATCGCTTGCTCGCGTTGAGGTAAAGAGAGGGCGAGAACGTAATAACGTCACAGAGACTTATTTTAACACAAATTCGCACATTATGGTGTCACATGTACATGCAAGCCTCAACATCCCTGTTTCTTCGAGAGCTAGTTACAATCCAAAATTAGAACTATTGGTTTACGCAGGCCTAACACAAAATAAGGTAGTACAGAAAAAGTTCAGCAATATGAAATGCTTCGGCTATAAGACGTTTGCTAATCACAGGTGTCAGGCATCCAGGGCAGGTGTTAGCAAGTGCGGGGCCCGATTGGAAACACTTTTGCTTCTGCGGGGCCCCACTCAGGGGTGTGTAGAAATTTTTGGGGGGCTGCATCAAGTTATGATAGAAATCGGTGATGTTAAAAGCGATGTCTGAAAGGGTTATACTAAGACCTGCAGAGACTTGAATGGACAGCGCCGTAACAACCAATAAATACATAATGTGAGTGTAGATCTCCCAATAAGTTTAAACCTACGTTTTAATTTTTCAAAACAGGCAAGTACTGTAGTAGCCTCAAACGTCCACGAAAGTTATTCCACTTACCACCTTTTCATACTTTTTGCAACTTTCAATTTATTGGGCACTATCTCAGAAATTACGACGCCAATCTGTGAGATTGATGCCATAACCCTTTTTTCGGTAGTATCTCATGATGAAATTTTCACCACAACAACATTATGAGGCTTACTTCACTTGAACTTCTGTTACTTTGCAAATGGCTTAACCAGGCCCGTAACCGGCTTGGGACACCAGGGGTTGAAGCGTTCTCTGAGAGGGACCCAAATTTTGTAAACTATGCCTAACACATTTTTCCAGGAGGGAGAAAAATTTCTAGGGGGCTTCGTCCTCCCTGGTTACGCGCCTGGGATTAACTGTTAGTAATTTTATGTTGCTTTTTAAGGAACCGTTATTTTTTGCACAACTAAAATAGTCATTCACAATTATAACTAGGTTTATTTCAACAGTTTTCGACAATCTCAGGTTGCCCCATCAAATCTCCACGAGGGAGCATGAAAAAACGCTATTAAAAGAGTGATTAAGCACTAAGCAGCACACATGTGTAATTACGAACTAAACGTTAGCTTCATATTAGAAGACAACTAGCAGTAACTGTTGAAACATCAGCAAGTATCGAACCGTATTTTGCAGCTACTATCGAAAACTAACCTGTCAAAACCGAAACACTTTCCAAATGAAACAAAAAACAGCTTCAAACCTAAAGCCCTCTCTGCCTTAACGAGGTGCCATGAAAAATTTTGGCTGCACATTACTGAAGACAGTGACCATTCTTGCTAAAGAATTTTGATGAGGGCGAAATCGCGCATTTCACTTGGATTTTTATTTTCGTTGGCAATGGATCCCACGCTTACAAAATACTGTGGGCCCCGCCAGGTTTTTTCTTAATGTTTGACCTTACTGACTGAAAATACATTCTGAGAGACCGCAACTGTTTCATCTGAATACCGAGATGACTGCGAAAGCGTAAAGCAAGGTTTTTGTGTGTTTTGATGGTGGTAATAAACATGGGTGGCGGAACATTTTTCAAAGTGGGGGGGCACAAATGCAAATAAAAAAACTATAATTTTTGTGGTTTAAATTGTTAACTGTGATGTCACAAACATTGAAATGTGACGTCATTAACTTTTGTCAGCAGGTTTAAGCAATTTTATGCAATATTTTATAAGCCCTCAACGACCTCTAACTACAGGCGCATAGCTAGAAATTTTCATAGGGGGAAAACAACAACCAAGTATCAACATTTAAATATTTAATGCTCCTTGTACTTGAAGCATCATCCATAAAACGTACATTTATTTGGCGTTTTTTTCCTGAACAATTGTGTTTGGATGTCAGTCGGAAATAAAAAATCTATTTCCATTGAACTGACAAGTTTAAAAGTTTGTATTTAGAAAATTTACAAGCGCTATTTTGGATGAAAGCCACCATTTGCTCGTAAAAATTTCCTGCAATGCGCTTGTGAAAATCTTGTTGCTATAAGTGCAAGATCTACTGTATGCTTTTTTCAGCCTATATTGCAGTTTAGCAAGAAGTCATTGTGGCCGCCATTATGATTGCGATTTTTTATTTACACGCTTCTGATATACACTGATACAAGTTCAATCGAAGCCGAGTAGAGACTTTGCTCTTAGGCACCGACTTCCGAAGCAAGTCGTCTACAAAACGTACGCGCATATAACACGTGGATCTTGTTTTCAACCAATTCTTGAGCGACTAATTGACGTATGTAGCTGGTCAACGTAAACGGTCGAGCAGGGGTTAGTTCCGGCCCGCAGCCCCTTCGCAATTCATAGTACAGTAACTGTATGGCTCGTCTAGTGGCATTAGGCTATATTATATTTTATGAATCTGCCCTCCTTGCAGCTTCTTGTATTGCATATTAAGGGGGACTTATTTGAGAAACCGCACTGTGTTACAATTGTGCTGTATTTTATATTTTGGGTTTTCGCTATGAACTGTGAAAATCAGGAGTTTAATCTGGTTCAAATTCCATAAATTCCCAAGTTTTAACAACATTATAAACAGCAAAGGAACAGAATTGTTGGTAGAAAATTAGTGCGCCCCGCCATACCGCAGAGTTTGTTTTTGGCCCGTGACGAGGAAAAGGTTGCCGATTCCTGCGGTTTGAAACATGTTTGGATTTTGTAATTACACGCTATGAACTGCGACTGCGGCAGCATGTTTGTACACTACTTAGCCCTACGCTATAAGCTTGCTTCCTTAAAACGATTAGGCATTCAGCTAGCTGTTTAGAGTTTGAAAAATAATTCACAAATATGATAAAGACAATATTGTAAATTGGGGAAAGCTACACATGTCCTCTAAAGTCTAAACAAACTTGCACATGTCTGACTCACTCAGTCTCAGGGTCCTCGCCAGCGGAGGGGCCAGTGGTGCCCGGCCCCCCATTCATGGGCGTCGGAAGGGGGGGTAGGGGGCCTTCGCCCCCCTGAATTTTGAAATTATGAGCAAAAAAGGTTGTTTTTTCAATTTCGAGGGGTAAAAACCAAATTTCACCACTTTTGGCCACCCTGGAAAAACTTGGGAAAACCCCTACTGCCCCCCCCTGGAAAAATTCCTTTCGAAACCCAAGCCCCCATTTGATGTTTGGCCCGCCGGTTGCTGCATACATCCAATCTTGTATTGAAAAAATTCGACCCCTCCTTGTGGTTTGATTTTGGCGAAATCCTGGCAATAAGCCTGCTCAGTTTACAATAGTTGTGTAGTTGCGACAACGAAGCCACAATCGGTTATTTCCACGGCTCTAAATTGAAACACTTGCCGCCGCATATTGACACAATGGTTGCTTGGTTGATTTATAGCCATTTTAACATAACAGCTTTTACCTCAGGTAAAGGTCACCCTAACACTTATTACGCTTCATGGTCAGTTTATTGCTTTGATCCGGTTCGACTACCTAGAAGCTAAAGTAGGATAGGTTCCTCAAAAAGTTTCGCTAATTTGCACTGAAATATTTCTTTGGCTTACACATAAAACGCTTAATTAACCTAAAATTTTTTCGTGCAACTTTTTGGAATTCGGGGGATCATTTGCCCCCGTTCCCCCCACTGGCTACGCACCTGTCTAACTACACCCTATCTATCTATGCCACATTGACTTGAGCACATAAATGTAACTTGTTCTTATGTGTTACTAAAACATATTTAAGCAAAATTCGGAAGTTGAAAGTGGGGGGGCCAGGCCCCCTAGAAAAAAGTGGGGGGGCCTAGGCCCATGCGGCCCCCCAGGTTCCGCCACCTATGGTAGTAAAGCGAATTTATACTTTATTTTGAGAGACCGTTGGAAAAATGTGAGATCCATTTTGGTCTCTCAAAACAACTTGAAAAACACTGGACCCCGCGCCGGCACTGTACACAAGCAGCTTCGATAGAAAGTGTAAGTTTGTGTTGGTTAATAGGCGGAGCGCGGGGCTCCTTTGGCGCGGGGCCGGATTAGAAAACATCGGTCAAATCGGCATAAAACTGGCCCTGGGCATCCATACATGGGGACAGCACAAAAGTATCTACGAGCGGAGAAGCTACAGCAGCCTATGCTTAAAATTATGTCCAAGCAGTTTGACACAGTGTGTTTGAACAGATTCTAATTCGTCAGTACTCATTACAACAAATGATCTGAAAAAGGAGAAAATTAAACGGAAACGCACAAAACTACATCAACTTTTAGCTGTACCCCCGGTGCAATTGATTTAGCGTGCTTCAAGCTGAAAAATAACACAACGTTCTGATCATCGAAAACAAAGGGTCAACGACCTGTGTTACAAAATTGAAAAATTCGTAGGGTTACCACGCGTTAAGCAAAATCAATTGCACTTTTAAGATATTAATGAATATACGCCAATGTTATACAAGGCGATCACCAATATTTATACGATGCCTTTTTTCCTGACACGTGGTTGCACAGGGGAAGGCACCCTGCTTAGACCAGTGGTTGTAACAGTCTTCTGTCCGTGAATCCGTCTTTAGTCTTCTGACGTCTGGAGCCTCAATGTCGCAGAATCAGACAGGTCATGCCTAGACCTGCTAGCTGTACAAACACACACACGAAAGAGAGTTCATGTTAGTTAATCAACCGAAAAGTAGTCCGGCCGTTAGAGGCAGTACTTAATCATCACATCCTCCTTATTAAGTCAGTCCCTACTGTCAGAAAGTGACGAACACTGTTAGTACTGTATATACACAATAAACACAACACTGGAGAGTCTCTCCTCAGACACATGGTGTGGGCCTACTCACTACACTGGTGAAAAAACAATCAAACATCGCACAAGGTTGCTACGGTAATTGGCGAGTTACAGCAGCAGTACAGAAAGCGTGTTGACGGTAGCCAATCCATCGGCAAACACGTTATGCAATACACATTGCAGTACAGCACAAAATACAGGGGGCATCACTCAATATAGTCATTAAGTTTGGCAGGACGCACAATTGGTCTGCCAAATGAAGAAACACGCGTTGAAGCGTTCTCGGCGGCAGTGGAAGGGCATTCAGTTTCTTGGCTGCCATGCTGTGAAGCAGTCTGAGGATGAACAGAAGCACTGGTGGTCGGGGGGCTTGCGTTGAACAAAGTGTCATAATCTCTTGCAGGCATGGGCGTAGCAGTAATCTTGTACAGTTGCCTGCGGTTGCAGCGAATCTGAACATGAGCATTTCGAATTGTGTATGAACGTGGCTCAGGCCTTTCACCCAGGACACTTGCTTCTTACCACAGTCTGCGTTTCCTATAAAGCACCTGATCACCCTGTTGCAAAGCTAGGAGGGGTTTGGTGCCACGATCATAGTAGTGTTTCTGGCGTGATTGTCTGGCACAGAGCTCACGGTCGGCATTGACGATCCTTGGTTCCAGCAGTGACCGAGCCGCAGGGATCTTAACGCGCAAACGCCTGCTCATGAGCAGCTGGGCAGTGGAAGGGGGTCACTGAATGGCCAGGGGGTCAATGAATTACTCCTGGGGTGTACTGGAGCAATGAAGCCTCCAATTCAAAATTATTGTTAATCGGGCAAGGAATGACGACCTTCAAACCAAATATCCGTGTGCTTGTTGAGTTCAATCAGGCACATTATTCGCATAGTTGAAGGTGGAGAAAATGGTGTGCCGCACTGACAGTTATGCTTTGTGTTATGCTTACATCTATAGTTCTAAGCATATTTTCGGTTGTGTATTATTTTATCATACATTTCAAGTAAAAAGTACTCGAATTTATTTTGACACGTACTTTCCTTGGATTAGTAACCGTTGCCCAGCGCTTCTCAACCGGTGGGCCGCGAAATGTTCCGAGATAACTTACATATTTTTTGAAAAAAGTTATTGGTTGATACAAACTGCATTTTTTAGAAAAACTTAAGAATTACGAAAGCCAAAAATGTATTATTGTCGCATTCCATCCAAGGAATGCTCCCATTTTTAACCCTAGATTGCTATTGTGGGTTCCACAAACCCAAGGCAAGTGCGGTGACCACGTGTTACATGCGTAAGGACGCGTCGGAGCGCTTTCCACGGATAAATAATTGATTGTTTCATCGCCATAATTACGCCTAGTCATGAGTTCTGAAATAAATTTTTCGTGAAGTGGACCCAAAATCAAAGTCTCGGCAAAAATTGGGCCGTGATATTAAAAAGGTTGAGAAGCACTGGGCTAGGTCACAGGTTCTAAAGAAAAATATATTTTTGTTGGGGGTTAACGCGCAAAAAAGTTTGTGAACCACTGGCTTAGACGCTGTGACGTCAATACCCCCCAAATGTCCATCCTTGGCGTGTTTCTTATACAAGCTCGCGTGTCGAAATGGATCACGTATAACTGCTTGATAACTGCATGCATATAGGCATTGGTTTCTGGGACACACGAAAAAATCCCCAGATCCACAACGTGACACATGAAATACAGTCAAAATCCATGCATACTCAGACCGCTTAGCGGTGTTGAAACAATCGTACGTCTCCAGAAGAACAGGTGGTTGGAAAATCTTATCCTGCTATCACCTGCCTGGATATAATGAAATTTTAAAGTGTTGACATGGTTACTGGCCAATTCCAAACAAGGCTAGACTTTGCACTGATATTGATCAGTACAACGTGCTAAAAAGTTTTGAAAAAGCTTCTCTCGCTTTTGGTTTTGATATCCGTAGTTCCCGCTTGAGGTGTGGCTTGCTGTTCTATTAAGCAAACTTTCAGCAAGCTAATGTCTGCTGATTCCTATGAAGAATATTTTCAGTAGTACTCTAGGTTCCTCTTCTCTTCACTCCACATAGCTAAAGGCTGCATTATTCCTATCAGAATTGAGCATATGTCAGCTGAAACAGAGAGCCAAAAGTGATAGGTAAATTCGGATCTTGTTTGAGAGAATGTAGTCTTGGCCACTAATATCGTGACCGCCAGATCCGTGATTTCTGAACAAAAACATAGACATCATAAGCTACAGTAAGGGTGCATGATAAAGGAATTATTACTAATAATGAGATGTAGTTTAGTTACAAGCAAGGGTGGAAGAACTTTTTTCTGAGGGGCTTGGCCCCTACTTTTAAATTTCGAATTTTGCTCAAATAAGTTCATATTGACGCTCCTTTAGCTTTGTGAAATTTGTGCAAGGCCGAGAACAACTACTTACATTCATGTGCCCAAGTAAGCGTAGCGTAGATAGGGGATCGAGCCATATAAAACATTGCATGAAATTGCTCAAAACATGCTGACAAAAGTAATGACGTATTTTCATATTTCAAAACATTTCGACGTCACATTTGCCAATTCAAACCACAAAAA
>JGI24021J15306_10000648_pt1 | contig 28643 bp, 16 predicted proteins | sample Ectturendosymbi1_FD_15306 | JGI IMG/M metagenome (IMG submission 15306) | reverse complement strand
GGAGATGATCTCATTTCGGGCACCGAATTTCTGCTCGAATTTGAGAATGGGCCTTCACTGGGTGGCCTGTAGTTAGATAGCGGCTGTGAACAGTCGGCATCAAACTGTTTGCTTGCCTGAGAACTGCGTGGCCGAGAATTTCGGCTGCTAGGTAAGTTTTCTGAAGAAACCGGTGTGCGAGCTGGGTCGCTGTTTCCCAGGAACGAAGTGAAATCGTTCGGATCCGCTAGAGCTGACGTGGTCGTGACGGTATAGTGGGCTTCTTGTTGCTGCGTTTTCAAATCAAAATTTTCCCTCCCATTCATATCGTTAATGCAACTTGGTCCTTGGGGAGCAGAATTGGGAGGATGAACGCTTGATCCAATGTAGGGATCGGGATTGGTGCGATACAATGGAGCGGAGCTCGTGTCTCGTTTCACGCCGTACACACTGTAGCTGAGGTCTGTGGCTTGATCGTCGGCTGGAAGGGAAAACGGGCCATTGACGGATTCTTCTATAGGCGAGGCCTCCTGTTTCACTTCGCCGTGAACTGCTGCGACGATATCCGTTTGTCTTCTGGATTTGACAGAAAAATCCTCCGCAACCGTGTTTACGCTGAAAAAATAAAACTGCTCTTTCAGGCAGTGATTTTATGTGCAGAATTGGAATTTACGACGTTTATTTGCAGACAAAAAGCAAACAAGGATTTTCAAAAATTTTCTCGGGTTCCAGGTCGACTCGTACCTACTGCAGAAACTAAATTTTATTCCGGAAGAAATACGCTGCTGCTTGCGACCGCAAAACGGCTGTGCGAACTACACGCGAGTAGCAAAAAATAAAAACGAAATCACAAGCGGGAATTGACATCCAATGTTTTCTTTAGAAGGTCTTTGAAAGAAGCAAATTTACTTAACGTCTAAAATTTACTTAACGTCTAAAATTTTCTTGCGTTTTAATTCTGCCATTCAAAATGTTCAAAAACCTTGTTGAAAACGGTAGTGGTCACAACATAACTGCTAAGAAAAACAAAACTTTCCATCAGTAACAACAACAATTAAAAACGTTACGTTTGTTGCAAGCTCAGTCAGCTGACTGGACTCTGCTTTCATGACTTTGCGATGATTCGGGCTTGCACACATCTGTGTTGAAGTACTTAGTCTCCACCAAGGTATCGCAGTCCAATCAATCAGCAAATTTTTCAATTAATCAGCAAATTTTAAAAAAATCGATTTCACGTAACTGTACATATCTTCAGTCTTCAAATTTTATTCTATTACATCCTGACTTTCCATCAGGATTTTTGTTCAAAAGAATTGGCTAGACCAGGGTTTCTCAAACGAGGCCCTCTGCTCCCCTAGGGGCCACGGAGCGGTTCTTTCGGGGCCACGAGCAGAGGTCTTCACGAGGTAGCTTTGCCGTGATATTGCATAACCCAAGTGTCACGATATATTAAGTATTCGCCAATTAAACTTAGAAGCATAGGCGTAGCCAGAGGGGGCAAAGGGCCATTTTGTGCTTTGAGAGGCGTTTTTCCAAACAAGATAGTGTTATTCGCCTAAAATCAAACATTTTGGCTCCCCCAAATTTTCGGGCTGGCTACGCCACTGCTTAGAAGGGGGCCACGGCTCATGAAAGTTTGAGAACCACAGAGCTAAACTTTCGCAAATTGCGAAAAGAGTGATTCTCGAAAAAATGATAAACTTTGATTCGCAGCTATTGATAAATAGATACTGAATTCTAATTAGCTAATCAATGAAAATTATTTTATGGTCATACTTTTTTCTTAGCTTAAAATACTTCCAGATTTCTCTGACAATTGTTAAAAAGGACTCTGCACTTTACACGAATATTGAACTCATGCGAGACGTTTGAACAATGTCTTATTTACATATGAGGTGCATTGTTCAGTGACCTAGTGCTGTTGTTGCAGAACCGGATTCACCAAAAGGCATAGTAGGGCAATGGCCTAAAGCCTGTGGGCATTGGGGGCCTCTAAAAATAATTTGGCAGAAACACATTAAGGCAGCCAGGGTATTAACAATGAAATGTTTCTAATGATGTAGAATATGGTATGTTGTTGACGTGTGTATTGCCGGAAGTGACGACCTCATTTTTTTCTTCTGAAAGTGTGTGCACTTTATATCATTGATTCCTTTCAGTAGATACTTTTCTACACACGTTTTGAAAAACGTGGGTGCCAACTGATTTGATAAATCTAGGGCCCATGAATAAGTCAGCCTGGCCCTGTCTACAAAAGCTTAAGTTTCACTTTGGGAATTCTTCAGGTCCTACTCGAGGATTAATAAATGCAGTGCTTCTATATGTTTTGTGATTCCGTGACAGTGTTTTTGCATAAAGCTTTTTATAGCAGTATTTGGGCAAAACCTGATTTCTTCCAGGCAAATATGACCTTTGCATGAAACATATCAGGCTACTTTTGAAGCTATGAAAACTGTCTACACCTTGTTGCAAGTTTAATTGATTACTACTAATGATACGTACTGTTACAACGAACTGTATATCAAAATAAAGTTTTGGTAATGTAGATACAAATTTTGCACAAGCGTTTCACACTACTATCTCATACTTTGAGTGCAGAATTCTAGAATTGTTTATTATGCCAAACAGATGAAGTGACAAATGTGATGGGTTGCTAGAAAAGTACAAAGAAGGGGAGAAAAGAAATATATGGAGAAAACGGTCGTATTTGTTCGTGAACTTGTAAGAGACTACAGTGCGGTTAAGAAACTGATACTCGCTTGTGCTTAAAAGATGGCGAAATTTTTTACGGAAGTTTTTGATCTCTTTTTGTTGTCTAACCTTTCCTGAAACGTAAATTTAGGTGTGCTTAAAATTGAAGTAGATGCAACGTATGGAAACGATGCAACGTATGGAATATGCAAACCTTTTAGAAAAGTACTCATAAGTTTTCGCGATACGCAATGTTCCAAGCCCAACCGTTTCATATTAACAATAATAGCACTAACAACGTTTAGCTGGTTGTATCGGCCACAAACTGAAATCTAGGATACATAACTCGACACTTGAGCTTAGCTTCATTTCTACGGAAAAACTTATTTATGTCACACCCCGAGCATCCTAAAAAAGAGAGGGCTCAGGAAAAGACACCTCGATTCGGAGGAATTGCTTGATTGAAGCTGAAATATCCTTCCAAAGATTTTTTAAAATTGCTTAGGGCAGGGGTGGGCAAATAGCGGCCCGCAGGCCAAATGTGGCCCGCCACAGTGTTTTAACTGGCCCGCGGAAGCATTCAGAAAAAATCTTCAAATCTGAAATTTCCTCGAACGTTTCACAACAAATGTTAGTGCTGACTGCTTAGGCTAGCTTAACCGAGACTTACTTCTATTTCACTAAGGAGGTACGACCTCCGCCAAACGTGGCCTTCTCAAAATTGCCCCCGAGCCAAATTAATTGCCCACCCCTGGCTTAAGCGATAATACTTCCACAATGAGTTAGCACAGCTAAAGCACAATCAACAGAACTGCGTGTGCCACTGGTGATCACTAACAAAATGTTATCAGCTTTTAAAGACGCCGCAAGTATTGGAAATGATGCGAAGTTTGTGGAGGCGTTATTTTTATGGGCAATAAGCAAGCACTTCATGGGACGAAACCCGTTTTGATTGAGAAAGATAAAAATACAGTAGAAAATGAAAAACTTACATCTGGAAAATTAGTATTTCAAACACCACCACCAACAAGCTCACTTCTGCCGACCTGCTTTGAATAGCTTATACCTTTTAGGTAACATGGAAAATGCCTTTGGATGTCGTTAGAAAGTCATTCCACGTCACCGGTCATTTTTCAATGCAGTTTTAAAGTCAAGGCTAATATTTTATGCATTGGAACAGAACACAAATCAGAAATCTTGCCGAGTGTATTACAAACAATAGCGGAAAAAATCACGAATTTAACATAAATTGTCTTGGGCGTTTCGAAGAGTACTGCCTTCATTGTCAGGTAATTTTTTATCAGCGACTCGCAAAACGTTGAAACACGAAATGTTCGGTCTAGGAACAGATGTGTGGCCCACTTTTAAAATCAACACAAAGCCCAATTACAACATGTTTTTCACAAATTACTAATTCGTAACTTTCTGCATAAGTTTTTGAAGCGGTGGTTGGAACTATCACATAACCATTTGCAAAGAACACAAAAAATATCAGTTACACACAAACCATAAACTTGTTTACAGGTGTCGTGGTTATGCATACCGCAGGTCGGGTAATCGACGAAACTGCTTTGTCTCTTACCACGACGAAAGTCCATGAAACACTATACTCTCGTAGTGCAGCAAACTGTTGTGACTCATGACAACAGCAAGTTGCAACTGAGGTTCAAAAACCTGCCGACGTTCACGCTTTCGACGCCTACAAACAAATTCAACCTCATCCCGGTGCAGCGCTTCTTGCAAAGCATGTTTATGCATCTTCTCGCAATGTGTGTAGCTTTTTGTCGCGTTGCGAATTTCAAATATCTTCCATTTGTGTTTACAACAGTATAGAGCAAATCGTTGTTTCAAGGTCTATCTTCAAGATTTTGACAAACCTCTATGCAAGACAAGCAGCCACATACGTCGTTCTTACCACATTTCCACCAAAACAAGAAACAGGAAAACATGCCCTAGCACAGGGGTTCCCAACCTCGGGTACATATGCGCCCAGGAGTACATTTGCCTACCCGAAGGGGTACATTTGAGGTTAGCAATAGATGAGAAAAATATATTTGCATATTTTATTTCCAAACATTTGCACATATGTCAGTGAAATGTTATTTTAAAAAATCGCTATATGCTTATTGTTAGAAATATCTACGAATAATCATGACAGAATATTTTGTCATAAGAACTTTTAGGGGTACATGTTCATCTGTCAAAATGCTGAAGGGTTCATGCTTATCTGTTGAAATGCTGAAGGGGTACATGGTGAGATTAAGGTCGGGAACCCCTGCCTTGAACCCCTGCCCCGGCACGATGGTTGAAAAGCGGCTTGTGGTATAAACTTCAAATCGCATATTAAAGCTTGGTGATTATCTTTTAGACGTGTTCATTTAAAAATAGTTACGTTGCTCACCGTGAAAAAATTGGGTTAGAGTTTGCCCAGCAAACGATGTCGCAAGACAGCTGGCTATAGTTTTGAATTCGGATTTTTTGCTAAGTTCCAGCAAGGATCGCAAATCGATTTTGAATTTAAGATGTGTTTCATTTAAAGAGAGTTATTATCAGTTGCCTACGTAAACTAAGGCATATAAAAGGACAGAGGATACAGTGCAAAAATTACTGTAAAACCTTGCTTTAAGTTCCGGAAACTGAAAGGCATAGTCCTTTTGGTCAGGAACCGATTGCATTAAATAAATAATGTTTTTCAAGGAAACTTACCAAAAAATCAACCCAGTTGAAAAACTCACCTTAACATTATTCAGGTCGCCCAGTGACCCAGGTGGCCAGGTTTTTGTCTTGCTTTGAGCAGAAAGTGAATCTGAAAGCGTTAAACGTAGAAACAGTGAAGGATGTCAATACCAAAGATTTTGTAACGCGATTTGCGTTCCAAGCCAGTAATTGAAAATATTGCAGTTTGTCATACATACAAGGTAATTTTATACTTTGTTTTACAATGCTAATTAAAGTGAATTATATGCGCAGGCTGATATCAGCAGGGAGTTTCTAATGACTGCCCTGAGTTACAACTTTTTGAGTGGTATAGAGTGTGCAAGCAAGCTTCTGCGTGATGTGACACCATACGGCCAGCACATCAGATGAGAGCGTGTGATGAAGGCGCAACAAGCGAGAAATTTTAACGGGCGACCGAAGAATAACCAAAGAGAGAAACAGGGAGCAGAGCAGCAAGAGAAGATTGTTCTAGGCCTATAAAGGAAATGATGTCATATCCTGTGATCCAGCCTGCACGGTACGGCAAGCTTGCAGTGGTGGAGCCTGAACAAGACCGATGATATTCGACCTGCGAGCGAACAAAATTTCACTTTGGCGCATAAATGGAGCTACGTTAAATGCAGCACTCTCGTGCAACGACTTCTTTTTTCAACAATATGGCGGAGAAATGCTGGCACGTTTAATAAATTCCCCCGGCCGTTGGCACTGCGGTTTGCATCAACATATTTTGTGACATGTTTGAAGTAAACTTTTTGTGCTTCTGTTGCAACAGATGTGAATTTGTTTGCCAAAGGTGAAGTAGTACAACTTCAAATTATTCAAGAACTTGCCCTATATTCGCGTCTCTGATGTTTCATCCATCTAAAGAGTTTTGGTAAAACGTTTTATAGACCTCAGTGGTGGTTTTAAGAGAAAAGAATGCATTTTCATGTCTTGCGTTCATACTGTTTGATATTTACGAGCTGGTCAAACTGGGTGCACTGTTTGCACATCAAGAAATGTTGCTTTTTCACAAAGTCGCGATTCCTTGCAACTTTTTTTTTATCTGAATATGCGCTTGATGAAGCAAATCAGTTCTAACAAAACTATTCCCAATTCGTTTCACCCTGTCCACTTCCTAAAATTTGCATTCACGTTTCGTATCTATTACCCGAAAGTTTCCTATTTTATTTCAGCTAAGTTTGAAGGTCTAATGAAAGGATTTTAGAAAATACTTTATGTTGACTCAAGCGGGACAACGTACGCTCTTATAATTTGCCGTCTTATTTGTTAATAGTTTCAATTCTGTCTGAGAAGTGTGACTTTCACACGTCTCCAGCAAAATCCTAGTTATTTGCAAACGATGACACTGAAGGAAAATTTTGTTTTAAAAATGACGAGAGCGATCCTTCCATTACATTGGAGTTCCAGCCTACGTACATAACGTCTTTGATTTCTGTGAGTCGTCCTCCTTTTTTACCAGATTTGTTTAAGAAGCCTTTAACGTCAGTAGCTAGTTTTTTCCTTTTAAATCCGCGCTGATCATGTGAGTGCTTCCAGCCGCAGCATTGCCAAGTGTTCGTTTTTCATAAATATTTTTTTGTCATAAAAAGAAAATAGATTCTTGGATATAAAGTTTTTGTTAAATTTCGTGATTGCAGCTGATGCAAAACCTTCGTGCGACAGCGCAAAATTCGGAAAAGCAAAAACGTAGCAAACTAACTTCTAGTTAAGCAATTCAAATCCAAATAAGTTTGAGATTTTAATTTTTCGTGCTGCGCCTACGCCATGCGCTCTGCTATCAGATTCAACTTTGAATTTTACCCCAGAGCTTATAGTCGCCGACAAAGTTTACTATTGTTGGCAAAGGGCTTACTTTATAAATTAAAGGAAGTCATCACTTATTGTTCGCTGTGGAGGCTGTCAACTGCTTGCTCGCGCAATGCACACTCACGCACAATCACGCCGTGAGGGCCGATCACTCAATCTGGCTCGACCTTGCGACTGCATGCATTCATGCAACGCCATATGTACTGTGGATGGGTTGCCAACGAAATCAAGCAAACAGCCCAGAAGTTAGAAGTCCAGTCCGTTCTTTTCTAGTGCGTTGGAACACAAAATTCAAGAAAACGTCTGACTTGGCTAAAACAACAAAATAGCTTTCTACCACAACGTAAGGAACTGAGATGGCTTTGTTTAACTATTAATTATTAATTAATTTAATTATTAAAAGTAGTCATGCACATTGGAAACTGAAAATAACGTTGGAAGTTGCAAATGGTAATTTGGTCTATTTTCAGTTTATGCAGAACAACCGCCCACGCAGAGTTTCTCAATGGTGGGCTCCCAAAATCGCGAAAAGATAACACTTTGTCTTTAAAACTTGTCAGAATTAGCTACAGGTTGCTTTTGATTGTATCAATATGCGTGACTATTTGTTTCGTGTTAGACCACCTACATGAAAACAATTTTTCCGAAATTTTCACTTTCTTCATTCATTAATAAATTTCTCATCATAAATGACAATAAAACAAGTGAAAAATCTTTTCTTCGGCAGAAACGTGTGTTTCGAATTCTTTGCATGATAAGTGTAAAAACTTGCAACCTTAAAGAAAACAGAATTATGTTAAATATCAGTACATCCACGTGGCAAGATGTTTAAGGCGATCCATAAGCATTCTGCACTTCTAACAGAGAGTTTGCCACATTTAGCTTTTATTGTTAACTAAATTTTGCTGGTCGGTTTCGAGAGTAATGATGGGAAAGCGTAACCGCAGTTTTACTACCTCCTCTCCTACTTTTGCACACTTGCCTTTTATCTTACTCTTTGGAACCGCGGACCACTGGTACACGTAGGCACAGAACGACAAGCTTGGCGCTGGCCTCAAGACAGACTTGCTTTCGGAAATATCACATTTCGGGTTTCACACACCACGGCAAGGACAGATTTCACGCGGTGGGGTCGCACCTCTTGCCACATTGGCTGAAGTATGGATACAGTAACATAATTCCAGAAAATGTGGCAAATTGGTTTCAGGATTATGGACACTAATCCACATGTTCGTTTTTATTTTCTTAATTGCTTCATCCGATTGTTTAGTCTTATTGCGTTTTAAAATTTCAAATATATATTTTCGAGGTTACGTCAGCAGGAAATGAATACTGTTTTGCGTAAAGTATTGACATCAAAGATTTTTTTTGTGTTGTGTCACTGCATTTGTGTGCTTCAATTTAACAAGCGATGTAAGATGGCCATGGACGCCAGCACGTCTTTTCAACAGAGGTGCAAACTGAAGTAGGACCAGCAACGATAATGAAAATTAACACTCAACATAGTTCAGTTTAAGCAATTAACTTTTTGTCACCTTATTCGCTTATTTCGAATATACAATGCGAGCCGAAGTAAACTATATCTTATATCTTGGCAAACAGTTTATAAGCTATCTGGACTATCTCACTGGGCCATGCCTGATCTTTAAGGGGGAACGCATGTCCAATCTGCCAGCGCCCATGAATATGTGTCTGACAAAAACTCGTGGCATAAATCTAGCAAGCTATTATCATTCGTGGTTTCAAATCGTAGGCTTATGATTTTGCGTATAATATTAACTGTTACAATTTTTCCAAAAGTTATTTTTCCAAAAAAGCAAAAGGAGAATGATCTTTATAGTATTTAACACCAACTACAAACGAGGCGAAGTGCTTAGGTACATAAATGTATACTTATCATTATTGGCTGTCCCTTTATGCAGGGGCAGATCCGGGGTGCGATTGGGGCAATCGCCCCCCTAAAACCTACGAAACTAACTATATTCACCATGATTTTGCACAATTTGGAAAATAGCATTCGCGATATAATGCCATTTTTCCCTCCATTGGTTTGTCACAACAGTGTTGTGAACTATACTTCATCTCTCTTACAGTAGTGAAGAGTAACGAGACTTGACTATCAAATAATATTGGAATAGCCCCCTAACTTTACTGGCTGGATAGGCCCCTGCCTTTATGTTCATGGCTGAGTTTCAAATGTTTTGTCAAACTTTGAAAAAAAATCCATCACAATGATTGTCTAACAAACAATGAAAATAGTGATATTGTAAAGACTTTTCTTTTCACAGTGCAAGCCAAGCAGTTTCCAATCATCCCCAAAAAACTTAGGTTGCTTAAAATTCGATGCGTTGTCTTCGTAAGGAAAGAGTTGTGGCATTGATACACGGTGCAGGCTGGGTTACAGACTATTGCAACACCAGCAAACACGATGCTGTAATAAATGTCTGCAGCTTCATTGGTTGGTAAATGTCTTTTAGTTATTACCCAGTTCCTGCCAAGCACATTAGTTTTCTTTTTTATATCCTTAGACTAAACAACTGAGTGCGGATTATCTAGTCTGTCTCATGGCACTAGTTGTACCTGTAGCTTGGTTTAAATTTCATGGGGTGGCATAGGCAAATCAAGTCAAAATCGCTGTTCGATTTGAAAAATATAGTAGGCAGAACTACAGACTTGTCCATGGGAATGGGAATCCCATTAGGTTTATCCCATGGGGTGGGACAGTGGACTTGAAATTTGTCCCATGTCACATCTTAAGTAATTTTAACGTCATCTAGCAAAAACTTTCTTAAGTTGAATCACAGCACAATAATTATTAGACGTAGAAGCTCAGTGCCATAGCGTAGTGAGGCGAGGCCCCGAAAATAAGGTGATTGGATCCTTTTTAGGGTACAACTGAAAAGGATCTCCCAATTTTCATTGGCCTCCTAATTAGAGAGTTTGGGGTGCCTTAACCACGGCTCTGCAGTGGCTATTAGACATTCACATGATATAATGTATTTCATATTGCAATAATTAATGGGTATCCCGTGGGGTGGGACAGTCACGAGTTGCCATGGGACGAGACAGAAAAGTTTCCTATGGACAAGCCTGCGGAATTATTTCATCGTGGTATTGACATTTACATCGCATTTTGCCAAATGCGTTTATGTTGAATTGAACAATTTTGGAAACCACACGGCCAGTGTTCACATTCACTTATAGTGGATCAAACTTGCAAAAACTCGCAACAGTGTTGAAGTGCAAAGAAAAAAAACATCGGGTATGACAATGAGAATCTTGAAAAATACTTATCAAACTGCGGGTGGTAAACAACCTGAAAAGTTATTGTTCTAAAATGTAGCAAGTTCATTTCTTTTATATCATTTTCCAGCTGATGAAACCAAACACAATTCTTCATAATATCATTTTTTGCTAACAAACTTTGTATGGGATACTTTTCTTGGGCTAACTGTATTTATGATGTGCGAAGAAACTTTGTATTTATATTTTTTCCTCTTTTCAATGAAATTGAATTTTGCACATATTGTACAAGAAAAAAACTGCACAATTTGATTGAAAAAAGCGTTTCTAGGATTTAAAATATGATGCACGAATTTTTTTGTTTACACTAATTTTTCTCTGCATTAAATCTTCGTGAAATTCTTCCAAAGACAAAAATATCTTTGAATCTACTTAAGCATAAGTTAAGTAAGAACATTATCAAAATATTTTTCAACAACCAGTCACAGCATTGAACACTTCCTACAAACCTGTAGTTTTCTTAGCATTTTACAGGACATCAAAAATATTTGTATTGAATCACAAGGACAATGTTTGGCATCACTGTGAAATAAGAAGCTTAGAAACTTTTTCAATTTACTCTAACATCGCTTTGAAACACATTTTACAGAAAATTATGACAGAATTTAAACATTATGAAAAATTTTAAAAGATATAACTATTGTTTTGCACATTATATGTACATCACCCAAAAGGATTATGGATTAGGTTGTAATACAAAATGATGCCACATTCTTTGAATAAACTCTTTTAGAAACAAACTTTTTAAATGCTTTGAACATCTTACATGCAAGCAAATTCTACTATTGAGCTTTCTCTCAAATTCTTTTAAAAGCTGTTGTTATCTATGTGTACCTGCTCTGGGAAGCAATCAAACTTCTTCACACAGTCAAAGCAGCAGGAACCAATACCAGAAACCGGAAAACGAGGAAACTATAAGGGTTTTCCTGTCTTCCTTGCAAATCGGAAAGGTATGTTGCTTTCAGGACACCAAAGCCACAAGTCGCTTTATGTTACTACGTACAACAGTTCCACTTTTCCGGTACCGCCTTTCAGCACTATCGTCTCAAAACAACAAAAGTCGTTGCCTGCAAAAAGAATTAAACAAAAAAGGTGTTAAAGCTTGCTGTAAGTGAGCCTGCTCCATCAGAATGACACGATTTTGTGACCCACATTAAAATAAGATTTTCACTCCTTGTTGGACTAACTTCTCTGGTCTAATGCAGAATACCAACCGTTACCGTTACGTGCTGCAACCGTACCCGACGGATGATTATCGTTCGACGTAATCCTACCGACATGCAACAGCCACGCTAACCCTGCGCTTTTGATCTTTCACACAGAAACCAGGTTCCTCAATCGTTTCCGAAATCACGATGGCAAATAGCCTGATCACCGAAACGCTTGTGCAAAAACAGTGAAAACGTGGTGTAGAATGCAAGGCAAATCTTTTAGACAGAAAACCTCTCAATCAGCCAGAGAGCAAAAATATGACAAGGCGTGATTGCACTTTTTTTGCATTATGCATCAGAGTAGATTTATTTTTCAACCACGTCAGACTACCGTTTACTTTGTTCAATCCTTTAGCCAAAAAATCAGCTTGCGTGAGATCACCTTCGAAATGACGGACGAACAAGGTTTTTTTTAGGCATTTCTTTGCATATTTAAAAACAGTTTAGTCCAGGTCTCTGCAAGATAGTATATTGCTGAAACGATGTTTACAAACTTCACAACCGTGACTCAAGGTAAAAACAAAATGGCCGCAGTTATCGAGTCGTCACCAGTGCAAGCAGGTGCTGTAAAAGAACCGTGGCAGTGGAACTTTATTTGATGAGTAAAAGCTTCTACACGCGTGGCATAAATAACTATTTTTAGTGCCATTTCGCTTGAGATCATTTTTGGCTAGCTTGTCCTTATCTTTCGCAAATATTTTTTCTGTTAAGGGCAGTGTAGTGAAGATGTAGTTCTACGCGAGACGCTTAAAATCAACAACGAAAATTTATTCAATGCAGTTGGTTTTTAATTTGTGACAAGCAACGTTGGCTAGACATAAACAATTTTCGTAGGTGATGTTCAGTCCAAGTTTTAAACAGTTTCATGAGATTCATTTTAAATTAAAAGATGCCCTTCAAATTATAGTTGATATACCGTTTTAAATACTATTTGGATAGATATATAACATTATTTCCTATTAAAAAATCTTTTGTTACAGTTTATGAATGAAGATGTTTTAAAATTTTGTATTCGAGCTTTGACCGCTACGTACAAAAACTTTAGTACAGCGTTACAGAAAGTGAAGAGACTTGTCAGCGGAAAAGTACAGAAGTTTAATGATTTCCTCAGATGCGCTAATTCAGCTCCACTCAACAACCACGTGATCATAACGCAGTCTGTCTACTGATCTTGAACCTTTACTGATTGCACCGGAATTCCGGCCCATCGAATCCGCCCCCTAGCGGCACATATAGATGCGTGTCTCGGCCCAGTAGGATATTACATGCGTATCAGCTTTTCCTATCTTTCCTGCCTGCGTGACTTCGTTTTCCGTTTTGGCCGCTTTGGCTCCGTATCTCGTCACCGGCTGGCCTCGCATCGCAAACAACGATGGCGGACGCACCAGCTCTTCCAATACGCTATACGTTCAAGCCTACGTAAGTAGGCACAAGCACCGAAAAAGGCGGTTGGTTCGTGATGCAGTCTATGCAAAGAAAGGCACGTGATTACTACGCGCATGCGCAACTCTGGTAAATTTCAGAAGCTGCAGTGCGCTAATCATACCACGTTGCTCTGCTGCATGTTGCATCCTGTATATCAAACGATAAACATTGGCTAATGATCACTGACAGCCGCCGTGTGGACATTCTAGGTATGTTTTTTGAAGTAGTTTCTGTCGACGCAATCATAATGCTTATCGCACATAATGTGGCTGAAACTTCGTTTAATTCATGAAGAAAAACTTTAAACGCACAGGAACATTATATTTTTAATGCACAAAGTCACTCGAAACTTCATCTGGGCAGGTTTGAAACACCCTAGTGTTATTGACAACGTTCAGTACAGGTACTAAAACACAGGTTTCTTTGCCAGGCAGGTAAGTTTGTTGAGGGAAGTTTTGCTACCGCAAAACCTTACCTCATGTATGAACTATGCAAACCAGTCCCATCGCCACGGGGGGTTTTGGTAGCCTTAGCTCCCCAAACAAAGCTCCAAGCCTCCTCAAATTGAAATACGAAACATTATATATAAGAAGAGTTTTTGTCAAATTTCAAAATATCAAGCTCCCTGCACAAACGTAAAGCCCCCTGTTGAAGACTCTGACGACGGTTCTGATGCAAATCAACAGGATATTCCTTACAATGTCATAAAAAATGACTGTCCACCAGACACCTGCAGTATATCAAACAAATAAAAGCATGACACTTAACAGAAATAATGCAATAAGTACTAACAGGACGTTTAAAGTGTGGAGCAAATCCATGCTAAACACAAATCTAATGCAACTTTAACCGACTTGCATTGTGGGATGGCACTGGCACGCGCCCACGCGGAACATGAGTAGGAAACTGCCTGCTATTTCATGCTGCGTATGGAATTTCAATGCCTTCATTTGTAAACAGCACATGATAATAGTCCCAAAACCGATATGTTCAAAAAAGATGCCATAACTAAGTCGGTAACAATCAACAATGCTGATTTCGGTGTTTAAACAAGAGAGATTAGGGCCATTTGTGGGGTATTTTTTTCAATTAAAATGCCTATCGAACTGTTTGGTATATATCAGTTTGTAACTAAATTTTAACTTGAATTTCTTCTGATTTAACAGCAAACTGGTGTGCATCAGTTTGCAGCTTTTAGATTTCGTTTGTTTTGTGTTTGTCAAAGCTTCGCAAAATCTTAGTTTCAAAGCCATTGTTTGCTTGTAACATATGTATCTATACCTCCTTGGGTCGCCAACATGACTTGTCTTATTTTATGAGAAAGTATACGCAGTTTTCATTGGTCAAAAAGACAAAAATCGATGATGGCCTTTAATGTATGCATTGCAATATCTGCTCATTTTTTAACCATAGAGAATATAGTCAGTCCTTCCAGGGAGCTGCCTTGAACTTAGTTGTTTTCAAAAAAGTCAGCAATGAACTTTACAACTAACTGATACCCAAAACTGTTTGCTTTTCAGCTCTCTTTTTTCTGCACGGAAAGTGTTTTCAATTTCTGCAACAGGCACAGTAATACCTACGCTCTAGTTTGGTCACTTGACGATGCTAGTAATAAAACCTTTGTTGCAACGAATAAAAATTCGACGTTCCACGCAAATGACGATGTCTCTTCTTAAGTCATCCTTACTGCGAGAGCATTAAAAGAAAAATGTTTCCCACGACCTGAACTTGTTGGTGCATCAAAGCAAGATGTACCGACGGGTAAGAATTGATTTCAGTGACAATTTTGAAGGTGCGCTGAGGTAGCCATGACACAACTCTGTTGCATGTTGTGCAGTGTCCAAATCTTTTTTGCTTTTAAGAACATGGCATCCACCATGTGGCATTAACTTCGTACTTCATTGTTTTACTTTCGTGATCCTCAAGCCAAGTTTCAGGTAGTTTAGCTTTTAGGTTAAGGTAAATATTTTCAAACTGGGCTCCTCGGCAGTGGCGTAGCAAGGGAACCCTGGGCCCCGGGCGGACCTGCTGGGGAGCGGCACTTTGTTGATAAAAATAATATTTTGAAAGTTTTATTACTTTTAAATAAAGTTTTAAACAGTCTAACTCTTTTCATTTTTTGTGTTTAGAAGCCCTAGACTGGTAGATTAGCCTATAAAACACATCTGGCTGTTGAGTGAGCAAACTGATGAAATGTTTGCTCAAAAATCTGGGTCATATCCAATGTGCTAAAATACCCCGGTGTTTTTCTTGAAATCAAGGATTTTTTGATACACCTACTTGGGGAGCAATAGCACGCCAGTCCTTACATCTTCCTCCCCAGACAAAGTCGTTTCCCCGATCCCAGTTAAACAAAGAAAAGAGATACTGTAACATTCAACCGCAGTTTACCAAACATTACTGATCTAATATTTCGAGGCTTATATTGCCCTCCTCTGAAAATCTGATGAAAAAGGTCCTGCATGAAATCACGGTAAATAGTCAAGGATAGCTTCATCCTTTTCACCCTATCGTTGGTTCCTTAGCATCGCCCCAACGGCATATCATAACATCACCTGGCACCTAGGCAGTGGCGACGAACATTTCGTTGGGGCGGCGATGGCTCGTCCGCCTCTCAATCGCAGGGTTGGGTGTTCGATCCACGGCCACTGGTGAATCGCCATAGCGCTCTTCGGGAAGAGTGTTCACCTCAACCGCCCTGACAAGAAACATAATTCAGGCGTTGGCTTATCGCTGCTTGCCGCCACCAAAATTAAAAAAAGACATTTCTTGGCACATCTCATAGTACTATTTTTTTGATGTTCAGCGAGATATTTCCAATAAGTGCCATAAGCTGTAGCCTGGTCATTAGGTGGGGTTATCAACATCAAATTTTGGCGGTTGAAGTGAAGAACTCTGCAAAGGTAACATTGCTCAGTTTTAATGCAAATGCTGTTTTTTCCGCATGACGTAATGGTAAATGGTGTCGGAAAATGACGTTCTTGAAGCGGGTAGTGCAGCTGATGTGTTTGCGTGGCTATCTTAGAGCTCAGATCGTACGTTTGAACTGCAAGTAGAATGAATCAGAACCAACCCGTAGGCAGTCGAGTTTCGTAGAAGTCCCCTTTGTTCAACGGTATACTAACATTTGCAGTCATAGAAAAAGTCATTTCAACAAGAAAAGCTTAGAAAAGGTGTTGCTCTCATTTTGATCAATTTGGCATGGTTTGGTAATACAATTTTTGAAATAGATGTCTCTTGGTAACCAGTTCCGTCGCCACAGGGGGCTTTGGTGGACTTAAACCCCACAAAACAAATTTCCAACCCCTCTAAACTGAACTATGAAACACTATAAATTGGTTGATTTTTTATCAAATTTTAGAACGTGAAGCCTCCCTATTTAAGACCTTCCGGCGATGGTTCTGTTGGTAACGGACGAAGGTAAGGAACAACACTATGCACGTGTAATTGGAAGAAGCCCAGGCGTAATTCTAAAAAGAGATCTGGGAACGCCGTTCCCACACCAGTAAAAAGGAAGACTGCACCAAAAATTTCGAATAAAGTGAGAGTTCGCCTACAAGAATATCCACACTGGATCTTCCTGTTTCACTGCGGACTTTTGACCAGCAGTGCGAATCTGCGTGTCACTATCACATCTGTGAGATCGCAGCCATGTTTTAATGTAGTGCAAAAATGTGTGGGAACGCTGTTCCCACCCCACTACACCCCTGAAAAAGTCCAACAGCTAGACCAAGTGTGCAGGTCACGATGAAGGTTGCAAGTCAGTGCTCAACCAGAGCCGGTTTTAAGCTTGTTTAACATATTTTATCAACATGGGTCCCGCACCTATAGAGGGCCTCGCGCAAGTGCCGACAGAGTTAATGTTTTAAGCCTTTTGTGTATTATAAGAGAATTAAACCACTACTGAAACGTGAAGTGAAAAATGAAACGTCCTTTACATCACTGAAATCATATTATGAAATCAATATTGTAGCCTGCTATACGCAGTATGCCGTATATACTTTTTTAGTTTTAGACAGGGATACTACACGAAACAACATACTTAAATATTTACGCCTGCATAGTAGGTATGCCGCCAACACATCCCTTACTTTTCCGTTTGATCCCCTGGAATGAGTAAATTATTGAAAAGCGAAGCGGTAGGCTTACCGGAGACTATAAACCAACAAGGAAGAACATTTGATAAAACATGTTGGGTCCATATATGCATGAGAAAGCAAAAAAATTAGGAAAAGTAATAATGAGGAAGGTGGCGACAAGCATAAAATAGTAAGACTCATAATTAATTGACAATGAAAAACAAGACCCCTTTCAGTTTGTAAGTTTTGATGTGATCTTCAAAATGCCTTAATTATTAATTTATTTGTTTGTGAGGAGACCCGAAGTCCATAGTACAAACACAGGCACTCTGCATAACGCAGATCGATAAAAACAGACAAAACAGCTGTATTAATCCTTGCATCTTTAAATAAGTACGAAACATGATCTTCTTTCATTTTAAATTCTTGTAAGCAAATTTAATGGGTGGAAAGGGCGGCACTTTTATGGTCGGCCCCGGGCGGCACTTAGCCTCGCTACGCCACTGCTCCTCGGACCTACGAGGAGGGCAAATATACGCGATGTGTTTATAAGAGAGGTTAAACAGACCATGAGGACGTCAATGGATTGGACATTGGAGGACAACATGGTCGACGGTTTGTTCTTCTGAACCACACTTACAGGTCGCAAAGGAGGCCATATTCCATTTGTACAAACAGGAGCGAGAGGAAATGCATTCGCTTTAAGAACAAAGTCTATCGTGGTTCTTAAAGCATGTTTATACACAGTGACGGATTTACGCATAGGCCAAATAGGCCATGGTCTAGGGCTCCATGCCTTTGGGGCCCCGCGCAATCCTTGTTGTGACGAGTCATTACTAACTTAAAATATGCGAAATTGCGCAGAGGCATAACTTCACAATTTACTTTGAAACGAGTGAAAACACAAACGTCTAAGAACAAGAGCGCTAGTCACTGCAGCACGGTGGTCTCTCAAACGATTTCTCAGTTGCACTGTTTCTGAAATATATGAGCCTTAGTAGGCAAATTTATATCGTGTTTGATGCGGATCTGCGTTTGGTTGTTTCCAACTATAGATAGCCAGAATACAGAGCTTGTTTGTTGAAGCTCTCGATATTAGTTAAATCAGAACAGTTTCTCGTGAGTTTTATTTGGAAAAACGTGTCTACATTGGGCTTACTTCATATGGTTAGCTGAGGGTGTTGCCACAGGCGTAGCCAGGAGGGCCCAGGGGGCCATGCACCCCCCAAATGTTTAGTATATATAGTCATTTTGCGCTTTAAAATGCGGTATCCCAAACAAAATATTGTTATTCGCCTAAAATCAAATATTTTGGCCCCCCCAAAAATTTTGGGCTGGCTACCTCAATGGATGTTGCGAAAATACTTAGCTGTGCAAGAAACTTGTCTTCATGCTGTTTACCATCATCCTATAGCATGGAGAGGATAAAAACACTATGTTTTGTATTGCTTGGAAAATGACAACTTGAAAACGGCATAAATAAACCTTGTGTCCTCTGAATGGATTGTGCTTGCTTAGTCCATAAAATATGTGGTTACTATAACGAAGGAGTTTACGTACAGTGAATCATATCGACAATTATACAATATTTTCGAAGGCTGTAACACGCTCCCCCATGAAATGTATATACCCAAAAAACACACCTACAAAAAACGCTAGAAGTCACGGAAATTTAACGAAGATAACTACTAAACTACATCGAAGAGCTATAAATTCCTAGAAAAGCTCGCATTGCCCTTTGTTTGTGAGAAGAATGTAGGAAATGCTTTAATTTATGTTAAAGATCTAAGGCAAACGTTAAAACCAAAGTTGGCACCATAAAACACACATTTTTGAGGGAGCACATACATATCAGAGGGGCATATTTTCACGCTTTTAAGACGAGCGACCAAATAGGTCACACCTGCATAGGGCCCCAAGAACTAGAATGACGATCCCTAAATCCGTCCCTGCTCATACAACAATCAACACAAAGACAGCGTCACTCGATTTTTTACCAATCCCAACAACGATAAAAAAACATACAAGCTTGGGATGATACTCAAACTAATTGTGTTCAGTTTCCAAATAGTTGATTTTAAAATGAATGTTTTCCAACAAGCTATTGCACATTTTTCCTTGTAAGGAGATTAATATTTCTAAAATCCCGGGTATCTATCAAGAGCTTTTACTACTTGCAGCATTTTCCTCAAAGTTTGCGCAACATGCTTTGATAACAGAGTCGATTTTTCTTTGCTAATAAACTTTTCGCCAATGGAAACGATAAAAAATAGAAATTGCTTGCAAACCAGCTTGCAGTAGGTGAATCAAGTCATCGTACAAAATTGATGTTTTCATTTATCCGCATGCTTTAGGTATCGGACCAGGTTTAATGCTTTAGGTATCGGACCAGGTTTATGATGCTTTAGGTATCGGACCAGGTTTATGAAAACTGCAGTGGAATTCATCTCAGCCCAATTTAAGAGACCCCACCTGCACAAGGGTCCAGAAAGTGCGGCAACTTTTTCGCCGCTCTCGACCAACTGCAAAAATACAAACCACGTCCTCCCGCACAAACGCAGTCACCTTCCATGACCGCGCGAGCCACGTACGTGGCGGCCATAACACCCAAACCGACTGCACTAGAGCAGGGGTAGAGAACCTGCGGTCCGCGGGCCAAATGCGGCCCGCGTAAACATTTAGTATGGCCCGCATCAGAATTTTCGTTACCCTAGTTAGAACACAACATCGCGTCGAAACGAAACTCCATGACAAGCAGATACGTAGAGGGAAAGTCAAAAGACGCCTTTCTCGCTCCTTGACACAGTTTTCTCTCCTTATTTTCCTTTGAAAGATGAAGGTAGAATTTTAAGATAAATTCATTAATTTTGGCGGCCCGCAAGGGTTATCCCTCAATTCATGCGGCCCGAGACAGTAAACAGGTTTCCCATCCCTTCAATAGAGAATCAATGAAGATATCATCAGACGCGTCTATGTGAGATCGTTCTTGCAAGCACAAAAAAGGTACTTTTGCATTTGAAATATTTTAGAAAAAGGGGATTTTGTGATAATGTTCGGGCCATTTTCGCTGATTTATAGTCATAAAATAACAACTGGTTTCACGGTTACCTGCTAGCTTTATCAAACCGTATTTTGGCTTACTGCTTACAAGCAGGGCTGGAGGAAACTTTTTCAAAGTGGGGTTATAAAAGGAGGGTTACAAGTGCACGTTAAAACAACTATGGAAAATTTTTCTAGTTTGAATTGAGAACTGTGACGTCACAGACACTAACTATGGGCCCCCGTGTCTCAGCTTGTGTTGTGGGCGAATTCCCTCATGGGACACCGTTACGAACCTTGCTCGTCCATCAAAAATTGGCATTGGAGATCAGCTGTTGTACAACAGCACATATTTTATGATACGTTAGGAAGCAACTGCCATGTTGGCAGTAAACCCCCATTACTCAAAAAATACAAAATATATGCATATTTCGATAGGACTGCTCGATAGAACGCCTCAAAACCAGGCGTGTAGCCAGAAATTTTGATAGGGGGTGAAAACAACAACCGGGTCTCAACATTGAAATATTTAATGCCCCTTATTTTTAACCCTTAGTCCATAAAATGTTCCTTTTTCTGGCGTTTTTTTCTGAGTAATTATATTCACATTTACGACGGCAAATAGAAAAATAGAAAGTCTGCTTTCATTGAATCGACAAGTTTTAAAAGTTTGTTTTAGTGAAATTCCAAGCTTTTACTTTGAATGAAAGCCACCATTTACTCGTAAAACGTTTTTTACGAAAGCGCTTGTGAAAACCTCGATGCTACTGTATAAGTGCGTGTTTTGCATTAGGCTGTGCTTTTTGCAGCCAACATTGCAGTTGAGCAAAAAATCACCCTATCGTGGCCTCCATTATGATTGCCATTTTTATATTTACACGCATTTCTTGCACACCAACACACGCACGATCGAAGCCGAGTAGCGACTTTGCTCTAAGACACCGACTCCCGAAGTAGGTCTGCAAAACTTGCGCACATGTAAGACTTGGATCTTATCCAATTGTTTAGTGACTGGTTGACTGTGCAGTTGTTGACGCAAAGGGTTGAGTCCCACAAGGCTTTTGAAAAGTGCTTGGATTTTATGTCTGTGTGCTACTTTCCCCTATTTTTGTATGCTACTTGCCCTAAGCAGGATTCCCAAAAACGATTAGGTGTTTATCCAGTTATTAGAGTTAACAATATAATGCACAAGTAATTCACAAAACAATTTAGAAGTTGGTTAACATTATAGATGCCCGCACGCGTTTGGCCCACTCAGGCTACACAAAGTGTGAAAATGATTGTGCATTTGCGAAAACGAAACCACAGTTGATTATCACCACGGCTCTGCAAAAAAGTTAAGAAATAATTGTCGCTGCAGCTTAACACAACGGTTGTAATTTAGTTGATCTAGCCCAGTGGTTCCCAAACTATGGGTCGAAACCCAAACAAATTATTTCTTAACTTTATTGCAGAGATTTCTTAACTTTAAGGTTGATCAAGTTCAGAAAATGGGTCACACAGAGGTGAGCCAAACTGGAGCTGTGTGTTTTCAACGTTATGTCTCCTTCTCTGTGTCCGTCTGTGCCATAGGCACTTGAGAAAAAGGTACAGTAGATGACTAACATGAAAAATGAACTTAGCAACTTGTTACCTAAAATCATCCATACAACCGTTATTTTTTCATACGTTTTTAGAGGTTTGGGTCGCGAGGTCTCCAAACTCAGATATGGGTGGCGCTCAAAAATCTTAGGGATCCGCTGCTCTAGCCATGCTATCGTAAGGGGTTGAAATCTTATTTTAAATCCATTAGTGTAAAAATGCCAAAATCCAATCGACTGGCAAAAATTCAATTTCATTTCATATTAGTCACATGTGTTTGGCAAGTAAATTCAACAAAAAAATCGCCAGGAAAACTAAATAGAAAAACAACGAGGTATATCCGAAAAAAAGCTCAAAATGAGCATATTTTAATAAAAAAACGCCCAAATACCTTTAGCAGTAAATTAAAACAGAAAAAAATGCCATAAAATAATCCACAAAACAGAAATCTGCAAAAACAAGCAAATTTCAATTAAAACAAGCCCAAAAACAAGCAACCCTCAAGTCTTCAAAAAACCCATAACTTCACAAAAAAACACGTCCAAATTCGCGGGAAAACCGCAAGGTTGGCAACACTGAAGGTAATGTGAAATCATTAATGAAAGCGTTAAGGCCCCACATAATTGTGTTGTAACCGTCACAATAGGCCTACATGATTAACCATCACAAATAAATATCTAGAATGTGTGCTATGGTTGATAAAGAGTGTCTATGACCTAATTGCGTAATAAAAGACTTTGAAACTGGATCGTTTCTTAGTCAGAGTTTGAGCTTCAAGAGGTACGAAACATACATCACCGCCAGGGGCGGACTGGTCGTTCGGGCATTTGGGCAATGCCCGGTGGGCCGCAGCCGCTGAGTCAAAAATGGGCCGGAGTCACTGATTGAAAAACGAGCTATTTTACTTTCAAAAGGGCTGCAGCACATTTGTTTCCAATAATTTGCACATAAAATATTGAATATAAGGCGTGAGCTAAAGGAAATGGATTTAAAACTGCGGCCTTAGAGTAGTAGACTACTCTATGAGACGTTATAAAGCAAGGGTTTGGTTGCATTTAGAAAAAGTACGCTACACGACCAGGCAGGCCTGCACAACATATCGCCCTCAGGCCGCATGCGGCCTGCGAAAGCTTTTCTTGCGGGTCGCGAGAGCTTTCTCAGTTGTAGAAATGCTGCAATAGCTCGACCTCGAATGAGTAATTGTCGTTCTATAACTTATTCCACACTACAATGAAATCTCTCCATCGAAATGAAATAGACTTTTGCGGCGCGCTGCAAATTTATGTTGATAATTTGGCCCTTCGAGCTTTCTGAGTTGCGCAGGCCTGCGATAAGGCCTCAGCTCTACTTTAGGCTACATTCCGTTTGGGCGAATGGGTCTTTAAAATTGGGATTGTAAAGCGGAATATATTTTAAAGGGACTAATAGGAGTAAAACCTGGTTATAATCGAAGTTACGAGTGTTGTGATGGCTGCTCCAGCACTATTCTCACTGTTGAATGGCAGGTGTTTTCTTTCGAGAATCTTATCGCTGCGTGAACATCTGGCGTCGACATTCTACTACTGTAAAACGCATATTGGAACTATTGGACAAACCAAGTCGAGGTCAAAGGATGTTGCCTTGAAAAATAGTTTTAGTTCATTCAATACCCAACTGGATCGCTTTTAAGGGGGTTATCACTACTCTCAGTGGTATAATCGATAATGAAGAGATCCATGCAACCATCAGAAGCAGGGTGCTTGGAAACATTGTAGGTCTCCTGAAAATGCTCTCACTGACCAAGGATACTTGTAAATATTTTCCTGTACCACGCCACTCTCCAATTACTTGCAAACTGAGCATCTGGATCTGCTGATTATGCACCGTATGGTTGGTCAATTGGTAGAGAATATGCATGAGAAAGTCTGTAAAATTTAGATGAAAGCTGACTTAGTCATTTTGCCAACCGTTACCTGAGCACTATTCCGTTCCAAAATCAGCCAAATTTATTCATTTCTGCTCAGGGCCACAACCAGCTGATATTTTCGGGGAGAAAAATAATTGTAATCTGTTGTTGTAGTATTTTTGTGGGGAGATAAAATGATTGTAAGTTGTTGTACCTAAAAATAAACATGTCTTTCAAAAATTTAGGGGGGAATTGCCCTAATTGGGCGGCAGGGCCGTTCTCAGTGCCATTCAGCTTTATTGCCCCATAGCCATGGGCGCAATTAGGTGGGGGACACGGGGGACGCGTTCCGCACACTTTTTCAGACAATGGGGATATAATACGCCATGACCCCCACATCTTTCTCTTTAGGTTTCGTAATATAGTAGTTTCACGCCAAGTTGTATCCCTCACATTTGACAACAAAATTGCGCTTATGCCCACAACTGCAGTCTGACATGCACCTTTAGGTCTAACTAAGCTAGCCTAACTAGGTTAGGCCTAGAGCCCATTTGGGCCATTGTTCAGCTTTAGGATTTACCTCAATCTTTAGGAAAAAGTCATCTAATTTATGCTGTTTAGAGCCAAAGTACATTAAAGTGAAAATATGCTAAATTTGTCTGCGTGCGTGTATGAATTATTATTTACCTGTTTCACGTAATGTCAAATATTGTACTTGTTTTGGACATTTTGAGTTGATGCGTCACATGGGCAAGATTTAGGGCCGCAACAAGCTGATATTTTCGGAGAGAGGGAAAAATGACTGTAAGTTGTTGTTTACTATTTTCGGGTAGAAAGATGATTGTAACTTATTGTTGTACCTAACAACTAAACATGTCTTTCAAAATTTCAGGGGTCACGTTCCCAATTCCCCCTCGGTTGTGGGCCTGGCAAGATTCAACAAAATCAGGAACGCCGTTTCCCTTAAATACTGCATTAGGCTAAACGCCGTTGGTTGGGGTTCACCCCAATTGCAGCGTTGATCTTGACCCCAAGATGGTGGTGCCTGTGGGTTAACGTTATATCTAAACTCTACTATGTAAATTGTAAAATTTCGTCGTCTTCATTGCTGTGAATTACTATTTTGATTGCATCACGAAATTTACAAGGAAAATGGAAAGAAGCATGATTCACAAAGATGTAACTTTGTTCAAAAGGTATTTTGAGGAATTCAAAGTGCACTATCCGCTCAGAAAAATCTCAACGGATATCAATTAATTATGAGTTGTGTTTCTACTTCAGTTTCGTTGTTTCGTACGTTTGTTTTTACTCTTTGGCAAGTTTTGATTTAATTTCCTCGCGTTAATTTCATTGTCATACTAGAGGCCTTTCCCTTATTCAGTGGTGTAGCAAGGGAAGGAGGCCGTGCGGCTCCGGGCCCGGACAGCACCTTCTGGGGCAGGCAATTTGTTGATTTAAAAATTTTATTTTTTAAAATAGTTTAAAATTTTTAACTTTTCTTTATTATTTTAAATACATTTTAAAAGTTTGAAAAGATTTAACTCTTTTCTCTTTTGGTGGTTAGAAGCCCACTGGTAGGCTAGCATAAATAACTAGGAAATGTGACTGTGGAGTAAGCAAATTGGTTAAATATTTACTCAAAAGTCTGGGTCAAATCCAGTGTGCTAAAGTTCCCCAGATTTTGCTTTGAAATCGTGCGTTTTCAACATACTTACTTGGGAGGCAATTGTCCCCCAGTCCCTACACCTTCCTCCCCAGCTAAAGCCATTCCCCACACCAATCAAAAGGACTTTTGGGGGCTTAGCCCTCCCAAACAAAACTCCAAGCCCCCCAAATTGAATTAAGAAGCAACATAAATCGGTGGAGTTTTTATCCAATTTCAGAATGTCAAGCCCCCTGAACAAACCTAAATCCCCCCTATTAAAACCTTCTGGCGACGGTTCTGCGGTAGACCAGCAAACATTACTGCTCCGGTTACTAGAAGTTTATAGTTCGCCTCCACTCAAAATCTAATAAAAGGAGCTATGTGCAATCATGGCAAATAGTCAAGGCTACCTCAGTCCTTTTTCGCCTATCGTTCAATCATCATCAATACCCGAACAGCACAGCATCACATCACCTAACACCTAGGCACTGGCGCCGAACATTTCTTGGCATGTCTCATGCTATTTTTGAATGTTCAGTAGAGTATTTTCAGTAGGTGCCACAAGCTCTAGTTATTAGGTAAGCTTACCACCATAAAACTTTGGCGGTTGAAGTGAAGAACTCTGCAAAGGTAACTTTGCACAATTTCAGTCGAACTGATGTTTTTCTGTATGACGCAATGGTATCGGAAAATGGCGTTCTTCAAGCGAGATAATGCAGTTAGTGTGTTTGCAATGCATCGGTAATTTAGAACTTGAACTGCAAGTAAAATGAATTAGAGACAGCTGATAGGCAAAGTGGGTTCCGCAGAAGCTTTTCTTCAACGGTGCGCATAACATTTGCAGTCATAGAAAAAGTCATTTAAACTAGAAAAGCTTACAAAAGATGTTGCTCTCCTTTTGATAAATTAGAAGAATGAACTTTAATCTGAAAACCTAACGCAACAGCAAACGATATGTTTAGGTATGATTCTGGTGAAGGCATTTATTATTATTTATTTGTCTCCAGACACGAAGTCCATAGTACAAATACACACTCTGCACAATTCGGGCCGATAAAAACAGACAAAACAGAACGTTGTACAACGGCATTGGAGCCGGCTGATTTACAGGGTTACAGGCACTTTCTTAGCTGAACGTTTTGCAACGGCGTTGGAGGCAGAACCACAAGATTACAGACACATATCTAACACTATTATTCCCTAACATGTGACCACTGGTGCCACACCTATCAGGACCGGATTTACCTATAGGCTATATACAGTAGGCTTAAGCCGAGGGCCTGAAGATCTAAGGGGGCCTCCAACAAACTGTGGTACGCACAGTCAATGGCCGATATATGATCATTTAGGTTAAACTTTGTCAAAAATTCATGTCTTAATTAATATTCACAAAATTAGTTTTATTCAACTTTCGTAGTGATAACGTCAGAATCTTCCAACGAGTTTCCATGAATCTCATATTACGGTTGGTCAAGCCCCATGCCAACTATTGTGTCGATATACTCAAAGCACGCTGGCTGCGTCCTGCGTTTGCTGAATCGTACCGATTTCTACGTGTGACTCTATCAAAAGAACTTGTGACTGTTCATGTTTGAAATGCACCTGATCAGTGGCATAACTGATGCGTGTCAGGGGTGCGAACTGCCACCCCCCGCCAAGCTGAATGTAAAAAGTGGGCCCCTGCATAGTTTGTATTTTAGTATTCACTATTCTTTTGGTTTCAGTAGATTGTTGTTTTTGCGTTTTTCGGAGTGTTTTCCGGTGATTTCGTTTTTTTGTATAGCCGTTCAATACCGGCAGTAGCGGACACAGGCTAATTTGGTGGGGGGATGCGATACCGATTTGCAATGGACCCAATCCTTCACAGGACCATATTGCGTAAATTAATCACTTTCGCATAGATACATTTACGAGGAAACATGTCTCAGCTTGGTTTAGAAGAAGTTTGAGTGATAAAACTGGTCAAACTTTAACACTGCACCGCTACGGAACCAACAAGCAATGCGCAGCGGCGTAACTAGAGGTTTGAGCCAGGGGGGCAAAGATTAGGTGAAGGGGACCTACTGGTCACCGTAGGGGGGCCCATTAGCCAAAACTCAGAAAAAGGTTAAAAAATGATAGTGAATTTCTGGATGTCGTGGATGTCCACACTAGACAAAAAAACGAAAACACCCCGAAAAACGCAAAAAAACAACAAATTGAACAATACTAAATATCGAAATCTCAACTAATGGAGCCCAGTTTTTACATTTAGCTTGACAGGGAGGCGGCTCACCCCCTTGCCCCCATCAGTTACGCCATTGGCAATGTGGCACATAACAACGATCTGTCTTAGTCACTGGCGTCGGCGCAGGTACATAGAGGACTCGAGATGAATAGTTCACGTGACGACATAATAGTTTTTCTGATTGTAGGTTACGTTTGTTACAGCACAATTAGCGGTGGGAGTAGCCAGCATAGTGCAGTAGTGCTGATTGACTTGCATGTTGCTGCAAGTGAGCGTAGTCACTTGGATGCGGTTTATATCAGTGCTCTTCTAATGGGGAGACTCACAGTTTTTAATTGTCGTTTGGAATAGTCTGCAACACCCATAGTAATTTGTGTGTAATATACGTTATTGCAGCTACTGTAATTTGGATGAAATGTTAACAAGAAGTATGTTGATTCTGTTTATTTTGAAACCGAAATTAAGAAAACGAAGAGAAACAAACAATTCGTAATGAGTGAAAGCACGAAAGTAACAAAAAAACGCAAGCGAGAAAGCATGATCATTCATGGGCGTCTGCAGAAATTTTTCCATTGGGGAGAACGTCGACATTTTGTTTATCATTTTCCAACGACAAGTGTTCCCTCTAAGATAATTTTACACTAAACAAATATTTGTTTTAGTGAGCATGATTATTTTAGGGGTGATTAAGTGGAGTTTTCAATGAATTACAAACTTTGTGAATTATATAATAAATATACAATCTTATCAAAACACGAACAATATACACATTTAATTCAAATAGCTTCTTGTTGCGTGCTTTTCCATTGCTTTGGAATGTTGCAAGTGCGCGAGAATGAGATTTCACTGCGCAACAGTTCTGGTGGTCGTGAGAATTTACGCCCCTTAGAGGGAACATTGCTGACGATGCAATGCAAATGGACATTCACAAAAGTCTTTATCCTTTCTACACTACAAAGTACAGGGTGTTTCACAATTGTTGAAACAAAGCGATTGGGCACAAATCCAGGATTTTAAATGATACCACAATGATGATTACATTTATTGAAAG
>JGI24021J15306_10000647_pt1 | contig 28644 bp, 15 predicted proteins | sample Ectturendosymbi1_FD_15306 | JGI IMG/M metagenome (IMG submission 15306) | reverse complement strand
AGGATTTATTTGTACTTATTGACCACATACGACATTCAAACAAATCTTCACAGCAGCTTTTGTTTGCCAAGACTATAAATTGTTGTCGCCCCCTTGTAAACCAGTGGTTCTTAACCGGAGGGGCAGCGACTCTCCAGGGGGAGTCACTAGATCTCAAGGGGGAGAGAGCCCATATGCTCTCTGTANCATGGAAAGTTTGATAACGAAATTAACCAATAAATAGATTTGCTTATACAACTTGTCAATTGTCAGAAGGGTTGACACGAAGCACAATTACTCAAAGGAGGCGTGGCGGAAAAAAAGAAAAACGTTAAGAAACACTGGACTAAAGTAAATCGTAAATCAAAGTTCATTCTGCATTAGTTTCGTTCCACAACAACTTCAGTTGGTCATGATTTTTATTTTCAACTGTAGGGACGTCTGCTACAAAGAATGATCTCATCGTGAACGTGTCTTGGACGCTTGAGCAATGTCGTGAAAATGCAAGGGCGGGTGTTTATAAGCACAGCTGATGGAAAACGCGCCTTTTGAACAGGAGCACTTTTCTACATAAAACTTTATGGCCTTCACGTCAAGAGTTAATGTCTGGAACACTGTCGCCGCAGGTTATTTTCGACTTGACGAGGCCTTGTGTATTGTAAGATGCTAAATCCACTGTTTCAGAGCTGCGGTTGTTCGATTTTCAAGCAGCAATGTACGCAACACGAAACGACTACGGTTTGATTAAGCCTGTCAAGGTACAGGATAATTACTGTGTGGCCATTACGATTAGCTGAACTTCTAGCAAGCCAGAGGTAAGCGGTTAAGGAAGTAGTTAATGTTTTGCAACTGCGCACGGCTTATGCTCTGGACCCCGCATTTTAAAACACAACTTCATTCGGAACTCCCACTGCGATTTAACCAGTCAGGTACGATTCGGTGGATAAAAAGCAGGATTGATGGCGACAGTGTTCCGCCGACTTATCGCAGGGCTGTCTTTGCAGCCGTGAAGAGCAGACTGTTACAAGACAAAGATCTAATCTGGCACGACGCCACCTTTCTTTGACATGGAACACAGCGTTTACAACGAGACGTTGACTGTCATGCAACAACGATTTTTGAACGTTTTGGTGGTTGGATTATTCACTGAGAAACAAGTACACACCGCATTTTTTCTTCGTTTTCTTTGCACTATTGCTTGGTAGGCTACAAGACACGGACTGCTTCTACATGGTTGCAATGAGAGAAAACAGTAATTGAAAGCTGTGGCTAACAGTTTAACAAAAACACTCTGTGGAGGCAGTATTGGTGTACTAGAATAATAGAAATTACAGTTGCTTAAATTTTGTTCTATCGTTCATGCCAAATGGTTGCAGATAAACTTTAGCTGGCTCGCTGTACTGCCTAAACATAGGCTGCCGGGAAGATCACTGTTGAAAACAGACGCTGAGGGAGTCCAGAGTATATCGAAAAAATCAATGCACGTGTGCATTTTGCAGGTTTCTATTCATTGGAATGTATGCAAATGCACAAATATAAATTGAAACACGCTTGGAAAATTCCCGAAACTTCTTCACACATGTATGACGCAACGCACTATTTTAAACGGGACCATCGAGGCCTAGGATTCTCAGGCCAAGCTCTTGAGAACGTGACGTTGAATGAAAAAGCGCATCGCTGAAAACTCGAGTTATTGTAGGCGTGGTTTATAAACCCCGTGACTTTTGAAACCGCACTTTAAAAGAAAAACAACCTGCTTAGGGTCGCTACCAAACGTACAGCCAGTTCTTCACTGTGTTTTGGCTGCCATAGCTACTTGGTGTTTTAGTGAGGTTAGGTGATGGAGGAAGCATGGCCAGAGAGTCATTGTCAGTGCAGAGAGGAACACTCGAGCTGTACCTCATCATTGCCGTGTTTACACGTTTACCTGAGCAGGTCCATATAAAGCACTTGTAGGTTGCGTTGTTCCAGAGTTTACCGACTTAACGTTAAAAGAACGATTTTTGTTTCCAAATTTCAGAAAAACCTATAGTTTTATATTTTTTTAATCGCGATTCGTTTATAAAAAATGCGTTATTTACACATCCTCTCGATGATCGCTCTCACTGTTGGATTTTCTTCCCAGGTAAGCTTCAAACGTATTTTTTGTTGTTAGTGGCTCTTTTCCTTCCTTTTTGGGAAACTCCTTATTGGCGCACCTACTCAAAACCTTTGTTGTGTCGTGGCACTACCCACCAGTGCTAACAATGAAAACATGCGAAGTGGCGAAAGTTTTGAGGGAAAAGATGGCGAAGATATTTTGTCAAATAAATGACGAAACGCCAAACGTATAGCTCAAAACGTGAAGATGTAAAGTCTACCAGTTTCTCCTCTCCAGGTTGCAATGAGTTCGTTGTGACGCTTTTTGTTGACAGGTGAATTACATTACTTACGAGCAATTGCTGGAGTGCTTTTGCAGTCTGCCTTTGGTGCTCACATAGCAAACAAATGTTTTGCTCGCATTAATTAGCAACACGTTCAGTAAACAAACGTATATCACACAACCACTTTCATATAAATTTTTTTTAAGTAGTTAACATACCAGTCTGGACTTTTCGCAAGGTGGGTTTGTCTAGGTAGTAATCCATCTTAACGCAGACTATTTTTGGAGTGATTTTAGCTTAATAGTGACATTGGAGCTTGCTAGTCAAAGAAAAATTTTTCAATTTTGCTTATGACCTAAATCATGTTTTCTAAGCCAGGAACCAGGTCTAAAGCAGCGCCGAAAACTTTCGCGGGTAACTTGACGTTGCAACGTGCTTTTGAAAATTTCGGGGGTGTTAAATGCCCGGTTGTCACCCCCCTGTTTGCGGGCCTGGTCTAGGATACAGGGTGTCGGAACTTCAACAAATGCAATTCTTGCTTACAGTGTTGACAGATCCACGTCGACCCGTTATAGCCTTCAATACTACAATTAAAAGCGAACACGTTTCAACGTTACCTTCCCAACCAGTCCTCACGCGCCTGATCAGCACCTGTGTCAGTGTGGTGGTCAGTACAGTGGTTCAGACACATCACCGCCAAAGAGCATAGGCAGTGAGTTAAGGCACTACTGGAGGTTGACTCCTTTAGCAAACAGACATTGATGGCCAGCTGTTCCGTTTCTGCAAGCGACGTCAGTGTTGTTCCTGTTTGCATTGCGTCTCATAAACTCATGAATAAAATTGTTCTTCGGCTAACCTGAATGCGCAAAATCTGTTTTCTCTGTACTTTTTGTCATTACAAGCAAACTGTTGCTTGCAAATTCACGTCTTTGTTGTTTCGATGGAGCATTAAATAACTTGTGCGAATTAGGGCGCAGGGCAATAACCCACGCTTTGCAAAGCAACCACCCTTCATACTACAATTGAGCAATGAGCCAATATGCTTGACCGACACTCTAAATATATAAAATTTCCCTATTCATTAGTTTTTAATTGAAATTATAAAGTGCTTTTGGCAAAACAAGGATGTGCTCGATAACTTAAATAAATTTGTCTCAGTCGATATACTGAGAGCTGAAAATTGTAATGTTTAAGCTGGTTTTCTATAACTTGTGTGTTCATTTTGATTGAACACCATTATTGCTTAAAAGTGCAATGATTATTCAACCTTTCACCTGCTTAGGAGAGATGGATTTTGCAACTAAATTCCTATCAAGATGAGTTTGAATTCATTCGTCCAATGGATTAAGGCAGTGTTTTTCAACCTTTTTGCTGCAGTGGAACTTTCCGCAAATAATTGTGTTGCTCATGGATCCCCACGCAATGATCCAACTGTGTCTATCCTACTTTCTTAGAACATAGAAGTGTGGTTGCGAATCGTCCCAGGCAATTTGTGTCTGTTGCTGCCGAACCCCTGGCAGCTACTCGCGGAACCCGGTTGAAAAACAGTGGATTAGAGAATGTAATTGGGGATACTTCACTTGAAAGATGTTGGTTCCGATGTTACGTCTCTATAGTTGACGTGCTGCTCTTGCTTGTTTTTCTGAGAAGACGATCTGTTTACAATTCCGGTTAAAGGGTGCACTTGTTTGACCTTCGCCTGTTTTATGAGACAAAAAAGCGAATTGACGTCAGCCCAACATTCCAAATCTGATATCATTGTGAAAGGCAATAAAAAGGTTTTGAAGCAAATAACTTCAAATTTAGAGTTGAACAAACGCTTGCCAGGGCCGCCGAGACCGTACGTCGATAGAAATCGTCGTCTTTGCTTCGGCGCTGTTGTGTTTCTATGTTTTTGTGGTGTCGCAGTTTTATGATATAGTCTGTAACTGTTCGTCACTCAACATCGCGCATGCTGGGGAACACACACCCGCACACGCGCACGCACATACGAACATTTCGGGTTTTGCACTGATTGAAATAATGAAAGTTCGATGGATCACCAATAAGGCAAAATTATTTGCTATTGCTTTTTGATTATAACTTTACCGAACTCGAACTTAACGTTGCCGAGACTTACGACCCGCTGTTGTGTTTCTATGTTTTTTGTGGTTTCGCAGTTTCATGATATAGCCTGTAACTGTTCGTCACTCAACAGCATGGTTAATGAGTTGCATCGCGCATGCTGGCGAACACGCACCCGCACACGCGCACGCACATACGAACATTTCGGGTTTTGCACTGATTGAAATAATGAAAGTGCGATGGATCACCAATAAGGCAAAATTATTTGCTATTGCTTTTTGATTATAACTTTGCCGAACTCGAACTTAACGTTGCCGAGACTTACGACCAAAATAATACAGCGTGTGCATGAAAAGTTGCCAATCAACATTTTTACCTAAGGCGCCACAGGATGAGCGGGAGACTTGAGGCAAGCCAAGCGCCAACGTACGCTATTCTATGGCTAAAAACACTCGTCCAGGGCTCTAGGCGTCTCAGATGGCAGCACGTGGCTCGCGAGGGCATTTTGTGCGGCCTGCGACGCTTTTAGGAAATTTTAAAATATTCAACAACTAAGTTATTTTATTGGTTTATTCACCGGTGTTTATAAGCGCGGGACCAGCGAATGAACAACTTCCTTGTAATAGAACGTAGAGACGGCTAGAAATGATTCGCCTGGTACTCATGATACCTTTCGCAGGAAGTAGGGTGTAAAAGCTCTTTTTAATAAGGTTCAGGCACCGCCATTGTTGCGTCATCGTCACAAAGCGGCTCTCGGGTTGTTTTGTAAGTCGTCATTTAGCCCTCGGAGCTATTTCAGTTTGAGACCGCTGCACTAGTTTGTTAGTGCTAGGCACTAATACCGTGTTCGTTTTTCACAGTCTACTGGACAAAGTCTGGTCAACGGAAGACAGGCAGGTACGAACAGTTTTATGTAATTGACAAATGTAAAGTGACCTCCTGTCTGTTGTCGTGGTCAAATGTTTGTAACTAATTGGCACAGCTATGTTTTATTCTCTCGTGCCATTCTGCATTCCTATCACCTTTTAAGGTTTAAATCTTTTTGAGAAAAATTACTTGAGCAACTTATTTGACATTGGCGTTCATGGTTGAATGAAAAAAATATTGATGAATCCAGTTTTCAGTCAATAACTCTGCGAGAAGAGTCAACTTGTGAACCCGAACCACTCTTGTCCAGCATATTACGCCTTTTAATATTGACCATTGTCTGTGTGATGTTTTGTCCTAACTTGCCCGTGTTTGTCGTAGCTCGTCAGCTTTTGTTGACTGAAATTTCAGATCGCAGTGGTCTTCGACTCTTGTCGTTTTCAGCAACCCTTAGAAACCGCACCCTTTTGTTCGACCAATTCTCCAAACACTACAACCCAATATTCACGTAGTTTTCACAAGCAAAAGCCCGGACTTACCTGGATAAGGCTGTATACATTGCACTTGACAAGCGATTTGGGCCGAATCGTATGCCATGTCATAAAAAAATCTAGGGCAAAGAAAAAGTTCTGGTCGAAGCCAAAGTTGAAGATTGCAGTGCTGCAGCAGACCTAACAAAGTCATGAAGCACACTACATACTGTATTTCCTACAACCCCAGAAAAAATTCTTCGCGAAAAATTAAAAGCAACTTCACTGCAGAAATTGGTCCCCGAGGTTTGTTTGTATTCGTTCCTTAAACACTGATTAATTGGTACAAGAATTTCGAAAAGAACGGCTTTACATTTAATAACGTTATACTGAGCAAGCAAAACAAAGGAATATTTGACGATTATCTCATATAAACTAACACGTATTTCCCCTCATTACATTTTTAATATATTGCTTACTTTCCGGATACTATTTTTCATTTATAGTGTTCTTCAATTACCACAAATTCCTTAAAAATGAAATTTTAAATCTGCTCTTAGTGTTTTTTAGTTTGTTTTTTTTCTGAACGTACATGTTAGAATGGTGAAGCCGAATATTGAAATCTTTTTAGTCTATGCTAATATTGTATTTTGTTCCAGTTCAGAGATTTCGCAAATCTTGATTCCTTCTGACAGCAAAAAAGATTTTTTTGTTGCTGATATCCTGCGTTTTGCTAACACCTCTGGTTGGCTTCAGAAACCTACGAACCTAGTGAACTTCAGAAAGTATATTCGATCTTTAATTATACAGATTGCCTTCAACGTTCAGCTACACCCCTAGGTAGATACAAACACAAAAAACGGAATGCAGTTTTGGACGGGAGTGTCTTCTATTTGGATTCAAAAATTTTTTAAATAAAGTGGAAGATCAAGTTTAGGTGAATTACTTTTAATCGAACCATTTGTTCGTAGTTTTTTAATTCTTTTGTTTTAACGTTGTCAATTTCAAAAACACATGGAGACCACCGCGATTACATTTTTGCAAGAATCTCGAACCTTTAGCAGCTTGAGTGTGCTTGCACAATCAAATTGCAGTAAATATCTGTAGATTACACAATCCGTAAAACTGCTTTCTCTTGTGATTAACTAGTTTCAGTGGTCAGCTATCATTTCGTTGCTCGTGCAGCATATTGCTAAAATTAGTCCTGTGGCAGGGACCGATAAGCGTGCAATACCGTCCGTACAAAGTTTTTTGCTGTTTCTATTCTTCCGTGGTGTGCTCTTTAAGAATCTGAATGATGCCACTCTGTCATCTCTGGGCAATCCCCCCAATATGCAAATTAAGGCCGCCATTACGGAAAATCTTTCTTTCGTCGATATCTCAATGCCTGATATCAAAACATTTTGGTGTCTATCCCCATGTTTTGAGGGGTAACGAATTGAGATTAAGCCATCTCAGTATAGACTACGCCCTTATTTTTTGCTTAATACGCATATTGGGACAGTCATTACTGAAACTCACGTTTTCGTTCTATTTCAATTACTGCACATTGTATCATAATAACCGATGAGTCTATACGTGTTTAATGAGTAAATAATCAGATTAAACCATTGAAATATTGACTGTCTGCAAAATACTGTCTGCAAAATATCGAAGTAAGGACCGCGTTTTGGATCAGCAATGGCGGCCTGGCAAAAACGACTCTTCAAATGACACTGCAAAGGGGAATCCTCAAAGCCGTAGATGAAGTTTTGAGATAAATGTTGAAGCAATAAACCTGTTCTCAGCAAATGAAAACATTCTTATCATTGAAAGTGAGAATAAGTTGAGATCGAACGTGATTTAGAAGTAACTGTTAGCAAGACGCAGAGGCTTCTGTATACATACAAGCTTGCTTGAAAAGGTTTTTAGCCGAAAATAGAGTTAATTCTCATTCCTAGGACGTAATAAACATTTATCAGGGAAGGAGTCAATTTTAGTCTCCTCCCGACCCACCTCCTGTAATAGCTTATAAGCTAGTAAGACATTTATACCACTGCAAACAATTTTCAGCAGAGAGAAAATTGTAGGCCTACTACATACAGTAATTTAAAAATATATTGAAAAAACCCCGTCCTCAAGTGTATAACAACCGAAAGGACGTTAGTGGTGGATCTCAGTTGTTATGATCATTGCTTGTTTTTTCTTGGAGCCTGACATTTGGATGAAGACAACCTTCATGCGTTACGGACATGGCCAAACGAAATCATAGGCATTTTCTCTGAAGCGCGAAACCATGAAACGATGGGTATACAGTACGGACACCTGCAGCAGGATCGTTCAAGATATTGCGAACATGTTCGATCACAGTGGAGAGAGGGAGGTGACGAGTCATGAAAAAGCGAAGCCATCACGCATCACCTCGGACCCCAAAACATAGGGATAAGATACGAAAACGTCTGAATTGCATCGTTCCCGTGGATCCAGATAGTCATCCCACTGATTTCGTCAATGTTGTTACTGGTGTGATTTCACCTGAAATGGTGAACGCACATGACGCAGTGAGTATTGGGAGTGGACAACCTGTGTCATTTGAAAAGAGCTGGCCTGATGGATTTGCTCTTTTATCAAAGTTGTTATTGAACATGGCAGGAAACAGCAAAAAAAAACAGAAAGGTAGCGGATAGAGATCGTTTTTCAAAATCTGTTGATGGTGCTCCACGCCTTGCGGCTGGCGTGCGAGAAGTCGATGGAATTGACACTTCATCCCATCGCTCCTACTTCTTATCGTCGAGTCGTGAAGTAGGGACAAGGCGGCTCTGTCTGAGTCAGTCTCCATTGGGGCTCAGAGGAAGGAGCGATAAAGGGTCTCGCACTTTTGTCCCAACATGGCACATAGTTTTTGCCACGGCCATGAGTAATACATTGTTTAACTGCAGATAGCGGGCTCTCATATAGTTCCTGGAAAGCCTTATCGATGTTTGTTGGGTCCGGAGGTGGTAACCTCTCAACGGATTTTATGGTAAGAAAGCAAAAACCCTTCCAATCAGTCTTGTGAAAGTTACAACGCTTCACCGGATCCCTGTAGGCAGGAACGTTGAGTCTCGGTGGCATTATGAGGGACGGTCGGTGTCGTGACCCGCGGGAACTTTCCTAGAAAACGTCTGTCAGGCAGTCGGTTGTCCTGGCCGACACGCGCGAAGGCCAGGTCCAGGTTGGTGTCGATGTTCCATCGTTGAGAGGAGAAACGGGCTACTCTATTTGGGTCTTACAGCAGCGCAAGGTTGTTGGCTGTTGCCCAGAAGCCCGAACTCTCACCGCGAGATATGTGCTGTAGCCCCAGTTGACATGTTGGCAGTTGAAGTCACCAACGCACAGACTGGGAATGTCGGGATGGCCGTTGGTGTGAGTAACGACGGTAGAGCTTTGTAGACGCTAATGATTTCATATCCTGCGATATCTACGCACGACCACTCAGTCTCTGATTTCTCTGGAGACTATTCGACTAGTGACCATTCCAACCGGTCGTGGACAAATGTGGCAAGGTCATGATTCCTGCTAAGGACTGACCCAGCTAGTGCAAAGTTGGGAATCATTAGCTTGTCAAAAGCTTGGTGACACTGAACATGTCCAAGAACCGTGTTGAAGTCTGGTCGAGAAGGATGGATCGAAAAAAGTGACAAAGACCCCAGAGGTTAAGTCACTGTCACCTTCTAAAGAGGCATTCGAAAAAAACGCAAATTCAGACTGCCATTTAGAAATCAACTCTCAACTCAGAACCTCCAGCACTGGATCCTGTCGAGTTCGGATAAGAACGAGACGAACGATGTAGATTCTTGATCCCATTGCAACCAAATGTTAGTGTTTCTCCGCCGGGGGTGCTGGAAATTGTGAAGTGCGGTTGTTCTGCGGATACACCTGCTCAGCAGCAATATGTGGATGCTATACATCTCACTTACCTTTTATGAATGTTTTGTGGATGTTACGAGGAAGCACACTGCCAGAATTGGCAGATCCGACAGGTTGGTGACAGGGTCAATGTCGTTAAAAGTAACTTTTTTTGCGGACTACAGTCAAATCAGTGATGCCAACATGCATCAGCATAACAAGGGATGCTTTGTGAATGGAACATACACTTTTGTTGATTTTTGCTGAAATGGTTTAATCTGATCCTTTACTCATAAAGCATGCGTAGATGTCAAGGGTATTATGATACAATTTGCAGTTACCGTATTTATTCGATTGTACGCCGCAGCTTATAAAGTTATTTTTTATCATTTCATCGAGGGCGACTTACAATGAAGGGCGGCTTACATTTTTATTTCTTCTTTTCTTGGGTACGTTTTGCGTCCAGCTCTTTTTTCACATTCTCTTGTCTTCAGCATCACGTGCACATCCGTCACAGGAGGAATTATGTTCAACAGAAGGCAGTCGTAGCGGTGTGTAAGCATCGTTACCAGGGTTGCCAATTAAACGCGAAACGTGCTTGTACACGAGAGTATCTGAGAGACTTAGGTAATCTATATTCAAGTGCGGCTTACATCAATTTTTAACACCATTTCAATGCAGCTTATAATCAAGGGCGGCTAACAACCTAATAAATACGGTACTGAGATACGGACGAAAACGAGATTTTTCGCATTGACGGTCTCAATATGTGTATTCAGCAAAAAATAAAGGTGGGATCTTTACTGAAATTGCTAAATCTTATTCTTTACCCCTCAAAACATGGGTATAGACACCAAAATTATTTTGATATCATGCATAGTGACTGAGATATTGACGAAAGAAGGATTTTCAGTAATGACGGCCTTAATTTGCATGTTGGGGGGATTGCCCAATGATGACAGAGTGGCATCATTCAGATTCTTAAAGAGCACACCTCGGAGGAATGGAAACAGCAAAAAAACTTTACACCGACGGTATTGCAAGGTTCTCCAAAAATCTGGGGTTTGGCAACCGGAGTGTATTGCGCTTTTGACGATCCTTTCAGAGTAAAAGGAATGACTTTGTGCTTAATTGCTCAAGAATGAGCCTCAGCTGTTAAGTTTATTAAACTAAATATGGACATGTGGAGCTGGGTCGCATAGTTTAGTTTTTGCACGCGGGTGTTGCTGCGTTACTTCAGTTCCTATGCCTTCTATTTTCAGGGTTTAAAGCTTGGCGTTTTTTCTACACTAGTATATTACGCATAAAACCTGTAAGTTTGATGCCTCTATCAACTGAATTTCAAATCTTTCTCAACAATGCTCGCGTTCCTACAGCTAAACATCGCTTTACCAAATGTTTCAAAGCGTATGACACACAGATTGCTAATGAAAAGATTGACTAAGTCTTCTTTAAAAGCTTCGAAGGAGGCCTATGTTTGTCAGTTCTTGAAGAAAAGCATAACCACCCACTACACATAAATATTTCAAATCCTGTGGCAAAGGTTAATGAATCGTGCTTTACTCGATTGGAAAGAATGTCTAGTACTCTAGAAATTGCCGAGTTGTGTCCCAATTAGACTTCTGCAGACAATTGTTCACACAAAGCAAAATCTGATGTCATAATTGGCTAATTCCATTCATCAAAAGAACTTCAATACGCCCGAACTTACTCTTCAGTATTTGTGCTTATTTGTACAAACTGACGCTTACTAAAACACTGCTGCGTCCTGCACAGTGTTTAACTTGCACGGTTATATTTCGGTGTACACCTGCTAAAAAGATCTATAGAATTTTACCCTAGCCTTTTTCAACAACTGCCATCTTCTTTGTCAAGCGTTACAGGACGTTTGGCTTGTTTCTTGCTTGTTTATATATGCGCGTTCAAGCGTGGCTTGAAATGACGAAAGTTATTTTATACAAAATCGCACCACGTTTTGTTTAATCTTTCGTTAAGCTTGCATACTTTTCATTCTTAAATAAAAATGAACTCCAATCACTTACGTGTCTTTATATTGACTACAGAACGACTGACCTGTTCTGCGTTTACGCTTTACATAAATTGAAAATATGATTTGCCCAGGTCGGAAGTTAAATGTAGGCGTGAGATTTATTTGTAATTCAACGACAATTTTGACAAGTCTTGCGTTTAATTTGCCATGCGCACTGCGACTGCGTTTTGGTGAATAAACGTTTTTTAGTTTCAAAAGCAAATCGTGTTCCAAACACTGCTATAACATTACAAAAATGGGATTGTCAACCAGGTTTGTCCTCGGTTCTTTCGTAAAGCGTGTCGCAACGTTTTTGCTCTGCAGGAAACTACGATTACAATTATGATTACAACACTACGATATGCCTGAGCGACGAAACATTGTGTGCTGACGGCCAAGTGTGCATTTCTACCACCAAATGGTGCGATGGCAACATGGACTGTCCCGATAGTTCAGACGAAGCGAATTGTACAGGTGCTGTCTGGACGACTGAATGAAGCCTGAAAGGCAAATGATTGTGTGAAGTTTTCCATCTGTGAGGGTGCAAATCTTAGGTTCCTAGCCTGGTTGGTTGAGCAGCCGATGTCACGCTTTGACAAAGATGTAAGGTGTTGACTGTTGTTTGCGATTTGCTTCAGTGCAGATGTAAGGTGTGGCTGTTGTTTACGAAATTACGAATTGCTTTAATACCACAAAATTTGGGCTGGGCATACCACTTCAAAACGAAGTGTAATAAAAGTTCGCAGAGAGTGTAATAGCAGTTACCACCTGGCAGTGAAAATACAATATTAATCTGTGGCGGGGGAAACAAGCAAAGAATCAATCGCAAAATTTTGATAGGAAATCGATTTCACGTAAAACTACGCATCGTTAATCCCTAAATCTTATTCAAATCTAATTGTTTGTTGCAGCAAAAATTAGGTCTATCAGAACAGCAAACGAGTCTTTAATTGCAATGGAGTTCCTCTCTTTGCGGCCCGTAAATTTTTCCTCAAACCGTAATGTGGCCCTTCATGCTCGCAGTCTTGGACCACCCTGCCCCAACGCTTTGCCCACGCTGTGTCTGTTAGTTTCATGTGGATAACTTTCTTTTATTGCGTATGCGACTCAACCTTGGGAAGTGCTTTAAATAACAGCTCGATCGTACTGAACGCGTTTAAACGATAACTCGATGACTGAAACGTTCGTCGTTCTGTCGGCACTTTCTCAGGTTGGTGCAAAGATTGGTTCAAAGGTCACGCGAAGCAAACTCGCAGTGGCATGCCTTAAGCATACGACGGGACACAGGGTCAGGAACTGCGGAGAAAAAGCTGCTGCTGCCCCAATATTTCCGGAGCAAAATTTTTCGTGTGTAAATCAAAACATTTCAGTATGAAGTTTGTAAATCATCAAACACTGCGCTGTACTGGATTGTTTACGCATTGCGAGCTCTGTTCATTGCGTTTTTTTGAGTAAAACCGAACTATGCTTTTGCGAAAACAAGACGTTTTCTCCTACGTCCTTCTCAGTTTTCTGTTTGTCCGCTCGAATTCGACTTATGGCGCGGTACGTTTGTCGCATCACAAACTAAATGACAGTTTCATTGGGATTAAACGCTCATCGTACCTTCTAACCATTGATTTTGGTCTTCAATCTGCCGCCCATGGTGGGTCACCGTAGAATTTCTTGGTTATATGCACATTAAAACTGGCTGTCAAACCCTTGCAATGCTGCGTTGCTGTTTGAGTGAAGTCAATTTTTTCCGGAACTCAGAAACCCTTTCCAGCGCCTTCTTCCCAACCAACCACAAGTGATGCAGAGGTGGCCGGAGCCACTTTTTAAGACTCCGACTCCGCTCCTCTTCGAAAATTTTTAAATCCGGATTTATGGTCGCCCCTGATGTGTTGCCCCTGGCATCAGTAACACGCTCAGCTTATTTGGCACCAGTAGCACGCACAGCCTACATGAAAGTGAGTTGCAAAATTTTCAAACCGGTTTCACAGGACTGGTTTCAATTTTAACGTTTGCTCATTGTAATGATGTTGCAAAAATCTGAAAAGGTTGAGAAATCAAATTTCCCAGAATAAAGCATAATCAATTGTACTTCTATTTGTTTGAAATTTAATTAAATTTCACTTTAAATTCTATAGAACGGCTCAGATGCAAATAATTTTTTCAACAAAAACACGAGCAAAACCAAAAAACAAACTCCTAATTTTTTCAGACTCAATTTTTATCTTTGATTTTGACTTTAACTGCTGCAATGACGAAGTCACTTACACGTGGTCTTTATAGGTAAAAAAAACTTTTGGTTGACCCACAACATGAAAACGATTGGTGCTTCTCCGAATAAACGGGAAATAAACTAATTTTGCAAAAGATTTGCACTTCTATATTTGCACTCGCAGTTTCAACCACAACCGCCACAACGACGTCAACCGATTATAATTATTACGACGTATCATGCGGTCCTGGAGAGTTCGCGTGCACATCTGACCACGGGGTGTGCATTCCAAACACTTCTGTCTGCGACGGGATGGCAGACTGTAGCGGAGGCGAGGACGAAGGAAACTGCCCTACGAGTAGTCCTAGTGAGGATGAATTTTTTAAACTTCGCAAGGAAATATGTAAAATAGCTGCGACATTTTGTTCATTTGGTAAAAATGTTCTCCGTCCACAGAAATGTTATCCTTGAGGTAGCAGGTGCAGTAATTGCTTTCGACCTTGTGAGTTTGCGCGAAAATATCTGCCAAAAAACTGGAGTTGTCGGGAACTCTGATGCTTAAATTTGGACGTTTTTATATTCTGTAAATAACACAGTTATTGGAACTTTGTCAAAATACAGTAGCTTTCCAAGAAAACAGCCGAATGAGTAGTTAAGAAACGGTGTTATTAGTTATGTAGCCACTTTTTCAAAGACAACATGTCACTGAATTATTTGATTTTGTTTACAAATCTATGTCTCTCAATAGCAAGCGCCCCTTCAACAACGACTGCTGCCGAGTATGACTACGGTGGGTGTGACGCTGACCAATACGAGTGTTCATCGGACCCGGGAGTGTGCATTCCAAAGACTGCAGTTTGTGATGGAAAGCCAGACTGCGGTGCAAANGAGGACGAAAAGAATTGCCCCACAAGCAGTTCGAGTGAGTGGAATTACTTTCTCAAAAAATACATTCGGCAAAATACANTGTTGTTTTCTTTGTTGAACTACTAACAGGNGCAGAAAAAACGGTGAAGTAATCTCTGAACAACAACCAGCGTCTGTGTTTGCTTCGCTTGTTTGTCTTTCGTCAGTTGGGAAGACATCGACCAAAATCATNCAGGTTATTAGTTTCCGTTTTAACTGAGCTGCAGCTTGAAAAACTTTGTCTCTTGACATTTTGGTTTATTAGGTCAGGGCGTTTGATTCAAGTATTGTAAACAAAATCTGTTTTCCTGCTCGTCAGCAGTTTTGCAATTGTTCGTTCCCTGAACCTGCCATTTAAAAAGTACAATCACTGCTCACTGTGTTGATTCGTATCCATTGAATTCTTTACTAACAGCAAATGCTCCTACGACCACGACCTCCTCCGATTATGATTATGCAAGTTGCGGCGCCAGCGAGTTCGAATGCACTTCAGACACCGGCGTCTGCATTCCCTTGAGCGCTGTTTGCGACGGCGTTGCCGACTGTAACGGAAACGAAGACGAAAAAAACTGCTCTGTTAACAGTAAGTTCAGAGGTCATGACCTTTCGCACAAGTGTTCTTTTATGTCGCTATAAGCAGGTTTTCTCAAGATGTTTCTCTGAAAGCTTTTGACAGATTAAAGTGGCGGAGGTAAGAACGAATACTCGCCGCTCGCAGGGCGTGGTAAGACAAAATGTGCATGAAACTGTTCAACCTCCTTTCAGAGTAATTCGAATTTATCAAATATCCAATGGTTTGCTAGTAAATATTGCTCAAGCCGTAAATGTGGCTCCTGTTGTAACTGCGCGAATTCCAAAGGTGTTTTGCTTTGAAAGATCTCAAACAAAGGTTAGCAGCAAGTAAACATTTATTACAATTTTAGAATTCGACTTCGTTGACGTTACAAGAAGGTTTTTCGTGATTTATGGGCAAAACATTCAAAAGAATGTGGGTGAAAAATGCACATCGGTTTTGCCTGATTCATGAAAACCTGCGTATTTATAAAAATAATCTGCCACTACAGCAGCGGATAGTAAGAAGTGGGCGTTTTCATACCTGCAAAATTTATCATTTTAAGGAAATCACCTCAAGTTGCATCAACAATTACCACACGCGTAATGCCATGTAAAAAAAGCTACTCGTTACTCGGCTACGAGCGGAGAGTATCAGTCTCAAGAGTTGGCGCATTCAACTGGTAACTGCGTGAAGCAAAACGTACACTGAATTCAACATTGGCTTTCTGTCAGACGTTAATTTGTTCGCCGCCTGTAATTTAATTCATACGACTCTTCCAGCATATATTGAAATTTGAAGCGTGCTGCCTTATGCCGTGCTTTAAGTGTTGCTTCATTCACAAGCGCATGTGTGAGCTACCGCAACATTGAATGATTGTTAGAAATGTTTTTGCTTTTTGCTACCTGATCACTATAAAGCTTTGCCTTAAAAGCTGGTTTTGACGCATGGAATTGACCAAAATCTGTATGTGAGATTTTAACTTTGCCCAACCGAACTAAAACCAGGAATACCTCCACTTCAGAACTTTGTGGCATTCCAATGAATTAGAAACGTTGATGCATCTCTTACAAATTTTGATGTTAAGGTTATAAAAGTACGAGAACCACATTGTTTGACGGTCACAAAGTCACGTCCCACCTTTATAACACATCATTCCCGAAAAAGAGACGTAGTGAAACACAATTAAACATACAATGCATGCGCATGTAAATAGAAAACAAGAGTAATTTTTTAAGAAACTGCGAGGATTAATATGACAACAACATGCATAAAAGTTGCTACAACAAAAATTTATCCTATTTTTGTTGCTCGGTCTGTCACCATGAAAAATTGTTTGTTTTCTAGCAACGAGCTCAGCTCCCACTGGAACGACTGCCAGCCCATTGCAATGTTGGCATGAAAATATATTGTATCCTGCAGGTAAAAGATGGATTTCTATCTTTCGCATTGCGCGTATTCTCTTCTGAACATCTGTGCTTTTGGCTGAACGTTTGGCCTGTTTTCGGTGCTTGTTTTATATTCCACCCTCTATATACATTGATCATAATCTGCACCATTGCAGTGTTCCATCGTTGTTTGATAAAAGACGTTTTAGTCCTTTTTCCTTAATTTCAGCGACGCCCGATATAAACACAATCCTAGGAAAGCTTGTTACATTTACAAACGTGTCGTGAAATCACGTGTGCTGATTGCGAATTGTCGACGCATTAGCTCAACTTCGGAAAAAGTGAAATTTCTGCTCATTGTGAAATTAATTGCCACAGGACAAGCTAGGACCTTTTCAAAAGCTGGTGGGCTTTTTTCTGATAATGGTAGGGGGGATCGGGTAGACTTCAATGAAAAGGATAAAAAACAAGGCTAGAGGGGAGTTTGTTACAACGTGAACAACATTAACGGTTTTATTCCGCCTGTGCGCAGGAACGACTATCAAGCAAACGAACTGTACGGAGATCGCCTGCTCGTCGAAAGGCCACATCCTTATATGGATTAGTGATGATCCGGCATGTGGTGTTTCCACAGTTGCCCCCAGCGTTACGAGTGAGTTTGTCAGAAGCTCTGTTTGACTTTGTCTGTGCGCTGCAGATTAGGACTTTCAAACGTTTCCCTTGCGGTAGTCACTCTGATCACGGAGACTGCTAGCTGCTACTGTCATAATCGTTTTTTTAGTGAAAAAAGCAACAATAACCGTTGCAATCCCATTTGTTTGAGCTTTTTCTCTCAACGACCATCGCAAGTCATTGTAATGGTATTTCTAATGTATTCAACTTAAACGTATGCAAAGCGTCAGGAAGTTCTTGGTAAACCAGCAGAAAATGAAGCAGAGTTCCCCTTAGTGGTCATCAGCATCACCAAAAGTTGAAAACACCTTACATTTTCTAAAAGGAACAGGAAAAAGCCTTTGTGAAAGGCAATTTAAACAAGTTTTCCCTTGTTAGGATGCTGGTTAGGTGCTCGAATGTTAGGTAAATGCTTATTTTGGCCTACGTTTGGGTTTTATAGACATAAAAATAACAAAGGCTTTGTTCTGCATCTGAAGCTGTCAGAGAAAGGAGTTTTTCAATATTGCAAAGGTGCTAGCCTCTGAGCTCCTGAAAGAAGCGGTTCTTTTCCATTTTGTCAATGAACAGTCACTGCGTTTGTATCAAACTATACTGGCGAACTTTCAAATGTTATTTTACGATGCGATGAGTTAATACCAAAATCAGCCCATGGCTATGTCATGACAATTTTGAATTCGGTGGTCGAAGTTAGCGTAACGAAGTAATCATTCCCGATCCTCGTTGAAACGTTAGTAATCGGACTTATATCACTAATCAAGTAGCAGCTGCGAGGCAATGTTGCAACCATGAGTGATGGAGCGGGTGGGCGTGGGGGTCCAAGGCCCCCCTGGATTTTGAAATTTGACATTTTTCCGTTGCATTTGTAGCAATGAAGGTCGGCTTCTTTGTTTCGAGAAAGAAAATGAAATTTCACCATTTTTCTTCCCTCTTGGAAATATTTTTATGCCTGTCCCTGGAACAATCCACTATTGCATCTCCCCTGGAAAAAATCCTTCCGACGCCCATGGCTGCAACCATGCGTGCATGGGTTAGCTCTTGTTAACACTTGAATGAGTCAAATCGTGACATGTTCAGGTGTGATGACAAAAGGCGCTTGAGGAAAGAATTGTCCGACAAAAGTGCAAGATAAGCGAAAGTAGTTCATGACCGGATGTACGGACTTTCGGGTGATAGAAAAAATTACGCGGGCTGTTGAGAAAGGGTAATTTTAGTGACACAGCAACTTTGCATGCTTGAATCTTGTACAGTTGATGACGGTAAAGGAGTCGTGGGGGATGCAATCCAGTGTCAGGTCAATGTGTGACATAGGAAACAATTGATGCAATATTGAAACGACATATGTTAAATATTGTTTAAATACAATCATGTGCTGATGGACAACAACTATATGAGTGAACGACAATATAATTGACAATGATTTAAGAACAATTTTGAAGACAAACTTTTGTCTACTACTTGCTACTGAAATGGAAATGTGACCTTGACTGGAATGCATGGAGGAGCTAACTTTTTATAAGGAGTGTGCATGATTTGTTCTTGACGCGCTGCTTTATTCTAACCATCGTTAGTGTGCATGATATTAGTCCGCAACTAATTGTCACAATGCTCAGCACAGTTCATTCGACGCCGCTGCCGCAAAGAATCAGAGCTGTCACCATCTTAACTAATTTTTCGATGTCTCAACACGTGCCACTTGTTTAAGTCTGCTTTAATGGAGTGACAGATTAATAAAATGTAAACCTTTCTTGTGTCCAGGAGATTGTGTCACACGCACCTGCTTTAGGGCATTTAATGTTCCAAACTTGGTTGTTGATTTTAATCAGACAATGCACGCAATAAATGTCACGCATTGTCCGGTCATTGTACACTAGTACCATTATTCAAACCCACGGTTCTGAAGATACAGCAAGCGCCTTTTCTTAGGATCTTCATTTTCAACGTCTGTGGCGATAGCACGACCATCAGCGGGTAGGCTAAACCTAGCTGCTCGTAAATGTGCAGAAACATGAAAAACAGAAGTAAATTTTAGCTTCATGTACATGGGCATTAGTGAGCCTAGTTTCTTCGTACATTCTTGTTACGAAATATTGATGTCACTCAGCACCAAACCTGAGCTTGGCCTAGACACTCTTTTGTCACGACGTGCCTGACTGCACAAGCAACTTAATTTGGCATGATCGAAGCACGACGGCTTTGTGTGTCTGTTAGAGATGATCATTGAACAGGAGTGCCGGGGTGGATTCCGGGAGGAGTTTACATCTAATGCCGGAGCAGGAGCCAAAGCCCAAATTTTCAGTTCTGCTCGGAGCAGGAGCTGGATCCGGAGTCGATGCTAAGGTCCACCCCGAGATCAACTAAGTTGGGTTTATTACAATATCTGTAGCGATGATTGATGTGGTCAGGCAGAATGGAATCGATTGAAGCGATTTTTCTGGTCAACGTCAATGCTGTCATGCGTAACTGTAATAGAGGAATCAACGAGCATCAGGTCATGAACATTTTCACTCTTACGAATCACTTTTGTTATAGACAGTTCGCCAACACGTTGTTCTGCATGTGAAGTCTACAGTAACCACTGTCACACCCTACATGATTTGTTTTGGAGTTTGTTTAATTTACCACTGCAGGATATTTATCAGTATTTCAATGAATATATTAAAAGGTATTTTGTGATCATTATACAGATTATATGCTCACTGCTGTTGCTACTGTAACTACAGTTTACAGGCGTGCGTCTAACTACCTAAGCTGTGAGTCTTAAATCGTTTGTTTAATTATGTTATTTTTCATTTTTTGTAATGAAACGAAATGTATTGAAACTGAAATCTAGCTTTAAAGAACTCAACCAAGTGAAAAGTTTCTGGATGATATTACAATCTATTTTTGAGACTTATTTTTACGGTTAAGCTGTATCGCCCGGAATTGGTTTACGTTAAACAGAATACTAGACTTCTACTCGAATACAATTATTTTTGTGTGATGACAAATGTCAGTGTTCCAGATTATTTCTTTATTTCTAATTCAAAGGAAAGGTTAAAACCTTTCAAGTCCCGCGATTTCCCCAATTTGGGCCAGCCACAACTCGCCAGCCAAATGAGCTAGAGAGCTGTTTAAACCCTCTAAAGATTCGGAAGTCTAGTAGATTATATCAAGAAAATTTGGAAAGTTTGGATTTTGATAATTTTGTGGGTGACGTCATAAGCAGGGTAGGTTTACGCTTTTTTGGCCCGCTTCATCGGGCCCTCGGCCCCAACCCAGTGGTCCAGCTTTTTGACTCAAGTTTTTTTGAATCTAGGCTATAATACAAGTCTTTAGAGCCTATGGTTGCCTTTCTAGCGTTTTAGGGTCAAACGTTATAGCCAAAAAAACTAATTTTTGACAGAACCATAAAAAGTATGATATGCGCAAAAACGGCAAATCTTTGTTCAAGTGCAACTCGCCAGCCGATTGAGCTAGAGAGTTTTTCAAACCCTTTAAAAATGAGTGAAGTCTTCTGAATTAGAATTATAAAATGTGAATAATTTAGGATTACAGTTTTTGTGGATGACGTCAAAAGTAGGATAGGTTTGGGCCTTTTTGGAGCCTTTAATTGGGCCCTTGGCCCTATCCTTAAACACAAATGTTTTGTGTCTTTAAAAATAAACTAGGCTAAATTCGCATCTTTATAGCCCTTGATTTGCCTTCTAGCGTTTGTGGTGAGGAAGCAATGGCCTTAAAGCAGCAACGAAAACTGATCCCCGAAGGAATTGATTAATTAATTATCGAATTTTTGACATAACGTACAGGAAATACATTGTAAGGAGTGCATGAAGAGTGAATAAAGAAACAAGATACCGTAGATGCAAAAATGTGAGTGGCAGTGCATTTTAGGAATGTAGAAAGCCATGCAGCAACCATACTGATGAAGGTTAATGATGAGGGAAAAAGCACAAGGCATAAAACAAAAAGCAATATTGACAAGCACAGACTATGACAATTCAACAGTGTAACAAAATGACTTGTAGTGACATGATTTTACATCTTAGAAGTTTTCTATAGTAATAAAAAATTATCAGCATTCTGCAGATTTTCAGTATATTTTCAGTCACCACGTGCCGTAGCCAACTTCTATACTCCCATTTTCGAACTATCTTGAATAATGCAAGGCGTTTTTCCTGGTGGTGGCAGCTCAAAGGCAACATAAAATTGTTTTCTAACTACATTGCACTTGTTTTGTGCTGATATAAATGGGATTTTATGCAAGCGATATTAAATTATGTTCAAATGTACATCTTGTCATAATCTTTTTGTTAGGGGTTGCTTTTCGGTTTATGTTAATGGCTTAGTTTAGCACAGTCATTGTTCAGAGGTTTGTGTGAGCACATGGTTAACTTATTTGCTTCGCTTGTTTGTACATTTTGCTCTTCGTTAAATTATCTCCGTGGGTAAGATTAGGTAAGAGCCCGGTGACATTTTCATTGTTAAATCAGATATATGTTGCATGTTAAAAGAACATTAGAGGTGTTATGTTATTGTGAGCTTTTTCAGATGTACTGTAAAATGTTCTCAGCTGAAACTTGATTAGCGACAACATGTTCTATGGAAAAACATGCAAAAAAATTATATGACTGTAGTTTATGAACCCAAGGCACCCAAAGATGTACTTCTATATGAGATACGTGGAATATTTCGCAGCGGTGACATGAGCGGGACTTGATGTCTTCAAAATTTTCAGAGTCGGAGCAAAATTTTTGGAGTCGGAGCAAAATTTTTGGAGTCGGAGCAAGAGTCTTCAAACAGGAAACAGGAGTGGAGGCGGAGTCTAAAAATGTGACCGATCAGAAAGGGTGACATCATCTCCGGTTAGTTGTCCTGCTGCGATCTCAAGAGTGATCCGCGTGAAACGAGAGTGTCGCTGCAGCAATCCGGTTGTTTCGTCGCAAGGGTTTTGCATTGCGATAAAAGGGATCTTGCTGTTCAAGCCGGAAATATACGTGCATGATTGCATGTGACTAGTCGTGCATTGTGAACGTTGAAGAGGTAATAAAGTTGAGTTTCCGACCTCTCAGCACAATTGGCTAAACAGAAAAAACATGGAAAATATGTAGGAGCGTAAATGCGAATGGCACCGCCACCTGAACTTTGGTTCCGCTCGTGCATTTGGCAGTGCATTTTAACACGCAAGCATCAGCTTAAAATCACACGCCCCTGTTTATCCGAGTCTTCATTTGATGTCAGCAACTAACCTGCTAAAGAAAGGCCTGTTGTCGAAAGCCGTGATCACCCAACTTTAATATAGAATGTATTCACCATCGCAGCCACTGCACAGCTCACAACAACCAATTTTCCTAGACTTTATTAAACTCGTTTGAGTTCTGCTGTTGCGTGGAGATGGTAACGAAATGATGCTGGTCAATTCGTCGTTGAGGTGTACCTATACACCCCAATTGATTAACCACCTATTGCGTTACAACTGTTGATTTACATACATTATGTAGATATGCTGATCAACATAAATATACTAAGTTACTAAGAATGTGCTCTCCGTTCGTCAACTGATCATTAACAGTCTGCATGTTAAACGCAGGCTTCGTCTTGCTTATCTGTCTCGCTTGCTGGTGGCTAGAGCCATAACGATTCGGGCGGCTTTGACGGTTTTGGCGTGTGCAATCCAAGCTCATCGAAGACCCTGGCATCATAGAGAACAATGCACGATGCATGTCGTACATCGGATGGGATTTCCGTGCCAGTGCATGGCAACGCTTCCGGCATGGCAACAGCTTCTTTATGTTCTCGATCCGAGGATCGTAACAATTTTGTAATGTCGGTCTTGCAATCACTTCAGCACCCTTATGTCGATTTCGAAATCATTGCAGTATTTTCATGTCGATAACACTATGGGATACGTTTTGCTTAATGTATTCTGTCAGCATACATGCTTTTTCTGTAGATCAGCTGTAGCGTGCTGCTCAGCCAAACCATGGCAGTGTTTTATGCGAAATGATGTTTTTTTTACAACGCTAGGACTTTCAATCTGTTGGCAACTCTTTNTTAATTGTGCTGAATCTTGCTACTTTTCAGTTGCGCTTCGCCTATCGCCTATGCTTTGTTTAGAACGNTTTTACACCTGTCTCCCATCAGCTTCATATAACACTGCGCTTTGATATGCAATCATGCTTAAAGTCTTCATAGACAGAGGAAAGCAATATCTTTACGATTTTTTTAATACCTACCACGTGAGAATGTAATAGCTTATTTGTCATGTGAAAAATAATCGAGAGCCGTTTCGGGTGCTGGTTTTGGTGGCTTCAGTCTTCACCTTCTGTGGCGGACAATGCAAATCCAAACATTGTGTTAGTATAAAAAAGCTGTGGAGTTTTGGGTAACGGCGAAACCTTATAGAAACATTTTTGGCCAAGCAAGCATGCGCAATGGCAACGCAAATCTTGTAAAGCTGTGATATCAACCCCACAGCGTAGTTTCGGGGCCTTTATCCAAATCTCGTAGTTTTTTTTTAATAAGAAAACACGTTGGGCCACACATTAACGGTGCATAGGGCCGGGCAACTTTTTCAGTGAGGGCCACATTGTTTTATCAGTACCCGGAAAAGGGCCATCTTCTAAAATTATACTTTTTTTATTTAAAAAAGGTGGACGTTAGATCTATATTTGCGTGCTGGGAACACCGTGCACTGGACTATCATACTGCATGTCTTTCGAGTAGAAACGACTTGTGACAAGTCGGTGATACTCGACCAGCGCAAAAGATGCGATAAGTGTGCATTGTGTAAAATACGAGGGCCGCAAAAAATGTTGAACGAGACGCGTGCGGGGCGCGGGCCGTAGTTTGCCCACCCCTGGTTAGACCGTCGCAGTATGCAAGGGGCATGCAATTTCCGCTTTTAACATCAAGAGATAAAAATACCGCTTTACTCTCTAATAGTACACGTCAGGATGGCGAAAGCCACGCACTTTGGCCCCTACCAGGTGGCATGCTTCCGCTTTCACGCTTTAACCGTTACTGTAGCAAAAGCAATTCAAGCTATATCCGAGTAATATCGTGCCTTTTGTGTCACGCCATTACAGCTTATAGCAGCTATCTGGCTACACCTCTGTCAGTTACGTGAACTCTGAAACTTCAACCTTTTTTGACCTTGCGTAATCCAAAACGTCTAACGCCGATTGTAGCCAAAGCGTCTAGTACTTTCTTTGCGAACATTTTGTCCTGGACGGTACATTGTCTGTACCTCTAACGCACTTGCAACTTGAATGTAAGCCTGCAAGACTTAGCCAGATTTGTGTGCACCATCTTTCTCGAGAGCTTCTTAGTCAAACCACAGTTTATTGAGCTTTCTCAAAACTGTGAGCAACTTTCACTGCATGCACGCGCAAAACGATATCTTCTTGTGTTGACTTAACTAATTTTTTTGCATTTTCTAATATTTCGCTAACATACCTTTTCCTGTTTTTACTGGGCGTGTTTCGTGGTGCTAGCATCGAAAACCTGCACTTACTTGTGTTTATTGATTTTTTATTGTTATCTGTGAATTGAATAATATGCATTTGATACTACGTTGTTGCATTTCTCCCAGGGCCAGTTTGCTAGATCNNGTTTGATGCCAGCAAAGTAGGTTTGCTCCATGGAAANAGCTTTTCGTTTATTGGTGACTGCTGTAATGTAANCTGTTGTAAAAAGCTGTGAAAACNGCTGTGATCATGCAATAGCTGCACATCTGCAGTGACAATGAACATACACAACCAGGGGATGTGCAGTTTCCAATTTCCTCGTTTATTTTTTACAACGAGCTAATGATGGTTGAATTTACAATGTATTTACAACGAGCTAATGATGGCAGGCCAAGGGCTGAAATAACCATTGGCAGCGCAGAGGCGAACAAAATAAGGAGGCACACACACAAAACATTATAAAGCGAAGCCACAGTACATGGTAAAGGTATATTAAAGGGTGAGTGCTCTTATAAAAACAAACAAGTCTGTTTTTAGCAGACTTGTTTGTTATTAAGCAAACAGATCAGGAAGTCCAAACAGACGTGTTTTGGTTAATTCGATTCGATTTATTGGAGTAAACTCAGAACGGGAAAATATATTTTCATCAACAAGAATCTTACAAACTTTTGAAACTAACATTGGCGTGATGTGTAGGTGGAAGGATATTTTTAAAAAATGAAGTTCAGTCTTATAGAACCACATTAACAAATCTGATTGTAATGGCCATCTACGGGTATGTTCAGTTTACTATGTCTTACGGACCTAAACGAAGCACACACAAGATGACAATTGCGTCAGCATCGCAACCGTGCAAATGACAAATGATAGTTTTTTTGTTAAGAAACATCTCTGATACTTTGGAGTGGAATTGGCGTGAACTTAAATTATGAAGGGCAGAGGGTAGAGAGTTTCAAAGTTTTGAGCCTTAATTCAAAAAAGAATCATGTAGGGAATGAGTTTTACAGGATGGTAGCTGAACATTAATATGAAAACGTGAAGAGTAGTCACAAATATATTTTTTTTAATTTGGGAGCAAGGACGGATAGTAAGAAAGGGCATGATCCAAAAAGGGCGGTACGGAAGGATAAGAATGTGAACCTGACGACGGACAATGGCGTGAGACCTTTCAGAATAATCTCATCTGATGTGGTCCTGAGACAACCGAGGATAAGCTTAGCTGCGGCGGTCTGAACGCTTTCAAGGAAATTGGAGTCAGCAGTCTAGCAGTTATCATAAATAATCAAAACATGCATTTCCTCTTTTGCCTAATAAGAAAAATACAGAAAATGATTGGTGGGTGAGATTTATGCTCCGACTTTGGCAAACCGATAAAGTAAAACTAGTAGAACGTATTAAAAGCGTCTAAATACCAGTGAATCGTTTGCTTTGCTATCAGGCTTTGTTTGCTGGATAACTGTGTCCAAATTTAAACATTTTTCCCTCACAGACTTTTCTGCAAGCTTGCTTTTCAAAAAAAATCAGTCAGTAAAATGCCAAGGAAATTTGTTTTTGCACTACATGTTGACGCAATATGCACATGTTTATTCGTAATGTTGTTTGAAGTCGCTGCTCTACATTAAGAAAACAATGGGATTTTACAGTATATATTCAAAGCTTTCAAGCACTTAATGCGGTCAGGTTGAACTGCTGCAATTTTAAGAATGTTTTTTGCACTTAGCTGTTAAGGTTACTAGGACTGTCGCAATGGAAGCTTGGCCCTTATTCCTTAAAACATAACTTGATTGTAACCATTGCCCGGATGTAATTTGTCATAATTCTTTGCAACACGTTGACAAACTCAGAAAGCAACGTTTTCAAATGTATCTATAACATGATTGCCAAAAAATTGTTTACTGTTTACCTGCAAGCGAAAATGCCAGTGAAACATTTAGAATTTTGAAGCACAGTTGTCACATTTCAAATAAGATCGGATTGAAGAAAAACAAAAAGCCTGAAAGGAAAAACCGCATTTGCAATATTTAATCGAAAACGACTGATTCACATAGGTTTTACGTTTTGTGAACTGGGAAGTTCACAGCATGTCCAGAGTACTAGAAGGTAGTTTCTGTAATTGTTTCTATTATTGATTGCGATGGGACATTGCCAATAAATTGCAATAAATTTGGTAGCAATGAAAGCTCAGCAGAATACCTTTTTGGTTTGGGGTAAAACTCTTCNATTTTTTCAATCCATTCTACCTGTTTTCAAAATGCTCAAAAATTCCTTAACAANAAAATAGATTTCTTTCAAATNTCTCGTTTTCAGTCAAAATTAAACGTTTTTCGAGCTCGAAGGTCTNTTGCTTGATAAAATGTCCGTGCAGCACATTTTGCAACGNAGTAATTTCCGNGCATAACCAACCAGCAAATGAACTTGTTTTCGTGCTTTTCCGTAGCGACTACCTAAGTCGCCTCGTTGGCTCAAGTCAAATTCTTGATAGTGTGAAAAGGACAGCTTGACCCTGCTGCTTTCAATTAGCTATTCTGCACTTGTCGAATCAATCAGCAAAATTTTTAATAGGAAATCGATTTCGCGTAACACTACGCATCCGTAATCCTGAAATCTTTTTCGAAACAGGCGCGTAGCCAGAAATTTCAGTTGGGGGACAAACAACAACCGGGCCTCAACATTTAATTTTTTAAATGCCCCTTGTTTTGAAAGAATCATCCATAAAAATTGCATTTGTCTGTTGTTTTATTCCAGAACAACTATGTTCAGATTTAAGCCGGAAATTAAAAAGTCTGTTATGATTTAATTGACAAGCTTCAAAAGTTTGTTTTTAGTTAATTTCCAAGCTTCTACTTTGTATCAAAGCCACAATTTACTCGTAAAACGCTCTTGCAAAAGCGCTTTTGAAAATCTCGATGCTATGAGTGCAAGATCAACAGTATGCTTTTTGCAGTCAATAGTGCAGTTGAACAAGTCATCGTGGCCACCAATATGACAGCGCTTTTTATACTTATACGCTTCTGATATACACCAACACATTCGTTCAATCGAAGCCGAGTAAAGACTTTCTTCAAAGTAAGACATGTTCTCCAAACTATGGCCCGAGGGCCAAATCCGCCCACGAAATCATTTCATCCGGTTACTAAGACATTTTGTCAATTTGTAAAATTGATGTGTTTCCGAAAAACCTGATTTTGTAAAATGCAACACATCCCGAAACCATCGCAACACGTAAGATGTTCCGCCCTCAAGCTGTTGTGTAATGGCATATGTGGCTCTGGGACAAAACAAGTTTGGATACCACTGCTCTAAAGGCACTGACTTCCGAAGTAGGCTTTCTACAAAAGTTGCGCAGATATAAGACGTGGATCCTGTTTTCGTCTAATTCTTGAGCGACTAATTGACGTATGCAGCTGATGAACGTAAACGCTATGAGCCTCTCATCGCGTTTGAAAAGTGTTTGTATGTTTTGACATTAAATTACAGTTTTTTACGAGCAGCAGGGTTCCGACATCCGAACCACGCGCGTAACGAGGGGGAAATTGTCCCTCCAAATCCAACAAGTTGCACCGAGCATGTTTAGGTTAAGCAAGACTTTGTATAAGGCAAAAAAGTACTTCAGTGCAAATCAGTGGAACTGCATTAAGGAACCTATCTTACTTGCGCTTTTGGTCTAACCTGATCGAAGCAGTATGTTTCACCAATTGCCTATGGTAAATCAAACGATTGTATATACTGTAGTGTAATTGATAGGGATTACGTTTCATGGCTCACCTTTACCTGAGGGTTAAGTTTCGTGTAGAGGGCGGTGATTATGAAATAAAACCCAGGGGCGGATCCAGGG
>JGI24021J15306_10000646_pt1 | contig 28661 bp, 17 predicted proteins | sample Ectturendosymbi1_FD_15306 | JGI IMG/M metagenome (IMG submission 15306) | reverse complement strand
TTCAAATCTTTATGCATATATCACTTAATATTATTTTCAAAAGTCATTATATGTATATTGTTAAATATATCTGTGAAAAATCATGAGAAAATATTTTGTCATAAAGAGTTTTAGGGGTACATGTTCATCTGTCAAAATTCTGAAAGGGTGCATCCTTATCTGTTGAAATGCTGTAGGTGTACATGCTCATTTGTCGGAATGCTGAAGGGGTACATGGTAAGAAAAAGGTTGGGAACCCCTGTGTTAGCTGAATCAGCTAAAACAGCTTCTCGTGAGTTTTACTTGGAAAAACGTGTCTACATTGGGCTTACTTCATATGGTCAGCTGAGAGTGTTGCGAAAACACTTTGTTGTGCAAACATGTCAGCATGCTGTTCACCATCAGCCTATAGCATAGAGGATTAAAAAACTATATTTTGTATTGCTTGGAAAGCCTGTGTCCACTGAATGGATTGTGCCTGTTTGTTCTATAAAATAAGCTATGTGGTCACTACAACAAAGGAGTTTACGTACAGCTAATCAGATCGACAACTAGACGATATTTTCGAGGGTGGCAACATGGTCCCGCAGGAAAATGTATATATGCGAAAAATAAACCTGCAGAAAAGCTAGAAGTCAGGGAAATTTAACGAAGAGAACTTCTGTACTACAAGCAAAAGGCTATAAATTCCAAGAAAAGATCTCATTGCCATTTGTTGTTGAGAAGAATGTAGCAAAGGCTTTACTTTCTGTTGAAGATTTAAGGCAATCGTGGAACCAAAGTCGGCACCACAAAAGAAAAAGTTTTGAGGGTAATACATCAAAGAGGGGCATACTTTCACGTTTTTAAGACAAGCGACCAAATAGGTCACATCAACATGGGGCCCCCAAAATTTAAGATGACCTGGGGCCCCGCGCTCCCTAAATCCGTCCCTGCACGGCAGTAGATTCGTATGACTGCATGTTATATTTCACTGGTACTGCTATAACTCGTCCAGGGTTTTCGTTAATAAACACTGACCTCGTCAATATCTTTCATGCATTTATTGCAGGCGAGCAACGCGTACGTAACGTACGTGTACTTCATTTGGCTAAGTTCACGTAAACATTTTTGCTTTGCTCTTTCCCAAGATGATACATTCTGATATTGAAATTACTGCATTATAAAAGTATACGAGTCTTTTTTGCCCAGGCGAATAGCTTATACTGGACAGCTTTAAGAACTGCTCACCACAGCAGACCTTACGCAGATGTCCAAGGGTTCTGTTGGTGCTATGGTGCAGGCACTTACTATTTGCTCGAATATGAAAGGTTGATGAAAAACTGGGCAAAGTTTAATTTTAACGTGGTTTGCACATACCTTGCTACCATTGTTTTTTTAGGTATTTTGAGAGACCCTTTCGGTCTCAGTGGAGTAACGGTGGTATGCAAGTATACTTGCGCAGTGAATCCAGGAAATTGGCATGGCTTTTCTCAAGGTACATGAGACACAATAATTCAGAGAAAAACTGGAAACTGTTTTGTCAAATGGGACAAAAACAAAAAGGAGCGTGAATGGCACGCGGCTGCTTTGTGTTAAGCTAAGCTTTCTAAACAGGTTTTACTTTGTATCTTTTGCTTCTCAAGCAACTCTCAAATAATTTTGACTGATCAATGGAGCGATCGCAGTATTCTGTGAAATATAATCGTTTTGAAAGAAAATGTTGCTATAGGCTAAGGCTAAGCCGCAAAACCTAGATTAAAGTGTGTTCGATGGATGATTGTGGTGTCTGAAGATTTAGGAAGTGTTGAACGCTAGAGGTCGTAGAGGAGTTTATTTATCAATCAACAAAGTGCTCATTGTTTTCCAGAAAACTTTCGGCTCATGTTTTGTTGCTGTAAGCTTTCTTGGGGGTGGAGTGCAGTCATCTTTCAGTTGTGTTGATTTCAACTTGATACTTTTTAGTTATGAATCTCTTAAAAGGTCAGGAAACGCCTCCAGCGTCGGCAGATTCACTGAACGGCCCACAAACAGCCAGAGTGAGTATCCTGGTGATGTAACTAGTTTTTTCGATTTTTGTCTCAGTCGGGTTATGTGGCCGTAGTGAAAAACTGTATTTAGTTATGTAGTAACGCGGATAAGGAACTAGCGTTAGGTTCGTCTTTTTATTGCAGCGGAAGCAAACTCCAGTTTTGTGACAATGCAATGTCATTCCTTCTGGATAGTACGACAGTCAACATCTTAAATGGCACCAGTTAAAAATGCCAATATTAACAACCGCTGAATAAGTATTCACATTCATTTATGCTGATCAAGCAAATCGCTTATTTTTTCAAGCCAAGGGCAAGAAATGCGACAGATGCTAGTCCAAGCACGGGACGGCAGTCACTTCTAGAAGCTGATGCAAGAACGCCACTGCGAAGTTCCCCTGCAGTGCATGAGCTCACCAGTCACTGCATTCAATATAAGCAAGAAGATACAATGGAAAGATATCGTAGCACAACAACAGCTCCTACCAATATGACACACCTTCCTTGCGTAAAGGTATATAAATAACCGAAATTCGCATTTATTCTGTTCGAATAATTTTCCTATTTTTAACCTATAGCGATATAGTAGATATAACTGGTTCGTGAATTAACGTACGAAAAATTTGCCTTGATCTGGGGATGCAGCTTGAGACAGCGCGTTTCAGTTATTTGGAAACAAATTTTGTCAAATTTCTTGCTACAAAAGCTGTACTTGTTCCTACAGGTTACAGGAACGCTCTTAGCAATCGCGAATAAATCCAATGTTCAAAATGTTTTGTCGTTGCTTTCTTCCATCTGCCAATAGATGATTGCTCACTAACCACTTTGCATGGATAAAAAATTTTCAGCTTGTTTTGCAGTTTATGCTTGTGAGAATGAGTAAAATGTCCCCTCCATTTGTTTGTAATAACTGAAAATACGGTACTTATGCTTTTTTAGGAAAAGCTAATTAGCTCCAGAAAATTATTGCTTAAAGTGGTTGGATTCGATGCAAATACCTTTGAAGGAAAGCCAACCAGCAGGTCGCCGCCGAGTTCTAACAAACCAGCTTATAACGCAAAGTGGATTACAGAACTAAATCAAGAAAGGTAGCAGTTTCGTTTATGTTGCTATTACCGACTTATAGCAAAAGCTGCTAACGTGAGTTAAATTAATTTTTTTGCAATTGTTCATTCAAATATAGTGGAATGGGTGGAATGCAAAGAAACATTTTTACGGTAGGCCTATAGAATTACTTTGGCGAAGCCGATGGTTGTAAACAGCTTGACACGCAATTCAACTGATGTACCTTTTCTGGGCTGCGTTCGCTTTACAGTTCCTGTGCAAATTGAGCTTAAACTTCCACAGTGCTTTTTAGTTCCCGGTACAGCAACGCCTTCTCCCCAAGGGCCTCGCAAAGAACATCGCAAACATCGCGAGAGTCTGAAATATCCCGCAAGGAAATCTTGAAAGGTCGAGGGCTGCCAGCGACGCCGAGGCTACTTCGAGGAGACGTTAGAAACTACGGAATAAGACGTCAGGTTGGATATTTTTTACTTCGGTTCACTTAACTTTCGGTGAAGAGGTGAATGATAGATTTCAATTCTGAATCGAATGGATCAGTTGGAGACGTTTTATAAATATCAGAGAACCACATTACTGAATCTCGTTGCTCAGTAGCCTATATGTTTCATTGCATGCAACTTCATCAGCAGCACTTATCGCAATGCTGGTGGTAACAACACATGTCTCCAAAGTGCCACTGAAGTGGAACATGAAGAATGAATACAGAACAGAAACATTTTCTTGCCCTTTGTACGCTTCCATTGTTACCAATCGCCGAGGTGGGTTTTAATCTATAGGAAGATCAACTTACCAGCTTACGCCGTTTACAAGATTTTGCAACATTATCCTTCGTAATGGGCGGTAAGGACCTCTGAAGTGGGCCCTATGCTGTATTCGCACTTGTAAGGATTTGTTCATCGCAGAATCGTGGTTGGCTTGCACAGCAGTACGTTTTGTAACCCAAACATCCATCGTATTTCAACATAACTCTCTTTTTCGGGAAAAAAGAACTATTTGTTTTTCAGCGTGGAAATTTGAACAATCTCCTTTTTCTTGCTGAAGAGGCAGTTTTATTGATCTTTTCACTCGCAATCCCTCCACGTTAGGTAAAACTTCAGAAACAGATAAGTTGACCATTAGATCAAATACAAAAAAACACAAACTCACCTAAGCGCACCACCAGCTGCTGTGCAGTTTGTGTGCACTATCGATTCTTATGCAGGAATCAGTCTTTCAAACCTTGAAACGCATAGTTTGCCTTTCTTGTTTTACGTAAAACCCGAAGTTTGCATCGGCTACACCTACAAAATATGCAAGTTGGCCACAAAGAAGGTATATGAATAGTTTGCAACCGTTAAATCACAAACAATAACGCGGCCTGTTCGTTAGCATTTTGCGCCCCCCAGCATCCTTTACCTCAAGTGACAGGTTAGTTTCGTGCAAATCCTCCCAAACAACTGTTGCACCCGTTTGGAATGGCGCCCTTTTAAAAAATGGTGGCCGCTTTTTCAAACTTTCTGGTTTCAAATGAAGCAAACAGGGTAACGCTGACGTTTTTTAGGTAATCTCTGGTTTAGAAAAACCGGATGACCTTGTTACTCCTTAGTTTATTTTCCAAAAAATTACAAAAACAATTAAGGTTTTGTTGTGTATTATTGCAATCATGAAATGATGTTGTCTGAAAATTAATATCTACAAATCTGTTAATGCATTTGGCCGTTGGCCTGTTTGTCATTCCACTTTTCAAATGCTTCGCCCCAGGCGCCAAGACTGGACCAACCACTATTTTACAAACAAGCCGGAAACACATGTTATGTGTTCTTATTCAGTTTGTCATAACACGATCATGCTTTACCCCTGACCAAACTTGATACCACAGCGCACATGTGGAGACGTACCGCTGCAAAATTTTAAAACTTTCATGACAGCGGTGTAGGAGCTCGGGGTGTAGGCGCACCCCAAAAAGTTTTGATTCGTCGAAAATCCGGACAAATTCCTGAAAATTTGGACAAAATCCCAGAAAATTACGGCACAGATGTTTCGGTACCTGCAAATGAGACTGAATGAAATAAGTCTGAATTTCACTTTTTTCTCCAAAAAATTGGCGCACGATGAGATGAAGACCTTTTTGTATTTTTCATGTCTTATTTTGGTCTTCATGAAATGTTTGGCGCAAAAAAATATTCGGGCAAGTTCGGGAAAATTCCGACTAAATTCCTTCGCACACCCAAAAATTTGCCTGCTCCTACGCCTATGTTTAATATCTCAGAATGCAACTTGCTGTGCAGCTTGTGCTTGTGGTCTGGGACGCAATGCCGGATTAACCATCAGGCTATACTAAGGCAATAGGCCCTGGAAAAATGCGGCCCTCAATTCTTTTGGATTTATTGTTTTTATTACAAGTAACTGCAATTTCAAAAACAGTTTGTAAGATACTATAAGACACTGAGTTATTAAATACATGTTTTTATGCTACGCTTACGTTATTTCTCAGTAAATAATTTAATTTTTTCATGTATGCATTTCTATTACTTCTTGTAGCTAATAGTTTGCAAAATTACAGGCCCTTCTCTAGTAAACAGCCTTAGGCCTACAGTACCCTCAATCCGGCCCTGTTGGGACGGGATGTATTCAAGAAACTGCCAGTGTGCTGATTAGAGCACATTTTCGAAAGGTCGTGAATGGCCTTGCATTTTCCTATATCATAAGCCCATACTTGAAAATTCAGCTCAGTTCAGTTTCGTTTTGCTCGCTTTTGTACGAGTGGTCAGCGGCGACATCTCCGCTTGCTTGCGCCGCGGGGGCACGCGGCCACTTTCGCAGTGAGTGCTTCACTGGTGGCGAGTCAATAGCAGCATCGCTGGTGAACCGTTTCCTTGCAGTTGCACCCACGCATTAACGAGCACGAGGCTGAACAGGCAGCAACGTTCCGTTTTTCAAGTCTTTGGTGTGACACGACCGGGAATCGAATCGAACCCAGCCTACCAGCTTTGGTGACGTGTGTTCAACCAACTGAACAACTCGTTGCTTGCTGATTTTCCTTCATGTTACACCTCCCTGAACTATTCTTCTGCCGGAGCATAAAAAATTGCATCCCGTTTGCAACTTATGACTGCAGGCAGAAACCTACAATGACTAAAAGGTGTTCGTTTTTTTAGGTGATGAAGATATAGTAAGTCTAGAAAATTGTCACCCCAAAAAATTACTTGCGTTCAGAAAATAGGTACCGACGTAACAAGTTTCAAGCGGTTTGCGCGGCGAAAATGATTTGAAACTGCATATTCCGGATAATCGCTTAAAAAATATGACACACTCAATATGCGATAAAATCAGTTGGAATCGGAGTCAGGACAATTTCACAGACCATTGGCGTACGCATAAATTTTTCATGGAGGTTTCATGAAGTGGCGTATGGTAGTGATTTGTATTTGGTGTGCGCTGTTTGTGACGTCACAATTTGACGTCATATTCCTGTTTCCAAACCAACGTTTTGGTGAAGTTTGTTGACACAATAGGCCTGTTCTTCCAAACGCACTCTCCTTATTTTATGTGTTACTGCATTTAATATGAACTATCAGCGCTCCAAGATAGGAAATCGGAGGAAATACACTCAACGCTGCGACACAGCAGTTCATAACTGCAAATATTTGCTTAAGCCGACAAATTAAGAAGCAAAAAGTATGCGAAAACATATAATCTCCTTTGCGCAGGTAATAAAGTTTTTGTACCATATCAAACTAAAGGGAGCCTTTTAACCCCATCCCCCTTGCGTACGCCCTTGTCACAGACTAACTCAGACTCGTGAGCCATGGTGACGTGGAGGCCTGTAAAAGATTTGGGCACACGGCACAGTATTTACTGAATGATCCAGAGTGCGCGGTGAATTGCTGGGTCGGAATCGGCTTCTGTTGTTTGCCTGAACCAATGTAACACCGTGCTTTTCAGATATCGGCAACAAACCAACTGGAGCTTTCTCACGACCGGCCTGCGGACTCCCTGCACTTCAACACACCTGCGGATGGAGGCACGAATTCTAACACAGCCGCAAACTCTCCAGTCAAACAGGACACGCTGGATAGTCCTGGCGCAGACAAAGCTGCTGCTGCCACAACTGCCTCCCCCCACGTCGACGTTGCAACATTCGGGGAAGTGGGCGAGCTTGGCAGCGCTTACTACAACCGGTTGATGGTGCGCGACCGGCAGAGAAACGCGCCGTGGGTTTATTGCTACAAGATAAAACGGGACAGGATCAACTACACGAACTTACTCGCAAGCTAACCTTCGCTGGTTTGTCGAGACGCAGCTACGTGAGCAGACGGAGCAATGCTTATGTGCTGGTCACTATTGCGTGGAATTAAAATTTCCCGCTTGCCTCCAGAATATTCTTCTTCTGAGCAATCAATGCTTCCCTCCAAAACCTATGTTAAACCGGTCAAGAACTTATCTTTACGTGCGAAAATCGACCTGGTCATGCCCTGACAACTATGAATGCGTGTCAATGTGGGATGTAGCGCCTAACCATAAAATGGATTTTGATCAAGCCGTGCCAAAGCATAATTCTATTCTTAATCGGAAAATCGTTCTGCTTGAAATGGTAAATAAACAGCAGGAACGAAAAAACGCAGCACCTGATACGAACTTTTTGTTGAATAAAATATTCAAGTTGTTGACCAAGATCAAACTTTGTCAGCTGCTTTCTTCACCGTTTGGCGTACTCCTGCGTAAGAAGCGCGTTGCACAGAAATTATGACGGATTCCGTGCACCACAGTATAAATGTTGAACATACACGAGACTAGCGTTACCAGAACTTGAGTTTGCTTAAAGCTGATTGGTCAGAGTAATTACGTAGCATAACGCCACTCACGCCCACCCGCACGAAAGAGAGTAGTCGTCTCCCATGATCGATGAAAACAAACCTCCACCGCTTCGACTTGCATTTGCATATATTTATATCTATTATACATGTACTCAACATATAAAATATAAGCCGACACGAATACAGGACGTTGTATCCGTCACGAAGAAACTCATTGCACGATCGACAGATGGAAGACAATAAATTGCCGTTCATTGCAAAACGAACTGGACACAAATACCGATGCGGGTTGCTTGTTGGGATGGCAGGTCGAGGTGCGGTCAAAGATGTGCGACGAACGACAACACAGCAGCAGAAACCGACGAGCCGCGAGACTTACAAGTTACCTGCAGCAGCAAACGATGTGCAACAGGGCACGCAACAAGTAAACCTGAGATGGTTTAGACAGCAACCAAGTTGAGAGCGCGCTTACCTCAATACTGAACGACACTGACACAACGTCATGTACAATTTTGAGCGATTGTGATGAAAAGAACTGGATGATGGCAAAGAGTTTGATCCGCAGTGTCAACAGTCACGCGATGGAGTCGACAGCTGGTGTTCTGGAATGACTTCCACCAACAGGCGCTCACCTAGACTGGTAGGGGGACGCATACTTTTGTTTCGCAGAACGTAAGTCACGTTCAAGTGGATTATCACTGGTTTGACGATCCCGGGTTTGCTATCGTCTAAAGAAGTTGCATCACTGCTTTCTGAAGACCTAGATTCAGTTTTCAGCTTCCCTGCCTTGAATTTTGACAAGGCGTCGGTTTTCAGACAAAGACCACTGATGTTCTGCAAGTCCCTTACGAACACGGGCTGGCATTAAAGCGGCATTGGGTTTGTGTGAAAATGGCCAAATTTCAGTAAAAACAGCTCAAAAATCCCAGCATAATTAAAATTAGAATTAAGTCTGCTTCAAACTTTGCTAAAACGAGTTCCTCTACTGTGTGAAAATCTCAAACCGTCGAATTAAATTGATAGTGTATACCACACACAGCGCTGATTGGAAAACAGCAAGTTGACGTTATTGGAGATGATGTTGCCAAACAGCGTCATGTATTTGCCGAACTTTTTGAAGACAAAGAGATAAACTAATCATTCCAGTCAAATGATTGATCACGGCAACGGCGTATAATCCTAAACAGCGCGATGTTTAAGTTAAATTAAGCCTTTCTTATTTCCGCAGACACACGTCTGATCGAGGAAATCAACCAACTGGTCAAATCTCAGCTTCATCCACCACACCTCACATCAAGAAGCAACGAGGATGAATAGATTTGATAAACCGCACTACAACACATCAAAGGTCGACAGTACAGCAAGGACCAGCTGTCGTAGTGCATGGACTCGTAAAAACTCGTGAAATTGCAACACTTCTTAAAATTTCTGGAAAGCATCGGATAAATAATTTCCTGCATTGCCTTCTGATTTCATTCGTAAAAAAATCATTGCAACATATATGTTACACGTGTTGGGGAAACATAGGATTTCATTCTTAATTCCGAACACGGTGTTTTCTGATCAAGCGGTATATAAAACATGACGACAATACTATGCCTGCCACTAGTTCTCAGTCCATTAAAGATGATATCATATAGTTCAAGATGCCTCCGTGCTTGTAGTAAACAACTTCAACGTCGGTATCAAAGCGGACTTTTGCCGTGAACTTCTTTCCACAATCCGTCTGTGCGAACAGTGAATTGTTTATAGGATGCCAAACGAGATGGTTATGTCCTTACTTGACACGTTTTGCGGCACAGGCGACAAGAATGAACAGACCACTTGAAAGGTGACGTGCGTCAAACGTCACAATCGACAGACCACGCCCTAGCACAGACTTTTTAATATGAACTTGGTACAACAGTCATCCGAAGAAAAAAACTACTTCAGCCACTTTGCAAGGTTTGGCCAATTCTTGAGGGCTCGGCAGATCTACTGTGCTTACCCAAAAAAGGTCAAACTGGAACATAAAACCGAGCGTGGTTTTTCTGAATGAATAAACCTGTTCCAAAAACAGGCCTTAGTTATGGTCGTCACCTGGTAGGAAAAATTAGCGACATTTGCTGCAATTGGATGTTTGTAGATGATACGACCGCAACTGAATTTTTTTACTAATTATTTCATATTTGGAATAAATTCACATTGTTTTGCGTAACGCGAAAAGCAAGATCTGGCGTGAAAATGATTCTTGGTGCGTCAGTTGGTGACATTGTTATAAGACCAGTCTTATTATCGGTCAAACACGGAAGTAACGGTTTTCACAATTACTCGGTGCAGGATGACAGCAAAGCAGCAACAAACGGCGACAAACGCCACTGGAAGAAAATGTTTAAAGTTGCCATGCAACCAAAAGCAATCGCACTGGCTCAAAAAAACCTATTCTTCAGCTCCAGGCGTGTAGGACTTGGATCCAAAGCCCAAAGGTACCGGCTCCTGCGCAACGTCGCACGCGACACTTGCTCCAACCACCTGCTGCTTATTGTGCTCACCCTGATTTCCACTAGCTGGCCAGGCTGGACTTCGCCCGGCAAGTCGATGTCGAACTTCTCCCTGCCAGACAAGCTGTGCGTGTCGGCGTTTTCTCCGTCCAGAAATTGCAAGGGCACGATTCCCATCCCGACCAGGTTGGATCGGTGGATTCGCTCGAACGATTCGGCGATCACGGCACGCACGCCCTGCAAACAGACAATTCGGCGTCGAATCGAGCAATCGCATGGCTGGTGGTCGCCGCCCAAGCGCTGAGGCATAGGGAAGACTTAAGGCGTGTGCATTGCTGGCTAATTTCTCCGCTGTGCTTGGAGAAAACACACTGAAGAATGAGAGCAGTGCATTAACTCGGCAGAAACGAAACGCTTCAAATCACTTTTGTATTATCAACAACTTAAACCAGGGGCGGGGAACCTTAATATGGCCCGCATCAGAATTTTCGCTACCCAAATTAGAGAAAACAACATCGCGTCAAATCGAAACACCATAACAAGCAGATAGCCAGACAGTAAGTCAAGAGAAGTCTCTCTCGCTCCTGTACATAGTTTTCTCTCCTTGTCTTCCTTTCGACGGTTAAAGTAGAATTTTAAGATACACTTAATTAACTTTTAGTGACCCGGCTGCGATATTCCACAATTCATACGTTCGTGATGCTAAAATGAACGTTGAAGAGGGGCAACTCAATTTACCTTTTTATTCCTTAATTTCGTGCCTGCTACGTGTCAAGCATGTACACACATTCGATAATTGCAGTGATGTTTGGCAACGATTTTAGCATTCAAACGTCCACATCAATACCAACGCAAAAACATTCAACACTTTTACTTCTTTAACATATTGCAGATTACATTTTAGAAAACGACCAATGCAAAAGATCGACTAAAAACTAACGGCACGTCCCATCTACGACATCCGTTGCAATACGACTCTCAACAGCACGCAGCGTTCTACACCCTCGAACACGTTTTACCAGGATCCAAGGCCCTTTTGCAGCCCAGTCCCGACTCGAGCCACTGCCGTAGTCTTTTCCGGCTACAATGATTAAGGGTGTGTTTTCCTCTTTGTATTTCATGGCAGCATCAAACACGTCCATCTACGAAAAACGTCGAAGCTTGATTTGAAATAAATGAAACAGGCCCTTGCTTCTGCGCATGCGCGAACATGCAGACCCGTTTTCTATTGTCGACCGCGTTTTGCTTAAATAATCACATAAAATATATTTCACTTGCGATAAAAAATTAAATTTAACTCCAAAATTTTTAAGAACCTAGGCAAAAATGTGGACAAAACGGATTTTTCCAAAGAATGTTTCCACAATTTGCACGAGGTATTTTACCAACAAGCATTGAGATTTTTGTTCACGAACTGCAGCTAGTACGTCTTTGCTGCAAAATCCTCAAAATTTACATACAAATATTTTTGCTACATTTCGTGATGCCGCGATCTAGGCACCATGTTTATTGTCGGAATTGAACTGTTGCAATTGTTTTGAGAGAAACCCGAAAGCAAGTGCGCAACCATGACTTCAAAAGAGCGCACTCGTTCAGTGGCACAGAGGAAACAGCAACGCTTTAACCACAAAGCGAACCTCAGCATCCGATGGGATGTGCACCGTCTTCGGTCCCTCGCGACCAACCAAGCGATTCTTTAACCTGATGTTTGCAAACGTTCCTCTCGCCATAATGGCGTCGTTGCCCCGGCGACTGCCGTAAGAGTTAAAGTCACGAGGCCTGATGCTGGAAAAGACAACATCGTTGTATGACGGCTGAACAAACATTAATAGTGACGCACACAGACGATTACAATTAGATAGTCTGAAATCAAAAGATGCTGGACCGATCGCACACCTCACATGATCGCAGGCGCACTTGGTATTGTTATAAAGCTCAGCGTATGTCTTAGTAGGGTTGCGGGGTCGGTGTCGCAATGAGTCAGATTTTTGGGTGGAGTCGGACTCCTAAGGACAATAGGAGCCGGAATCGTATATTTATTATCCGACTCCGGAAGTCCAATTGCATCATTTTTACATCGCAATCGTAAGTTAGGAATCCTAACTCGTGCCTGTTGAAATGGTACAATTTCTTTTGAAACATTTATTGAAACAGATAATTCTTGCTGTGCATCACGATTTCCATTGATTGCTAGTTGTTACAAAATTGTTGACAGCCAAACTTCATTCAAGTTGTGTTAAGGAGTCGGTGTCGGAAATTTTGGAAAGGTCGGAGTTGGAGTCGACATTTTGCCTCCGACTCCGGAACCCTTGATCTTAGGTGTTTTCTTTTTGCCACAATCCAATAACAACATCCGCAAATTTTAACTACAATCTGACGATATCGGAACAACCAGCCCGTGGTCGAACGGCTGATCATAATGATCACACTATCTGTTTATTATCAAGAGATATTAACAATTATTTACTGCAAGTACACTACAAACAAAATAATACGAAACAAAAATATCAACATGTTTCAAGTTTATGGTGCGACCCGATGATTGTTTCTTTGACGATTCAGCAAAGAACATTCATGGTACTTTTAATTCATACTACCAATTGTTCGCCCGTTCTTAGGCCGGCAACACGGAAAATGTTGGCGAAACATCTGCCTACTCACTGGTAACAGCAACGCATTTGATCAAAAGTGCATGATATATTTATCCTTCGGTGTCCAAAGAGCAAAGGTCTCATTGTACAAATATAAATTACTTTAAGGAAAAAATATTTCTAGTGCGTCAGCAATTTCTGCGCCACCATAGTCAAATATTGGTTTTGTTGAAGATAATAATGAGTTAATAGCACAGCGACGTTAGAAGACAACAAATAAGAAAAAAACAGAAGTCAGGCCGAAGGAGACATTGCTGAAAAACTGTGCTTCCTGAACCATAACTTACGCTGCTAAATTTTGATTATTAAATCATTTTTTCGCAAAAATGTACATATTTCCGTGTATTTCTTCAGTGGCGAGCTTTCCCATTTTCTTGTGAGTTGGTTTAATAAACACTGTATTGTCTTTTAGCTGCGGTTGAGAAATGCAGAAATATTGGAATGAGTTATTCAGCAATAAACAATGAAAAACAAAGGTACCAGCCAAAAACCTTTTATCGGTCGAGTTCTTGTCTGAACAAAGTTTCACAGTAAGTTACTTATTAAACATGAATTATCGCGAAGCAAAAATCCTGCATAGTTTCAAGAAAGACTTTAACATTCTTCTATTTTGTTAGCGCGAGCATTAGAGCACAGAGACAAAAAAACTCCAAACCGATCAGCGGTGAGCGACAAGTGCCAACAAGACGTATCGCATAAAAATTAAATTAAACTTGGGATTAGCTGAATAAAAAGGACGCAGTAACAAAATATCAAGAACGGTGGCGTTGCTATTACAAGCGCAGCTCCGTTGAAGTTTGTATAAGTGGCACATCATGGCAACTAAATCTTGGAAGACCGCATCGTTATAAACTCTTGTTCTTACCCACTGTTCGTCAGGTATCTTGCAGCAGGACTTGATCTGCTTATCGAACCAGCCGGAGATATGTGGTCAGTTGTTACGGAGTCCCCCAAGAAAAGAAGGGCATGGGCGGATTTTAATTTCTTGTCAGGGTTAGTGCCTTTCGTCTGTAAGAAGAAGTCAGACGACTTAGGGCTGCAAACCTCGGTTCACGTTTCGATCATTGACCGAAATATTTTGAAATGACCGAAAAAAATTAAGTCAGTTCGGTCATAATATCTGAAAAGGTAGACTGGTGAAGACTGTTACGGCGAGTTTTAGTACGGGACAAATGACCGAAATGTCTCAGCGAAAAAACACCAGCTGCAAACACTCATAAAAAACGCGTTGAAAACTGATGTGGAAATCCCGACCGACTAAAGCTGAAATTTGAAATGTCGCATACGTCATTGTCACTCATACACGCGAGGGTAAACTACTGCAGAGCCCCCTTCCCCCAAAGCGCAATCATTTGGAGTGACAAAAAGTAGAGAAACCAAACTGCCAGAGCTGCGAGCGTTTCAGAAATGGAATGACGCATTCTGCTTAACGAAATGTATTTGCACAGTTATTAGAAAGTTGAAAACGTCGTATCAAGAAGGCCAGATCCGGAACAGGGATTTTTGCTGACGTTCCCAAACCCTTTTGGGGCAAAACCGAACATACTGCTGCAAAACGAAGAGCTGCAATTGGTCGCTGCTTTGGAGGGTATTTTAATCAACAGAACAAATGAGTGGATACTCAGGGCAAGCTTTATCGCGAAAGTGTCTACTAAATGGCACTGAAATTGGTGAAAATAATTCCAGTGAAAGCAATGCACAAAGCACAGTGGCTGGGGGAAACGGAAGGAGAAATGGGACTTACGAGAGAGTCAAAAAATGGAGGAGACTGAATATATGTAGATTCTTTATTCCAAGGATACAGCACTGTCGCTGGAGTGTCCAACGAGTTCCACAAATCGTTGCCATCCTGCAAACAATAGGAAGAGTTTAAGCTGCAAAAAGACGCCACCTAAAGGCGGTTTACATTCGGGTCAATCCACAATGCATTCGATGCACTTCCAGTCAACAAAAAATTAAGCATTTTTCTTTCTTCATGCAGCTCGGATCGAAAAATATCAACCGGGTAGCGAGAAAACACTTCAGCGCTTGAAAAACAGTTGCACTGCCAGTTGACGCAAAACGTTTTCAAAACATGTTCACGGACGCACAAAACAGCCTTCGACAACTTCTGCCCGCACAGCGCCAATTCACCTTTACTTTGCTGTAAACTTCCTCAAACATTTTCGGAAGGACGTATTGTTTCTCCATTTCTTGTATGTCGCCGCGAGACGGCCAAATGTCTCGCAAGTAAACGGCTCGACCGTTCGACCCAATTCCTGCAATTGAAACAAGTCCTCAACGAGGAAGCCCAAAGCTATGCGCGTTATTGAGCAAAGAGTCGAATCGCTAAGAAACAATCGACAAAACCATGGATAGCAGAGCAACTTGTCATTGCCCGGAAGGTACTTTTTCTATCAAAATCACCGAATTGATTCCGGGAAAATGCAAGCCTTAAAAATGACATTTACTCACAGCAGCACTGCACCAAGCATTGTCAGAACAACAAACAACTAGCAGGTGCCCCTTACAATATATAACAATTTAAGCCCGATTCCTATCATCAATATCTGTTGCTAGGGCGCATAAGATTCAGGTGCAAGGGGTTAAAACCTGCGACATATTTGCACCCACAGCTTGAAAGCTGACATATCACTAACGCTGGCACAAAGACGAACCTAAAGGTTCTGTTTCGAAGTCAATCAAAACCGTCCCGGCCAACGCGTATGCCACAACGAGCATCGGCGAGGCGAGGTAGTTTGCCCGCGTCGAAGGATGGATTCGCCCCTCAAAGTTTCGGTTGCCGGATAACACACCGCAGGCAACGAGGTCTCCCTGCAAACATCATATGCGCACAGTTTTACGCCGCGCTACGTACGATTCCCACTCATTTTCACCAACAAGATCCGATTTCAGCTTTGCTAAGCTGCTGCGAATGCGGTTTAGTTCATAATATACCCTTCCGGAAGTAAACTATTGTCTGGTGACAATTTCAGAATTACATCGGTTAACTTTGTTCTGGTAAAGAAAGATTTAAGTGTAAACAGTTCCCGTACACGCAGCAGTCGCAACAAAACGAAGTAAGTAACGTCTTTTCGCTCGTTTTGCGAACGAGCGGCAAGCCACTGAGCACTCGGCCTACAATCTCTTCAATGTACACATCGCGTCGTATTCGCGACCGTTCGACTTGAATGCGAAGGTCGCATACTTCTGCGCACCAGGGTCAGTGCACAGTTGAGTAGACGATGACTCAGCTCGTAAAGGCGACCTGGAGCAAAACGACCGGTGAAGCTCACTCACCTCTTTTATGGCTTGATCGACCGGCTCGGGCAGAGGACCACTGTTGCCGATGCACGTCATGCAGCCATACCCTACAACGTCGAAGCTGCACAAGAGACGCATGTTGTTGGAACGAGCACACCACTTCAAGCAGCAAACGTAGAAGCTGGTTTTTAACCACGTTGAAGTACCATGATATAGAAACATTAATGCGATCGAAAAGCAGAATAAGAGATCAGTCTAATCTCTGTCGGAGAGACGAACAACAGAATAAAATAGAAGTTCTGCCATGCAATTAGCAAAACAGAAAAATCCGGACTGTAAGCATCTACTCTACAAACAATTTTCTCACGTCGTTTTACCCGAGCTTCCGCAGAAATGGTAGAACGCCGCTGTCTTCCAGGTAGTAGGTGACCACGCCGCTTCCTGGTGACAAACTCGTCTTCACAGTCTTCTGCACCGAAAGACCGGCCTGGACCGCGTTTCTAGCGAGAATACCTGATCACGACATGCGAGAACTGGTCCCAAGCAGTACTGTGCAAGTATCCAGAGGCCATTTAGATGAAAACGTGACGTTCCAATGAGCCACTTAGACCTTCCCGGCTTCCAACTTTTACAGCAAGGCAATCGAAACCGCTACACTCACAAACAGTTATTGTCAGCCTTCATAGGTGTTTTTTCTTTCAGGGTAAGGTTTAACACTGCCAAGAGCATATCGACGCAAGCTTAGACAAGAAGTGCAAGTTTTATAACAGGGTTTAGAATCTCCTGTGGATTTGCGTCATTAACCTCACAAGACAGGGAATTGAGTTGCATACGAATTCCTTGTGTTTACAAAGTAACACGGCGGTCGTGACGGAGCTTCTGCGAGTGACCAAGCATGTGCGCATTAGACAATGACTGAGGGCTGAGGCAACGATTTTCTTTGCATACACGAAGAGACTGACAAAAACGTAACTTAAGATATCTGCACAGACCAGTAAAAGCGGCGAAAACATAAGCAGCATAAAAACTATGAAAATCAATGCTGAAACCATGAACCTTACCTGCGCCTAGCATCACCGTGGGATTGCTTGTGTTCGTACAAGAAGTGATTGCTGCGATCACTACACTCCCGTGTTTCAGTTGGTAGCTTTCTCCCTCGTATTTCACATCCACAGTTCTGTTCAGCTCGCCCTCCGATATTCCAAAACCTTTGAATCCGACCTAAACAATAACAGTATCTCATTTTGATGTGGAGATTTCGTTGCAGTCAGGGTTGCGGAGTCGGAGGTAAAATGTCCGACTCCGACCTTTCCAAAATTTCCGACTCCGACTCCTTAACTTCAAGGGAATGAAATTTGGCTGTTAAAATCAATGGAAATCGTGGTGCACAGCAAGAAATCTGTTTCAGCAAAACTTTCAAAAGAAATTGTACAATTTCAACAGGATTCCCAATTTTAAGAGTGCGGTGTAAAATATGATCCAATTGGACTTCCGGAGTCGGACAAAAAAATCCGACTCCGACTCCACCCAAAAACCTCCGACTCCTTACGACTCTAGCTCCGCAACCCTGGTTGTAGTATGGAAGAAATTCTGAAACGATAATTGCTTATTCTACGTAGAGCTTTTGCAACATTTTCTACAATTGAGAAAGCTCTCGCGGGCCACAAGAAAAGCTTTCGCGGGCTGTATGTTGTGCAGGCCTGGCATAGGGGCTTCAGATGCATGCACAATCCCACGGCAGAAACGTATTTCACTCTAACAGAACAAATGCGTATTCTAATGAATTAAACGCACATGGCTTTTCTCACTGAAATCAAACTTGCTTAAAAAACTGAATAAATAAAACTGTGTCAATATCTAAACATCGAAAGTATTGTTTCAACAAGCATCAACTGCATGGGCTAACCCACTGTTTCCCAATCTGTTTCAGCTTGCGAATCACTTTCACTATTTCTGTGGGGCCTACTATGAGATATTGCGGTAAAACAACAACGAAACAATTGTGATAAGAGAAAAAAACAAAGTATTAACAACCCATTCAACTTGCTGTTAATGGAAAACTTGAGCTTGCTCAATGGATTTAACCAATTGAAAATCGGCTTATTTTCAAGAAACATTTTAGTTGAATACCGGAATACAGTAACATTACGAAATGCTTCGTAGTCCTGAAAGAACTTCGCTGCCCGCTGGTTGGGAAACGCTGGGCCATAAAACCTCAACAGAAGTGTTCAAACTGTGCGCAACGCGAGACTTCGAAACAGCTGTTGCAAGCGTTACTCCCATCATACAAAAGTTCTGGCGGCGCATGCCGAAAACCACGTAAGAGGCGTGAGACTGAATAACATGCATCAATAATACCTTGTTCAACAGGCACTGCCGAAAATCGTCTTTCATTTGCGCAACAGCAACGCGGTCGTGCGGACGCTTTGGACCACTCAATGACGGCACAATGCTTCCGAGATCCAGTTCGGCAATCTGCAGTGACATGAGGTGCACAAAAATAAAAAAACACAAATCTTATGAACAGTATGCTCAGTACAAAGCATTGCAAACACCGTTGGTCTCAACGCTTTTCACGAGCTTGGTAAATAAACTACTGGTGAAGTGACCAACGTTGATTGCAGCAACGAAAAGCACGAAAACTGTATGATGCAGCAAAACGAACCTCTGAGAACTCTGGGTCTTGGCTCTCATCCGTATAATCTCGGAACATTCCAGCAGCCTTCAGATAAGCTTCCACGTTTTCTATCTTCGCATCGCTGCGTGCTTGAAAGCACACCAAAGTCTCAGCAAGATGAGCAAATGCACATCAACTTAATGAACTATATGACCAAGACCACGAGATAACTAACTTACGAATGCCCATAAGTTATTGTTTTCATGCATTCAGTAGGAACTGCAAGTTCACAACCCACCGGTTTGCTTGAGGTAATCGAGACTAATGCGGTCAACAGGGAAAAATCCAACAGTAGCTCCGTATTCAGGGCACATGTTAGATATGGTCGCTCTGTCCGCAATCGATAACTTCGACACTCCAGGACCGTAAAACTCCACAAACTTTCCGACTACTCCGATTTGGCGAAGGTGCTGTTCAGCAAGAAACAACACAGGTTAGGTGTCACAGTTAAAAATCGAGTCTTACTAAAATCACAATTATCTTCTCTCACTTTTGTTATGGTCAAAACCACGTCAGTACTTGTAGCTAGCGGATTGATTTTCCCAGTAAGCTTGTATCCAACAACTTTGGGCAAAACCATTGACACTGCCTGACCCAGCATAACAGCTTCTGCCTCGATACCTCCAACACCTGCATTGAACGTTGGAAAAAATGATGAAAATACGAAGCAAACGCTTAGCAGGGCATAGCTTTAGAGCAAACAACTTGGCCAATCGTTTATATACTAGTCAGCTTTGATTTCAGTTTTTGACGAAATACATGCGGTCACTAGTTCCTGTTCACAACTTAAACCCAAACGACGAAGACTTATATCATATTGCGACAGATGAATGGTTCGAATAGATATATTGAACCACGGAGCCAATGAATATGAATGCAGGCGTTTCATGCATTAACCAATCGCTAGGTTGACGATGAGGTGATGATAGCCATGCCACACCCACTTTTCAGTCCCGTGTTTTGAACTAAAAAAAAAGACAAACAGCGCAGCTGCAAAAAGCGTATCTTCTTAATCATGACCGTTGTCAATCTGCAGTTGGTGCCCTTTGATGGAAATAGGTGACGACATTTTAGCCTGTCGCTGATAGTTATTGGTCCCGCATCAACCAAACCCTACCGACGTGCCTGTTTTATGATTGCGCACGACACCATCTGCTGCGATTGTTGAAATCGATTGTTTCTTATTGGACTCCACACCAACAGCTTAGAACTTTTCGGAGGGTTAATCACTAATCGTAATCAACCATTTAGACTTTTCAAGAACGCTCAAAGCGCGGGGCGTAAATGATCATGGCCCAGCAAACAACTGTATGTATTTTTCATGACGCAAACAAAAACAACTTTCACCATTTCAAAAATATAATGTACAGCAACTGAGGAAGTATAGACTAAAGACTACGGTGTACGTTACGCAAGCACTTCATGACTTGGATATGCTTGCACTGGTTCTTCGCGCAAATCCCCAGTTAAACATTCAATCCTTTTTTCCCAAGTTCGTTTTCATGCTGATCGCGATCATTTTATTAAAGTTTGTCTGCGTTTTTGGCACTTACAGTGCGGACACCCGCACAAAGTTCATCTCCACGCCGAGCTAGCGTGTTGCGTATACTGCCCTTGCTTGCAGAAGCTTACTCCCTGCCGAATCGCTGCTCTCGTAAAGCCCTCGTCAAGTCTAGGATTTGTATCTTCAACCCCTTCGACTGCGTCATCCACAAGCGACAAAACACAAATGAAACTGAGCAAGGTATCGGCAGCCTACGAACAAATGGTAGTGCGATTCATTCTACAAACGCACAAAACTGTTTTCAAATTGGAATTCGAACTCCAGTAAGTGAGTGAAAGTAGATATTTAAACACAAAGTTACGCTCTCTACTTAAGACCCACGAACACTGTCAGCACTTTTCACCCAAAACACCTGCGAGATAACAGGAACTTCCGGTACTTACCCCATCCAAGTACCCCAAGACCATTAATCATGGTAGTGTGTGAGTCGGTGCCGACAAGGCTGTCTGGATAAAGCCAATCATCCGAATCGAAAACGACTCGCGCAAGATATTCGAGGTTGACTTGATGAACGATGCCTGACCCAGGAGGAACGATCAGCATGTTCTGAAACGCTTGAGCTCCCCACTAACAGTGATCAGAAATCAGTTTAAATTATTAGCAACATCACCCACAAAAAGAAAAGAATATCTATGGCAATTGCATGCTTTTGAACACATTGTTTCCTTCAGCAGACAGCTCCAGACGTCTCAACATTTACAAGGACTAAATACTATCTTCAGTAAAAGCAAAAAAATGAAAGATACTTTTTTTCGGTTTGCCTCTTAAAGCATACCTTGAGAAAAAGGAATCTTTCCTTGTTTCTGTCGAACTCTTTTTCTTGGTTTTTCAATGCCGCATCCCCACTGCATCACAATGTTAACAATACAGTACTTTTGCCTTGCAAGATTGAACCAAAGTGCAACATAACAAACACTACAAACTATGAGCATAATGACCGTCAACACACACAAATATTAAACGATCACAAAAATACCAACACTGAATAGACATGAATTGTCTCATTAATGACAACAACCACCTCCTGTTAAAATCCACTTGAATAGAATGATCAACAACAAGATCAACTGGACAAATGGGGTTAATCTTCTGAGGGTTGCCTCCAAGCGTATGCATGGCATCTCTCATTGCTGCAAGATCCACAACAGCAGGGACTCCCCTGACATAACCATTAAAACAATATTATCACATAAATTGAATCATTTCACTTGGCTGGTTCACAAAATGCTGTTGTAGCTGTGCTTAACCCTTATCATCATAGCTCACTGTACATAGTTTTCAGAACCTGGATTTGAATTTAAGAGCTCAGCAGCCATCAGTTCTATTCAAGAAGTAAAAGTTGTTTTTTTCTTTTAATCAGTAGTTTGTGATAGAGATAGCAGACAATAAATGTTGAAAATGAATTTAAAACTTTTGGTAACCCCCGCATCATATATAAACTACACCATTTTAAAATGTGATATCCTTTTATTGATGCAACTGTGATGAATAAGTGTTTAATGCTAAAGGCAGATAAAAAAAAATTTATACACCATACATGACAAAATCAACAACAGTTTTGTACAATACTTTGATGAAACATGTTGGACCTTTATTCATATGTATAACACTTTTTAAAGAATTTGTCACTGTTGTGATCAATCTAACCTTGAAAGCAGTGTGATATAAACGAATGTTAGAAAAAAACATTTCCTATCCAGAAATTTAACAGAATAATCACTTTTTAGTTACAAACAAATATACATTAGAAAAATTTTAGCACCCACACTTACGTAAAGTCTTGCAACACAACTCTGCCAGGCTTAAATCTAATTTCAACATTTTGCTCTGAAGACTTGCGCCAGTGCATGACATTATCAACATCTTCTTGCTTGATTTGAAAGCCATCACAGTTGCGTATGACTGACTCAAGCAAGACTCGTATGCTGAAAGGAAGGTGTCCTACAAAAAAACGATTATCAAAAATCACTTGACATTGTCACAATGTGCACACTGCATACAGCGAAAGCATCTTTCAAGATTTAGTTTACTAACAATAGTAATTAAAAATGTTTCTTAAGCCAGGTCAAATATCATTTGGTACCATTACTAACACACAGATATTGAAGTTAACACTGACGGCTCCAGGTTGTTTTTACCAAAAAAACAAAAAATAATTGATGAATCCCCTAATTAATAAATTATTGATTTTTGTTGTTTTTAGACCACAACTTTTGAACCAGAAACACTAGAAAGTCAATCAAAGGCTCAAAAGACTAAGATTGTAGACTAGTTCCAACAAAAACTTAAGTCAAAAAATACTCTCTAGCAGTTGGGGCCCAGGGCCAGGTAACTTGAGCCAAAATAGCCTAACAACTACCCCACTTATGGCATCACCAACAAAAAATCTGAAATCCAAAACTTCCCAATTTTTTCAATGCAATCTAGAAGATTTGCCGCATCTTTTGAGGTTTGAATAGCTCTCTAGCACAATCACCTGGGGAGTTATGGAGTTGCAGTGGCAGGAAAATACGGGATTTCTAAATACGAATATTTTGTACAGCAGCGCTGAAGGGGTGTTAGGTAAAATTTCACAGCAACTTATGACTTCTGTACTCCATACATAGTGCAGTACAATGAAAAACAGAATACAGGGAAATTGAATTGATACTGATTGAAACAGTTAAGCGAATGTCTGGAATATATACCTAAAATTTCATCACTTGCAAACCGTTTCAGATCAATGTACTTGTACTGTTTGCCAGATAAAGTCAATGAACTTGCAGCTTCCTCAGCAAGGCCTACAGAATATAAAATAGAAATGTTAGAGAACACTTATTTCTAATGACTCTTTGTTGACAAATCCTAAAAGATCAACAAGCCTGGAGACACTTGACGCAGAAACTGACCATGGGTGCCGGCAAACTTCACCTCAAGGTAAGGTTTTCCTTAGTAAATAAAAAGTTGCCTTTAAAATCGTACAAGCATTATTACCAAATTAAGTGTTGTTTAATATTTTGTGCCTTTATACCATTTTCCCTCGACATGACATAAATCGAAACTCTTCGTTAAACAGTCAATCATGCTTCAATAACATATACTGTAATGAAATACAGCCCTGCACACAAGGTAATCTAGACAAGGAAAAAAACAAGACAGAAAAATCAGTTTTCAATTCATATGAAACACTGCCGTAACGTTGATTATCACGTATTCAAAAACAGACAGCGTATAATTTATAATTTAATGATGCTGGTGTATATAATGTTAGAAAGTTAGATTTTCAGGCATATCTCTGCAAAGTTTTTGCCCAAGACAACAAGCAGCATTATTGTGGAGACTTAGTTTTGGGATGGGCAGTTTTGCAAAAGACTGTCTTCAACTACTAGTGAACAAGATTTCAATGAAAACATTGGAGAAGTAGCATCCAGTATTCACCTAGCTGTATATTGACCTATAGCTCAAAACGCAGGGACTTGACTCGGAAATAATGAAAAATATATATACATTTATCTTCACTTCTTGTAATGTCAACAATGGTGACAAATCGAAAATTTATTTTTTCCTTGACTCTTACACTTTGTGCTTGTGCTGAATGCATTGGTTCATGAGTCATCTGATTTACTACCCACAATGCAGCAACGTTTTCATCCAAGTGCGAAACATTTGCTTTACAAGTACATCACACCTATTTTTGTTGGACATTCTTTTGGTGTTAAAGGTGAAATTGGTACTTTTTTACCAATTCACCATCGTGCATTTTGATTTAATCTCAAATATATTTTTGTTGTCATGCAAGCAGAACTCTTTGAATGAAACTTTTGACATGGTACAGAGTAGTAAATTAGACCAGACTCAGGCTAAGTTTGTCAAAATATTTTCAAGCTGATTTCATGCCTACCTTACTGCAGTAACTTCTGTGACTGTGATTTTTCTTAGACTAACTCTGTTTGCAAACACAGCTGCATTCTTTAATTCTCTGCTGTGATTAGTCCCACACTCTTTTTGAGAAGGTGACAGCGGTGAGGAAACTAGCACGCAATGGATTTGCCTCAAAGATATCAATCAATCACATGATTCTTGGCTTGTTTTTTGAGAAGCCTATAAGCTGGCTTTTCATGCCTAAAGTGCCACCGTGAATAGTTTCATATAGTTTCTTTTTTTCTTGAGAAACATTATATTCCACAGTATTACTGTTGACTAACATACTACGTTTGAGCCAGATTATGTCAATGCTTTGGTCAGGTGGTTGGTATTTTGGGTGCAATAAACCATGTACCTGCAGTTATACCCAAACACATTTTTTTTGTTACTCCGCAATTGTGCATATCTGAATTTCCTCAGTAAAATTAGTTTTCAAGCCTAAATCGGGCTTCAAAAATGAATGTCGGGCTTGATCTGGGTTTGGGCTTGTGAAAATTCAGGCTCCGGCTGGGTTGAGGCTTCAAAATGAGGCCCTTTTACAACTCTGTGTGGGTACGTATGCAGGGGCCAACAAGGGGAGTTTGAAAGGATACATCCTCCACCCACCAACAGTAAATATAAATCATTTTGTGAAGTAGGCTACACTAACTTTAGGCCAAATCCATTTGGTGCTGGTAGGATATAAAAGAAAATTTTGGTAGAGGTGGTGCTGCACGCATGATGCTCAGTAGCATCAAAAAGATTTGTAGCTTTTTCAAAAAACGGAAATGTGCAAGAAAAATATTTATCGTGTTTGTAACGTTAAGCTACTTGAACAACATCAAATTGCGCTGTAACCCACACTTCTTATAAAATGCATGAAAGTTGAAGTGTTCTACTATAAGCGTCATATGCACGTGCAACCAATACGATTCATGCTTTTGTGCACTCCAACTGACAGCTCTGATAAAACCCAGTTGATGTATTCTACTATATTGCTGTGCTTGTTTGTATCCAAATACGACATTAATGGAAGCAGGCTGAACTGCAGCACCATGTCCGGCAACAAAGTAAAGCATGATTAGTGTTGCTCTGAAAACACCTTTAGAAATAAGATTGGGAATCTGTATATATAAAACGTCACCTCTGCTCATCGACCCAATGACTATATTGGTTTCACACCAAGTTGTCCCCCTCACATCTTACACCAGAACTGTGCCCATGCAGACAAACATACAACAGAGTTTAATCTGTCACCATTCCAGATCCTACTAGACATGAATAGACTAAACTAAAAGCTGTGCGCGTGCTTAATTCTGTGTGCGCTAATGTAGTTAGAAGCCTCGCAGAGTAATCCATATAGCTCTGTGCGCAGGAGCATCGCTGAGTAATATGATCTGTGCTTCAACATTAAGGCATGTGCTAGCTACTCAGGGAACTACATGTGCTGCTCATTGCAATTGTTGTTGGTTTAGTATGTAATGCGATGGTCTGGTTACTTGCAAACATTTTTGGAATTTTGAATGCGTGCAAAAATCTCTGTTAAGGCAGTGGACAAAAATGCCATGTGACCAACGTTACATGGCTCACAGCAGTCTTCGAAATCAAACACGTGCAGTGCTCATAGTTAAGCTGCAAGTAGCAATTAAATAAATAGCACCGTTTACCACATGAAATTGGTTCTAGATGAGAAAACACAACCAGATTCATACTTTAGGCACACTTTCCATTTCTGAGAAAATTAAAGGATTTTTAGTGCATCTTATGGCCTGAAAATAATGCATGCAAGTATCATTTGGTGTTTAAAAACTCATATAAATATAAAAAATCACATTAACACTTTTGATACCCAGTGGAATGAGATTAGAAAATGTTTCAGATATCAGACGATTCAATGCAGTTGTTGCTGTGGTAACATTCATAAAGAACAGGTCACAATGTTTACAAACAATTTCAACGTGGCAGCTGTGGGATTAATTGCCATTGGTGACAACAGGGAATGACTGACGGTTTTAAATGAGAAAAAAGACCATGAAAACTTTTTATGTGCACTGTTGTACTCTCATGCAACTTTCTATTTCATTTTATCTATGAGTGCCATGTAGTGTGATCTTTTCAGAAAAATTTCCAGTTAATCAACCAGCGACTTTCACCTGGTCTACCAAAAACTTATTTTATTTAAAGTACAAACAATTACAGATCAAAAAGCCAAGGACAATTTTTATTTGGACACTTTCAGTGCGTGGCACTTGCAAAGCAGGTAATAACAGTTTGTTTTGCTATTTATTTCTATTGCTGGCAGTCACTGAAAATTAACTGCATCTGAAATACAGACAATTTTCACTGAAAATTCAATGACAGTTTGTTTTGCAATTTTGTCTATTGTTGGTAGTCACTGAAAATTAATTGCATTTGAAATAGACAATTTTCACTGAAAATTTTAGCACTACTGTGCATCACACCTGGGGCGATTACAGCACAAATATACTCTATTGTGAATACTTTTCACATGCTCGCTTATGAATAAACAACATCGCAATGTAATCAATTATGATTACATTGAAAGTAATCACGATTACAATCATGATTACATTTGTCCAAACATCCTCAGAAAGAACCATTTGCATGGTTTGATGTAAGTAGTCTACTGTATATGTTTAGATAACATACAATACGAATATATGCAATAAAACAAATTGCCAATCTTTAAGGATTAAGCACAGGAAAAAACAAAAATCACAGTAAACTAATTGTTTACTAATCTGTAAGGATTAAGCACTGGAAGAAAAATCACAGTAAACTAATTGTTTACTGAGAACTTTGTGCAGTCAACAAACCAGTGGCGTAATTAGTGGTTTGAGTCATGGGCAGTGTTCCTTCTAAGCTGAAAAAAAACGGCACTTATTTTGGACACCAGCCGACAACAATTTTGAAAAACAGCACTTGCAAATTTGGATGCAATTTTTTTCACTGGAGAAAATTTCACAAAAGAAAATTTCTTTATTTTGTAAAACATGTGCGGGACATATTTGCACGATTTTAAGCTTTTTTCAGGTCATAGCAAGGATATACAGTGAGCGGTAAAAAAAGTTCAAACGCAGTTTGGAATTTCTCCACCTGCAAGTTTATAAAAAAGTTCATAGCGATTTTTCACGATGTATGCGTCCAAAAACGAAGCTGTTTGCCGTGAAGTTCAGAGGCATTCAGGAAGTTTTCACCTTGCGAGGTTCATAAAAGAAGTTCTGGACGCATTTTCACGATTCATGCGTCAAAAAACGAAGCTGTTTGCTGTGAAGTTCAGATGCATTTCTGACGTTTTCACCTTACGAGGTTTATTAAAAATGTTCTGGGCGCATTATGATCACTTTTGCATCCAAAAACGAAGCTGTTTGCTGTGAAGTTCAGACGCATTTTAGAAGTTTTCAACTTGCAAGGTTTACAAAAAAATTTCTGGGTGCATTTTCACGATGTATTTGTTAAAAAACAAAGCTGTTTGCTGCAAAGTTCAGACGCATTTCAGAAGTTTTCTCCTTGCGAGGTTTATCAAAGAAGTTCTGGGCGCATTATCACCATTTTTGCATCCAAAAACGAAGCTGTTTCCCGTGAAGTTCAGACGCATTTCAGAAGTTTTCACCTTGCGAGGTTTATTAACACTTTGAAAACTGGCCTACGATGTATTCTGACTTCGATTTCAGCCTAAAAACAGCAGTTTTCGGTTGCCTTACCAACGCCCTAGCTCTCCCGCTGATTGCACGAGAGAACTGTTCAAGGGCTCAAACAGATCGTCCAATCTAGTAGATTCCACTCGAAAAAAATGTTTTGGTTGGGAGATGCGGATTTTTTGTGACTGACATCACACGTGAAGTTGTTTCGGGGTCATTTTGGCTCATGTTGCCTGGCCTAGGGCCCAACCGCTCGGCCAACATGTTTCGCTGAAGTTTTCATTGGAAACTAGACTCAAGTCCGAGTCTTTTGAGCCTTTGATCGACTTTCTAGCGTTTCTGGTTCAAAACTTGCGGTCTAAAATAAACAAATTAATTGATTAGTCAAATATTTTTACCAACTTACATCACAACTTTTGAACCCGAAACCCTAGCAGGTCGTACAAAGTATCAAAAGATTCGGATTGTAGTCTAGTTTCCAGTAAAAACTTCAGCGAAATACTACCACCTAACAGTTGGCGCCCAGGGTGCAATGTGCTAGACTGGCCGATCCGTTTCATAACTTTTGAACCAGAAACGCTAGAAAGTCGATCAAAGGCTCAAAAGACTCGGACTCGAGCCTAGTTTCCAATGAAAACTTCAGCGAAACACTT
>JGI24021J15306_10000645_pt1 | contig 28664 bp, 15 predicted proteins | sample Ectturendosymbi1_FD_15306 | JGI IMG/M metagenome (IMG submission 15306) | reverse complement strand
CCACGCAGGTTTTGCGAAATTGACCAGATGAATTATAAAAACTCGCCACAGCAAATATAGCTTTGCACTCAGTATTCACTCAGATGTCAGAACTAAATCTTAACAATTAAGACGTATTCCCACAAGCCTGCATAGATGTATTCTACTGTAGCAAGCCACGTAATTTTATACTGCATGAAAAGAATTCTAAACAAGTGTAGTTTGACACTCAAACACATTGGTCACACTTCCCTAATAATGGATTTTTCAAAGTTATGGAAGAATTGCTATAGACTCACTCATGCTTCTTTCAACAAAGTATAAATGTACGTGGCTTACCGCTATCAGCATGTCGCTGTCTCGCTGCATTATTTGCCAAGATGTCTGCGTTTAACAGTCTCATGCAACAGAACGCCTACCACCGTAATACAAAGTGAACCTTTGCAGATTTGTTGCCATGTTATTGTTACGCAATAAGACCAACAGTAGAACAATCTGCTCGCGACTTTCGCCACCCGCCTGTGAAGGCAAAGGAGGGGGCATGAGTGAACTGCAAGCTCATCACCGCATGACACTACAACTGTGAACCTGACTCTTGTGCAGTGTGAGTTTCATACCCGCAAAAAGACTGTCATTGCAAGAATCAAATCAATTAATAGGAAGCAAGATGCCGACTTCAGTGTTTTTTCCAGAAATATTTGGTTCATAATCCCTATTTCCACGCGGGGGGCAAATGCCCGTTTTGCCCCATGCCCTGCGGACGCCCATGCGATCATTGACTATTTTATATCAGGCTCCATACACAAGGCCAGTTCATCCAATGAAACGAAGAAGCGTTTGACTAATTGTTATCAAAAGTTGATTTTTAGCATCTTTAGCGAGTAATTTGCAGTACAAAAATATTTTTGTCGATGATTTTCAATAAATCAAGTGTTATGTCAACATCTGTTTATGTCTGGTGTCCGCGCCTGCACACTGCACATATGTGTCGCGGCATAAAGACGTTAAAGCACAACATGAGGACCGCGTTGCGACTCACCAGGGCTGTAAAAATCTCTCACACACCAGCAAAACACGTCAACAGAGTTTGTACGTCGGGCCAGGCATTTCAGATCGGGCTTGAGTTTGTCAAAATGTTTCGGGCCGATTTCGGGTCTGCATACAAGGATGTAATGGGGTGGGAACGCGTTCCCACACCTTTTTGCGCTAATTCGCACTGCTAGTCAAAAGTCAACAGCGAAACAGGAAGATCCAGTGTGGAAATTCTAGTAGGCGAATGCTCATTTTATTCGAACTATTTAGTGCAGTCTTCCTGCTTATTTGGTGTGGGAACGCCGTTCCCACACCTCTTTTTTTAGCACTACACCCCTGCCATACAAACTTTTTATAATATTAAGGGTTACAATTATTTTCTTTTGTGACGTAGATTTGTTGTGTTCACTGCGGTAACTTCTGCAAGTGAAGTGATTGCAACTTTTCTTCAGCTAATTCTATTCGCAAACACAGCTGTGTTCTTATGTTTTCTGTTCGGATTAGTCTCACACTCTTTGTGAGAAGGGGACATCAAGTGAGGAAATTAACACGCGGCATTGCTTCAAAAAGATCAATCGCTTACGCGATCCCAGGCTTGTTTCAGGAAAGGATGGCCTACAAACCGGCTTTTCATGCCTATAGCGCTATCCTAGATAGTTTATTTTATGCCTATGGCGCCATCGTGGATAGTTCCGTGAAAGTTTCTTCTTTTCCTGAGAAACATGACATTCCGTAATATAATCCTTGACTAACAAGCTAAATTCGTGCTCGCCAATGTTTTGGTCAAGGTGACTACCCTTAGGGGTGTGACAAAACCGTGAACTTGCAGATATACTTGCACACTACGTTTTTTGTAACCCCACATGTGCGCATATCTTTAACTCACTTGGTAAATTTGGCTTTCGGGCCTAAATCGGTCTTCAAAAAGAAATGTCGGACTCGGGCCGGGCTCGGGCCGGGCTCGGGCCGGGTTCGGGCTTCAGAATGAGGCCCTTTACAACTCTGCGTCAACTAAAACGCACCCAAATGGTTGCAATTGCTATGGTTCACAATTCGCGTGTTTGTTACTTTTTCAGACTGTTAAAAATCGAACGCAACGAAATCGTTGCATGAAAGGCTGTGGGATTTTAAACCAGAACCGTCACCAGAAAGTCTTCTACAAAGGGCTTTACATTTGCGCATGGGAACTTGACATTTTGAAAGTTTCATAAAATCTCCACTGATTTATAGTGTTTCATATTTCAGTTTGGAGGGGCTGAACCCATGAATGCTCTCCCGTGGCTAAGGGACTGGTTTAAACTTCCCTTATATACTGTCACTATTGAAATACGTGTTAAGAAATGAAAAGTTACAATCATCGAATCAAGTAAGACTGAACATAACACAGTAAACAATCAAAAGTTTTTTCCCGGCCTTGTTCATAACAATATCATCTATGAATTCATTAGAATTTATTTGCGTAAGTTTGTCACTTTCAATGCACCGAATGCTTCGTGTGGACAACCTATCCTGGAACACTGCGGCCCATAATTTATTTTAAATTCTTTTGAATCTTGAAAAAGACCTTTCTCCTGAGCAGTTAGTGAGCTCCGCGTGGTTGGATAAACTAAGAACCACTAATATAACTAATCTAAGGCATCAGACCCAAACACGCTTTTGTCATTTTCTTGCTGTTTCCCTTTGTCTCTTTGGGGTAGAGTTCTACGGTTGCCAGTTGACAAAGTGACTTTTGCTTGCTGTTCAAGCTCATCAAGATATTCTCTGATTTGCTTAGCATGGGAGCAGTACAAACTTGCGCAAGTACTCAATAGCCATAGGCGTAGCCAGGGGAGCCAGAGGGGCCATGCCCCCCAAAAAATTTTAGACAATATAGTCATTTTGTGCTTTGAGAGACGTTTTTCCAAACAAAATAGTAATATTCGCCTAAAATCAAGCATTTTGGGCCCCCCCAAATTTTTTGGCCCCTCCCAAATTTTTGAGCTGGCTACGCCACTGTCAATAGCAATCTGGTTTCTGAATGATTTTGTTAAAGAAAATTAAAGAATCATATCTAAAAATATCAAACGAGCCTCACGCAGAACCGTCGCCAGAAAGTTTTCAATAGGGAGGCTTTGCATTTGTACGAGGGGGATCTGTGTTTGTGCGTGGGACTTGACATTTTTAAATTTGACAAAAACTCCACTGATTTATAGTGAATCACGTTGCAATTTTGGGGTCTTGGAGCTTTGTGTGGGGGGATAAGCCCGCCAAAGCCCCCGTGGCGATGTGACCGGCTTAACATAGTAGAAACGCTAACAAAACTACAATATTGCTCAGAAGCAACTCTGTTTTTATTGTACACTAGGACACTGCTGCTAGCCCTATACATAGATCCTATCTGCAGTAGGCCTACAACCTGCTTTGATCAGATGCATTTCAAACAGGAACAGCCACAGGTTCATTCACCAGATTCACACGTAACAATCGGTACGATTCACCACATGCTGGAGGCAGTCAATGTGCTTTGCGTTTGAATAGTCGGCTTGTGGAAACTCGTTGGAAGATAGGGTTGACAAATTGGCTTTTCTGACTCCAAATTTCACACACTTGGCTTTTTTCAGAGGCAGTTTTGGCAGTTGGCGTCAAAAAGTATTGTTTGGTATTTTGGCTTTTTCTTATTTGGCATTTTTGGAGGCAGTTGGCACATACCATCAGACTGGTGTTTTGGCTTTTTAAATGTCTTGCTGAAAAGTGTTATTAGGCTTTTTTGGACAGTGCATGGTGTATTTTCTGAAAAGGTATCTGGAAACCCATAAAATAATAAAGTTGTAGCATATCTGGCAACCCATAATGCCAAAGGTTCGAGTGGAAACACTGTAGAAAATGTGGAAAATAAAAATTTGAAATTGTTCCTGTAGAGTGTAGAGGTAATGCTACAACTTTATTCTTCTGAAATGTCCTACAACTAATAAAGAAATTTAAATTTTATGTTTATTTAACAATTTGGCTTTTTACCCGGTTTAGATTTTTTCAGACATGGTCTGGCGTTTTTTTTCAGGAGATGTCTGGCAACCCTGTTGGAAGACTCCTCAACACGAAATCTGATTTATCATTAGATCATAATACCGGCAATTAACTCTATGCATACCATAGTTTGCTGGAGGTCCCCTTGGATCTTGAGGCCTTAGGCTTAAGGCTACGTAGTCCATTCGTAAATTCGGTCCCGCAGGGGACATTTAATTTTTTATCTGTTGAGACTCGGTTGTTGTTTTCCATCCGTTTTAAAATTGTCGCTGAGTATTGCTATTATGCTTTCTATCAAATGTGAAACAGGCAACAGTGGCACTTCCAACGTATTATTTTGGAATCAAATTCAAGAAAAAGAAACTGTATTATTGGCCTCACACAGGGGCGGATCCAGCCAGTAAGCTTAGGCGGGGCGATTTCAGTGATATTTGGTAGTCAAGTCTCATTACGGGTTCACTCTGTAAAAGAGATGAAGTATACTTCACAACACTGCTGTGACAAAACAGTGGACGGCAAAATGGCCTTATATCGCGAATGCTGTTTTTTGAATTGTTCAAAAATCATAGTAAAAAAAGTTACTTTCGTAGGTTTTAGGAGGGTGATCGCCCCAATCGCCCTCCCGTGGATCCGCCCCTGGCCTTACATGAGTCCAGGCCTGCAACCAGAGGGGGGCAACCGGGCAATTTCTCCCGAAGAAATTTTAAAAAACATGTTTAGTTGTTAGGTAGCCTACAATTACAACTACAAGTTACAAACATTTTTCCCTCCCCTGAAAATATGAGCTGGTTGCCTCCCTGCATGAGTCGATTTACTAACACGTGTTGCATATCGCTAATAACTCAAGTTCAGGACTCTGTTTTTCGGGCACGCAACCAAATCAGTAAGCTTTTCAATTTCGCAGCTTGTCAACTTGAGTATGTTTTTATCCACGGCCCCCGAGGTGTTTCGCACGTATATTTTCCTCATTTTTGGTGAAAGCTTATTCAACACGCATATAATATACTCCGAAGCAGATCATAAGTAAGAAGGCTACTCTGCTTTTAAAGGGGCCCCAGCCCCCAACAACAACTGTAAGATGAAAGTGGCCTACTCTGCTTTCAAAGGAGCCCCAGTAGCCACTGTAATGTGTAGGCTAATTAAACTACTCTGCTTTCAAAGGGTCCCCAACAGCGATGGCCTGATGTGCAAATACTCAGCTTTCGAAAGGGGTACCCAGAAGCCGCTACAATGTATTGTGGAGGCACTCTGCTTTGAAAGGGAACCAACAGCAACTGCAATGCGTAACCTAAGTACTCTGTTTTCAAAGGAGCTCTCAAGAGTCACTGTAATGGGTAGCCTAAGCATCCTGCTTCCAAAGGGACCACAACAGCAACCATGTGCGTCGGAAAGATTTTTTCCAGGGGAGGACCAGTTGGGGATTTTTCTAAAATTTTCCTATGGTGGGGCCAAAAGTGGTGAAATTTAGTTTTTCTGAATCGAAACTAAAAAAAAACTTTTTTTGCTGACATTTTCAAAATCCAGGAGGGCTTGGCCCCACTGCCGCCCTTTCCGACGCCCATGTCAGCGACTGTAATGTGTACGTATCCTACTTTCAAAGGGGCCCCCAGTAGCCACTTTGATGTGTAAGTAGCAAGTACTCTGCTTTCAAAAGGGCCCCCAACAGTATTTGCAATGTGCAAGTAGGGAAATGTGGGACCAATTTGACGATTTTGATATTTTTGCTTGTTTCAGAAAACTGGCTGACACATTCAAAGTCAGGTGATGGATTTCCTGTAATTTGGATTGTTCTGCATAATTTAACATAAAAAGTTAAATCGTCAGACATGTTTCGCCAGTTTTATTTGCATTTGAATGCAAATTTCAACTTTGAACGAAATTTGCATTTGAAACTGAAACGTCACATTGGTCACCACCTATATGGGGACATTTGGGACGCTAAGGTTGGAACTAATGGAACATGAAGAACTTATGATTCTTTCAAGTAACCAACCCTTATCATGGCGCGCTTCTTGCTTTTACATTATAAGAAATAAAAGAAATGCAAATTGACAATGCGTTTATTGATTACAAAATCCAATAAAACTTATTTCGTTTCCTTTAGTCATTTTTCATGTTTCATTGGAAAGAGAAGTAGATAGGATCTCGGTTTAACCTACATGAAGTTCTTGTCAATAATTGCATCCAAAACATTAATACACAGTAGAAAGACAGTGTTTGAAAAGTGGTTTGCATTGCACACTGCGAAAATGTCAAATAAAATTTCAAAATTCCAGACAAGGTTTCTTTATACCACTAAGACTTCAATCATACCACTGAGCATGACTGATGCTACTGTATGTCATCTTTTTCTGGAAATTAGAATCCTTTCGTTTTTTCTCATCTCGTTATGAACCAAACTTCAAAGTCTCTATTTCCATCAGGTCCATATGTGCAACAAAATTTGGTGCCTGTTTTCCTTAAAATGAACTATTACCACAGCGTATGAACAGGTGTTTGAATTGTCCTGTTCAGTTAATTGAAGCCAATTTTCTTCAACAAAGGTTTCCCCTTGAAAACTAATTTCTTCATCATCTTCAGTATTTGCATCAAGTAGAATTATATCCTCCTCAGTTTTACTTCTGGAGGATGAGTGTTTTTGACGTCGTGAAAACAACGTTTTTTTGAGGGGCAACTACAACCTTTTTTCCTAGTGTGTCAGTTAGTATGGTGGACTTGGACGTTTCTGCTGTTGCTGCGTTTTTTAGTAGAGGAAACGTTTGGGTACGGAGAAATAAAATTTAGGAACATTTCTGCTCCTAACGTTTTTCCAATGTCAGGCGCCTGTGTGAAGCTGCTTGCAGCCATCAGAATGCTACTTTTTCTGGCTGTAGTACAATGTCAGTCACGACTGAAGGGAGGACCATATCATGTGTGATTATATCTGGGTAAAAAGTGTGAGTGCAAGTGGCTCTGAATAAGGAAGTAATATTTTCAATTGTAAATGACCTTGCAAAGGCCTTCACAGATAATTCAGCAACTTCTTATATTAAAATGGGTCGTCCAGGATGTGAAGTAGGTGTCCCAAGTGTCCCCACTCCTATCTGTCCCAAACGTTCCCACGTAGCCATTTTGAAAATATTGACTGATCACTTGCAAGTTCTTCAAGTGATTACAGTATATTGTAATCTGCCCTGTGCACTCTGCAGTAGTCATACTTTCCCACATAATATGCAACTTTCATTTTAACCTCTTTGTTACCAGTCAAAATTGAAACGACACAGACTTCACTTTTTTACTAAAAACAATAAATCAAATTTTTTTCCATTCAAACGTCACTGTAATTGTTGTCTGCAACGAAAACACATGTGAAAGACCTAACCAAGACCTCGGTTCCACAATGTGAAAATGAAAAATAGTAATCACAGAAAGGTGCTGTTTTCCCAAGTTTAAATTTGTGAAAGAGTCCCATGGGTCCCACATTTCCCCTTCTCTGCTTTCAAAGGAGCCCCTAACAGCCACTGTAATGCGTAAGTAGGCCTATTCTGTTTTTGAAGGGGACCCCAGCACACAAATATCCTTGCTCTAATTGTTTTTTTATTGCTGGAATACTAATTATCGCCAAATAAAATCAACCCAACAACCAAACAGCAGCTGTAATGTGCAAGTACTCTGCTTTCAAAGGGGCCCCAAACAGCAACTGTAAATCTGGAGAACTGGGGGGTGCTAGCTTTGCTATCGCCTTTTATGTGTTGCTAGCTTTGTTTCCCAACTTCAGTTGTGTAACATGAATACGCTTTTGCAGAGACCGAGTTTGCTACGAAAAGTTTAGGGGGACAAACTTTGTGTAATATGCATGCGTGGGCGTCGGAAGGATTTTTTTCCAGGGGGGGAATAGGGGGCCAAAAGTGGTGAAATTTTGTTTTTCCCACTCGAAACTAAGAAAACAACTTTTTTTCTGAAAATTTCAAAATCCAGGGTGTCTTTGGATCCCTGCCCCCCTTTCCCACGCCCATGTATGCATGTTATTGTGCATATCACGCAAATCTAATATTATTGTTTGCGTTTCGATGACGTCACCATGTTCACACTCAATCGTAATACCACCTTTTGAAATGAAATATTTTGGGGACCCTGGCACAATCCCCTCCACGCTACGTCCATGGTTATAATGTCCATTTTTATTATTTATTCCCTGGCTTTGTGCTGGGGCTTTTCAACAGTACTGTAACTACGAAATTCGTACATCGACATTATTTTTATCACAAAATTTTGGGGGACGAAAGATATTGTGTACTCCGTTGTCCAAAATTCCCTCCCTCTGAAACTCGGTCCCTGCCCTTTTACATTTTTTGTGAGTAATGTCGTAGTCTCAGAAACGTATCCTCGGGTTGCGCGCAAATTCCCTTCCTAGGCTTGATCAAAGTCTCGTCACGATTAGGTGAGTCATCATACCCCCTTTTCAGCCTTGCCTTGGCCCCCGCCAACCCTAAAATCCAATACTGATGCATAAACAGTATTCAGTCGCAGCCATTTNTTGTAGCCTAAAGATCAATATTAGCTATGAGACCCGTGAGGCCCGGGTCTCAGGGCCCCTGTGGTCAAGGGGCCCCCAACATGAAATCTGACATTCACTGCAGTTATAGCCTGCTTACGCACTATGATTGTTGCCCAACGTTCAATGCATTATAAAGACTATGAGTGAAACAGGAAAAATACATTACCGGCGCTCGCATGCGAACGCCCAACGCTTTTGTTGGTCATCACTCCCATCGACCTCCGCATGGAGCACGTGGCCTGACGATTCTGGTTGATGAGACAATTTAATGACTACTCAACACCTGCCCCGAGATTTAGTGCGGCCTAGTTGTGGGCATAAACAACTTGCTCGAACGACGAAGAAGGGAGATAAGTCGCGCGAAGCATGTATGCATCGCCTAATTAAGGAAACATGCATGATATCACTTTTTGAAACATTGCTATATATTCTGTGTATATATCTTTGTTTAATGTGATCAAACTGCTGTGGTGAATGATCGTTTTCGAAACTGAAACGAACAAAGAATGAACTCAGGTCATCAATATCATAGCAACGTTTAAATCATTTGTCACTGATGAGTATTGAGAGCAATCTATTACGGAAACAAAACTTTGACACGCTGGTACATGAATTTGCTTGCAAAAAAGCACACAAAGTACTATTATTGTTTGAGTGTCTAATACTGTGGGAAAAACTCCTGAGTTTACAATAGGAAAACGACACGACTTAAGTCAGTCTTATTTTCATTTTCGCATTGCATATCTACGTTTCAATTTGAGTTTGCAGAGTGTGTTGTTTCGCGTGATGAACACGAGTATTATGGGGACACCATGCGACATTGGTTTTTATTGAAAAGATGGGGGACCTCAACAAATTGTGCCTCAGGGCCCCTAAAAACTTTATCTGGCACCGCTATAAAGATCGTAGGTTGGGGATTTAAATCTACCACAGAGGAACTATCAGAAAAAGTTTCACGAATTGCTTAATGCTGATAAGTAGCGGATACAACCTTAACCGCTTAGGCCAACTTGGTTGGCGTTGATCTGAACAGATGATGAAAAATGACCTTTAGAGTCTGTGTTTCGCAGCAGTACAGCTGCAGTGTTGTTTTTTTATGAACGGATCTGTTATCAACATGGTCTGTTATGAGTGGTCGGTTATGAACAGGTCTGTTTTGAACGGACACCAAAGGACATAGACGAGCTATTGTGGACCATAACAGCTGTTTTCGAAAAGCTCATTCTCAGCCGAACTTCTGGCTGGCTTTGTTGAAAAGTGGGATTTGAAACCCCGCCTTGGTGTGGGAAACGGAGACTGGCTACTTCAAACAAATTGCTAAAGGAAACTACCACAAGAATTGACCGCTGGATGCAAGAAACGCACCGGGCCTACTGATCAACCCAAAGGATTGTTCAAAGATCAAGCAGCAACTTATATTTGCAGCATAATTATTCGGTGTCTTCATTAAAGCAAAAACTATTTGAAAAAGATACAAACGTTTCTCACAGGAAACTCAGTATCCGAGCAAAACCTGTCGCGAAACGCATTCATTGCTTTTCAAACCGACCAACCAGGTGAGGAAGAAAGAAGCAAGTAAGGCAAAGGTATGACACATAAAATGCGCAAAGCTCACTTCACAATTTTTTAAACGAATGCGCCAAATTTTCCCTAAATAGCATACAGAAATCACGGGTCATTTCCGTATTTGATCTTTCCGTTTTGGTACGTCTTTTTGCGCAAATTTGCATTTTTTTACAAAGCACAACGATCATGCTTCGCCACCCAGTCTACATTAAATCTTTCTCTATTTACACGTAAAACAATTGTATGAATTCTTTTAATGTCATTTTAGTAAACATAGGTGAAGCAGGTTGAATGCTGAGTTGAATTGTAAAAGTTCGGCAGTGGTTTTATTGCAGGCCAACAGAAACATTATAAAAACAAAAAATAATGGAAAGGTTAAAGTACATTATGTAACAAATTAAACCATTGTTTCACTAACACATGTCAAACAGATGAACACATTTCCACTTGCCTACCTACAGTAAGCGTTTTGCTGGTGAACAGTGGCGTAGCCAGCCCAAAACTTTTCGGGGTCCAAAAAGTTTTTGGTGGTCCAAAATACTTGACTGTAGGCAAGCAACAGTATTTTTGTTTCGGACGCCGCTTCTCAAAGCGCACAATGACTAGATATACTAAAAATTTGTGGGGTGGCATGGCCACTGGGCCCCCCTGGCTACGCCTATGCTGATGAACAATCTCAAGTCAGAAATTTGCGCATATTTTGAGGTTTAAAAGAAATAAGGCGCATCAGTCTTGTCATGTGACTTGACATAGCGCGATACCGCAAACTCGTTTTCGTGCTAGGTAGTCATCTTCCAAAAATGACAGTTTCTTTTGGTAAGCCTAAAACACTATGGAACGCTTAAAAAGCGCCTTTGAAATAAGCACTCGTTTCTTTTCTATGCAAAAGAACTTTAACCTGCTGGAAAATTGCAGTCAAACGAATAATGCAATCAGGGATGCCGGGGAGCGGGGGAAATGACGGGAGCATTATCTCCTTGCCCTTTCATAAGGGCGGCAACGGGGGAAGAGGTGCCTTTAAATACAAGGGTCATAGGTCATTTCATGGTTTGTAAAGTTCGACATGAAACAAATTTATTGCAGCTATTCGCGCACCCAGAAAATTCACAATGGTTTTCTATGATTTTTGTTATTGTTTTTGAGGCCAACGTTGTTGCTGAACAGAAACAAGCGTAATTGGTAACGATTTATTTAATGAGATTCCATTGCCCTCAACTCTTTTACTGCCTCCATACCCTACAGCTGCTCCGGCATCCCTGAATACAATATTCAAACCAGAAAAACTAAAAGGTGCAACACGTGCGAAATACATCGAGAGAAGACAAAAACATCAAACAGAAACAATAAATGCACACGAACTTGACAGCGGCTTCAATCCGTATACTTTTGATTGCAAGCCAGTGTTCAACAACAAAATGGAGGTCGAGCGGTTTACATTTTAGTTCGAATACATCAAGGGTGAACAACGTTTTCGCTATTACCGGCCAAATTACGCTTATTTTTATCAATTAGGCCGCCAGTGAGTTCAAGATATTTTGGCATTGTTTCTGTTCTGCTTTCACACTCTGAGCATAGCCTGCTTTCACACATCTGCTTGGCCGTCTTTCTACTAATTATCCTCATAGTAGAGATGGCACGCGCCAGCACTGTTGCAGCCCGGCCCGCCCGGAGCTAACAAGAAACCGCCCAGCCCAGCCCGTTTATATCAAACTACAACTTATTTTCCGGCCCGGACCGGCCTGTGGCCCGTAATATAAAGTAACCTCAGATGCAAAGTGACAACAAGTTTACAGTTCATTGTTCTTTGTACACTAAACCCATGTAGTCTTAAGTTAGTGACTATATAGGTCCGCTAGTGGACCTTCACTTTTGAAAACTTATTCGTCCGTCACCTGTAACGTGACTCTAATGCATGACAAGAGTGCACTAGGCTGCACTTCACTTGCTAGTAACATACTAAATCTAAGCCAGGGGTCACCAACATGGTGCCCGCGGGAACCAGGTCGCCCGAACGGACCTCGTGGGTCGCCCACGGGCCTGTTCTGACACTAGCATAAACACGATCAGTGTCTTCACATTGATAAATATCTTTAATTTTTACTGTTATTAATGATAACATAATATGAAGATAAATTGCGCAAGTTTTTATTTGAAAAGTCTGTACATTAAACTGGCAGCCCTTAGCATGAATTTGCACCAAGATATAGCTCCGAGTTTTAAAAAGTTTAGTGACCCCTGACCTAAACCCTAACCTAAGCCTAACCCCTCATCCTAAGCCAAGAGTTCACAAACTGGGGTACATGTACCCCTAGGGATAGATTTTCCTATCTGAAAGGGTACATTTAAAGCTAGCAATAGAAGGGAAAAATTATGTTTACATATTCATTTCGAAATACTCGTACTTATACATAGCAAGGTCTACGTCAGTGAATATTTTCAAAATCATTGTGTGCTTATAATGGTAAATATATTTTTGTTATTTTCCTCAGCCTTTTTGTCATAAGAAATTGTAGAGGTACATGTTCATACAACGAAATGCTGAAGGGGTACATTGCCAGAGAAAGTTTGGGAATAGCCTACTTGTCCTAAACCTAAACCTCGGCGACCGAATATAAATGAAAGTGTCTGTTGCTTTGGTTGATTCATAACATGGTTCGCTGATTTGCGTAGAAACAAGTGAAACGGAACGTTGGTATAATGGTAAAATGGAAAGAACAACAGCAAAAAGTTCGTTGTTAGATTTTGAAAGTTTGCAAAAAATAAAAATCTTCGGCGAGCAGACTGCAGCGGCCCGGAATGACGTCACCGCTAAACAAATTGTTAGCGGGTTGTTTCAAAACCTTCAGCGGACGGCCCGAAGACTTGACTGTAAGCGGCCTGTGCCATCTCTACCTCATAGAGTAAACAAACAGTATTAATGCACGGCCGCCATAATTTATATTTTCTATTACACGTTCACGGCCGCATACATTTTTATCGAAGGCCAGATGCGGCTGTACGGCAGCAGGTTGTGCCCCCTGGACTACATGGTTGCAATGCAGTTGTTCCCCATGATCTTCAAGGAATACTTGACGTGGTTATATCGCCTTTGTTTTTGCTTAAGGCGTTAAAGGCTTGTAGAGAATTCGTGCCATTGTGTAGCCGAAGTTGGCTTTAGTGTTTTCTTCACTCAATAGACTCCATGATGCCTCTAATCCAGTTCATGAAGTACGAAACTCGTGTATAAACAGCTGGCTTTTTCTGTGCAGATCCACATCGTCCCCAACTGTACACTCCGTGCAAAACATACAAGCCATTGGGCCTTTGACAAAATAGCGGTCCTCCTGCAAAAAGTTACGGTTCACAGATTTGCATTATTTGGAATAAAATTCATTAGATAGATACAAAAAGAAATTCGGAGAGGTTGTAACCCTAATGAGGAAACCTTAAAACGCTAAATGAGTCGGTAAATCATGGGTGTAATGCAACCCAAAATTTGATTACGATTTCCTGGGACATGTGACATCCGTTATTTCCGGATCAAACTATTTTTGACTTCACGACGTCCATTTTTAATTACTTTCACAACAAAATCGTATCTACGCAGCGAAACAAACTTACACAGCCTTCAAATTTTACACACTGCACCCCCCAAAAGGGGATTTTTAGAAGGGAATTTTTGTTTTCGCGTAGAAAATGTCATGCGCATTTTAGATCCGTTTTTTCTTCATATCAAGTGATGGTGTAGGAAGACTATTCACATATGAGGCTTCGTGGTCATATTTGGCCAAAGACGTTTTGCACTTAAAATCACATTGAAATATTAAGGTATTAAAGGTACACAAAATTTGTTTCACATCAGGTAAAGCTAGGTGGTATAGTACTCCAATTTTCTATATATAGGCTTTCAGGGACATTTTTGTAAATAATTCTGACAGCACTCCACTTGTCTCTGAAAATCAAGAAAAGTCACGGAAACACAGGTTTCTGATATTTTTCTAAATACAAAAAATCAATAAAAAAGACGCCACTGGGTGGTGGACCACCCAGGTTTCCTGAGCAGGGTTTTAATAAATTTGTTGCAATGCATATATATTTACGTTGAGACTAACGTTCAGGCAGCGGTGAAGGTTATTAGGTACACGAAGATCTTTACATATGAAATTGAAGTTTGACAGTGTACGTGAGAGCTAACGGATATATTCAGACGAAGAAATTTTTTATATTTTTGAATGTTGTGTCAAATTAAGTGTTATTCACCGAAATATTTTCAGTTGCTTGCTCTCATGCAGTAGATTGAAGTATATCGCAATAACAAATTTTAATCCATTAAGCTTTCAAACGCAGTCAGAACATCTTGCGAAAACTTTACTAGAAACGATTTTTCTGTTAAAATACAATTAATGTCTTTGAAAGTGCTTCATCGAAGTCTGCGCAGAATTGTTTTATTATTTACAAGGATCATCTTCCTTGCCAGCATGAAATCGATCGCGAATAAATGAACAATCATGAGCAAAAATATCCTCACCGGAATCTCCTTCGCACGGAGCGGCTTTATAAGCACCCGCGCACATCATGCAGCCCCGTACAACGCAGTTTCTCCAGTCAGGTCGATTGCATTGTTCATTCGTGATATGGGGGACTGAAACCTCTTTTAGTATGTTGGGGTATCCTGTGCCTGGGTGATGAAATGAAGAAAACGTTTTTGCATGCATGGAATTTTGAAATACGCGGATTTGCGCATTACTTTTATTGCTTTACCACAATGAATTGATGACTGGCGCAACACATTCAGTTCACTTTGACAAGCATTCTCATTAAACTCTGAGATATCATTCGGCAGGCAAAGGCATTGCTGTAAGGATAGTCAAAGTACATAGTGATGTTCTTCGCAAAACTATTGCTATCAGATCTCCACCCTTCCGAATATTGAGGGTGCGTCTGGCTATAATCTCGTTCTTTGATTTTCTTTCAAGGGATGGTTCGGATGTTAAATTGCCCGGCTCGGGCATAAGCGGTGTATTAACCAATGTCTCTTTTGCGACAAAGCTGCTCAAGGCGTTTTTCGCGGTTGAATGAAAACAATCATTGCTCGAAATGCGGCCACACGGAACGCTGACTTCTTGGTCATCGCCCCTAATTTGTTAGAACACTTCAGGGAGTTCTCTTCATTATGAACATAGCAAGCATGCAACTCACGCCATTACAACACAAAACACACGCAAGCCCCATTACAACTGTATGAGATTGCTGATTCGTCAAACGATGACGTGCAACAATCAGTTTTTATACGAACTATCAGTGTTGTCAAGCCATTGTGGAATCTCTCTAATTTCCCATCATGCGTGAGGGTTACCTTGTGTCAGGCCCCATCCCAGGACAATGCATGGTCGATCCTTTTGCGGTGACTCGTAAGCGACTGGCATCGAAGCTGGAGTCACGTAGGCGGTGCTGTAAGCTGGCCTACAACACGTGATTGAAGCCGTGATTGAAACAAACTGGAAAGAGCACACCGCTAGTGGTTGATTTAAATAAGCTAAATAATTCTAGTCAAGCATTTTCTTTGAGGCGTTTGGTTATTTCGCTAAGGTTGTGCGTACGGATAAAGAAGGATAGGTCGCTTTTTGTCGATAGCACCCTGCGTTTTTACTATAAGTAGACAATTGCATCACGACCCTCAAGTGAGTTTATTTTCATACTTTACAATTGCAACGTGTCTTTCAAACCAGTAATTGCAAGGTTGGAAAATTGTTTTACATTTAAAATGTTATCTTCAGTTCTGAAATGAGTGAAGACTACTTAGCAGTTTTGATTATCGTTTTCAGCAGCCACAGCAGAAGTTTCAATAAGTGAAAACGGTGCACAGCAGTGCCTTTGCCCTCGGGGTGCAGCCTATCCCAGCAGAGAGACGCAAAACGTCGCACCTCCAGAAGTATTCAGGATGTATCAAATGCTGTGTGGTCTATCATATTGTAGGATACCTATCGCTTTCACTTGAATAGCTTGAATTACGATTGTGAAGATTAATTACACTGGAACAAGCAGTAGCTCGCACGTGATATATAGCTCCTAAAAGACTATGAGACCCTGGTGTCCATGATATATCGCAAAAAAAAATTCGTCATTTCTACCATGCAGTTATCATTACCTTGAAACAAAGAAAACCTTGAAAATAATTAAAACTGACCAAAATTTCAAAAAAGCTTTGGGACACTTCAATACTATGAAAAAATTATATGTTTGACAGTCCGGAATCCTCTCCAGTGCAGAGCGGTCTAGGGATCATAGGTTCAGGGATGATTGGTGTGAACCTGGTTTCACAAAACCGTCAATCGTCTTGCAAAGTATGAAAAAAGTAAAAGATTGTTTGAATTGGCGAATTAGCATTTGCTTTTAGCGATGGAACCAAGAAACAATTTTTAACTTCATTGATCTTCTCAAGACAGATCTATTTTGCTATTAAAACTTCTAGTTGCTTTCATATTCCGAGCAAAAAATCAAGTAAAAACCAACTACATGCTTACATATGTTCTGGAAGCATTATTTAAAATCAGATATGTTAGCTTGACCAAATATTTGCAAAACACCATTATGGTCGTGTGAAACCGAGAAATGAAAAAACTAGTTTGTAATGTTGCCTATAGCCTACACAAGCGTACACAATACGCTCAACGCGTTTTCACCTAAACACAAAACGATCAGCATTACTGAGTTCTTTTCAAAACGGAAATGACGAAAGCCAAGCTTGATATACATGTAATTTTATAAGGCAGAGGTTGGATGATGTGGCGAGGCATGATGTGCGCCCGGACACGTGCTCCATGCCATGCGAGTTTTACGGGATCAAAACATTGTTAATCCACGTGCAAGTTGCGTTTGTATCTTTTAGCGATTGTAAAATTAAAGAAGCATCACGATCTTACCTTCGAAGACGCAACAGAGCAAGATCATTGAGTCTTGGACGACCTTCTGACTTGCACTGGTCGTTGCGACAGATCACGTTACTAACGTAAAAATCTTGTTGACCCACATCTCTGAGATAAGGCGATTTCTGGTATTTTCCAAGACTAACCATGAGGTCTCCATTAGGTCTGACTCGAGAAATAAAACATTAAAACGATAGCTGCAGTGATTGAACTAAATATTTTGCACATATGCTGGTCGTGTGCATGCTTCAGGCGTTTCGTATTCTTGGAAGCCGTGGCTAGAGTGCAATGTAAGTCGTTTCAAAAATTCGACATCAACCATCACGTGATGGATCCCTCGCGAAAATTGACCGCGCCCGCCAGTAGTGCAGCTCAATATCTTAAGCAAAATCCATACTTAACCAAATTACAACGAAGCGATCACTCAAAATGCACTGGGTTGAGCTTACTCGGGCTACTAGCACAGCACCAGTGGCCATTTACTTTACGGAGGAGACAAGGAAGGGAAAAAACACTATTTTGAGAAATATCAAAAACTTGAAGATTTGGGGAATTCTTTTTGTTTCAACACGTTTTCTGGAAAGTTTGTAGGATTTTACCTCAAAAACATCATTTTGGTAGCAGAATTTTTGTTCTTGTTGTTGGACTGCATGCTTCCTGGTTCATACCGCAAGACTTATCAGGTGAACTCGAGCCTTGGCAACTGCTGTTGGAACTGTTGTGACGCCCTCATGTGAGTTCAGCTTCATTATACTCCCTTCGTACTCACTCTGAAGTGTCACTAGTGATCAGCAGCTATGAGGCGCCGTTCGTAAAAATATTATATATGACAGATTTAGCACAAAAACTGCTATCTCTGCGCATATTTAGCTATCTCTGTACGGAGATAGCTATCTCTGCACGCATTTAGCTATCTCTGCGCAGAGATAGCTATCTCTGCACGCACTTAGTGATATCTGTGCAGAGGCAGCTATCCCTGTGCGCATTTAGCTATCTCTGAACATGTATAGCTAAATCTGCATGCATATATAGCGCTGAAGCGTGTGAGAGGAAAACATGGTATCCTCTCTGAAGAAAAACTTGGTGTTCTATTTCAGTAATCCAGACAAACGCTAGGCTAATGCAAGGCATGAATGCCTTGGCGTCATATAAAGCTAGGTAGTTTCAGGTCTAAATTATACTGGTTTGATAATAACATTGGTTTGTGCAGACGATGGGCCACAGTAAACTTGTGGTGGTGGTGTCAGTGTTAGTGCCATTTTTTGCTTAAAATTTCAAAGAGCATCTCGTCAAGTCTGACCATTCCAACTGTTCTCACCAAATGCAGCTCACCGCCTCGCAGCGCCTTCAGGTGCACAAAGAGAATGCTCTCACAGAAAGAGTGCGTTGAAAGCGAAGTGCTTGCTTGGAGACGAGCAGCGTTTTGTAAAGAGAATAACGCTGTCATAGAAAAAGCGCATCGAAAGGAACTGCTCGATTAGGCGTTCTTGCCGGAAAATAACGTTGGCAACACACATCACTTTAGTAGCATTATCAAAGTAAACCCCTCTGCTTGAAGAATCAAAGATACAGTAGCCTAGCTTTTGCCAGGATCAGAGCGCCAAGGACTGTCCTTGAATTTGCCATCAAAACTGGTTATGTCCTTGATTCTTGAAAAACATTTTGCTGTCCTTGAGTATTTTCTGGCGTCTTTGAAAGTTCTTGAAAAGTTGTGAAATTGTTCATCATTGGACTATTGATTACATTTACATTGTGTATTCAAGAATCAAGATTAAGCAATGCAGTTGAACAGAATAACGTGTAGATTTGTTCTATCTTAAACAGTTGTGGGGTAAAAAATTAACTATTCAAGACCAGTGGTACACGATATACCTGTACAATGTACATGTAATAATTAATTTTCGTTATTATTAAATGTGGTTGATTGCCCATTGTTATTCAGCAATGTTTGTTTGAAAGAATATGCTACATCACTATATCTAAAAAGTATTCAAACTAGGCATGAAGTAAAATTTCAATAATCACAAAATAACAAAATGTCCTTGAAAAAATTTCAAGTGATCTGACAACCGTACATGTGCAGCTGTAATAATCTCACTGTTACAAGAAACTAACCTTTCTAACAGTATACCACACAGGATAAAATGTCGGACAAAAGCAGTTAACCATCTTTCACGGTCACTAGAAATTTGAAAAATGCTAAAAATTATTTTATCGAAGTTAAAATTTATAAACTAATAGAATCAGTGATACCACACCAAACTCTGTTTCAACATCAACTTGGCTATGCGTAACCTACCATCTAACATGAAAAGTTCTTCGCATAAAACGTGACAAACATCACTTTTATTTTTGAAACCTCTCCAAATACAAAACCTAAAGAGAAAAAAGTAAGGGCACATAGCATATTATACCCCCCACCTGAAAAAGTGGGAAGGACACGTCCCCCGTGTCCCCTACCAAATGGCGCCCATGATTTCATGTACACAAATTCAATTTGTTTGATAAGTAGAAAGTTTAATGCTAGACAGGACAAGGTTTATTGCGTGGTTCTAGTAAAAACCTGATAAAACGGTTATGCTGCGCATAAAACCTTGTCCACAGATTTCATTTGCCAAAAAATACTTAGCGGGAAGGTAAAACTACGTATGAAACTAAACAGTTATCGATGCAAGGTATAGTGTACAATGCAGATTTAAAAAAATTATCTGACTTTCTTGTTTCAAAAACACAAAAAACAACTGGTAGTACCTGCAGGCCATGTGGGTGTAGAGGTAAATAACAACAGGATAACCACAGAAACAAGAAAAATATAAGGCAAAAAAGAAAGGAACAGATTCTTTTACGTAAACAGATCTAAGTTATTCACAAGCTGTTACTAATTGTTTTTTAAACTCATGTTGAATTTTCGCCATCCTTTGTATAAAAGTTTCGCGTCTTTTAATGAATTACAAAAAATGGAAAAGATGTGCAACCAGCGCTTCAGCCAGCGCTTCTCATCCAGTGAAGCTCTCATAAGTGGGCCGTAGCCATGTACCTTTTGCTGAATTATTCCAATTTTGACTGGTGAAAATGGGAATTATTTTTTCGTTAGAAGTTATACATGAGCTTGTCTCCTAGCGAGCCTCGACTTAATCTGATCATATCCAATAAGCAAGGTCAAATTTCGCAACAAAAGCAAATTGTGTGTGTTCGTTGCGTGGCTTTCTTCCGAGAGATACAGATGGGTGCATTTTTTACAGATGGGTGCATGGGTGCAGATGGGTGCAGATACAGATGGGTGCATGGGTGCACGCGAGGGTGCATTTTTTTATTGTGGTCCCCTGAAACACCTTGCCGGTAAAAGTGGACGTGGTCCCCTGAAACACCCCTGAAACATATTGTGGTCCCCTGAAACACCTTGCCGGTAAAAGTGGACCATCTTATTGTGGTCCCTGAAACACCTTGCCGGTAAAAGTGGACGGTGAGGTCAAAAACGTTGAGAAGCACTGATTTCAATTAATGCGATAAAGTATTTTTGCCATATGCCAGTCAGCAATGTACCTGGTGCCGTTACAGTAATCCAATACGCAGTGAGCTGCAGTCAAAACCCATCGGTTATCGATGAGAGTGCCGCCACAAAAACTATCCTGAAGTATTCCACGCGTCAGGTATACCATCGCTTTGCGCAAATGTCCTGCTGGTCCTCCGCCGACGATGCGAGTCATCGGGGCTGCACGGTGTGCAAGGTCCCGCTGAGGCTGGAATTCGCAGCAGGGCGCTTGGGGATTATCAATGCAGCAAGAATCTGTGAGAAAGCGTTTTGAGCTGAGTTGTCACCTCGTGAATTGAAGCGAAACGAAGTACATCAACCTGTTATTTTAAAAAAATGGAGTAAAGCTACTGAAATTAAACTTTGAAGAACGTATGTTTAGCCCAAAATCACCGGTCCAGAATGTAGGTGAAATAAAACATAACGAAGGAAACGCTGAACGTGGGAAGCATGAAGTACAAGCGATGCAATGTACGGCGGGTCTGAAAACTACATCTTGCAAAATAATCAAACAATAAGAGTAAATTATAGATTTTTCATATTCCCGCTCTTGAATTGCATGGTTGGGTGAGGTTTTAATGTCTTATGATGTTGTTGAGATCATAACGTTTGAGATTATGGAGTTCAGATTAAGTTTTGTTCTGACAGTATGAAAAACTAGACAATTTTTTTCATTTCGCCAAGTCACTTACCTTCGTTTAACTAGAAGCAAATCGCGCAATTTGTTTCTCGTGTGTGGCGCGTACCGCAAAGTGCATGATGAACACCATTCATGCTCAAACTCGAGATGCTGTGCGTACAATTCAACATACTGCATTCGAGGCCTGGGTTTCTACTTGTTGGATTATGAAGACCTTTACGCTTAAGGCCCTTGAAAACTGTCTGTTACATTGTCCACGACACCACGAAGATCGCACCGAACCACTTCGAACAGGCTGAAAACTTAAACTCTGATGTGCCTGGTAAGTAAGTGTTTTCTGCGTCCTTCATATACTGCAGGGAAATACCATGTCAATGTATTAAAGTACAAACGGAATTGAATTGACCCCAAGTGATGTGGTTTGAAGCAATGCATGAAATAAACTACAGTAGGTCATCTTTGCCATCATACCGTAAAATTTCGCAAGGTGAGGTGCATGGTGAGTACTGGTCTCTAATGCAGCGAAGTGATTCAGGCAGCGCACTTGCAAACGTTTTGCGGACCCTTATAATCGTGCACTCCAGTGGCCGAAACCTCCAGAAAATACGAGTTTAAGTTTCTATAACTCATCATAGCGGCTGCATTGTTAAAAACAGATTTAACTGGCCGTTTCACATGCAATCCACGCGTAGAGAATAATCGTAAGAAGAACTGTTGTTTTTTTCAAGTCGAAGAGTTGCTTTCGCTTTTGCGGGTTGGGAAAATATACGCGCTCCCACGCGGTATGGGTGCGTTGCAGCAATTTGCGGGTTCGTATGAACTTGTTCCTAAAATTACAGTTATGTGCTTTAGGAATTTGACAACAAAATGTTTTTTTGCATTCTTATTTATATCGTACCCTCTGTTTGGCCGATAACCACGCATATTTCTATTAGTGTCTTCGTTATCAGTAACTTTTGTTTTGCGCGGGGATGTTAGCAGTAATATTTTGGGGCCGTAACTACACAGAACGTCATAGATCGTTTATCGACACGGTATGATTGAGGCACTCAGCTTCAAAAACTGCAGTTTGTCTCTGGATCGCACGTTTAAACGCAACCATCGATAGCGATCTTATAAGGAAAAAGATTTTTGCAAATTGCACATACATACGGTTGAAAACGCGATGAAAGCTAAAAGTCAACCCACCACAGCAATTGGCATTCTTAGTGATTGTATCTCTCCCAAACTAAACCAAAACAGGCAGGCATCGCCTTCATGCGTCCGTGCGCGCTTCAACCCTGGGTTGTGTGACAGTTTGGTCGTCACTCTTAAAAATCATCGATACGAAAAAAATTTTTCGTAGCCAGGGGTGATGGAACGAGGGAAGAATTGTTTCCTTATCGTTTCGCAGAAAACTATTGAACTTCGTGTGAGAGAGAAGAACGCACAAAAAGCATGTATACTATATTCAATCATTCAGCGTTTTTGTGGTCATACCTCTAAATCAAAATGAACGGAGCAGTGCAAGATGTACACGAAGCAGACTGGACGTAACAAATAAACTGCGGGTCGCATTGTCTACTGTCACCCCAAGACGAAACCATCTCATTGCAGAAGAACAAGCTGAAGGCTCCCACTGATTCAGCGTTAAGGAAAGTTGCAGAAGATTTACACGCAATAAAAATTTGTTATTTCATTTTTGATGTATTGGCTGCAACATCTTGAAGGCCGGTCCGTGGTAAAAAGGTCTACCTTAAACTGGTCCGCAGAGCAAAACAAGTTTCCGATCAGTTAATTTAAATTGATATGTTGTTCATCAGTTGTATTTGGGTTTGGTTTTTGAAATAACGTGGTAATTATTGCGCATAAACACGGCTTAAGAGGATTCACTGCACCTCGGTTTTTGAGAGCACAAGTTTGCGATGGGTTTCGGATGCGTCTTTTGCGACTGATGTCATCGATTAGCTTGAGGAAAGTAACGATATCCTCCAACGACTGAGGCTGTTGTGTTGACGTGCTGGTTCGCTCAGAGCTAGATTGACTTCCGGCTGCAAGTAAAGAAAACAGCTCTTATCGTTAATCAACACACTTGCGCATGTGTAACACAAACGGGTGCGGCTTCAAGTGCAATGAGATTGTGTGGAGGTAGCTATAACATAAGATGCTTTTGATCATGCACAATATGTTGTGATTGTTGCTTCAAAGTCGAGTTTGGCTTTGTGGCAACGCGAATGCTTTAAGCAATTAATGGACGCCATCTTTTCCAGGGCCATTGCTCTGACAAAACAGCAGCACTGGCTCGCGCAAACAAGCATCATCATCATCATAAATCAGCGAGCAACAGTGGTGAGTTGGTAGCAGAGAAGTATTTCAGGGTAAGCGAATGCTTGAATTTGAATACCATGGATCAGACGGGTGACTTCTGGAAGTAAATATTGTCATTTACAGATAACGCAAATACTTTCCGAAGAAAAAGCTTTTCGTCCTCAACAATTCTCAGACCAAGAATGTACACTTGGTAAAAAAATATTTGGTAAAAAATCTGAAGCAATTAACAGAAAAACTGCAGTAAACAAACAAACGGACCGCACTACCAATATCTTGGTCACATTATAAGTATTTCAAAAAGGTAAAATCACGTAATAAATGGTCATCAAAAAATGTTTTACAAATTTTCGAGCTAAAAGTTGTCAAAGTTTTGTACAATTGGAGCAAATGCGTTGGTTATGACAAGCAACAATTTGTTTTTTTCAAAACTATGAAAACGCTGCACAAGTACAGGATTGAAATATGTTGCGAAAATTTTTGGGAATTTCGCACGCAGTGACGTTACCAAGTGAGGATTTTTTGGTCAAAAACTATGCTGCACAAGACTGATGAATGAAATGTTTTGAAAAGTTTCAAAAGTTAGTGTTTAACAATTTACTGCTTGAAAGTGTAACAATCAATTTGAAAACTTTAACACCATCAATAACTTCACTTTCGTAACCTTGGGATACATTTAAGTAAAAGCAGTGACTTTTGAATGTGAGAAACAGTGCAAGACTTGTGGAATTGATTTCTGCAGGTTTCTTTGATTTCAATCACACCTTCTCATTCTGGAACTATTTGAAGCAATTGTAACGAATGGCCATTTTTCAAAATTTGTCAAGGATTTCACGGAAGATAATTTTATTTTAAAGCACGTTTGCTGAGATTCAAAGTTTTCCTTTACCAAAAACTCTTTAAGTTTTCCATTGATTAAAACAATCATAAGGACTTTTAGCCAAATCCTGTAGCCTGGGTTGTTTGGCAAATCACAACCCCTGGGCTATAAAGGATGTAATATATTGATATGTAAAAGACGTTTTGAGAAAAAGTAACATATTTGTCACAATTCAGAGAACGCCGGAAGTTTTCAAGCAAACGTTTTGAAGAAATCGTCGTGGCACTTGTGCCGGGTACCATTCGTCAATTTTGTATTTCAGAACCACACGCAGAATGGAAATTAATTTGGAGAAGCGACATTAAAGCATCTTGTTCACGTTGATAAATATATCAGCGATTATGTTCTAATTTGATGTATGAAATCCTTATTGAGAGTCGTTGTTTGCTTCAAGTTTCTGCGAATAGCGTTGCAGCATGAAAAAATGTTGAAGATAGTATAACAAACAAAATGTTTTGGAAATCATCTAAGCTACACGTTTCTGTTTCACAGCCCGTTTCTTCTGCTTCGCAACTTTAAACTGTTCTCTCAGTGAAAGCACTCACGGAATATTTGGTAAAAGAGTAATGTTTAACAAATTTAATAAAGATTTATTTCGTTGAACTTTTACAAAAGTTCAGGACATTCAAAAATATTTAGAAAAATGACTTAATATTTTTTCTTATGTTGTCCAGCATATCTTTCTTTTCTTTGGAAAGACACAACAGCAACCATACATTTGTTGCATTTCCATACTACAATTATCAATCTCACGACATGCAAAGTAAAAACTTAAAAACTGATTATTGTTGCCGTTACGAAAATTATTCTTCATGTTACCTTGCGTCGGGCTTGGGTAAGATTGACCAACGTCGTCCTGCAAAACATGTTAAAATCCCTGTTTTTTCAGAGTGTTGCAATTCTTCAAAACTAAAACAGCCATTTGAATTGAGTCGCATGCGAATGATTGCAAATTGTTATAATTTTTCCGTGGGGCCTTCTTATGCTGTACTGGGGTTGGAGCTTAATGGAATCATTTTTAGCTATCGCTTGCTTAAAAAGTCTCGGTAACTTCTTTTGAATTGATGAAAAAAGACAAGAAAAAAGAACATACCACAGTACACGACTGTATGTTCATCACCGGTATTACGTGAATAATATTGGCAGTATTCTTTTCAGACGTTTTTATGACTCGTATGAAAATAGCGTAACTCACACATAACGACAAATTTTAAATGGTAACAAAAGCGGAAAATAACATTTTCCCTGCTTGAGAGTTTCGTGAAGTTTGTTCAACTGTGGAGAATACTAACCTGCAATCAAACAAATTTATTTTCCAAAGCTTTCAATCTTATTTATTTTAACAAATTTGTCTATTATTAATAGGATTCACATTCAACTCTTACCCCAAAATGTTTATTGTGAACAAAATTAAAACAAAATTTTAACACTACGTTTCACTAAATTTAACATAAAACCCGCAGGAAAAACCTGCAATGTATCTTTCACTTCTCTAAACTCCCTGTCCCCATTTTTTCAGTACCTTCGGTTGATAATTTTCTGGCTGTGGCAAACTAGAACTTACAACGTGAACAAACCAAAATCATCTTCGCAGCAAGGCAAGGTGCCATTGATTAAAAGTTGTTTGATCACGACAAACCATTACTTAAACGACAATTTACCTGCGTTTGCGTAGGAATTGCTGGAATAAGTCTCGACGTGATTGTTGCAGCAGCAGGCCTCGTTGGACCCACGGTACTTGTTTCAACTCTTTGTTCAAATTGTTCAACCAAATTTCGCAACCACAAAGGTTCTGTGACTGCGCTGGAAGCTGAAGCTGCTACATTGCCTACAGTTGTAATTCCGCTCTCTGCAACAGTCGGAGAAACTCCACTAGCTGTAGCATGCGGCACCCAGGTCGGGGTGTGAGCTTCATAAACATGGAATGTTGTGAGGGTTGAGCTCCGTGGTAAGGTCGAAGGCAGTTCGAACCCTAAACCAGGAAGTTCTGATCCTATCACCGGCGCAACGACTTCCGGATTTGGAAATTGTGTTGAAAAGTCTCTACCACTGAAGTCTGGCGGAAGAGGAGGTTCCACGAGGTTGTCTTCCGGAAGAATATTGTCTGTATTGCGATGAATTGGGTTGTATCTATTTTCTGCAAATTCATAAACGTTTTGTTTTGTACATCTCTTCTGTGCGTGGACTTCCGTCATACATTTCAGGAGTTCACATACATCAATTTAATTTTAAAGTTACCATTGTTAGTACCAAGTTGCCTAAGATGATTAGACCTCAAAACAATTTTTGCGCTAGCGCTGATCAAGTCCCTAGCCACGGTGGGCCATTCGGGTGCAGTTCATCTCCATCTTTTGTGTCCTTTGTGCCCAGAAAAAAATTGTTTTAAACAAACAGTGAAAACAAAAATCTTCCCCCTAAAATATATTTTGTACCCCCAAACCTTGAAACCTGTCTAAGAGCCTGGCCCTATTGCGAAGAAGTTATTTTCACATCGAACAATAATGTGGAAGATTCACGATGCGTTAGCAGGCGGTTAGTTCCCTCCCATGGGCCGACGGAAAGATTGAACAATGCACAACGACGGAAAGAAATTAAACAAATCTAAAAAGCGCAACCAAATTTTGCAATTTTGTCAAATGCAATTTTGTCTTTTACAACGTTCTACTGTCCAAAAATAATTTTTCGGGCCCAGGTGAAATTTAGATATTTTAGGATATTAAAATTTTAGTATAAGATGTAGAAAACAAAACGATGATCCAGATTTGCTGTCGAACCCTAAAACTGTGGTAAAATTAGATCGTTACCGATTACGAAAGCATTTGATTCTGCGGCTCCCATCCTGAGACCCACGAGTCCTTCATGCGGAGCTTGCGGATAAAATCCAGTGCAGTCCGTGACTACCTTCGTTGAGTAACACTAACGGACGTGAAAATTCATTATTTAAGGGACTTACCCCTCGTACATTTTAATGGGTATTTTCTAAGCACAATGGAGTATATTATTTGTATTAAACAGCTTTTCATCATTTTCTCAAGTTTGTTGTAGAATATATGCGTTCAGTAGAAACTGCTTTGTAACGCAACGCCAGTTTTTCTTTCCTCTTATCCATTGGTGCGTAAACCATTTGTTTCAAAATATGCGTGCGCTCAAACGTAAACTTTTTTCACTTAAAATGTTTAGTTTTTTTGTGTCGCAAAGAAGTGTTGTTTTTGTACAGTACTGATCCATAACAAGAAAAAGGCTACAACCATTGGTTTATTAAATGAAATGTTCGAAACAGGGGTACCTTGCTCATCTTATTGCTGTCGTATTTTGCGAGCTATTAGATAAACTGCAAAGTAGCACTCTGGGTGAGGACTTTGGAGAGATACACCCAAAGGACTCTGTAAACAAATCTCGATAGAAGTGGGTTTCATTCTCCACTGTTTACTCATCGTTTCGCACTTTATTGACCTGATGCAAGTCAAACTCCCACTTTAAGGCGACAGCTCTCAGTTTAGCACACGACAGTAGACACTGGGTTTTCCCCTTATTGGCAATCGATGCCTCCCTATTGAAAATGGAGGTTCATCTTTTTCAATCTTTCGCTGGTGGTGGCCTCCGTTTTGTTGTTGCCCGCCATCAACCACAGCCTTACGACGTGTCTACTTTAGCGTCCGTAATTTTTTTGGCAGTGGCCATAGCTGATAGTGACCCGGAGAAATTTATTGCATTGATAGTTATGCAGTCTTGCAGAGAGTGCAGAGCCGCACTGAAAAACTAAAATTTCACCTGTTTCTGAAATTGGAGAAAGCAACTCATCTCTGGAAACAGGACGGCTCTCGTTGGTTGGACGCAAGTGTTGCGAAAGGCCACGTTCACTTGTCGGCTGAAAGCACTGTACCGTTTGGATGAGAGAACTATCCCAGCAGCAACCGATGGCCACGCAATCGCCAGGGCTGTTTATTGTCAAGCCACAAGGTCTGCGTGATTGGCCGGAGAAGTAGCATCTTTTCACGCTTTGTCCGTTGGTGTTGTTCCGGCTTGCGCTGAAATTGCGGTAGAAAAGAACAGTTCTTGAGCCAGGACCTTCCTCGCTCAGCACCCCAGATGCAATGAAAGCTGATGTTTTTTCAGTCGTCACCGGCCTTGTGTTGACATAAGCAGAGGGACTGGGTGTGATGGTTGGAGGAATTTTCGTGCGAGATTCGCGTCTTATCTTGGCCAAGAAAGCCAGGAGGTTGTTTCGCATAGACTTCCTAGAATTTCAGAAAAATTGCACTTTTGGTCACAGAAGTGCACGC
>JGI24021J15306_10000643_pt1 | contig 28684 bp, 17 predicted proteins | sample Ectturendosymbi1_FD_15306 | JGI IMG/M metagenome (IMG submission 15306) | reverse complement strand
GGTGGGATGTTAGTTTTTACTTTTGTCTTATTAATAATCTCATTAACAATTTTCCAAGTTTTCGAAAGATTCCCTTTACTTTCTATGAGATTTTGCTTGTATGATTTTGCTTTTCTTTTTGATGTGCGTTAAGATATTATTATATTTTTATAGTTTTGCAGATATTCAACATTGTTATAGTGTTTAATTTTCTTTCTAAATAAACGTTTTTTTGTTTTTATAGATGAAAATAACCAAAGATGAAAATAACTTTGATAAAATCACAGCGAGACTAGGTGCTTCTTCGCATTTGATTTTTTTAGAAAGTGTGCAAAAAGAGCATTCCAAGGTTTAATAATCACTGATGACGTCACACAATCCATCATATGGGCCAGGTGTTCCCAACCTTTCTTACTCCTACACCCTAAAATGTTTATTCTGACCTTGCACCCCTACAATTTATAATGAAGAACTAGATTTAAAATGTTTAGAAAGGAAAAATCAAACATATGGACAAGAAAGTATGACGCAGATTAGCATTTAAATAAGCTCTACAAAAAAACAAAGATATGTATATAAGTAACTTGTATGTACAAAGAATATGTACAATGTACAAAATAATAAAATCAAAAAGCTTACTTCCAAAATTTTCCTAATGTATTTCAGTTCAGTCACTCTTTACTTGCTGTTTCTTGCTTATGAGTTTTTTAAAACGTGGAACTATGTTGCTAATAGCTACGCACATATCTGCATGTGCATTCACACGATTTCCAGATTTCGTCTTGATTGACAAAACAGCGCCAAATCCTGACTCGCATAGGTATGATGTCGCAAATGGAATGAGCACAGCTGCAGTTTCTCCGTCTTGGAAACATGACCACAGCCGAGCAACAACACTCTCCAAAGTTTTACTTTCAAATTGAATTTCAAGAGCACGATTTTAACGCAGTTCTATAAAATCTTCTTTCGGATCTCCACATGGGCGTTCGCCGGGTGGGGGGCAAAACGGGCATATTCCCCGCTGGAAATTGGAACAAAGAACAAATTATTCCAGAAAACACGAAAGCGGCTCAATTCTGATCAATTGATTTCATTCTTGCAATGACGGTATGACAACACCAAACAAGAGCCAGGTTAGCTTGCAGTTCACTAATGTCCGCTCTGCGTGGCCAAACATGAAAGCGGATTCTTCTGCTGTTGGTCTTGATAGCACAACAATAACATGGCAGCAAATCTTCAAAGGTTCACTTCAAAGTCCAAGTTACGATAGTAGGCGTTCGCATTTTGCCGCATGTGGCTGTTGAAAGCAGACGTCTTGGCAAGTAATGCAGCGAGACAGTTTATGCTGATAGCGGTGGCGTAACCGCCGGGTTGCCGGGCGAAGGGGGCGAGCCGACCCCCTTGCAAGCTTAATGTAAAAACCGGGACCCCTTCGGCTTACATTTTGATGTTATTATGCTTTTGTTTTTCAGTACGTTGTTGTTGTTTTAGCGTTTTCAGGTATTTTTAGCTAGTACAGACAACAGGCATCCACATCCCATCCGCATTCACTATCATTTCTTACCTTTTCTTCGGGGGGTGGCTAGGGGCCCCCAACGGTGGTCGATGGGCCTCTTTCAGCTAAGTTTTGCCTCTCCCTTGTTCAAACTTCTAGTTGCGCCACTGACGGTAAGCAGTGTTCCCTCCAAGGAAATTTTATACTGAGCAAATTTTTGTTTTAGTGCGCATGCAATTGTGCAACCATGTAGACATACAACCATTGAAGCCCTTCAAGCGTTAAAATGGCTATGCGATAGATATACGATACTTAAATTTGGAATTGTGCAAGTGCGTTTGAATGAGATTTCACTGCGCAAATTGTCTGGTAGTACTGCGCATTTGCCCACCTCAGAAGGAACATTGACGGTAAGGTCACGTGTTTTATGCTGTTTGAAAAGACACACGAATCAGTCTAGTAATGCTTCCACAAGTTTGAAAAATCCATTGCGAGGATGAGACTGAGTGTGACCAATGTGCCTGAGTGTATAGCTAGATATGCTTATCCGCGCTACTTTTCACACAGTATAAAACTATACGTGGCTTGTTTACTATGCAGGCTTGTGGAAACACGTTTTTAGCGTTCAGATTTACTTCTGACTTCTGAGTAAAAAAGTGCAAAGCTGTATTTGTTGTGGCGAGTTTTCGTAATTCATCTGCTCAATTTTTTAAGCTTGCGTGGTTTTCTAACTTTAGAAAGTTGTCCGATATAGTGGTCAACTTTCAGGTCTACTTCTCATTACTTAAAACAGATTTGGGAGAGTGTCTAACTGTCATGTTTTTTCACCGCTAATGTTGTTCTGGCGGTTGATTAATCCTAAATTATGATTTAGCCTATTTGGAGAAAACCTCGACAAAATTTGATATTAGCCAGTTTATTAAAAGAAAAAGTATTTCTGATTGCCAAAATGTAGAAAACATATCAGACTAAAGTTTGAGAAGTGAGGTTTTCGTTTAACCCGAACAGACTAATGAGAGCACAGTAAAAGAATGCATAGCTCATTCAATTCATATTCAGTTGTCTGCAGTTAACAACAATAACATGGATTATAAGTCAATTCGGCAAAAGCTGCCAGAAAGTACAACCTTTTGGCAAGCTCGTATGCACCTCCACCTGAATACGATTTCAAAAAAATGCTAGAGTGCGTGCTTTCATGGGAGTGTTCTTTGCGGTGTTGAAAGGGTAAAGCGTGTTTTGAACGTCCATTTGCATTGCATCGTCAGTAACCTGAAAAAGATAGGTAAAATGTCGACGTCCCCCCTTGGAAAAATTTCTGCGGACGCCCATGGCTCTCCAGTATGACATTTAATCCGAATTGGAGGAGTATGAATTCATAATCCATTCTTCAGAAGTTTCAAGGAGGCATGGCCCCCTTGTTACGCCTATGGTGAGAACCAGTGGACTTCTGTGTGGAGAAGCGAAACTGTTCATTTCCAAGATCTTCACAAACAAGAGGCGGCGATTTAGAGCATGACGCTAATCCGGTTGATGTTCTTTACAGAAATATCAACGTCTTTAGTATCGGAGGCAAGGTTTATGATGCCAAAGCATGGCGATGAAGGAAACAGTGAGTACCTTGTAAGTGTGGAATATCCCGTTTCGTCAGTGCAGAAAACCCGGATTTATTTCGCAGAATAGCAAGAGTGCCATCAGCACACACAGAGACAATACTTTGGATAACCAATTCATGTTTTACAAACAAGTTTTTCACAAACTCAAACACATAATTTGCTGTGGTGGTTGTTTTCAGTTCTTCACAGAAAAGGAAGTTCTCCTTTGTGGTATCATCATGAACATACCTTACCGGTGCATTAAGTTGACTGCAGTTCGAAACATCGGTAGTCTCGTCTAACCAGGGACGCCGGAACAGCGGTAGGGCAGTAAAAGAGCCGAGTGCAATACAAACCATTGGCGTAGCCAGCTCAAAAATTTTGACGGGACCAAATATTTGATTTTAGGCGAATAACATTATTTTGTTTGGAAAAACACCTCTCAAAGCACAAAATGACTGTTTTCTAAAAATTTGGGGGGTGGGCCATGGCCCCTCTGGCTACGTCTATGATGCAAACTTATAAAAAACAAAGAAATCCTCACCAATTATGCTTGTTTCTGTTCAGTAACAATGTTGACCTCAAAGTAATATCAGAAATTATAGAAAACCATTCCGAAGTTTCTAGGTGTGCGAATAGCTTCAGCAAATATCTTGATAAACCATGAAATTACCTGTGACACTTTTATAAAAAGGCACTTCCGCCCCGTTGCCGAAAGAGCAGGGGGGAAATGCCCCCGACATGCACCCGCTCTCCGTCGTCCCTGCGTCTAACTGGAGGGAGATTTTCAAGGGACTATCCTTCATGTGTGAGATAACTAGTTCTGAAGTACCTCAACATAAATCAGCAATTCGACTCTGAATAACATTATTTGATCATCAAAACAAAAGTTGTGAAAGGTTGACGATTTTGGATTTTGCAAAAGGGAACGCGATGGCTTAACCAGGGTTCTCAAACTAAAATTGTTCCTAGGGCCAAATGAGGACTTATCAACTAACCCGAGGACCGCATTATAACGCTGACGCAACAATAGAACAACTACTTTTCATCATGTTTCCTGCGAAATGTATCGTGAGTTTTAAAAGGCTAGTAACTACAGTATACAGTAAACCTCGGTAAATCCGGATTTTTTTACCGGATCTTCGCCAATACCGGACAAAATCTGCTCTTTTCGCATCTCGCAATCCGGATTTTTCTGGACTTCCACGCTGTTGCGTATTTAAAATGCACTGACTGGTCTCTCGCAAAAATGCGGCAGCTTTCAGACGCAACATCCGACTAATCGTATATAGACGATTATTGAGTCACAAACGGCAGGGACATGGCTCATGTTGAACATAACGCTCAAGGCGTGTCTCCGCACCACGGTTTCAGTCCATTGTTCTGTTCAGTGTGCGTGTGTAGAGCATTATCCCTGTGTAATGTACTCGGTAAGATGCCTGGAGGGCATTATCTTCCAGAGTGACCCGACTGTTTATGGACCCGTGTCAGAAATCTCTGCGCCAGTCCAAAATCCCGGGCTTCTTCGCAGCCAAGTAATCTAAAATTGCCTACTTAAGATTGTGCATAACTACCTGAATATGGCGGTTACTTGTCTGATGTACCGGTGTAAATGGATAAATAAATTCCTTTTTCTTCTGCGAAAGCCTGCTTTTAGGTCGTAAACGTGATCAATTTGAGTAATTTTCACCGATATCTCAGTACTGAGATGACTTCAGGCTAGAAGCAACCGTCGTCGGGTAATCAGGATTAACCGAGGTTAACTGTAGGTGAAATAAGATACTGCTTATAGCAAATTGTAGTTCACTGCAAATATCCAGGACATCGTTATCAAAGCGGGAAGTAACCCGTGGGGGCATTGTCAAGGCATTGCTCTGCATCACGCGCAAATAAATCAACTGTATGCAGATTAAGCAGTGACTTGTTTTCATATGCCGCAACAAGCATTGCTTTGCCAGGAGCGCTGTCAGAGAAGCACTTTGCCGCCAGAAAGCAGGTCCGTGTGGATGATAATGTAAGTATTGCATTTTAGTTGTTTCAATTCTTGTCGACGCTTACCAGCAACTTGTCGCATAACACAATTCGAGAGTTTTACGTAACGTGACATCAGCAGGAATGAGCTTGACTTTCAGAGCAATAGGCATGTAAAGCCACCGCTGCATCAACCACGACCCCTGTGTTCTTGTTTAAGAGGCGAGCACTGAATAAAACGTACGTTAGGTGGCGCTCTTGGATGAAGTTTATGAACTCCACGTAACACGAACGTTAATTGCACGTACATTGGCATATCAGTATAACTGATGCTACAGTTCTTGTAGCAGTTACAACTTACACCAACTATATACAGGGTTCCCACACACTTAAAAACCCAAGTTAAAAAAATTCAATACCACTTCTCTTCATTTTTTGAAATTATTACATCACGAAACTCAATTTCGCACATTGCATAACACTGCATAAACAATGAAGTGCCTTGCCTTCAGTAAAATTTTGCTCAGATTTATAATTCCCATACTTTTTCAACACCTAATGCATCTTTTGGCCAATTTCGACACTTTTTCTTTTTTCAAAATTTCAATACACTACTTTTTCAAGGTGTTGAAAACCGATTTTGAAAATCAATAATTTTTTCAACACCGCGCTCCGCGTGGGAATCCTGTATATAAATAATTGATATGGGCAGTGCCCCTGAAAGGCGAGCAAAACAGTTGCCATGACTCCGTCAGCGATTCTGAACATTCACGAACTGCCAACAAGATGTGATCCAAGAAGCAATGTTTATTGCAAAGGAGTTACGTGGCGCAACGCGCGTAATCTTTATGTAAAAAAGAAACAAACCAAAGCAATGCAAAATTCCCAGCTAAAAGCAGCAAAGATAAAAAAGTGGTCAACTGCAACCGCAATTCCATGGACTCGTCGCCCGGTTTTGATCAAAAATCGCAGACGAGCTGAGCAGCAACGTTAAAAATGATTGCTTTTGGTAGAAACGCAAAAAAATACAAAAAAAGTGTGGGATACACAGCACGGCATCATCAGTGCATACTCGTCACTGCATGGCCGCAAGCGCGTAGAGTTGAAAACGTCGGGATTGTCGGCGCCGCAACCGACTGCTGGCCGGGACTCGAATCACTATTGACTAACTCCGCTAAAGAACAGGTCTCTCGCAACGAATCTTGCATAAGGAAAAGGCGGCCGTTGTGCAACCGGTATAAGCTCAAAGCAGGTTGCGGCTCGACAGAAATGGGTAAGAAAAGTATGAAGGCACCACAGCGTTCTGCTGAAAGATTGCAACCGTTTCGATATCACAGTGGGGGGAGATGACGCAACGCGCTGCGCTACGTCGATATCTTCTTCGCCCGATCCCCGTCCTTGGCTGTCACCAGGCGACCTAAGAGTGCTGTCGTCATCCTGTTCCTGCCAAGGCGCGCGGCTACGTGCTGCATAAGGCTTGTTGGTCAGCCGCGGCATTTTGTTTCTGGCCGCTTTTGGGAGGAGTCATGAAAATGCCCATTTCGGTCGGCGACTGACACGAGTGCTGGTGATCGACGTTGAGGCGATGCTGCTGCGCGACGTCCTGCGCAAAGCGACCAACGTTAAAGTAAGTAGGATTCAACCGACTTCACCGAAACTCTGCAGTCGTTTTCGGACAGGCTTAACAACAATTATTGTTGTAATAGTATAATCGCATATATCTGTGCCAATACAGACAAATGCCGCAGGATCAATCAGGGGATAACTCACCAGGATATCAACGTTGTTGGCGTGCGTTTGTATGTTGTGGCAATCACAGTCTTCCACGCGCTTGAACTTCCGCAAAGTCTGAAGACCCGTGTCGCGGACTGTTATGGCGAACGGCGCCATCCAGTGGACGCACTGAAAACAAAACTTCGGTCACGTGACGCACACGCAGCCCGAACAACCCCTCGCAAGGGTGATAACAACCGGCCCACGACAGTCCAGAGAAATAACAAGCACGCTTTGAATGAACTCACCAGAGCTATGTCCTTGAACTGGTAGCCCGTAACTCTCGTGGCAAGTTCTACCGACGTGAAGTGGTAGAGCGCTGCGGCGGAAAGAACTCCTGACGTGAAGTTCAGGCTCTCGATGTCCAAAGTGCACAAGTCTAAAAGCTGTCAAGCACAGACAGGGTTGAAAATCGTTGATCTTATTCAGAAAATGACCAAGCCGACTTTTTCCATTCTAAATAGTAAATACAGTTGCTTATCGGCGTCAAATCTGGCGCGCCCTACTTCACTGTAGCCGATTGTGCTTTTTGTGGCGGCAGTAATAATTAGGTCAGCGATGTCCAACCGAAATTGCTGAGACAAAAAATGTGTCACTATCTTAACCGGGGCCGCTCACTGAACGGCTTGCTTTGATCTTAGCAACAAAGTAAATTTAGTTAAAGCTAATGTGCTGAAAGCGTTCGACTCCAACGTGCATTGGTAACGACTGTTTGGCGCCGTTAACCTCTGCGTAAGTGTGATGCCAAAGGCAAGCCTAGTGCTAATGGAACAAGGGTAGAAATCAGAAAACTAGTACACAGTTGTGCAACAAGATGGATATCTCCCAGCACGCAATACAGACGTGATACAACAGCACTTGAGGACCACCTGCATCAAAAATGTCAAATTTACGATTATTATCAAAATAAAGATTAGTTGTCAGTGTGTGGGCTACTTATACTGCAGCGAAAACCTGCACACAAAACCTTCGGATGGGCCGCGTGTTGGACAAAGCTGAAATAGGTTAACAAGCTCAAAAGCGACAACTCCAAATAGACTGCAATAAACCTAAAGGCGGTCATGGGCGGTCACATGAGACAGTTACCTGGGTTATGTGAACGAAGGTTTCTTGCGAGTACTGCGGCAGATAAAAGGTGACCGTCGCGTTTTTGTCGGGTCCAAACGTAGCGTGCGCCGTCTGCAAGTATACATTCAGCCACGCCACGGCGGTGACCGGCGCAAGTGACCACTCGAGAGTGCAGAGCATGAGCAGCTCCTGCGAGAGGATCTCCTCCTCCGAGCATGCGCCGTCGGTGACGTAGGCGAAGTCTGTCAGCTTGGGAGGATAGATTTCCTGCAATGACAAACGAGATCACTGAATGCGTTTCGTGTTTCACGTCCTATCCGGTCGACACAATGCTTAGCAAGCACGGTTTACTTTTACTTTTTATTTTGTGAACATGCCTAGGCAGTTTTTCAGAACCACTATTCACCAACTTCTAATACTCTACAGCAGGGGTGTGCAACAGGCGGCCCGCGGGCCACAACCCGTCCCGCCAAGCCATTCGTGTGGCCCTTGCCAACATTGATTTTTCCCCATCATGCGTGAAAATCTTAACGTACATGAAGAACTAAAGTGTACATGAAGACACTAATCTTTCGTGTGGCCCAGCTCGATGTCTGAAGTTGGTTATATGGCCCACCGACAAAAAATGTTGCACACCACTGCTCTACAGAATACTATAGGTCTTGCATCATGGAAAAATGGGTTCCAGCAGAAAGTCCCACAAGGGCGACTCAGTCACATCAAATAGCTGAATGTTTTACTAGGAATCGGTTTCACGTCATTACGCATCTTCTGTCTTATAAATTGCATGCAAAAGCTTACGGGTGAAATAATGAAAACTAAAGCAATGTTTAGAGAAAGCACGCCAACTGCAGTTTCATAAACACACTATAACTGTGGTACTGGTCAAATCGAGGCCAAAAACGAACTGGCGTCAACTAGCTAGCTCCAAGCAACGCGGTGATGAGACAAACATTTTCTCGGCAATTGTGGTCTGTTCAGGTAAGAACTGCTGGCCGCCTCTACTTGGCTTCTGGTACTGAAGGTTGTAGGAATGATGCCCATCCCATGTATTACGCGTGCGAGATGCCATGCGATTCCATTTCTCGGCAAACATCTCCAAATGCTCTAAGGTTTCCGCTACAAAACAAGAAAAAACTGTCACAATAATTTGTTCGCGTTTTCTTACCTCTAGCTTCGCTGCAATAAAAAGAGCTGTAATGCCGACGAGTTGTAACCTTGTTTTGTGGATGTTGGTCGTCTTTGTTAAGTAACGGTCAATGTAGTCCGCAGCAAGGTAAAAAGTTTCGCGGTGCAGCGTATAGACTTCACAAACCTGAAGAAAAACGTTTGGACTTGAAAAAATGCGACAACAGGCCTGCGTTAGTTTATGAAGCCAGCAGAGCGTCAGTGGCTTTACGCGTACACGGATGCCATTAGTAGACATATAGTCGCGTTATAATGATGAGACAATTTACTACAAGCACCAAACTTTTTTTGCAAATGCGAAGTAAGCCCTTACATCTCAAAAAAGACGTTGCTACAATTTCTAGTTTCTACGACGCCACTCACCTCCATGATCCAGTCGAGCAGAATTGATCTCATTCGTGGCTGAAGGTCTGGATGGCGCGACATGTAGCTGCTGTTTGACTTATAATCTGGCTCTTTGCATACCATCGACTTCCACAGAGCTTCTGAATCTGCCCAGCTGTGAAACATGCACAGTTAGTTGGTTAAATCTCAACACAGTAAGACTTCAACAATGATATCACCGAAATTCTTACCTATCTGAGCAACTGAGATATTTGTGAATAAAAGTAGTGCGAACGTAGAAATTGTGCATAACCATTTTCACAGTTTAAATGATTAAATCTTAAAATGCTACGGAGAGTCTGTAAAGGTAGAAACCACATTTGTAATCTTCACCTGCTAAATACAACCACATCAGTATTTACAACATTCCCGATGACTTTCATCTGATGCTTACATGATTGTCCCTAATTCAGCGATTAGCAACGTGTGAGGACATAACGTTTTGAATAGTACGCTGCCTTTCAGCCTACGCACTGTCCAGTAATTTGTACTCGTTCTACATTATGACTATGTCACCACAGGTAAATTTCCTTATTTATGCTGTCAAAACTTAAAATAAGTCAAAAATTCACGTATGCTTGCCTTTAGCCTAGTGTGTGTCGCTAACCGGCCAAGCTAACTTCAAGTAACATTAATCACACACCACAGACCTACGCGAGTCTTCCAACGAACTGATCGTCAGATGGCAAGTCTCTTTCCTTTTAAAATGTCACGCTGCGTCAACGCGGATCGTGGACAAGAAAGAACGCGCAGGAGGCTCAACAAACAAAAAAGTCGAGCGATTCCCTTTAGTCTGAGCCACATTTAAGTCGACCAACAGTCATCTGAAAAGATCTCGCTCGAAGAGGTACCATTGTTCCCGACTGCTGTCAATGCTGGCTGTTATGACGAAGTACTTGATGCGTATTATTTTGTTAATTGACTGCTGTATTGTGGTGACTCTGAAAGGGCTGCTGGCACAGTATTTGCGAACCTGCCAGAGACCAGTAGTCTGTTCGACCAACAGATATTAAGTGAATTAACCATGCACGTAAGAAGTCCTAAATACAAAATTTTACGAGCGGTTATGGTTTTGCGCGTAAGCACACTAATCACGCACTTACGATTTGTAAACACGACCACACGTAGCCTGTTTCTAACAGATGAGTAAGAAATTCTGCAGCCCACAACCGATCAATTAAACGCAATAGCTTTGAACGGACCAGTTCGGCTTGAGACTTCACGCAGCGAAATATTTCGCGAAACCGACACAAAAAGCAACCGAAGTAGTTCTACTGCATTAATGCTTTTGATTGGGAATAGCCACATAGGTTACCTCCTCAAAGTCAGCATGAACTGCAGGTCAGGGACATAACATGCTATTGCATCGCTACTTGGGTTGTGAACGCTACGATGAGTCACGTCGCTCGAACGGAAGCACCGCAAGAATCAAAAGAAAACGTGCGCATTCGCGTGATGTGCATAGATCGCACTGTAGCAGGAAAGCATCACACGGTTCGATAACGAAATCTCTGCAGCATTCTAAAATGCAGTGATACACTGTATTCGAACAACTACATACACCTTTGAAGCTTCGTTATTCCTCTACTCATACACTTCACTGATCAGCAGAGGCAAACGGTGAGGAAAACTTAGATTTATGCGTATCACGACGCTCACGCTTGAACCTGCTTTTTTTTCGCAGAGATATTCCGGTCATTTGTCTCAGTTGTATTAAAACTCACCGTAACCGTGTTCATTAGCCTACATTTTCGGACATTCTGACCGAAATCACTTAATTTTTTTCGGTCATTTCAAAAACATTTCGGTCTATGACCAAAAAAAACACGCTTGAACTATGGGAAACCTACCGCAAAAAGAACGTTAAAATTGCTGCACACTGACAAGGTTTGATGAGTACCACTGCACACACGGCCTCGCGCTTTAAAAACGTTGTCGCAACAAATAACTGCTAATAAACGCACTCGCATTCCACTCTTTCGGAGTGCCAGTGCCAAGGAAGAGAAAACTACGTGTGAGCCAACGTTTGGCGACAAGTTTCAACTACAGTCCCCAGCACCACAATGCGCAGTAAAGGTTTCCACAACGGAGGCGGTCGTGTCAGATGGCCATTCCCACAGAATGAAGAGCACGTATGCAACGGGCACGCATACCAGGCATTTACACCACTAGCACATGCCGCCAGGCAGGTGCTTAGTTTGTAACTTGACTCCACTAGGAACTAATCACTACATCCGACTTGGCCATTGTTTATGTAAACTAGTGTAATCAGAGATCACCAAGCACTCCCCAGGTGCTAAGCGGGGTAACGGATTAGGATTCACGACTGAGGGGTACATTGTTGTGAAAAACCGCCCGTGCAAGCATCTATTTTCAAACGCAGTGAATTTCTTTGCTAACAAGTAACTAAATTTACACAACAACTTGTCCACAGCTTCGCCCAGTTGACATAAATCCCGTGAAGCAGACTACCCAACTGTTATTTCTGTGGCCTATATATCTAACCCTAGCAATAATAATGAAGTGTTTGGAAAATGCAGCAAGCGAGCTTGAACAACTCATGCTGTTTCCTATAAATTTGTTATTTATGTAGACCACCGTTATCTGGGCAAAGCAGTTCCTCAAATTTTGCCTTCAGGTTAACTACTTCATAAAATTTCAGCACGTGTACGCTTCTTTTCTGGATCTCTTTCTTTGTACGACTTCCAGTAATGTTTTTTTCAGTCATTTTTCAGTTATGCACCGAATCTTTTTTAGATGACCGAAAAAAGATAAGTCAATTGTGTCATAATGTCCGAAAAGGTAGGTCAGTGAATACTGTTTCGGCGAATTTTAATAATATTACGATACAAATGACCAAATTTCTCAGCGAAAAAACATCTTTCAGTGGTAAGCCGCATCATCGCATGATGCAACTAATTTGAACTAGCTGTTACAATTTCATAAAATCGCTGATGTAACGTTCATTTAATAACAACCTTGAATGAAAACACTCCTATACCTAAACGACACCTAGAAATACACGCAATAAGAAGTTAAAACAACAATGATTAGTGCACATTTTCAGCAGGGCCGGCAGGAGCAAACCTATTTCCAGCCACATTTTTAAAACGCCCAAACAAACAAAGCCAACTATTTGCTATTTGCGAACCTGGGCATTTAAATTGGACCCGGTTACGACTAAACCACGCAGCTGGAGGCATGCAGACTGGTCTGTAGCGGCCCGCCGGCGGGCATGTCCGGGCCATTTCACAAAAGGCAAGTCAAATGTAACCCATTGTGAGTCAACAATCGGACGGCGGTTGTTTCATTCGACCGTAACGGGCACACGACTGCTTTCCCACGTTTCACGAGAGAAAATTGAGGACAGCCCCGGCCGTGGCGCCGCTACGCAAATCGTATTAGATGACCTCGAGCCGAACGGAGATGCATCGCACTTGCCTATGGAAGCACCACGTCATTTCCTTATTTTCCGAATGAATGGTGCAAGCGGATTTTTATGTGTGATAGGGGTATCGACGGCCGGGTTCGATCGCAAGCCGCTGCGCACTTATATTGATTTTAAGCAGAAACAGATGAAAAGATTTAAGACGTAACACAAAGCAGCAAACACTTACTCTCCGCAACATTTTACGGTAACGCATAACGAGGGTTTACAATTTTGTAATTCAGGTAAGTGCTTCAACGCACAGAAAACAAGTTCACATTTTCTTAGCTTTCCCGTATATAATTTGACCAAGCATTCACTTTCAATCGACTTTCACGCAATAGCCCAAGGATTATACAGTATATAAAATGATGCAGACCATGTCGACATGTCGCTGACAGGGTTGGTGTAACCCGCCAGTGTGACCAACGTGTATATAATTATATATATAATTATGAAGTGCTTGGTATATAAATTTCTGATTAGGTATATTTTGTTGGGGGATTTAGTTAAGACTTTAAACTAAATTATTTGTCATATTGTAAAGCGTAAGCTGAGAAAACATAGTAGTGAGCTATATAAAAAATGTTGAGTGATTTTGCATAACATGGGAGTAAGCGTGCAGTTTGGGCAGGCTGCGAACGAGACTGGAAGATTCTGAAAAAAAACTGAACGTAGCTCTTGATGTGCGGTTTTAGTCGGCCAATGCATCATAAGGTTGCAAAGCTGCGTATGAGAGTGTCATACGATTTAGAGAAGAGTAGCTGATGTTTGCATGGCTTGCAAAGCGGGATTCTGCTGGTGCTGTGTATCCCTTTTGCAGACTGTGCAAAAAGAAAATTAGAAACCGCAAATCAGCTATTATACAGCAGAATAATTAAGTGGACCACAAAAGTAATGAAACTGCAGTTGTAGGTGTTGGAGAATTTAATATCCCTGTGCTTAATAAATCGATCACTGTCAAAGTTAGAAAATAGAAATTGAGGTTGCAGCTTCTTTGTGATGCCACTGCACAACAGCAACTGTTCACCATCTAAGTAAAGTAGTCAAAAAGCATGGAAAAAGCAGCAAGAAATTTTAAGTATTTTGTTACAGACAAATTTGGTATATATTTAGTATTATTTTAGACAAGATTTGGTGTATCCGTTGTAAGAGTTGGCAACACTGTAACCCGCACTTTTGGTTGAGCCCTGTGTTTGTGGAACTAATTTAGCAGCACATTCATTATTGATAAATTCACGAAGGTTGAGTAATTTTAGGTGACAATACGTCTGATTGTTTACAACGAAGTGACTTCAAAAACCTTAAAAGTGCATAATGGGCCTGTAGAATGAGCCACGGTTTTGACCAGAGTCAAACGCCGGACTTTACTCCGAACAGCACTGCGGAGATTGCAAAAACGCTTATTATGAAGAAAGTCACGGGGCAACAAATAACATCGAATTCCAGTCTCTTTGCAGGCTTGCAATTATGACACGCATCAAGTTTTTCCGTTGTCAGAACAGACTTAATTCTCTATCATTAGCACGCAACACAAAACGTTTGTAACATTCCCTGCCTAAACACAAAAACTGAATCTTAAGAAAATACACGGCAACAGTGAGCACGAAAATATTAGAATGAAGCGGGTGCACTACATCATTACTATGGCAAACCGGATTATTCAGCTAAGCTGTTTTCCACCGAACGTCATAGTCGCACCCAGCCTCAGAACTCGGGCAATGGCCTTAACAACACAACCGGAGCTGTATCGTGTCAACATCACGTGAATGATCACAAGCAACAGTAAATGCTGAAGCTGCAGTGACGCACTTGACTTGCATGGCACACCGATACTTTCAGCCAGCCTCATGACTGTTTTTCCTGACAAAGTCAATTCCTCGATATTTATTGATAAGTTTATTTTTAAGTTTGCTGAACAGACGTTCGGAACCCGCAATAAAGTATGCTTGTATGCATTCACCATCCGTAGCATGTCCACTTTTTTAATGATTTCGTGGCTCACAACGAAACTTACTTTGAGTCACATGAAAATTGAATTTTATCCAATTGTCACACAAATGTTTGCTCTGGATAGAGTTAATTCTTCCACTGCTATTTTGTGGTCCCAATGCGGTGTTCTTCCCCAAACGGTGCATGTTTCCGAACTAAGTGCCTTTCTATGTTGGACAATTCATCGCCGCATATCAGGCACAGGTGCTTGCGGAAAAGTTAATTCTGAAGATTTCTGAACATGAAAATAGTTCACAATAACGGACTTGTTTTCGAACATATTTTTGTCGGAGCCTTAAGCTGTCGACCGCTGAATCATTTACGATGGAATCGTACGCATCGGAAACGAAAGCGAACAGTACATTTAAACGGCAGTCAACAAATCCACGCCTACAAACACACCCATTGTTGAAGCGACGCACGTGAAGAACTTGTAACGTTTATCAACACGCTCACGTGAACGTATAAGTGACCAGCAAATGTTCTGCAACACGACTTCGCAGTTCAGCAGCGCGCAAGTCCACGCTTGTTTGAGCACGCCGATAAAAACCTTTGTTATGTCGGGAAATCAATCAACAGCAGAAACACGACGGTTGGAGTGCGGCACAGCTACTGTGAAGGCCGAGAGGAATGGCAAACCAGATCAGATATAATAGCTCAGTGAAGCAGCAGCTGAGCTTGCTGCAAATCAACTAATGCGTCGCGATCTGAAATTACGAGATGTCTTTTTTTGCAAAAGATTTCCAACGGGGCGCTGACCACATCAAACGTTGGTCAAGAGTAGAAAATTCACATATTTCAGAAACATACAACACAGCCTTTAAAGTGGAGCGTACTTATGGCGCTAAGATGCCTTACATCTATTGTCCGATTCACACAATAAGCATTTGACCGTAGCTGTTTTATGTCTTGCACAAAACAAAATTATACCTTGTGTCAACACTATCGAACAGTGAGTGGCATCCAATAGTGCAGGAATATCGCTCAGCTATTCCCCTGGTTTGCCTTTTTCGATTCTGCCGTTTGATCAAGCGGCAGTGTCTCAGTCTTTGGGGCAAAATATGAGATCGTTTGAATGACCTGAACAAGCTTTCTGTCTAAAAGTATTGACAACTTCTGATTACACAGTTATTGAGAATTCAAATGTGGTAACGCTTTTTTAAACTTTTTCCAAAGTGACTTCCCAAAAATCAAGTCTCACTGGCATACCTATTTATGCCTTTAACGATTTTCGGTTACCAGCAAAGTGGTCATAAAACTATTTACTTACAGGTCGTTTTCATTCTTTACTAACATTGCTATCCTTTGTTTTGCACCCCCTATGGTTTTCTGCCTTTTAACAGTTTTATTATTTCAAGCAGGACGTCTCAAACTGTGGGACATGGAAGAATTTGACGGGTCACGGCTTGGTATTGTTGAAATGGAATACGTTTTACAAGATGAACCTTTAATCGAAAACGTAGGCAGCTCCTCAGCTATAAATACGATCTCTCTTTGTAGCTGAAAGATACGATCTCTTTCGTCATTATGTGTTAGAATTATTGCCACATGGACATTTCCGCCACGTTGTTCACAATATACAGTCCCTATCGGCATTGAGGCAGACAGGCCGCTCTTGTTGCCATGAAATCGAGATCTCGAAGAAGCGCAGGTGGAATGTGGCAAATAATTTGATTTGTGCATTATCATGTATCGAGCCTCGAATATCTAAGCTTTCTAACAAGAAACAGGCTTAGGCTTCCCACTGATTGTAATCCACATTGTATTATTAAATCTTGCTTTTAGTTGTTTTTATTTCTACTGTGCATGTACAACAGAAGTTGTACAGTTGGCGGACCACGGACTGCTGGTTTATTAATTGGGCCACATGCTTGAAAACGTTTGAGAACACCTGATACAAAGGACGATCCTCTCTGATGATTCAAGCAACGACAATTTCCAGACGGAAAGCTGACCATTAATGGATCGGGTTTTAAAAAATATTCTGGGACTGGGTTAACCAGATTGGTAACAGCACCAAACCACTGCGTGCAAAATTTACGGTCAAACAGGATTATTCTTCATGGTGAGCAAGGCTAAAAAGTTCACACGGGTAATTTAAGGCTGTTTCTTCGCGAGTCTAGGGTTCAAATTAATCAAACTGAAGGAGCTGGGCGAGAGAAGATAATTGAAAAAGCTGCAGGAATGAGTGTTGGTATAACGGACAGTGGCCGTTCCAACTTCACCGAGGAAAAATATCGAAGGTAATCCTAGAAACACCGGCAGGTGACGTGTGTACACTTTCGTCTTCATGCTGAAGGTATCAAATTGTGTTGTGTTTGTAACAGTAATTTCCAAAATCGACTGAAGTGAGTGAGCAGTTGAGCAACAGATTATGTCCGCCAATGCAAATGCTGAACACTGAAATACAGTTTAGCGACTAATGCGCAACTAAGTTAAAAGAATTAACTCAATATTGCTTTAGTAGTTAAGTCGTCATTTATTCTGAATTTGTTCGGTTTACCGTATTACAAGTGACAGAAGTAACAAACATTCTCATGTGAAAACTGCTTCCCAAAAATTGGGCCATTCGAATGTTTCTCAAGGAGCCATGCAGCCAGTTGAAATGCATCTATGATATCCATTGCATTTGGAAAACAAAATACCACTTTGACCAGCCAAAAGATAACACTATCAATTTCGTCCCGAAAATGTAACTTAAAAGAATGTGTATTGCTTTGTAATTAGTGGTAAATCATGACACCGAAGCCTACGCTAACATGTTAAACGAGCCAGTCCATCCTTAACCAAATGCCACAGAGGCCACGCAAGAAAAAAGGGTTGAAATGACCGGATCAGAACATCGAAACAACTGCGCAAGGAAATTGGATGCACGCGCCGTCTGGTCCTAGGATTACACACTTTTTATGCCATGTTGTATACGACGCAGTGGCATGACTGGAGCGCGACTCGAAATGGATACAGTTAAACAGAAAGCTTCGGTCCACAAGCATTCAGATACATATTGTTCACCTCAGGCTGTAGCCAGCAGCGCCGCTACACATCAACATGCAATTCAAACTTGTTCCAGCTCACTAACTATGTTTCCCTATCTCCCGATGACCCACTAAAAACGCCATTCTAGATCCTGCACAGTCAATTGCAACACAGAACCAGGCCGCAACAAACGGCTCCGCATGGATAGGACCACAGCGCTGAGGCGCAAGTGCAAAGCGAGGTTACACAGCATGTCCTTCTCATTTCGCAAAGACATAAGCTGCTACTCCTGACAATTCAAAGTCAGCAGGAGTAGCAGATAATTAACTGGTTTGTACAAGTACAACTTCAATCTGAAAGGTGGGTACAATATGCAAGCTATTGGTAAAAGCAACCATTTCTGTTAATCTATACAAGTGATCCATTGAGTGCCAGGGCTCCGGTTGGTTGCTAGGACCTGAAGTTCTAGCAAAGACTGACAATATTCTTAAGAACTTTACCTAAAGTTTTCAAATATAGGTTTTACAAACAACACACTTTACTGACATACATCAGAATGCTGACAAGCATGCCTTGGAACAGTGAATTAAGCATACATCAAGCACAAAGGCAGTAGTTTTTTAATTGTGCAATAGACCGCTAAAATATTCTATAATTTGTATACCAAGGTAGTCTCATTACATAAAGGGCATTCAATTTCCACAAAGCAAATTTCAAACTATTCAACACGCTATCACCAGCTTCAGCCATTATATTAATGGCTATATTTGATACAGTGGGGTTGTCAAAGCCAAGTACAAAATAACCTCTCAGGCATTTAATAGTCCAGTGTTTCTCCACCTTTTCTGTACCGCGACCCATTATAACCCAACGAACGCCATGTAAAACTCAAATAAAGCTGCGTACATGAAATATCTACACGCGACCCCTCCAAAAATGGTTCACAACCCCTCTAGGCACCGCAACCCCAGGTTGAAAGCCACTGGTATAGTCAGATCAAGAACCATATTTCGTGAAATTGTGGCTAACGTTGTTTGTTATAATAAAGATGTTAGTAGGGTTATTAGCATATTAACGCACGCATCAGACAAAAACGTGAGATAAAGGGATCCTACTGATAGGAGAAATTTAAAGCAACCGCTTTCTGCACACTAGCCCCGAAAATTGAGCCTGTTCTTATGATCAACATTTGAGTTTACTTTGGTTTGGAAATTAAGACATCACAATCACAGGCCCAGTTGCTTGTAATTCTTGGAGGCGGTTCCCGAATTGCGTTTTTACAATTTGTAATTTTATTGAATTAAAATGAAAAATATCGTTGTAACAAATACAAAGTACTTTTGTAGGCATGTAGACTATGCTATAAATAAGACGAGGAATCTGTTTAACAGGCGTGCGGGACGGAGATTCGGCTTCATCCTGACGGTGTGAAACCGTGCAGAACAGAACGATTTCTTAGGAATGAAATGATTAAAAGTGGAGCACGATTTTAAAAAAGTATGGTTGAAAGATGGATGTGATGACCTCATTCTTCACCAATCCTTCATGATAAAATTACGGAAACTTTGACAAGCCCGCACGTTCCAAAAAAAAATAAAACCAACGGTTTCCCACCATACCTGTCAAACGTTTTCCCGTATAACTATTGCATAGATGTTTAACTCAAAGTACCTCGTTTTCAGAAAGTAAAGCAAGTCAAAATTCCAAACCATCGCCACATGAAGGTAACCACAACCAACCTGACTGGTGGAAGAGGGCAAGGTCTGGATGTTGATGGCGTTCCAAGGAATATATTCCGAAAACGAATATGCGTTGTCGCTTGGTCCACATTGATCTCCTGCAAAACTCCTCTGGTGGATAGCACGCGATCGGGCGACGAGACGGAATCGCATACCAAGATGACGCCATCGTCGTTTTCAACATCGGAGCCGTCTTTAAGTGGCGTGGGGAACATTTGGTCTTCTATTGGCCGCCACCCATTCTAAACATTTGTATATTGACACTGATATTGAGCAGACAAGGTGTTTTTTTAAAAAGTACTGTGTTTGTGAACGAGGAATCTGTAAAGATTTAAGACTAAAGCGAAACAGTTTTTTTTTCAGATAGTAGGACACCGGCACAGCAGAGTAACACAAGGAGCAAAAAAGTTGGTCCTGTTCTAGCTGACAACTGCTTTTATACAGCTCATCGTAGACATGACATTCGCTTGCTGGTTAAATCTTGCCAGGTACTGGAAAAAATCGTGCAGAAGACTGACAAGACTTAGTTTATCACTATATTTTTTTGTTCTTTAAGCAGCACGCCAGCACTGTATGAAAGGGAGGTGCACCAGCGCATTATTTTCCTTAGTCTTTATGCGGTAATAGCACTGAAACACCTTTATTCAAAACGTTAAGCTGTTCAACCTGCAACACACTAGAGACTAGAATCTAATAACGCATCCCTATTACTCGATAAATCTCAGCATCACTGCAACAAGACTTCAGATGCCGCATATCCACGAACTCTCCACCATTATCACCATTGTCACAGTTATCCGCAAGATCCCGCCAATCGTATAAAAACTCAAACAAGAATGCTTATTCTTAGCCTAAAGAACAGCTGTATAGGAACCTGGGCTACACTGCACATTAAAGATTTTTACATTCCATTGGGTCGAAGCTAATCTGCATCGTTTCTGATTAAAGTGACAGCACAGCTACCCTGTCATAAGTATTCTGCGTTTGGCCTGCTGCGCCTGCAACACCCGCGGCGTTTGGCGCGTGTCGCTCATTTGAAACTGCCGCGACCGGTGAACCGTTACACTTGAGCTGGTACGTGACGTAGGAGAAACGAACAAGCCCCTGACTGTAAACGGTCGCTCGCATCAAGTCTGGACAAGTGTAGCAATCCATTCGCCGATGAGCTGTGCGTATGTGCCGTTGATTCAATTTACACAATAAAAAACGTGAATAACCGAGGTTCGCCGTTACGCCGTAAACAACGTATAACTCGCGGTACTGTTGAATTGTTTACAAAAGTCTTCCTTGAACTCACTGAAAAACACAACCGGAAAAGTCTTGCAAGCTATAACCACCGCCTTGGCATGATTACTTGCATATTATCGCGGTAAGATACAGGTCAGACGACGTACAGCGAACAGTATTTGCACGAGGAACTACCTGTCCGAAGTCAGAAGACACCTTTGGCGTTAACCGTCTGTTCCAAACAATCAGCGGGTGAGCAACCAACTGTTAAATATTATCAGGTAGAGTCCACTGTCTCCTCAGTAGACAACACCTACTGTGCGAGAGGAAACACGAAAGCCGGCGATGCTGCCAGCACGTTTCAAAAGGTAATTGCACGGTTAACAAAAAATTTGATATAAGCAGCAGGAGATGAGAGTCGTGTGCGTACAAACCAAGCAACGCGATTACTTTTTTTCTTTCAAGCGAATCTTGATAGTGTTTCAAGCTTTTGATCACGCTAGCTAGAACATAACCAAAGATTTCTTTCTTAATGAGGACCCAAACAAACCTCTATGAAAAGCAAGACTTTGGCAATAAGTTGCCTCTGCTGGAGGATAAGTGCAGAGCATATTATTAATTGGAATATGGGTTATGTTAATGACTTATCCATGTCACTAACAAAATGTAAACAGAATGGGTATACCATTGGCATTACGACTAAATAAAAAATTCCTTGAAATTTTGAGTCGTTTTACGTTCTTTAGAGAACAGTGCAAGCCATTATTGTATCTAACCAGAGATAACCTGTCAACCGAAATAAACGCCCTGAAGGTATAAACATCATCACGAAAGTTCATTCTGCTTATCTTGTGAATTGACAATTTTTGATGGCTGTATAATGTGGACTTTTATCTATGTGCCGATTAATTCGATTATGTAGCTTTGTTTTTTCCAAAGTTTAACATCTACAACAGCTATGTCCAACTGAAATTGCTCACTAAGCCAAAAATTGTCAATATCTTAACCAGGGCCGCACACTGAATTATGAGGACCGTACACTGAATGACTTACTTTGATCTTAGCAAACTGAATTTAGTTCAAGCCTGTGTTCTGAAAGCGTTCGAATCCTAACTGCAATGGTAATGACTGTTTATAGCAACTTTAACCACTCGTACGTCTTATGGGCAAGTTTTGTGCCAAAGAAACACAGGTAGAAATCAGAAAACTAAACAAGTTTTGCACCAAGACGTCTGTGGACGTATGGAAATTTCCCAGCACAAGGTACAGACGTGATAAAGTGGCACTGAGGACCAACTGCATCAAAAATGCCAAATTTAAGCTTATCAAAATAAGGACAGGTTGTCAGTATGTAGGCTACTTACACTGCACTACAGCTTAAACCTTCGAATGGGCCACAGCCAGCGGGTTGGACTTTGCTGATCTATAACAATATACTTACCTTCAACTGTTTTTCTAATGTGTCGGAACGAATTAACTTTGGTTCAGCCGAAAACAAACGCTTGCACTTGGGAAAAACGCTGAACAGCAAACTTACCTTCTCTTGGAACTCCTTTCGCCGAACAGCCACGGTTGCTTCTTTGGTCGCACAAGACCTTTTCGACGAAGTGGGTTGCTCATCTGCTGGCTGAAAACAACAAGAATGTGCTTTTCGCTAAATCATACGAAAAATTAAAGCACACGATTTTGTACAAATGGTAAATCCCTCACACGCTGCTCATGAGTTTGCCTAAGATGTCAGTGCAAAAACTACTCGAAGTAGAAGGCGATCTCGGGACAATTACCGTAAAAGCATGGGTTGCTTTACAGCGCATTGCGAAGCAAGATGATCTCCAACATGAATTTACTAACTGCATAACACTGACAAGATGACAGAGCGAAACTAACAGAAAAACTACGGTCCACTGTCCATTTCAAAAGAACCTGCTCTGTAACATAATATTGGCCGCAATCAAACAAATTTTCGGAAAGAGCGTGGTATAGTCTGATTGATCAATAGACAGCAAAAGACAATGCTTCAGTGCCGCGCAAGTGACAAGTCTTGCACCTTCATCAGCAGTTGCGGCAAGCAACACTAAAAAAGTAATACGAAGAAGTGGGAGATACTGATATAATGCATGCCACCATTGCCAGACCTGTTGATTTCCATGCTGTTTCATACTTTCCAAGGAAGTGTCTCTTGTTCGCTTGCGTGCTTTTGTGTTGCTGGTCGTCAAAGTTACGTCAGAAAGTTGTTTATTGGAACAGTGTGATGGACTGCAAGGAAAGAAAAGCTCATGTGTACATTCTACAGCCAGTGAATCGATTCAATATGAGAAAACTTGTTTGCTTCAAACCAAGTCGGACCGCACAGGCGGGAGATCATCAGCTGACCTTGCCAGTCGCTACAAGCACCGAGAATTGCATCTCGAAAGTCGCCTCAAAATGTTAACAAACTTCGGCAAATCATCTGGAAGACGTGTTCCACGCAGTTTTTCAAAGTGTTAGGCCAAAGAAAAAACACCGAATTTTAATCGACTGCTAACGACCGAGCGGTTATGCCGACTGAAGTTAACTACTTTACGCTTGCATTAACAGCAACCATTGTGCTGCCATAAAAATTCACTGAAATACGTCGGTAAGCTCGTGTAGTGGCACATCGAAATACAAAGAAACAATTTTGTTCAAGGAAATACATTTAAAGTTTCACAGTTTAAGCTTCGCTTACTGAACAAAAGCTCTACAGCAAAAAAGGTTCCACTCAATTGCCAAAGTGGGAGAAACATTCGCAGGCTTCATTTAGGACAGAAAGCAAATGTACAGGAGTAACATTTCGTTCAGCCCACTCTGCATTATTGCATCGGCGAAGTCATTATTAAAACTTGTCATTGCCTCGTATGTGAAGACACAGGCTGGATAATTTCTTCGAATAGTAACATTTTATGACAGACTTTCACGTTTGACCGTGGGCGCCACCATGCGGTTGAACATTTTTAAAATCCTTACCATTAGTTGTTCACAGCAAAGTCAAAAGGTGAACGGTCACTTACACCGCAATGCTACCGGGTCAAACTACTTATTGACAAGCTGGGAAAAGTCATTACAACACTAAGTCAACGTTATCAGTCAGCAGATAACGTATGCTTACGTTTCACAACTGAAACGTCATTTCTAGAGGATTTTGTCCAGACACAGGATGAGCCAATTACCGGCTTCTTAGATTATTTAATTCAGCAGGTTACAAGTTACAACCATTGCAATAGCAAATTTAATTGCTTGAAGTTTTATCAATCTTTCATTTCATGACAGCGTAACCAAACACTGAATCGAGTTTTACGTGCGTATCACACAATTACAAAAAAACTGCTTATCTCTTTACCCGGCAAAGGGACACGATTATATCAAAAATAATTTCGGGACCTCTCCCAGCCAACAAAGCTGGGAGTGGGAGTATGTCCGCAACGCCTGACAGTTATCCCCATAGAACGGTTTTACTCCGCCAATCATCGCATTGAGGCCATTGGATACTGCAATGACAACTTGTTGTTTTTTTTTGGAGAAACTACGCTCGAAGTTAAGGCAACAAGCGTAATAACGTAAATAGCGATCTCGGTACACAAAAAAACGTGAGTGATGGACATCCCAATAATACAAAGAACGGCCGCAAAACAATGAACCATCATCACCAGGATGAGACAAGGGGCAGCAAACTTGGGAGCTTTTATAACAAGTCTGGAGAACAACGCGGCAAAATTGAACGAAAACTGACGTAAGGGCGCGAAGCGTGAGCAGTCATGTGACTCAAAGGGATACATGCTGGTGGCGATGGCATGTGACGTAATAAATGATGAACGAAGCCGTACTGTGCTGCAGGCTAAAATGCAAGAAGGCGTCTGGAACAGCGCTTTTCAACCAATGTGCCGCAGCTCCCTGGTGGTCCACGAAGTTTGTTCAGGAGGGCCTCGAAACATTAAAATGTTACAATATTCCTGTATTTACAGTAACTAACACATTATAGATCAAGAAATCTTGTGATATCTAATGGGCAAACTGAAGTTTTCCATGAACAGTAAATTGCATGTATTGTTTACATTTTGTCCTTTTTCATATTTCAATTTTATTGTTGTTGTTTTACTGCAATATCTCATGGCGGGCCCAACAAAAAAAATTAGGTAAAAGTGGGTCGCAAGCTGAAGAAAGTGAGATGCACTGATCTACAGGATATTTGCAATAAGGTCTGACTTGTGTTAGCATCCACTTTCAGCAATTCAAAACTTACAGCTTCTAGTATTTTGAATTTAACGACCAACAACAAAACTGCAGTCACGTCAAATATCACCTGGACTAGACCACACGCCAGTGCCCGACGATCCCTCACAGATGAAAGTGGCATGTAATTAAATGCGTTCTGTTCCACAAATTGGTATGTTTTATGCACTTGAACTTCAACAACTTCTAAAAGTAAATCTTACTTATTGTCAAAAGTCTTTTCATGCTTTAATAAAATGTGCACAAAAAGCAGTAGTCTTACGAGCATTTGTACTGGCTGTTTGGTGACTGGATCAAAATTAGAAACTGCTGGCACACATTCTGCTGAGAACAAGTGAGGGAAAAGTGGTCACAGACAGTGTATCAACAATGTTGCTCACAGTCACAGTTGATGGCCAAGGACGCACTACGCTGACTGATCTAGATGCACCATGAACATTCAATATCAATATGATTTTAAATATAAAAAAAAAACATGTCTCAAGAATTGACACATGAACACAGGGGCGTAACGAGGTTCGATGGTGCCCGAGACAAGAAGCAAGTTTGGCGCCCCCACGTTCGAACCTGAGGTCATTCGGGAGCAAATGCACTGTATTGAAGTACTTGTGACATTATTGGGATATTTCGGCACCCCCATTGGCGTCCGGGGAATTGTCCCCCCCTTGTTACGCCCCTGCATGAACAATAAAATGGAAATGACTTGACGTTTACAACACAAAATTACTCTTACCTATTTTTTACCATTGTAGGTGAAAATCTTTAGCTCTGTAAAGCAAAACAATTCATAAATTTGTATTGAGATGCTTTGACCAAGATAAAAGGATCCAAATTTCATGAAAGCAGTTTTAACATTGATAAGAGCAGTGTCGTAACAACTATACTGTTGCGCAATTCTAAGACATACAGAAGCTTTTTAATAAATTTAACAGTTTGATTGTATGATACAGTGGAATATGAAGCGCACAAATGCACAGACCACTGCCTTGCACTGTACACTTGTACATGCAAAAGCATTAGTAATTCTGAAGAAACCATTTGTAATTAACACTTCTTGTGAATTGTGCCCATTGCACAAAATAATAAAGCTTATGAATGTGCTACAGTTTACTGAAATAGTAATTGGCCAATGCGTTTTCAGAATTTCTTTCCAAATTGTAATAAACTGTGTGCAATCAAAGAAGGTCATTGAACTAAACGTTTTTTAAAAATTTAGACAAGCCCAGTAAGGCAACTTGGAATTCAATAGTAACTGAACCGAAAGACAGGCAATGTGAGGTTGACTACAGCTTGAAAGCAAAACAAAGATTTAAGTCACTTTAAGTGTTCTTTTCATCCAAGAAAAATATTTGTTATATTGACTGAGCTTCCAAAAAGTTGATTTAAAAAATCTCCATTAGATGGAGAGCACGTCCATTTTACAGGTTTGACAAATGATTCAAGTATATCAAAATTTGGTTTTGAAGGTCAAGACAGTTGGCAACTATCCTAGGATACATTTGCTCACAGCAGTTCTTATCAGTAACCAAAGATGTAGTTATCAGGTTGGGAACCAGTGAAGTTATGCAACCTAGTTCAGGTTGAGGTGCTCTTTCAGATAAGGTACAATGTTTGAAACATCCCAAGTCAGGACTAGTCTCATTTCCATTCACCCAGTTGGACACACCTAACAGAACTTTCTTTGCAAAAACTGATCGAGTTCTTGGCAAATCTATGGGATGCAGATTTATAATCATGTTCCACAACCAGAAAGTCATAGAATGTAAATTTTTAAATGATTAAGCACAACATCACTGTTTTTTTACACAGGGCTCTTACTATTACATGTTATGTCATTAGTTACATAATACTGGGGTCAATTTGACATCTGTGTGTTTGACACAAGGTAAGCTTTACAAAAATTGGTGATGTTTTGTGCTGTTTGACTGGCATATTTTAAACAAACAAACATTTGCAATGCACCACGCAGTTTGATTTGTATCAACATGAGTTTGACAGTGCACTTGACAATATCAATCATCTGACATCACTTCAAAAATTCGTTCCTTTGACCTTACTTGGGATAACAATGGTCCTTCCATGGTTTGATTTTTTTTCGTTGTTTAAACCAGTGGTTCCCAAACTTGTTCGAGCCGTTACCCAAATCAAGGTATCGATTATGTCTTATTACCCTCAGTTAAAATTTTTTACATTGCAGGTCGAAAATTTCTTTTGCAGTGATCGCTCATAATACAGAACAATGTGGGTTTGGTTTTGCGTTACCCTCCAAAGAATCACATATTATCCCCAGGGGGTAATTTACCCCCAGTCTGGGAACCACTGGTTTAAACTGACTGAAATTTGCTATTGCTCTATTTCTCATACACTTGTTTCACTTTACACAACTGAAGAATGCTTTGCATCAAATTTATGAGGTGCAACTGTCTTGTATGCATAATAACAAATTTCATTGCATGCGTATACAGGTGGTTCCAGCTGCGACACTTTTTGAATGCAATATTTTAGTTCTTACATTTCCATTTCAGGAATAGCTGCCAAATTCGATTGATTTACACTTTGATTGATGGAAGCTACCATTCAAATTATTTACTAGCAATCATACTTGCCCTAGTATCGAAGTCCAGATAAAAAGAAACAAGACTAGACTATCAAGGTGAAATGCCTAACACTGTTTGAATATAACTGTTTTAGATAATATGTGCTATGCATTACTTAGTAGATATATATTGGTGCTCATGGGTATAGCCAAAAAGGCACTACCCCCATGGCCTTCAAAATTGGACACAGATATAACAGAAAATGTTAGTTTTAACATATTTTAATTTCCTTATTGGTAAATAACAAAACATAGTTTTCTTGCCAATGCCTTTCCATGTAAATCAACCTCTTCTTCCCCATTAGTACTGTAACACCATTTTTCTTAAATTTTTCTGTAGGGCCCACAGTAGATAATATGTAAAGCCACGCACTTTGAACACTTTCCATACAATGTGTTTTCCTAAGAAAGCAGGATGGATAGCATCCAGTTTCACAGACATCTTGTAATTGAAGACCAAACAAGGGCTGAAATTGCTTAATCTTCTATTTCTCTTAATACTTTTCATATGTAAGTGTACCAAATTTCACAAGACAATGATAATATTGATACACAGCAAGTAAAGATTTGTAGGCTGGTATTGAAAGTCTTAACCCAAGCTACATTTATGTACACAGAATATGTTTCAACTAACCTGCTGTAGATTTATCTGTTCTGCACCACAAACATATGTGTGAGTCTTATGTTTATGCACATCAATGTGAGCCTTATATTTTCAGAAAATTTGATTGCGATTGATTAAAGAAATGTGGCAATTGTTTTCTAATGACATACCAAAGCCAAAAACAATGAAAACATAGTAATATAATGTCAAAATGAAAACTCAGTGGTAAAACAACTGACAAGCAATGAATGAAAACAGCACATTTAATATGCCATTGCAAAGAAAAAAATCAGTCAAATTTTTGTTTTAAACGCATTTATTTTTAATTTTAACACGTTGAGAGCCGGCCTACGGTATATTCGTACTTGGATTTCGGCCTAAAAAACAGCAGTTTTTGGTTGCCTTACCAACGCCCTAGCTCCTCC
>JGI24021J15306_10000642_pt1 | contig 28703 bp, 20 predicted proteins | sample Ectturendosymbi1_FD_15306 | JGI IMG/M metagenome (IMG submission 15306) | reverse complement strand
CTCGACTGTTTTCTTTATATTATATTCTGGTATGTAGATTCCACTACCTGTCCGGTGTGTCGTTTTGGAACCATCTGTATATACCTGGATGAGATCCGAATAGTTGTCATGCAAATGAGAAAGGACAGTAGTTACGGCGACGTGCGGGTTTTGGAGGTAGGGGAGGTGGGTCATGGAAAGATCGAAGTTTGCCCTGTGGAGGACCCAAGGTGGTATGTGTGGTGCATCAAGGACATTTACATTGAGATGGTCCTGCAGAATTGCTGCTTGATGTACAAGTTGAAACTTCGGAAAGTTAGGGCGTCGGGATGTACCTCATGCCATGAGTCTGAAATCAAGGGTAAGGTGGTGTGGGAACGTGAGCAGGTGTGCCTTGTAATTTAAGCAAAGCAGCTTGTGGTTAATATGGAGCGGTAGTTCGTCACAAGAATCGAGAAGACACAGTGAAGGTGTACTTTTCATTGCCCTTGTACACAGACGCAGTGCAGCATATTGTATTTTGTTGAGTTTTTCGAGGGAAGAAGCAGATGAAAAAAAGTATGCTTCCATACCATACTCTAGCACTGAGCGGACAAGTGCTCGGTAAATGCGAAGGAGCGGCTTTTTGGCGGCACCCCAAGTCCCAAGTCATGACAGTCAGCATCCGTAGAAGATTCAGCCGCTTCAAGCATTTAGAGTGCACAATCTGGATGTGACTGTGGTAGGTACCGTTTCTCTGGAAGGTAATGCCGAGAAACTTGTATTCGTTTCTTACGGGTATGGAGTGCTGCTGTAGTTTTAGGCAAATAGGTGGGAGGTTTCGTTTATTGGTGAAGAGAACTGCTGCTGATTTTGATTGTGAAATTTGAAAACCCCATCTATCACACCATTTTCCTACTTTCGTCAAAGATTGCTGGCATAAGTCATTGAGTTGTCTGATACACGATCTGCTCTCCCAAAGCGAGAAGTCATTTGCATAAAGTGCAGTTCGTGATCTAATGCCACCTGGAATATCGTTAATGAGGATGGAAAACAGGACTGGACTTAAAATACTCCCTTGAGAATGCCATTGGCAGGATATTTTATCTGTGAAAGAGAAGAACCAACCCGGACCTGAAAACTCCGGTTGGAGAGAAAGGAGCGGATGAAGGAGAACATGTTTCCATTTATGCCGAATTTGAGAAGTTTGAGGAGTAGAGCGTCTTTAGAAACCTTATCGTATGCTTTCTCAATGTCAATGAATACTGCGAGAACGTGATGTTTATTTGCTAGCGACTTGGTTACAATCTCATGGAGACGCATGATGTGGTCGGTTGTTTTTCTTCTGTGACGAAAACCAGATTGAACATCAATGAGGAGGCTGCAAAATTCCAAATACNATTTTAGGTGGTTGACCACCATTTTTTCCATTATTTTGCAGGCGTTGCTTGTGAGGGAAATTGGTCTANACGAGGAAGGGAGGTTGGAAGGTTTGCCAGGTTTGTAAATTGGAATGACAATGGAATGTAGCCAAGACTGTGGGATTACGCCGGTGGACCAGATATTGTTGAACAAAAATAGAACGGTTTCAAGGCAGTCGTGGGACAAATGCTTAAACATTTCCTAAGAAAGTTGGTCATGGCCTGGTGCAGTATTTTTGGTTTCAGAAATGGCGGTTTTCAGTTCATCCATTGAGAAAAAAGCATTGATTCGTGGGTCGCGTGGCCGAGTCGCAGGGGTGGCTTTGCGAAGATCGCCTTGCAAGGTCTGTAGGCTTCTTGTGAAGGCTTGGGGATAGTCGTAGAAGCTCACAGCCTGGAATTGGTTGCCCAGAACGTTTGCTTTGTGTTGGTTGTTGTTTGCCCTTATGCCGTTCTGCTCAAGCTGTGGAATACGAGTGAAGGTGAGAGAACCAGATAGTGTGCCAAACCATAGGAATTTTCGTGCTGTCATTGATGGAGGTATAGTATTACGCCCAGAGTGCTGTTTAGCAGCCAGGATGACTTTTCTGGCGACAGCCCTACGTCGTTTGAAGATGAGTATGTCAATGAGTTGTCTTGTGCGCCACATGCGATTGAACGCATGCTTTTAATTTTTTACTGCAAGCTCGCATTCTTTATTCCACCAAGGAACGCTAATTTTGTGGGAATTTTTGGATTGCGGGATAGACGCCACAGCGGCCTCGCGCATGCAATCTTCAAATGTAGAGTGCATCTCACTGACTGACAGAATTTAACCTATCCGAAAATTTACTGTCACAAAGAAGACGAAAGTTTCTCCAGTTTGCCTTAGAGAGGGGCCATCGAGGCAGGAAGTTGTCCAAAGCAGGTTGAACATGATTTATACGTATGCTTATGATCGAATGGTCACTGCCTAGAAATTCGTTCGTTAGTTCCGTGGAGCAATTACAGGCAATGGAACGGGAAGTTATGGCCAGATCTAAAATGCACCACATGTTTGAACTGGTAAAAGAAAAGTGGGTGGGGGTGGAAGTGTTCAAGACAAAGGAATCAAGGTTTTCAGTAAAGGAGAACAAAAATCTTCCGGCAGCGTTGGAAGTGGGACTGCCCCACAGGCCGTGATGGCTATTAAAGTCGCCGCATATGATGAATTTCCCATATCCTGTCAACTGGTTAAAAAATTATTGATCCAGGTCAGTTCCCGGTGGGTTGTAGATGTTGAAAAGATACAAGTCGTTGAATTTTATACCCATGACTTCCATAGCAGTGTGACTTACAGTGGCAACTTCGGAGTAGGCTATTGAGTGCTTTACAGCAATACACAATCCTCCCCCTTTGCCTAGGTGAGTAGGTCTGTCTTTGCGTAATAAGGTGTAACCCGGAAGAGAAGGCTGATATTTCGGGGTAAGATGGGTTTCTTGTAGGCAAATAATATCTGGTAGAGTGTGGAACGTAGACAGAAATTGTTTAAAATCTGGAAGTTTCCCATAGATTGATCGGCAATTCCATTGTAAAACCTGGACCGCCATTTATGAGAAAAGGGCTTTCAGCTGATCAGCCTCAACAGGCAACCCCATTCGACCACCGGCTGCATCGGTGATGATTTTAAACAGATCGATAGGTTCATTTTTTTCCTTAACAGAGATAGCTTGATTGATGACGTCTGCTGAGAACGCCAGGAATAGCACAGGATTGCCTAACATAAGGCCGCTTGGACAGTTTTCGTCGCCCGAGTGACGTTCGGACAAAGTGGAATCAGTAGTGGTATGGTCATAGCTTATGTTGACAGGGAGACGATGATCTATGTCCATATTTCGACTGCAGCTGGAGTTCAGGGGAAGGGGTGGGAAGTCGGAGTTGGTAAATCTGGGGATACTGGCACTAACCTGCGTTTTAGAATATTGTTTACAAGCTTCAGCATAAGTCAAGTTGTGGGTATGTTTTATTTTTAAGACCACAGATTCCTTTGTGAACCTGGGGCAGATTTTATCCGAAGCACTGTGCTCGCCGGCACAGTTTGGACATTTAACGAGGGCAGAGCATTGTTTCCATTCGTGCTCTCCACCACAGTTCGAACAGCGCTTCTTTCCATGGCAGTTGGAGGCGACATGCCCGAAGCGGTTGCAGTTAAAACAGCGCAATGGTTTTGGAATGCAGGATTTCACTTTGAACAACAGATATTCCACTCTTACTTCGGTGGGTAACCGGGGAAAAGAAAACTGTAGGAACACCGTTGTCGACCAGCCCGAATCCTTGTTTTTAAACCTTTTTATGTAGGTAACTTTTTGGTGTTCTAAGTTCTCTAGTAAATCCTCTTCTTTAAGGTCTGGAGGAACGCGGTAATTAACTCTTTTATCTCCTGCTGGTTGGACAACCGATGTCACAATTTGTACCGATTTCACGCCATCTGAAAGAAACCTGGCGTTCAGTAACTGACTCATTTGTTGGATGTTTTCACATTTCATCATAAGATTGCCGTTTCTTAATGGAATAGATGCCTGGTAAGTACCGATTAATTTCTTTAAACTTTTGTCAATGAATATCAGGTTGTAGGATTTCAGGTTTTTTTCCTCTGCATTTTGGAGGATGACTGGATGTAACACAGTTATTCCACAACCACTCATTGCTTTCCTCTTCAGCCTTTGAGCCTTTCGTGGAGGCTCTCTATAATAATCAGATGACGCCAGTGAGTCATCCACAACTACTAAGCAACTTATTTTTGGAACAACGGAACAACCTAAACCAATGGAAGCAATCCAGCGAAAATTTCTTGTCGCAAAAAGTGAGCACCAAAGTCTGACCTCAGGAAAATTAACAACGACAATATGGAAGCACCCGAACTTTACCAAGCACTAACACCAGACACAAAGACAAGCAGCGGCAAACCTCGCAACAGAAACGCCTTCACGACTCGCCTAACTCTAACACGGCGAACAAAGACTGAACAACAGGATCTTGTATTGGATCGAACAAAGAACTGAATCCCGCCCAAAAGACTTCACAACGAGCAACTACTCACGAAATGACACAAAGGAATTACACCAATCAAACACTCAGCCTCAAGCAAACACGTGCAGATCCAATAATTGTACTACATTCAATCCCCTCAATTGAAGTCAACCAATACGCTACAACACCATAGCGATCCACAGGTTTTCGTGTCCGTGTGGTCCTACGCACAATGGGTGCAGGTGATTTTCCAGCGTCTGTGCTGTGTGCAAGCTTCCTTGCACTTGATTTCCGCCGTCTTGTAAAACTGCGCGATCATCTTAGCGACTGACGCTCTCCGGTATGGCGGGATCACTAAAAGAGTTTTCAAAATGTCCACGGTGACTAGGCAGAAAGTCCAGCGGGCTATGTATGCCTCTGTTTGAGCTGTTTCACTGCCCCCTTTTGTGTTTGCTTTGTTCTGCTCTGAAAGTGAACCAGCTTCAAACAATCCCACGGGTGCAATGTCTCGCAGAGGCATATCGACTCTCTGCCAGACGGGAATCAGATTTGAGCATAGTTAGGTGTCGCATGCACAAGCACAACCTCATCAACAATGTGATCATACTCAGATGAACACAAATGTCTCTTTCGAAATACAGGTCCAGACGCACTCAACCAAGTGGGAATCGACACGCCAAATGTGGATCGACGTTAAAAATGAAACAGGGCGTTCATATGGCGTCGAACTCGTGGGTCGCATACTTTTTGGTGCTGCCGTTTTGGCGCCGACTATTTGGCGCCGGCTTTTTGGCGCCAGGCTATTTTGGCGGCGAGCTGTTTTGGCTCCAGTTTAGAGACTGACAAATGTGCGTAATGAGAATGGAACACAAAAGATCTTCCAAAGGTAAACATGGAAAAAAGTTTAAAAGCATGGATAAACTTAATTTATATCATAATTGCAAGCAACATCTCGCAAATATTGAAGTGGTGCCCGTGAGTCTAATACCATCAATGAATACCTGATATCTGAACCGTTACTTTCCACTTCGACTCACACTTTTCTGTGTGCTGCCTCGACGTTTATTTTGTTGGTTCTAAGAAAAGCACTTCGTTAAAGTCATGAAACACAGACATACGATCAATCTCATCTCAGTACAAATGCAAATGCACATTGTTTGTTGCTTTTTTGAAAAAAACAGTTGCCTTCTTGAAAAACAGCGACGCAAGATGGAAAAAAGACTGTTCTAGAGGCAACAACGTGAGCGTAATAGTAATCAAGCGGCAGAGGTGAGCGGACTGTCCGATTTTGCGATCCAGGTCCAATCCGGCATTTTTAAACTTAGTCCTAGTCCAACCATAGTCCAAAAAAATTAAACAATGCAAAGCCCAAGTCCCAATAAACTCAAAAATTGAACAAAATACAACTTTTCAACAAAAAAGTTACGCAATTCTTTTCCATTAATTCAGTCCAAATCCGGTGCTGATCCTAAATTTATGAAGCAATTTACAGTCCGAATCCAATCCAAACCAACAAAATTCGTCATAGCCCGGATCCAGTCCAGTCCAATGCTCATGTCTGTCAAGCGGATAAGCGCTAGCGCCAAAACGACGTAGCACCAAAACAGCCCAGTGCCAAAGCACCCCAGCGCAAAAACAGCGGCGCCAAATAGTCCCATTCCGCCCATTCGTTGCGGTACACATGAATAGAATGCAAAGCATCAGGCAAAAGACATTCCCAGTACGCAATATCCAACTTACAAGACTTGGTTGCAGCTGTCCAAATTATGCCATTATAGCGTTCACATTGTCCATTTTCCGGAGCATTATACATAGACGTTCTACTGCAGGCGATAGCTGGCTGACTCAAAAACATCATCAATTCTTTTGGCATAAAAGCCACCCCTCTATCGGAATGAATGTATGCAGGCATACCAAACAATGCAAAAAGCTGGTTGAAATGAGCTATCACAGTCTTAGTATCTACACTGGCACAAGGAAAAGCCAAAGAGAAACGAGAATACTCCTCGACAATTGTAAGTAGCGATCCTCCGTGGATGAAGAAGTGTTATTTAAACTCTAGGCTTGAGCGTTCGAACGGCTTCGTGGCTTTAGGCTAGGCGAAAGGTGGTTTACAAAAGTTCGGTTTTACTTCAAAACACAAGCGACAACCATCGACAGTCTTTCGCACTTCAACCAACGAACACGACAAATTTTTAGCACCAACAAAATGATTCAAACACTCAATTCCAGGTGGCACAACAACGCGTGAATGGCATTAACAGTACCTTCGTACAAAGTCGCACAGTATGCCCTGGAAAGAACGTCAGGGACTGAATTCAACTACCCTGGACAAACACTCTCAAAATCAAATTCGCTTGAGTTGCATACGCCAACGTATTGTCTTCATCTTTTATCTTACTATAACAGGCCTGCAAAACATACGGCCCGCGTGCTGCATGCGGCCCGCGAGAGCTTTCTCATTTGTAGAAAATGCTGCAAAAGCTGGACCTCGAAAAGTAATTGTCGTTCTGTAATTTCTTCCATACTACAACGAAATCTCTACATCGAATCGAAATAGGCTTTTGCGGCCCGATGCAAATTTATGTTGATATTTTGGCCCTTCGAACTTTGAGTTGTGCAGGCCTTTACTAAAATGTCGCCCATCGTACATAAAAGAAACGGGCTGTTGATCCGTTACAACAGTGAATCGACGTCCAAAAATAGAACCAATTTTCGAATGGTTTCAACAATAGCACAAGCTTCCTTTTCCGTACTTGGCTGATGCAACTCGCATTTGTTTAAGGTTCTCGAGAAAAATGCCACAGGTCGAATTTCTTGACTCAAAGGAGCGGAGATTGCATTGTCTGAAGCGTCCGTTTCCAGCACAGTGGGGAACGTTTCATCGATCACCTTTACGTTAGAAGAACTCTTCAATCTTCTCTTTGCTGTTCTGCCGTCACGTATTCAATTTATGCCCGGCATGCCCTTCGTTTACTGGCTTACGTAGATGTTTTTCAAGCAATCGATAGCTTCCTGATATCAAGCGCACTCGCGGATGTAGGTATATACGGAAGCGTCAGATAAACTGATCAGAACACCTATTTTGTTTTATGCAGATATATTATCGATTCTGGGCAAGTAGTTTTCCAATGTACGCTTCTAGTGCTGCCATCTCCTAGCGCCATCCGAAGTATCAGCTTCAGCAGAGAACACTGGCGGTCTCTAGCATTCATCCATTTTAGCAAAATAAATTGTTGTAACATTTGCACACAGCACACCTATTTACTTTGGCTTTATTTTGCTGTAACTGTGACTCAGCCCTTGCTAAGGCCACTGAGAGAAATATTACCAGGCTGTACGAAGGCCGAGGACGGGTTCCCGAGCTTCTGCGGCCCCAGTCGAAACTTGTATAATTTGTTTGCATAGTAATCAGAGTATAGAGAAAACAGCCACCGTGCTATGATTTTGAAATAGATCAATTTCTTTACCGACAACTGACTTGCACTAGTAATCTTGGATTTGATTACAGAAACTCTTAGCATGCGTACTTTCAATCTCCCGGGCCTCATTGCCTACCGGATCCGGGTTCGATGGATGTACCTCTTGTACCCAGGCCCGTAACCAGCATGGAACACCAGGGGCGGCGAAAAGTTATCTGGGAGGTGCCCAATGTCCAACATATTTTTTCCAGGGGAGGCGAAAAATTTTCTAGGGGTCTTCGCCCCCTTGCACCCCGCTGATTACGGGCCTGCTTGTACCCCCCTCTCATAGGCTCTGATCCTTAACACAAAACATACGAAGTTACTTACGTCCAAACAAACGAAAACTTTCCCATAAAGAGGGCGCCCAACAGAATGCACAACGAGCAACTACTCAAGAAATGGCACGGAGGAATTGCACCAATCAAACAGTCAACCCCAAGCAAAAATGTGCACATCCAGTAATTGCACTACACTTTTGCTCGCGAACTGGTTTGGATTCTGAAGAGAATCAGTCGTTTTTTACTGAGATTCATTCCCGCTTCGTCGCATGCAGGTGAATACCGATCAAGTCTGTTCCCCACTCTCGTCGACTCGGGCTATGAAGGGAGTTGTGACATTACATACCCTTGTCGGTGTTCAATACCCCTGGTGAACGGTTGTGATTAACTCCGCCCACATGGACACAAATGTCTGAACAGGAATACCGTGACTTGTCGGCCGGTAACAAGCGGCTGTCAACTCCGTGCTCCCGCAAAGCGCTCCAAAGCTTTTCCCGAGGGACCTGGTCTTATGCTTTCTCGAGGTGGAAAAATATGCGTAGATTTCTTTGGTGTACTCCCAAAAATTTTTCAAAGCGACTGAGGGCAACAAATCCGTCACACAGAACACTTTGTTGATTTGCCAGTATGTGGAATCTAGATTGTGTCCGAAATTCTGCCAAGATGGTATTTCGGATTGTTTTTACCGCGCGTCTGCGCCTCAGCGTACAGCAATGTGAAGACAACCCTGTAAGCTATTTTCTCTGCTTGAATAACATCTTTCACTTCCTGGTTCTACCACGGTGTTACTTTTTTGCAGAGCCAGATCCAGCTGATATTTTCGGAGGGAGGTTGTAACATGTTGTAGCCTACCTAACAACTAAATATGTTTTTGAAAATTTCCGGTGTGCAATTGTTTTTACTTTCGATTTGTGATTACAAGCGCGTAGAATCAAGTTTGTATTGCATGATCACCAACCTCCATACGGAACTAAGTAAATCTTAGGTAAAGTCAGCCATGCATGATTTCTCCAGCATTTACACTATACACAGTGTTTAGTAATCATGGAAAATATTATTGGCAAACCATACTGCTTTGATCAAGTTCGAATAAAAGCTAAAGTCGGGTAGGTTCATTAAACAATTTCGTTGATTTGCACTGAAATATTTCTTTGGCTTACACACCAAAAGCTTAATTAACTGAAAATTATTGGAGTAACTTTTGGAATTGTGGGGGGTATTGCCCTTATTTCCCCCCTAGCTGCGCGCCTCTCTAATAAACATCACCAACCGCTGCTCAAAGTCAAACAAAAAACGGAGAAGGTCTTTCCACTCATCACTGTTAAAATCAGAACTGTCGGTGCTGCCCATAAATTACAAATTCATGAGGATTTTTTGTTTTTATGTGGCTGGCCTTCCATTTCATTCTTTTGTCCCGTACACCACCCGCGCAGCAAACCCTTTGTATTCCTCCGACCAGCAACCATTGAAGGACAGAAATCTGGCGAGAATCTTTCTCAAGGTTGCCGAAAGGCAACAGTTCGAATCATGTTCGACAGACTTACAAGTATGGGTAAACTGGCTGTGTGACGAACGCGTCTTCGTAGTTTCAGCTAACAAATTGTGTATGCTTGTTCATTCGAATGTGGCTAGCAAAATGGTGTCACCGTAGGTGGACACTGCAGCCATCAACGACTGCAAAGTCGGTGGCATTTTTTATGTGTTGATAACTTGTACCAGGAATTGTACATATTTGTCTTGCGTTTATGTTAGATTTTCTTTCTTCGTTCTGTAACATTTAATTGGTGAAAAGTGTGTTACAAGGAGAAAGTAGCGAATGAATAACGCGTAGTCTGAAATGTTTTTTTAAACAGATGCATCGCAAGGGAGTTACAAAGCGCGAGTCACATGATAAATTTTGAAATCTGTTCAACTCAACGTAGAATGGCGGAGCACGTCGTATTAACGCAAGTAGAATGCAAAGTAATATTCACGCCTTCTTCCTGAACTCGCGCACTCACTAATATGCAACGTTCACGCGAATAACAGGCGTTAGGCGTCTGATCAAAATTGGAGGTTTGTTGTAATATCACATGTGACTTTCAGTTTAATTGCATTGGATTAAATCATAACTTTATTATTTACAAATGGTGCATCGCGTTAAAGTAAAAAAGAATAATTAGCGCAGCTCGCCCTCAACGCAAAAGGCATCGGCCCACGTAAATGGTAGTGCTGGGATTGAACTCAAAACGAATGGATCGTTACAGAAAACAGACTGCAGTTGCATGTCAATGTGCGGTAAAGTGGTGGGAAACATACTAATTGATCAAGTTTCATTTGACAGACACGAGAAACAAACCAACAGGGTTTTGAAAGCTGGAATGACACAGCGCTCGTAACGTTACTCACCCCTTCTCCGAGCATTCGTCTAAAGAGTAAATGGATCACGTGGGATNAAGTGAATGGGCTGNCCAAGGTTTTGCGTCCTAAAAAAAGTCATTGTACCTCGAATCCCAAGAGGAAAAAAACAGGAAACAAATTATACGNAGCAAAACGTTTTGATACGTAGCAAAAAATGTTTAGCAAAGCTTGTGAGGTACTCAGGGATTATTTGAAGAAAGTCTGACTCTTTTCACTAACGCTGAGAAAGGTCGTTCTTGGTACGTTGACGAAAACTTTGAAAAATTTGATTGCTTGGGTTGTGTGCGACTCTCTCCAACACATGGTGAGTTTTATCAAAATAGAAAACCTAACCAAATTTGCATAAACTTGGAAAAGCGTGAATAGCTTTGAAATCGTTTTTTTAACCGCTTGACTTCGTTGAGGTCGTAGTTTAAGATCTTGTGACTTGTGTGTCGTTAACCGAAGGCGCAATAGTAACGATGTTAGCGCATTGAAGCTTGTTCCTTCACAGGATTTTTTTCTAAGCAGAATTGTTCCCATTACTTGTTTCGTAATAGTTTTTTCTTCTTGTGTTTCAATTGACGTAATCGCGCCATGCCAATCACAAATTATGAAATAGAAATCGTGACATTCATGATAAACGGTGATATAAAAAATTCTCAAACTGATAACCAAGTCGTTTTCCAGCTTATCAGCTAACCTGCATGAACGTTGACGAGGTTAAAGCAGCAGGACCTATGTAAATATAAGATACAGATTTCGGTTATATATCATACGTCAAATCAAATTAATCGAACAATACAATAGTTACTGGTAAAGCAAACACGATATTCCAAATTTTGTAGATGGTACATTTCCCCATATTGTTGCTGCTGAACCTCTGGGAAGAGTGAGAAAACTCAGACCCCATCCAAGTTCGAGTTTGCTGAGGTTTAGTGCTTTCAACGCAGAAACGTTTCCGAGTCCAACAGATGTCCAAAAATCTCACATATTGCATCAACCCATGATTGGCAGATAAAACACGACCTAAAAAGCTTACCTAAATAACTTAAAAACATTGGTTGCATAACAATAAAAACGTTCGTTTAGCCTCCCCTATACCAGCAATCAAAACTTGGCCTCGTGATCAATCGAACATTTCTCAGGACAGTAGGAAAACCTTTTTGAAAGTTATAGCAATCGCATGCAAGTTGACACACATTTCGTTCCAAAGTATCGATTTCTGCGCTGAATCTTTCATGACAATTGAATCGTGTGAGCTACTGTGACTAGTCACGAAGTGCAAATAATATTAGAAACAAACTGCACTTGTGTAACGTTTCGGTAACTTTACTGCCGAGAGTACAAATGTAGGGAAAGCAAATACAGATTTTCAAATTAAAATGGGATATACGCTCCTCGTCCATACTGTGCTATGCTCTCATTCACAGGCTTTGCCCAATCTGGAAAAGAGTCCAAACTGAAGTAGAAAACACCGTAGGTGTTAATGAAAAGATTTATCACTGCCCAGCCGATAATCTTCAGTCCTATGCCGGCTTTGACCTGAAAGAAACGTAATTCAAGCTGTATATTCTTTCAAGAAAGACAACATGACCTTTTCAGTAGGTTTTATTTGAAATTTACATTCGTTTTTTCTGGCGAAAAAAAACTAAAGAAGACAGAAGTGGTACGTTGTCATAATGTTAAAACATCTTGATGAAACAGCTGGAGTTTGTCAGTGAAGGACTATGACCGGGGGCGTACTGAGGTTACTAAGCGCCCGGGACAAGGAACAAGCTTGGCGCGCCATGTTCGAACCTAAGGCTTTTTGGAAGCACATGTACTGTAGCCTACTAAAAAAAGTATTTGGGACATTGTTGGGACTTTTCGGCGGCCCCCACAGTTACTCGGGGCCCGGGGAATTGTGTCATCTTTTCCCCCTCGTTACGCCGCTGACCATAACACTTGTGCACAAGCTAAAGTAAATAATAAATTTAATAAATTTGCCTATATATTAGTTTGAATTTTGTTTTGCTCTATTTTTGGTCTAAGAAACCATAGATCGAGAATGCACATCTTCATTGAAATATTCAGCAGCTATAGTGCAAATGGCACTTTACATTTGCTCCTGCAACTGTATGCGTAGCCGATGTATCGTGGTGCGATGAATGGAAAGAGAAATATCGTACAATCGTACATGGTCATTTTCTGAAATGGGGGATCACGTTCTCTTACCCGATTTTTAATTTAGTAATTTTAGTGTGTCAGTGAAAGATGTGCGCTTATATTAATAGTTTGCGAAATACTTTTCAATAAAAGTTCTTAGTAATCTTGGATGCAAAACATGACTTCGCATCAGCAGAGCATTCCTCCACTTCTTTGTCACTATGCCAATACCTATGAAATGTGTGTTTCTTACAAAAACGACATTGATTGTTAAGCTTCCAACTCACCATATCGACTACGGTCAACTGGCCATAGGCAAAAACGATAGCATTTCCCGGAGTAGCAACAGGCAACATGAACGCTGCTCCTGCAGCAAGTGTTGCTGGTACCATCAAATAAATAGGATGAAGTTCAGTATTTTGTGCCTAGAAAATAAAATAAGGATTACCAGTGTAGAACGGCAGTTACAGATGTGTTTTTAGTTGTTTTAGTCATTGCACAGTCCTACTCATTAAGNATGGGTGCGTAACGCAGAAGACTCCGAATTTTAACCGNGGGTTTGTTTCGGGATTGCAAACCACAACACGTTTAATGCTTTGACTCAGCTATGTGCAACCCACGGGCCGCATTCGNCTCAGTTCAAGGTTTTGTCCTGCCCTCTGGATGGTTTCTTTGTTTTGTGTGTGCAATATAATGACAATCAGTCCTTACTCTAATAATCTGAAGTTTGACGTTTTTGATATGCAGTATGCCTTAGTGCTATTCTACCACGTCTCCATTGTGTACTGGCAGATATCCAAGTGTGCACTGAGGTGCAAAATTCATTTCTAGTTTTCTGATTTCTAACTCTGTTGTTCCATTTGCACTAAATTGAGTTCGAGTTTGTGGTTCCACTGACACGTGAAGCTCGCCTATGACATCACAGTTCTTCTTCATCGTTTGAGCGAGTTCTTTCAATCCACTCCTTGGCTGCACTAGATCTTGGGGACAGGTGTTGAGCAGCCTTTCGACTGTTTCGTCATCCAGAATCATGAGGCCATGTGCTCCATGAGGAAGTCGATGGACTGGACAATGAAGGATAACATGGTCAACGGTCTGTTCTTCTGCGCCACACTCACGAGCCGCAGAAGGGGCCATAGCATATTTGTGTAAGCAGGAGCGTAAACGTCCTACACCGGAACGGAGGCGGTTAAGTTGGACCCACGCTGTACATGGCAGGGCCATTACAGGAGTGTGGGTGCCGCGATGTCACAGTGAAAATTGGAAGTCTCGTAGTGTTCTCCAACCATTCCATATTCCATCGGTGATCCGTCTTAGAGCGCTGCACTTCTGCTGTTGTTGTTGTCAGATGAACTGATGAGCTGTTGTGTGGCGGGCACAAATGGGTGTCCGATTTGAGACGTTGTGCATTCCCACTTGATGGACATATTAGCGCCAAGTGGAGCAGATGCCTAGGCTCCATAGCACGGAGTGCTCGAGACAGTGTAGCTCGTTTGCGACGAAACTCAGGAAGTTGAATGCCTGCGAGGGTAGGAAGATAGTCCTCTGGTGTAGGACGCAGGCATCCAGTCACAGTCCACAAGGCGCAGTTGATGGCAGGATCAGCAACGCGAGTGTGAGAACTACGGGACCAAGCAAGTACGCAGTATCCCTCTGTTGAATGGACCAGGACTAAGGTGGCTGTTAGAACGTTGTTGCTCCAACACCCCATCCCGAGCTAGCAACCCGCCTGCGATGCGTAATGTCAGTTTCTTGCGAAGTGACTAGAGTTATCAGCGATACGTGAGCCTCTTGTCCAACACTTCGCAATATTTGGGCTCGGAGCAAAGCGGCAGGGTTTCGTTGTTGAAGATGACCTTCGGCTCACGGCTGAAGTCTGACGTTCGGCCCCCGGTGAAGTTTGACTTTCGACTTTCGGCTCACGTTTCTTTGTTGTTGAGGTTGAAGTTTGCCCACTCAGTTTTGTAGTGTTGAGCTTCAGCTTCCAAGTATACTTTTAGGATTCCAACGCTTTTAGTAGCTTTAAAATAAAATCTAGTTTGCCGAGTAGCAACTTAGGTCATTCAATTTTCGGCCCTCATTAAGAGAGTGATTTAAGTTTTGGCCAAGCAGTGCATTTCGGATGGGCATAGCTGCTTTATAATGACAATAATTTTTGTGCAGCAATCTGTTCCCGATAACGTTGAGCGTTATTCTGAAGCTTGTGATTCGGACAAAGCCAGTTCAAATCTTCTCAGACATAAACTGTAGTCCAGGGGTGAATCTTTTTGGAAAAAAACTTACTTTCGTTGTGTGACAAAACATAACAAAAAATGCTCTGCAGCAATGCTGTACGATACAGTATTACTTTATAAGNGCAAGTATTGCCNATNTATTGTTGAAACTTTGGACAGATTTTCAGTAAACGTTTTTCGAAAGATNTAAAAAATAGGGAAATTGCAGCGCAACAGAGTTGCTTTCTAACCCTAATGTGGGCCTGACAGTGATGTTAGCAAGTCGCATTCTTTCCACCATGAGTCAAGTCACAAATCCCTTGAGTCAGTCTTGTTTGAAACAGCGGCGCAGCCAATCCAAAATTTTGGCGAGGCTAAAAATTTTGGGGCGTCAAAATGTTTGACTTTAGGCGAGCAAATGTATTTTTGTTTGCGACGCCGCTTCTCAAAGCACAAAATAACCAGATATGCTAGAAATTTTGGTGCCCATAGCCCCTAAGCCCCCCTGGCTCCGCCTATGGTTTGAAACTTACTAGAATCCAATCAAGTGTCTGAAATTGGTTGAGTGGAATCTGATTTGAATTAGACATTTTTTGTATTTATTTGAGAACATGTGGAGTGTCAAGTCATGCGGCTTTGAAATCAGAAAAAATCTAGACTAGCCTGTTATTTTCTTTAAAGTAACTATCTACTGCCTAACTGCTATAATATGCCTCAAGTCACGAGCAAAAGTTAGAACTCGAGCTTCGTTCTTCTAAATCATTCCAACTGACTTTGAGTTCAGTTTTTCGTAAATACTGTGACTTTTGTCAAATCATCACAAGACAAGTAAAAAAAATTATGACTCGAGGCTGGCCCTTTGATTCGAGTCAAGTCACTGAACCAAGCCGGGCAATAACTGTGACTTGGGCTTGAAACTGTTTGAAATGTTTTGAAAGATATGAGAAAATGGTATGTTTACTTGGCTTAGCTTCGAAATATGTTTTCAGTGATGCATAAAGATTGACTTGATCGAACAATTTATTTCCAAAACAGGATGCTACTTGACTAAAATCTCAATTTGACATTAAATGTCGTGACAAATAGCAGGCGCAATGTTACTAACAATTAGGATTGACAGCTCTTGGGAATCAGATTCAAATCAATATCAACTGGATGGTTATATATCCCTCGTGAATATTATGCCTTCATACTCCTTGCGTCCTTACTGACAGCAAACGTTTTCACTCACCAAGCTTGCCATTATAGGAGTAAACAATGTAGTTGTAGCTGTATTACTGGTGACTTCTGTTAGCAACCCAATCACTAATGTGACGATGAGACAAATCAACCAGTCGTCAATGCCCTTCAGGAAACTGAGCAGCTCTCCCAACCACGCTGACAAACCGGATGTCTGAAAATTGCAAAATTTAACTTTTTNTCATCGAAAAAATGCTGATTTTATNACAGACATAAATAACAGCTTTCATTGTTTCTTGTTGACCTCATGTCATCTGCATTGGAAAGTTGTGCAAAACGAAAATTTAATTACTGCATAAACAAGTTTGGAAGATGAACTTCGATGTGCTGTTGACGAACTCAGACAAACCGCTCAAAGATGCAGATCTCGAAAATGTGTGGATTTAAACGTTTCAACTCGAAAACAATTCAAATTCGGCAATTAGAGTTCTGGTCCAAGTCTTTATCTAGCAGTCAACAAATTTAAACTTCAAATTCAAAATTAAGTTGACAGCAACTTCTCTAATACTGTCCGCCTAGATCAGGGGCTCCCAACCTTTCTCTGATCATGTACCCTTTCAGCATTTCGACAGATGAGCATGTACCCCTAAACGTATTATGAAAAAATTTTGACCATGACTAATCATAGGTTTATTTTACAATAAGCATATAATGGTTTTTGAAAAGAATATTCACTGAAATGTGAAAAATTTCTTAGAGAAAAAGACTGAGCAATGTAACAGAAATCCACCGAATTTTCAATTGAACATTTATATTTTCAGAAATATAAAGGTAGACCCTGTTTTTACCTCTCAAAGTTAATTTGTTGCCGCTGTACAATAAATGTACCCCTTCAGATAGGCAAACGTACACCTGGTTGGGAACCCTTGGCCTAGATGTTTATATTGTCTTTGGTAAAAGTGGACATCAAGCAGAAAAACACTGAAGGAGTTCTTGGCATGATAGTCTAAACCGTATAAAGGCATATAAAGGACGAATCACACGGAAAATAAGGAGACGTTACCCATCTTTCAAAAAAATGAAAAATGGGTTGACGAGGGCGTACGTAGTATCGCTTGTGCGATGAGACTAGCCTACACCAATATTGCGATGTAATAAAAGAATTCGGTGATCATAAACATACACGCCTCTCGAACTGTCCTGCCCGTAGCCAGGTTGTAAAGTTTTGAGGACAAAATACATTTTAGGGAATGCAGTTTTGTTTTTTTGGTTTTAGTATAAGTTTGAAACAAACTGTAAAAAGTTTTTCTGGGCAAAGAAAATGTGAGGAGCACTGCCTCCAAATGGCCGCCTTAGCTATATGCCTGATTTTAAGTACATCAAACAGCTGTGTAAGGACCGCAACTAACATAATTAATTTGGCACCATTCCGAGAGAGACTTCAGGGGTCAAACTAGTTGCTGGAAGAGCGCTGGCCAGTCTGCTAGCTAAATGACCTATCGTCTTGAGTTTGACAAACCGAAGCAGAACATTTAGCGCAAAAAGCGTTCAGCACAGAGTAATATTGGGTAACAAGTTTTAGGCTTGGAAGGATCGAATTACAATAGCCGTTCATCAGCGTGATGCCAGTTATCACGAAATGAACTTGTCCGAAATCACTCATTCGCAATGCAAAAATACTAATGCACATAAACATGCACTACACTGTAATATGCCTTAAGTTTGACAACAGCATATAACAAAAATATATATGTAAAATGAAACGGATGTAGATTTTTAGATTTGGGCATTTGTTAATATTTCTGCTGTGGTTCAGCTAAATTGAAAATACTAACATTCCGCTAAAAATTCATGTTCTTTTTTTAACATTTAAAAAATGATTTTCGTTTGTTAATAGTTGTGCATTGAGCAGCAACTCTTGCGTTGCTGGAGAATGATGCACATCTTCGCTTATGGTTTCAAGACCTTAATTTGTATGTTCACACTTTGCTAGACGGCTCAGTGTAAATGGAATGTGTTTCAGTAAGTTGGCCATCTTCTTCCGCATACAGGATTAATTTTTACGTACTTTCAATTCAGATTGGGAACTGCGGGAATTACGCTACACTCAAATGGTAAAGAAGATTAGATGTTTAGTGTATTGTACAATTTTTGCGTTGCTGTGTTTTGTACAACAAATTATTTTGCAGATATCTGTTTGAATAACAATGTTTCCAAATCTGCTTATCAGCTTACAATCTGGTGCACCAACTGCACCAACTTTTTTAATTTCCCGAAACATTAGTTAAAACCTCCACTGTGACCCTTTCCAGTGAAAACCATGGCGATATCCTTGATCAAGGTTGTTTAAGGTTTGACTTTGGTGACCGTTAAGACATTTTGAGAGACAGGAACGATTTAATCTGAACACCGAGGTAGTCGTAAAGCGAGGTTAATTATATTTGGTGGTTATGCAGTAAGGTTCCTCTGTGTAATTTCGTGAGGCGTTGGAAGAATTTGAAAGACTGTTTTGTTCCCTCAACACGCTTAAAACCACTGCCTTAAGTGTTCATTTTACTAATGCGGCACAGGGGTTTATGGGTAAACAAAAACACTGCTGTGTTGCGGAGTGGGCGAAAGATCACCGAAAGATACTGTTGATCCACTTTTTATAGAATGCGAATAGCATTCTCTTACTTTTCACAACATCAAACACTTTTTCAAATTTGAAAGTATATACTGTATTTGCTCAATCAACTGTAATTTCTGTTTGTTGTTGCAGGTGTTAGTCTTCTATTCTTTAGTGCATAGGTGCATCAAAATTAACCGATTACTGTATAAGGGACGTGTTGATTCCATAGGTAATCAACATTTCGTTTAGCAGGTTACTCAACTATATTGCAAAATGTTTTCAGTTTCGCTCCTCGATCCAGACTTCGTTTTAGACCAGCTATGTCCAACCAAAATGGCTTACTGGGCCAAAACGTATGTCACTATCTCAACCAGGGCGGCAGATTGAATGACATATTATTGAGGGCAGCACATTGAATGGCTTACTTTGATCTTAGAAAATTAAATTTAGCTTAAACTAATATACTGAAAGTGTGCGAACCTAACTACAATGGTAACAGACGTGATAGAGTGGTACTGAGGACCACCTGCATCAAAAATGTCAAATTAAAGATTATCAAAATAAGGAGAGGTTGCTAGTGTTTAGGATACTTTTACTACAACCAAAACCTAAACTGGGCCGCACAAAACCCTCGACTGGGCCGCGGGTTGGACATAGCTGTTTTAGACACTAATCCACTGTTATCCCAAAATTTAAATACCAATTTTTCAACTTGATGGATTGTGCACGTAATTTCATGTTGTTGCTCACAGTCCTTATTTTTATTCAACAGTTTACAATTAAAATTTCTCTACTTGTTTCAGCTTAGCTCTAAAATGTACATTCATAAGTGGACGGAGTAGACAAAACACATATACCCATAGGCTTAGAATAATTTGATTAGTTCTTAGTCCGTAATAGCCTTTCATTTTGTGAAAAGATTTTTGAAATTCATACACCGCAGAGATGGCGGTATAATTAAAATGGAATTGCTACTTTACACTCAGGCAAGTACAGGAGCTTGTGGCAAAATACTTTATTGCCAAATGAGAACAAAAACTGCTTTCATCAACGGGTATCAAAACTCACGTACTATTGCTGCTTCTGCCAGAGCAAATGCTCCTCCTAACAAGATCATTATGCCCCAAGGAAAAACCTTTTGCATCTTGTTCCATTGAATAATCGATCGGACAGGTGATGCCGGCTCGTCTTCGTTTGAAATGCACATGAACAGAAAGAATGTTGGTAACTAAAACGTCTGAAACTTTTTCGAGGTTAAAAAAGTCAACTTCATCTAAGAATTCGTATTGCCTTCTTCAATAACAACATACGAATGGCCTGGCGTTCGGTGAAGTTTCGTTACTCGCTAAAATATTCAGAAATTCTTGCAACTGGATATGCAAGCATTTGAAAGCGTTTCTGCCTCATTTACAGTAGATGCGAGAGTTTCTCCCGATAACCCACTTTTGCAAGTTGATGAAGATCAGTGTAAATATGAATAAATGTGTTGATTTTAACGACCTGAGTTCACTTTGAATTCTGCCTAGTTTCAAAATTACTTTCAGTGTTCCTCAGAAACATATCTGTTAGTTTTCAGTTAAGACAAAAAGGACTCACAAAAACTAGATCGGTTTATATGAGAAATTGTGGCATGCTGCGTGATCACCTGTTCTTTGCAAGAACATCGGCTTTTCCGACGGAAGGAAATAGAGTAGAACTGCCATAAATGCCGCGACTGTGCTATCGTCCACATAACCATCTGGAAATATCACTGACCAACCGGGCATAAATCCTGGTTCGCGAAAGAACCAAAGCAGTACTGTGCTGACAAAAATTATAAGAACAACTGCTTCGTTCCACCTGCGTTTTACAAACAAAAAAATTTTCAAAGTTTGTACACTGGTTTAGTTTGATCGCAATGCAAAAAGACAATAATTTCATTAGTGTGTAGATTTAAATGTTTGACAAATGTGTTGGAGAAATTACAACCAAATACAAAAATGTTTTGATTGAAATCAATTCTTAAACAAATAATTTATAGTGTCATAACTATACGGCCTCCACTGGAAAACAAACCCAGTTAAATACTTCAATACGTACACTTTTGCATGATTTAGCTGAAAATAAAACCGAAAACGCCAAAAAAATTAAGTATCATCAGTTCTCTTATATTCAAGTTGAGTCCATTGGATGATGGTTCTGTTTGTATTTGGGGAAAAGAGGCCCAGTCGTAATTCTCAAATGCAACCGGTGATGGAGTTGCAGTTTGTGAGTTGAGCAGTCTTTGATTAACTCTGGTCCAGAGCGGTGTCTCCCAGTAATTGTTAACTCGACTCGAATCACGTTGCGAAACGATGTTGTGAAGACTCGAATCGAGGCATAGTTAGTGACTAGATACTCAGGTCAGAGCTATTTTCACAAAATTTCCGCACATGTGATTGACAAGTCCAGTTAGTTTGCACACACAGAAATAATTTTTTTGCTTCAGTAACAGTTGATTAAGATTGGCGCAAATATTCTGTTGTGGTTATGTCTTTGAAGTTGAAAAAACATAGAGAGAATATCTAATTGCATTTGACTTGACATTCACTCGAGCTTGCAAGCCAATGACTCGTAGCGACTCGGCAGTTCTTATGACTTGACTCTGACTTAAAAAAGTTTCAGATGACTCAGTGTCGACCCTGACTCGAAGAGCTTGTGACTCGAAAATTATGACTCGACCAAAACACTGTATTTAACACAATCACTGCTACTGCATAACAGACAATTGTAACATATCAACGAATTCACTAGTATATTTCCAAAATGCTGTCAGCGGCCGTCTGAAAACGATCGGGAGAATTTTCCCAAGAGTCATGCCCGGAGGTAGACTCTCCCAAACTCGTAAATCAGGGGTAGAATGCACGACCTACTAAAGATACTGTCGGATATGTCACATTTTGCAGGACATCGCTAACAGGCCGATTTGGTTTGTTTCAAAATGCAGGTAAACTCGATCACATACATTTAGATCATGACTGTAGCAGTAGTTTTTATGGCACTAGCAGTTTTTGGGACTTATTTTGAAGAATTGCCATGCTTTTGTTTATTCATGCGTAGTCTGAAAAATAACCTAAACCTTGAGTATGTAGGGTTTCCGGAAAATGTAAACCATACCGCATACATAAAATTACTTACAGCATACCTAGCAAACACAGCAAGTTCAATACGTACACTTTTGCAAACAATCTTCAGCAAGCAAAATGCAACACACCTCTGTGCATAGTGCAAACGTTTTGCTACCAGTGCGCCCAGGTTTGTTTCAAATTACTGCACATACAAAAATGTCAGTACAAATTATTTACCTTCAAAATATTTGAAACAGTTAGAAAGTTTGGTGCTGCATTGCTGGCTGCAGTGTGCGTAAAATTCCTTTGTTTTGGTTAGTCATACAATTCTTCATGAATGAATTTTTCTGACATGCTGTACAGCGTTAGTATTGCACTTCTCACATGAACAAACTATCAGGAATGTGGGACGTGGGACTGGGTAAATGCAAAACTGAAGTTGCGCATGCAAATGTTCATAAACCTTTATGGCTTCTTACATTGACAAAAAGCCATCTCCTCGTTAAAAAGAAATTTGTAAAATATTTCCATGCACTTGTTTTCTTGCATAAGTATCCAGATGGTGAGTTCAAAGAGCTGCAATGACTTGATCCTCAAATCTTTCGTTTTCATCAGCCTGATAAATTCTCTGCTTAGAGCCTTTCTTGGCAAGCTAGCAGTAGCCAATGCTGAAGGTTGTTTTATTGCTTTTTCTGTATGAGTTGGAAATGGTTGCATTTTTTTTATTTGATTCTTTTAGCATTTTTTATAAATTCATATCTAAAATGTTGTATGCACACAACAAATTTTTCACTTAGTTTTATAGCCTACCATGTAACAAAAGGCACGATAAGTTTGAAAAATCCATTGTTCATGTGAGACTGAACGCTTGTTCGGTTTATATGGATAAGCGTTCACCGTGAAAAAGTCATTAAAGACAAGCAAGGATTTAATGAAAGCGTGTTTGATAGCTTTGGACGAGATCTTAGACGTTTGCAGCTCTTGCTTCTAAGTAATGCTAGCAAGTCTTGCTAAGTACAATAAAGACATAATTGTGGTTTTGTTAAAGACCATGGCAATTTGCTTCTTGGTAAAGAAGTAGGTTAACTTGCTTGAAAAATCTGTGGATAGTCTATTTCGTAACTTATGTAATATGCCTGGCTATTTCGGCCAACGAAGTGCATTTGTGACTGTTGCCGTAAAATGGAGCAATTTTTTTTTGTCTAGAAATGATGAAACGCTTTGTGAAAGTCTGTTTGCATTGCATTGTCAACAACCTAAAAAGGATAAGCAAACTGTCGACGTTGCGCACCCCTGGAAGAATTTCTGTGGACGCCCATGGAAAGGGAGGTTGCGGCCATTCTAACGAAAGTTTGCCGATCACTGCTACACGCAATACTGCTGAACGGAGCTTCAGCAAGTTGAGTCTAATCAAAACATTTCATAGATCGACTATGACTGTTGAAAGAATAAAAAGTCTGCCAATGCTATCTATTGAAAGTGAATCTGCCAAAACATTAGATATGACTGAATTGACAAAAAAATCGTATTTTTGAAAACTTGGAAAAAGTCATTTTCCTAGCTTGAAATATTGCAAATGCTGAAGACTGTCTGCTATACACGTTGCGTTGATGCTGTGGAAAATGCTTTTACAAGAATTTGTTAAAACCAATCGATGTTTTTGTTTACATAAATACTAAGTTAAATGCAACGTATTGTATATTGGGGGCCCCAACGTCCAGGCTCGGGGGACGCCCAACCACATGCCTGAAACTATCCCTGTGTTTGTCTTAAAATCAGAGCTTTCTGACATATTTCTTTAAGGTACAAACTCCCCCGAGTTTCTCTATCTTCCTACCTAACCAAGGCCATTTCCCACGTACCCCAGTCAAGTCTTTTTAACAAAGGACATAAATGACATTCGACCGCAGGCTAGCAAACATTACTGTTCCAAATATTCGAGATTAAAATTATACCCTACACAAAACCTGACACTAAAGGGCCTATTTAAAATCAAGGTAAGTCAAAACTATCTTAATCCCTTTTCTCCTAGCGTGCGATCCTTAACAACGCCACGACGGCACATCATTGCATCACGTGACACTCATCGGCATTGGTGACAAATATTTATTGACACGTCTCATGCTACTGTTTAATGTTCAGAGGGAGATTTTCAATGTGCCACAAGTTATAGCCTATAGTCATTAGGAGGGCTTATCAACATCAAGCTTTGTTGGGTGAAGTGAAGAGATCCGCAAAGATAATATAGATCAGTTTCAATAGAGCTGGTGTTTTCTGTATGACGTAAAGCTATTAGAAAATGACGTTCCTGAAGCGGGATAGTGCATTTGGCGCGTTTACGTGGGTAATTAAAGGTCAGATTGTACTGTACGTTTGAACTTCAAGTAAAAGTGAATCAATGCCAGGCGATAGGCAATGTAGTTTTTGTAGGTTTGACTCCTTTGCTCAATTGCTACTTAATATTTGCAGTCATAGAAAAAGTGATTTCAACCAGAAAAGGTGTTGCGCTCATTTTAATAAATTAGGGGCGACGATTTTTTGTTAGAAAATCTAGCGCAAGAGCAAACAATATGTTTAGTTATGATAGTGATGAAGACTTTTAGTAAATAAGGGTTTAGCCGAAACAGTTCCACAACTTCGCAATGGCTGCTCGGGATAAAATTGTTCAGTGCGATATCCTACGAACTTAAGGCATTGTAATCACTGCTGAGCAATAGAAATGCGGATGTCCCACATGGTAGGGTTTGACAACACAGTTTTCCTCTCACTGGTGCCACGTCTAGCGAATTTTTTCAGTGCAATCTGGTGATTTTTGGCAAAGTATGTCTTTGAATAACATCCGTTGTCTTCTAACTTTCAGCACTTTTATCCGTAAACAACTGATTACGTGAAGCGTTGTGTGAAGTTTTGCATCTGCGTGGGACAAATAAGTTTTTCTATTCTTAGCTACAAATTGCTGCAATGTTGCCTATGTCATACAGCACCATATTGGAATTTTTTTTTTATACGTCGCAGTAAAACAATGCACATTGCATCATTTGTATTTCCTGACAGCTGCTTCAGTGCGGCCCAAAAGCCAAAATCTCACTACTAGCTTTCACTGTTGCCTCATACGACATCCACCTTGTTTTGCATGCGCGCTGCAACTGCCGACATTTTGTCTTCACTGTAGTCTGATGCATCGCCAGGCAAGCCGATTGAAACGGTGAAACAGTAAAACACTTCCATAGTTGCATTAAAATGGTTTCGCAGTTTCGTACACCGTACTGTACAAATCTGCGGCAGTATAGCAATAGGCCAAAGCGGTACGCATGACTATGCGCAGATACCAAACTTATAATTTTCGCTTCCAACTTCTGCGCCAGAAAATTGTGTCGGCCTATAACATTGCAACCGTCTATTGCAATAGCCACGTGCAGAAGAACATGCTTATCTCAAATCGTTTTACTTCAATACAAAGAAAACCACACCTAGGCTTTCAGAATTTAGGGTGTCATTTTGACACCCAAAAACGGCTTAAAAAACACTGTGTTGGCTATCGCAAGGAAACATTTTAAACCATGTTCTTGTGATGAAAGATGAAATAAAGTTATTCTGAGAACTGAAAGCAAACGAGTTGTTATCTTATATTAGTGACAAGATTTGGTTGAAAAGTCTCGCTTATTTGGCTGAAATTTTTGAAAGGTTAAAGGCTTAAAGGAAAGGTTACAAACATCATCCAGCTTCGCGACGAATCTGCAAGAATTTTATTCGACGTTGCAATACTGACTTCGTAAAGTAATGCAAGGAACGTTGATATGCTTGAGAAATTGTCAAATGTTGTTGAAAATACTGATGAACTTCCTAAGAGTTTGAAGACATCTATGATAGACCACCTTCAATCTTTTGAAATTGACTGCCAATGATATTTCTCTGAGCTCAAGGAGGAAAATGCATTTTAACGAAATCAGTTCCCTACCTCTCCGGTTATAGCCAATATTTTGATGAAGTACAGGACCAATTTTGTGATCTTCGGAATGATTCATCAGCACATGATATTTTTCATGAAATGCCATTTTCTCAGATCTTGTGAGCTGTGCGTGAATTATATCCACAACGGTTTGAACTGGCTTTCCGAATATTGCTTTCGTTGACACAGTATATCTCTGCGAGAGTGGTTTCTCAGCTCTAGCTCACATCATAACGGAGGCACGAAATCAAAGAATAGTCGAGCATGATAAAAGATTAGCACTGTCAAACACTTAACCACGAATTTCGAAGTTGGCCATACGGTAATTTTTGCTATAGTTTACTGCATTTTTCTACAACAGCATTTTGCTGTAATCACAATGGTTATAATATCTATGTACCGGTATTGAAAAAAGCGTAGGAAGGGGTCACAAGGTATGTAAAAATACCAAAGGTGTCACGAACCGAAAAAGGTTGAGAGACACTGCAACAGAACAGGGGTCGGGAACCTATGGCTCGCGAGCCAGATGTAGCTCTTTTGATGACGGCATCTGGCTCGCTTGATATTTTCTTAACATGATTGTTACNAATGACGTTTTTTCTGTGATGTTCCATCTACCAGACTACAAAGTCATCAACACCATGCAGCACCAGAAGTCGCATTAACAGTAAGAAGCATAGTTTTAAAGNGAAAATTCAGACATTTNACATTGTTAAAAATTGCTGGTTTTGCTTAAAAATGCACACGTAGTTAGTAAGTTAGTTGCATTAAGTGTTGAAAAATATTATGTGGCTCTCACGGAAATACAATTAAAAATATGTAGGTTTCATGGCTCCTTTAGCCAAAAAGGTTCCCGACCCCTGGAATAGAAGGTATGGCCCTCTGCTAAGCAAGGCCTTCTCAAAGTGGCCCCAGAGCCAAATTAATTGCCCACCACTGGCCTATGACATTATTTTCATTACTTTGAGGTAACACTGCAGGAGAAATAATTGAGTAGGGAGAACGGGGTATGTTGAACCGGTGGGTAAGTTGAATCACCCCGTGTTTTAGCTAAATGAAGCGGTCCAGAAACTCATGTGCAACACCTATTGTTTGGAGTTTGTTAGGAATATATTTTGGGCTATGACTCAAATCCGAAGTTGCTTGGTGAAGAAAGTTGTCAGGTTGGACGTGTTTTTACAAGCTCAAAGTGAAAAATTGGAAATGTAGTTTGCTGTTTTATAATTCATAGTATAAAAGGTATATACTTTTGATGTCGTTACTGCCTTACGGCATAGTTCCACTAGAGATTATCACCTTGTGTTTGTGCAGCTGGACGTTAAGGCTTTGACATAAATTAACTTCCAAGTTGAAATTCTCCTTTGGGGTAAGTTGAACTATTCATGTCGTACAAGTTTAACCTAGCTTCAACTTTGCCCACACGATCCAAGAAGTGGCGTAAGTGACGGGTGGGGGGGAAGCTTCGAGCTGCACCCCGTGGCAAGGTAAATATAAAAACTGGGCCCCATTTACTTGATATTTTGATATTTAGTATTCTTTACTTGCTGTTTTTTGCGTTTTTCGGGGTGTTTTCGTTTTTTTTTTAATCTAGTATGGACATCCACGACATCCAGAAATTCACTACCATTTCTAAATTTTATTCTGAGTTTTGGCTAGTGGGCCCTTCTACGGTGACCAGTGGGCCCCCTTCAGGTAATCTTTGTCCCCCTGGCTCAAACCTCTTGTTATGCCACTGGATCCAAGTCGGTAGTTGTTGCTTGTTTAATTTAGTTGCTGCTGTTTTTAACAGATTTTCTGATGATAACCTAGTAACGGTTATGGACAAAAACAAATATCTTCCAGATAGAATATATAACATGGATGAAACACGTATTACAGCTATTCAACACTACCGGCCATTTGTGATGATAGCAGTGACGATGACTTGCCAAATGTTGAAACATCAGAGGGAGATTGTGTGCTTGTAAGCTTCACTGGCAAGAAAAATTCTTTTTTATGCTGGACGTATTGAGAATATAGATGACATAACTGGGGAACGCGAAGGAAAGGTTTTGAAAAGAGGAAAGAATTATCCTATAAGCGTAGCCAAAGGGGGCCCACGGGGCCATTACCCCGAAGATTTTAACATATCTAGTCATTTTGTGCTTTGAGAAACGGGATCCCAAACAAAAATACTGTTGCTCGCCTAAAGTCAAGCATTTTGTCCCCCTCAAAATTTTGTGCTGGCTACGCCACTGAATGATCCTTCAACAGAAAGACCAGAAGTCAATTTCAAGTTTGTTGACAAGTGCTCTTTTCCGAAACGTGACATTGTAAAATACTTCCGCTTCTAAACGTCGCTGGAATAACAAAAGAAATATGTATTTTCAACGGATTTCAAAAAACAGTTAAATTTACTCAAGTGAAAGTACTCCGCCACTTCTTCATGCATCAGTGGTTAGCTGTGTTTACAACGGACTTATATATTTTTAAATAAGTTCACTCATGTGTAAATTTTCCGCCATTTCGTTCTGCAGCAGTTCGTCTTTGTTGCGGATCTTCATTTCGGTTCCACTTTCTCCACTACCTGGTTCAACTTACCTCACGCGTCGGGTAAGCTGAACCACAAAAGTGATATTTTTCGTTTTGAATTCATGCAAAGAATATAAAAGGATATATCAAACAATCTGCGTGCAAATGTCATAAAAGGATTCAACCACCAAATGCCCCAATTTCAGGTTTATAGTGCCTACACCAAAGCGGCCATGGCAAAAAATATAAAAAGGGTTCAACATACCCCGTTCTCTCCTAAATATTAAGTTGATTGGTCTAAAACATTTTGTGCCTGTTGTCGTTTTCAGCTCAAGAAAGAAACCTGATGATTGATGGGAAAAGATTTTCCAGATGTCAGCAATGCAGCATGTTCTGTTTTAACAAACTTGCGAATTATATAAAGCTTTTGAGCAGGCCCGTAACAAGGGTTGGCGCAGGGGTGGAAAAACCCACCCTACACAATTTTTCGCCCCCCCCCTGGAAAAATGTGTTGAGCA
>JGI24021J15306_10000639_pt1 | contig 28723 bp, 23 predicted proteins | sample Ectturendosymbi1_FD_15306 | JGI IMG/M metagenome (IMG submission 15306) | reverse complement strand
GTAACCTATTCCACAAACTTTTATGCCACATTTTATGCTACTCCATGTGTTCCATTATGAACTGAGGAAATCATAGCCACATGACTGGGATACAAAGTTCTAAGTGTAGCCTATACCGAAGTCATCCACTTCCAATATTAGGCTACATATTTTGTACAGAGGTTGAATCATTCTACTATACCAAGGTGTAATGAAAACCTATTAAATCAGTATTGGGGTAATAGTCCTTCAGCCCAGTATCTGATGTCTTGTAACATACCGAATAATCTTCCAGTTTGCTCAACCGATTCAATTTTGCTGATTGTTTCCCTAACTATGTGTAGTTAGCCTACAGGCAAAACTAATTAAATAAATTCATCCGTCGCTTTCGCTACATATTAGCTTGAATAGGTTAATTTGTCAAACAAGTACAGAAAAGGTTGCACAAGACTTAATACAAACCACCCAACCTCTTCCGCTCGAATCCCTTATTATCGGATTCCCAACCTACCTCTGCTAGTTGGATTCGCTGAATCGCATGTGGTTGAAAACATGCGCGCTCAAGCAGCTCGATGGGACACTCACGGTCGTGCTTGAGTGATTTATGGGATTTCCAATCCAATGCGAACCCGATAACAGTGCAGTGTAAAGGTAACTGTTGCCGCAAGAAAACCAAATTCGCACAAAAATCTGGTTTCAGGCAACATAAAAAAGGACACACGAAAAAGTAAACAAGCTGCAAAAATACCTTCACAAAGTTGCACATATCCAAGAGAATTAAAGGATCTTTTCAACGCTTCAACATTCTCTTTTATGGATGACGAGACTTTGAAAGATTTGCCACCGTCAGTCACTGCCTCCTACGAAGAAGCCAAAATGAGATCAACTTGTAACTCAATGTCACAACAAACAGACAATCACCAGATGGAACAAAGCAGTTCTACTGCAGTGTTTACAGCCTCGAAATATTTCGATAAAAATTGTAATTCCATCACCGACATTAAAAAATACTCGATCCTGCAATATTCAAAATACGCCGCAAGGCGATAACAGGGCAAAAGCACGAACTCGTGGCATTGCAACTGTTGCAACCTCTCCGGTGGTGTTGCGTTGATTGTGTGATTCACCACGAACGGGATGTGTGTGAAGAACAACACCATAGATATATGTGGCGCGAACAAGCAATAATATAGTGATCGTGGCGTGTAATCTCTGGTGATACTAACGATGTCAATGATTGAACGTAACAATAGCGTACGCGGAGAGTAATCATGGCATGTGAACTCTATTGTTGCTTGCTGCCACAGTGCGAAGCTTTGCGTATATGCCGTTCGGAATTTCCGATCGCAACACAACTAACAACGATGATGCTTCTTATATGACGCAAACAACGATTAACACACTGCCTACAGCCGCTTGTACCTGGAATCTGAGTGTGCGATGTTTCAAGCACTCGTTTTCCAGCGGGACTGGTTCCAGTTGTCGGAGTTGTTCGTCCAAGTCTCGCAAGGCATCCAACCGCATACTCAGCAGATGTTCCAGCTGAATGACACCAGGTGTTTTACTTCACGAGCACAGACGCATCGAATCATAATTGTCAACACGTTACCGTATTAAATTGCTTTTGAACAGCGCCTTGTTGTTCGCTTTGGCCTCCGATCCGTTCAGAGATTTTGGCGTATTCTTCCGTGCAAGCGTCGGTCTCTTCAGCGAGTTCATTCAACGCGCCTGACTCTTCTGTCAATTCAAACGAAAACTTACGATGCTACCAATGAGCAGTGTGGCTCTACCACATAACTGCATTCACATCCAAGTCTAGCTTGCCACAAGAGAAGCACACAAAGCAGATTACGCCAAAGAAAATTGCCTGTGGGAAAAATGTGAACCTCAACGTACCGAGCAACGACGGCAAGTCGCCCTTGATTTTGTTGAGGGTTTCCACCAGTGGCTTGTGCTCTGCGTGCTTATCGCCAAGGTTCTGAAACAAGAAGATCAAGCAGAAGCAGTTGAGTTTTTTGCCACAATCCAGATTTCAGGCACTTTTAAATTGTAAAAAATTCCTCGTCAAAACAGCCATACTAAACATACACAACTAGACATACCTTCAGAGCAAGCAGGTTGTCATCCAGGACACCGGCATTGCTGCTGCGCTTTCTCAGTGCATCGAGTTCACCAGCAGCTGTGGCAAACCACTGTTTAAGCGCTTCGCGAGCTTCGTTCCACTTGTCACACATCGACAAACCCGCTGAGACTTTTTCGACACGACCTGTCAATGTTGACCTCACGGCACCGACCCTGGATTGATAAGCTTCCAGTGCAGCCTAAATTGAACAAGCAATAAGTAGTGTTTCTGTACTTAACCTTTCGGATTTAACCAAACTTCTACTTTGCCTTGCACAGGAACATTTTTATAATTGCAGTATTCGAGCTTCTTAGTGTTAAAGAAAATATATTTATGCCCTTGGTTTGACCCTGAGAAGGAATTGACTGAAAGATAAGCCCGCGGTAAACGACTACCCGTACCTCAATTTCGCTGAAATGCGGATTGGTCACCTTTGAAGTGACTGCCTGGGCCTTCCGATCCAAATCAGCAGCTTGAAGATCAACTTTCTTAGCCAGATCACGAAGAGTCTACGCGAATATAGAAATGTCCTCATTACAGTATAATGAAAACTTTTGATGCTTTCCGGCAGCACTGATAACCGCAACTGGTGCACAGTGGAGCAGTGGAAGAACCGGATCAGGAGCACTACAGGTGGAAAAGGGGGCGTAACGATTTCGCATTTCACGTTTGTCGCGTTTAGCAATATCGCCGAAATGCGTTATTGCAACGCCCTTACCACGAAACATGCGGAAGATTTTAGCCCACTTTTCAAGCAAATCTTCTATTTCCTTTTAATGGATAAGCTGTTGATCTTGTAAGCGGCTGGAAGAGTATACCGTGTTTGAATTTAGGAGTGGTAGGCAAAAGTTCACCAAGTACCAGGATACATTCACCAATCTTCCACAACACTTCATTCAACAATAAGTTGCCACGACAACGCAACCGACCTTTTTGTCAGCTCTTTTCGCGGAGAGGTCACTGGGGGTCAAAGCGGTGATGACGCAGAAGCTTTCAACAACTGCTTCGAGTTGTTCCAAATCCGTAGAAGAGGTTTTCAAATCGTGGTGAAACTGTAAATAACGTAATCATTTGTTGCCAAAGTGCGGTGTAATATAGAAGCAAGTTCTTCGCACCCAACAACAGTAACGCAAATTCACAACAAACTGACATTGAGGCTTTCGGTTCAACATCTGCCGAAGACTCTCTCGTCCTCACACCACACGTATCAAAGGGCTAAAGCGACTGTTTTTTTCTGATGTACATAAACGGTAAGGCGGCGATCCACTTGAAAGCTTCTACTTTACTTTTAAATGCCATAAAATGACTTTCCACTCATTTCTCGGAATTTGCTGACCACGTGGGAACTTCTCTGTTAGATGCTGTTCGACTGTAGCGGAAGCCCACTCTTTTGACTGACGCCCCTCATGCAAGGGCCGCTAAAGTTTACAAGCTATATGTAAGTTACGGAGTGTCAGGTACGTACAGACTTCAAAGCGTCCAGCAGCTTTTGCAAAGCGACTTTGTGTTGGTCGATGCTCTTGAGCAGAGCGGCATGTTGCGCATCACATTGCTTGTAGAGATTTTTCAAAACATGCGCTCCCCACCACATCGACACTGACGTCAGACTGGACACGGAGCTTTTGATGACTTTCAACGGCTCCTCGAATCGAGCTGGCTGTGACTCCTGTTAGGACATAGAAAGTTCTGGAATGAGACGACGACGCTAAAACTTAACGAAGCTTGCCAATCTCTGCCATGTAACTGTGAAAAAGTTTCAGTGACACAGCGATCTCACCTGAAGAGCTCCTGACAAGTCACTGATGTTGATTTTCCTCAGAACATCAAGTTCAGCAAACCTTTTGTTCCAGGAGCTCATGGATTCGGAGAATTGTTTCTCTGTTTCCTCCAACTTTTCTGATACTTCCAATTTTACTTTCAGTTTACTGATGGCAGTCTCGACACTCTTGGTAAGTATACTGAATTCCAGAGCAAGGTTGTCTAATTTTTCATGAGCCTGCAAAACGCAGTGACTTGCATATTCACACAAGTTGGTTGATATTCACCAAAACACTGCAGACAACGACACCAAGTCTTTCAGTGAGTAAAAAAATTGCACGCAGTGCTAGAACTGCTAACATATGGTGCTGAAAAGAGCAAAGCCTTAGAGGGTTGTGGATTTTTAAAAAACTTACGCTTTGTGTATCGTCGCCTGGACACTTTGTCAAAAATTCTCTTCCTTGCTTAACTGCCTCATCGAGTTGCCCATATTTAGCGTTCAGTTGCTCCAAAATCAACTGAAAATAGTTAAAGTTGTTGTCTCGTCACTTACACCACAGCACTTTATAGAGTTTTATTCATGCACTCCTCTACAATGTTAAGCAAGTACTGTTAAAACGAACCGAGTATTTCACCAAACTTGTAAAATGCAAATCCCTGAATCAGCTAAAGTTGCGAACCCACTGTGACATTCCATGTCATTTACCAACAAAATGTCCAACCCTATATTTTGCTGCTTGTCATAGTATCACGTAGAAACGCTTAGGAAAGCCATGCTTCTTTTACGCGAAGATTGGCTAATGTCAATCATAAACTTCGCACAACATAAAACATTGGCAATAATAGACAAAAAAGAACAAATTGCGGTTTTACTGCAGCTGGAGCAAAACAACCAGACGATTTCCCAACATATTTTTGAAACAACAGAGCTTCTTCAAATACCTTGCATGCTTGAAGCACTTTTCTGATGCAGACAGGCCGCGCGTCGATCAACGATATGTTCCCATTCTCATCCAGCCATCTCGACATCTTTAGTTTGTTCTCAGCCAGAAAAGCAAACAAGTTGAGCATTCGTTCCGTGAACAAATGCGCAAGGTTCTTGTTGTCCTTCAGAATCTTACAACGTCCAAGGATCATGAATCTGAGTTGCTCGAAAGCTGTCTTCAACCCCTCGATATGATTGTCCAGTGACTGCGACAGGGTTTCATCGTCAGCCATTCGTTCCTTCAGCGGAGTACGTTCTATTTCTGCTAACATCGGTTCGTGTTTGTCCAACTCCACTTTCAAAGCCTGCGGGAAAAAGCTGCATTAAAATCGGGCAACACACGCGGGGCGAAAACCGCCGATCAGCGCAGGTAAAAGACGGTATCTTGTTGGCAAGCGGGCGAAACCAGAAGGATTTTTCTTGCCTGCTGGTGTTCAATCTCGTTTTCTATCCTGTCTTTGACGGAGCCAGCAAATATAACATCTGCTGACTGCTTGTCCATCTTGTCCAACCAATCCTGAATGCTTTTGCATGTTGCTTGGAACTGACCTGCCTCAGCGGTGACACAGGTCAGGGTGTTTGTTCTGAAAAGCAGAGGCATCCCGACTTAACGACAGCCGCAACCAAAAATATGTAATACTGCAATACGGGGGTTGAAAATTTTATCACAAGCAGGGATTCGCGAGTTAAAAAGAAAATTGAAATGCACAGCATGGTGCGTGTGTTCCTTTTTTTCTCATCAAGCCGTGAATTCTTGTTTCTGAGAAGGCCCTCTCTAATGGTAAAATTTTTATTTTTACATCTGAGACGATTTGCGACGTCTTTTTCACAATTGCTTGCAACACTTAAGCACCTTAGATGGATACTAAGCAAATTAGAAAATGAAGATTACTGTCGTGCAACAACGGTTTGCGTGGTTTTCCAAAGCATCTCTCATTTTTGCCGGAAGGTGAGGGTTTTCAATCAGTGCCCAGCAGAACACAACAACCTTCAGCAGTAAATAAACAATCTCAGTGAGTTAGTCAAACAACAACATCTTTCAGACAAACTGCAAAAACTCACAGAGAAAACTGGGAGCATCTGAAACAAGGCAACGGTCTGATGATGAAGCACTTACATCGCTCTATGTTTGGAACTCCATCCGGATGCTGTTGTGCAAACATGCAAAAACTTTTCGAAAAAGACGCAGACACCTCAACAAATTTTTACCTTCCAGTAATTTTTATCCAAGCGCTATCCCAGCGCTTTTTCAGATCATCGATTTTATGCCATATTTCATCAGATTTCTTTGTGTTGGATGAAGCCACTTCTTGCACAAAAGCCAGCATCATTTCATGTTCTTTCCTGAACATTTGTTCCACTGCCTGCAATAGCAGCACAAACTTGGTTTAGCTGGCTGAAGAAAAAGAGAGCAGACTTATACCAGAGAGACTGCGAATCCAAACAACGCCTCCATACAGATAATTTTAGGTAGGCCTTTTTCAAAGCATGCTCCGTAGGAAAAATTGTTTGTTTATCGCAATGGATCTAATACGACTGCCCTGCTTTCGGAAATACAACACAGAGAACTGATGAACACAAGCTGAACGTAGCATTTTTTACAATGAACGTCAGTCTTAGTTATGACCTTTTATCGCAAGCAACAGCGTATAAATTGCTTGCCTTATGTTCTTTCAACTGCATCGTTACAGCTAAATACTCCCAGGACGGATGCTGTTGCTTGGCAACCAGCGCCTCGGCGTCATCCAACCAGGAAGACAAAGAGGAATAAACGTCATCCCAATGCCCGCTGTTGATAAGGCACTTCTGTAGTCTTTGATCGTAATCGGTAACCTAAACGAAAATAGGAAATCATCAAAGGCTAGTGATGAGAATACGCAATTAACCTATTTGTAAATGTATCAATCAAAGCATTTGCCTGTTAAACGCATTGTTTCCATGCAAATAGGTGATGTAGCATAACAGTGGCAACCGCAAATACACTAGTTTTTAGAGTGCTAAGACAATGTTCGAAGATGCTTGGTGTGTTTTTGTGGCAACAAACGAATAAAAATCGAGTGGGACCGAACCTTCAATAAAGATCTTTACGACATCAATAATTAAGATTCCATGCTTTTGCACAAGGCAATCATTAAATTAAGTAGAAAAATCATTTCGATTTCTTTTATTCGTTTTGCACGTCGCCCGATTGGATACATATAGTTAAATTGTTATCAAATACAGTTCGGAACTGCACATGAAACACGCGACGTACCCATTGGTTCAGTTCGAACCACATCTGTTCCATCTGATTGATTTTCTTTTGAATGTGGTGAGTTGGCACAGACGGATGGGCAGTATAGATTAGAGAGCAGCCAACGTTGCTGACACTTGTAAGGTCAGAGTGAAGCTGACTGAGCGAAGACCGGCGTAGATCCTGAAATGCAAAGCATTTCAATTTTTAAACTCCACATCGCTTGAAAGCCCCACTTTTTTTCAAAGAAGTGCGTTTTCCTTTCAAATTTCTTCCCTAAAGAGATAACAGACACTTCCTATCTGTTCTCAAACAAGTGGGTAAAGCACAAAAACAATCTACGCCAAACTTGCTGCACGCCGCCGTGGATGGTTGGAATAACATGTCGCTGTCTGGCGTTGCTTCCCACATCAGTGCGATTTTCAGGCACTGTGTATCAGAAGTTTTTTTTATCAATACAGATGACTGTAATGGATGCCAGGCTTGAGTCTGAAATGCACTTTTTCCGAGATGGCTGAAATGAAAGTTCTTGCCCATGAAATGCTGCTTCAGGTCGAGCCGAGGCGGGAAAGTGAACAGTCCACCAAATCAGCTGCCAAGAGCCTAAAGTTCGCATAGGTGCGTGAACTCGCAGTCGCACCAATGCATCTTATCCTTGTTCGATCAAAAACGGGTAAAAAGCTCTGCTGATAAGCGCTGGTAACCGTAACGCAACGCTTTCTACGAACCAACATGCTGGTTGACAGTTAGGGCTTACTATAGTGCAAAGCACAAAACATACCTTTGTAATAACGAATTTATAAAAAACAAGAAAAATGTGCTTCCTCATGAAATTTAAAGTAAAATTATCACATGCTAACTCCGCTGGTTGCACTGGTCCGTTCATAAATATAGAGTACAGGAAAAATACATTATAAAAGCATCGGAGTCATTCCTGTAAAACTTTGAACTCACTCAATATATACACAAAAACTTTCATTTTTACCTGTAATTCAGACTGCAATTTTCGCAACTCATACGCGTTTCCAGAAATTTCGTCACGTGCTTTGACGTTATCCATTACTGACGCCAACTTGTCACACAAACGGTCACTGCTTTTATTGAAGTCGCTCAATCGCTCCAAAGTGCTTTCCACAGTGTCATGCCTGGCTTGGAACGCATCAACCAGACGACGGGCACTCCGAACGACAGTCTTGATCTGAAAGATAAAAAAATTACAGTTTAGCGTCAAAATCACTCTTGACCATGCGCGAAGCAGATTTTGAGCTGGTTTATTTGCGGAATTAGTGTACTTGAACACTTTTTTACGTATAAACCCGAGGCAACTTCACACGGGCTTCTGATTACTACCGTATTTCACAGCTCACGCACTACGAAACTAAAGTCATCTGTGCTCAGCAGGAAATTGTTTTCTCACAGGATATTTAGATACGATTGGCAAAATATATTCCTAATGCTTCATCAGAAGACGATGAAATCCTTGCAGCGTGATTCAGCTTGCAGTTTTCACCAGAAGTGCGTCATGCGAAGAAGGGCAATCAGAACAGAAATTTAGAGCAGAAGACCAAACGACCTTAAACAACGAGTCCAATCTTACGTCTTTTTCAAGATACGTAATTCCGGGTTGAGTTGCGCAGTGCTCAGCATACGTAGAGCGTAATTCATCAACATCCCGCAGCAAATCCTGGCCCGATTGCAGGGCAGATAGACTTTGATCGAGCTGATCTGTGAGCTTTTCGTCGCGAGCAACCGGCTCAAACGTGTCCAACTTGTTCTCGAGATCATGTAAACGCTCACTCATCGCATCAAAGCTTCCCTGCATCAAAACCATGCAACAGTCTCCAATCCAACTGATTGGTCTATTCAAAGGTGACGCAGTCGAATCAATCAGCAATCTTTTTAATAGGTAATCGATTTCACGTAAAATTACGCATCCTCAATCCTGAAATCTGTAAGCAAAATCTTACGAGTGAAATGCTGAAAAAATAAAGCAGGTGCAGAGAAAGCTAGCTATTCTTAGACTGAATCAAAACACAAGCTGCCACAAGCAACAACTGTAAAATAGGTCGTTCTCACACAGCTGGTTTCAATAAACCGCAAAAACTGATGCTAAGCGATATTTGTGTTACCATTTATTTCGTCTAAGAGTAGCTAGCTTTCTCTACACCTGCTTGATTTTTTCAGCATTTCACTCGTAAGTTTTTGCTTACAGATTTCAGGACTGAGGATGCGTAATTTTACGTGAAATCGATTTCCTAAAAGATTTACTGATTGGTTCGACTGCATCACCTTTGCGTAGACTAATTACTTGAATAAAGATGTGTGAAAATCCGACTCGTCGCAAAATTTGTAAAGCAGACATCTCCAATGAAATGCTTTGTTGTGAAAGAACACGGAAAATGCAAATTGGAAGGAAAACTCCTTACAGAGCACCAACACTGCATTTGCATCAGTAAATTTCAATGACGAAAGGTTTGATAAACAAGAAATGTTGCAAACAAAAGTGGTCAACGAAAAAATGACGGTTGTCATCCAAGCATTCAAACTGCGTACAATAAATTAAAAACTAAAAAAAGTATTTGAATTGTTGGAAAAAATTAAAAGCATAGCAACCTCAAACTGTGCCAACTGATCAGATGCGACTTTCAGCTCAGTCAAAGCAGCTTTCAAGTCTCGGTATCTTTGGGATATTTCATTCGCTGTGTCACTGACGTGGTCGGGCGTCGTTCCGCTCGACGGACATGCATCGTCAACTGTGTCACGTGACAGAACTTTAGCGAAATCGCACAGTTCTGCCACGTGCTGTGCCTCCTTTTCCAAAACCCGTTCGACTTCCTACGAAATAGTGAAATTAACGCTAACGTGCGGATTAGTGTGAGTTCAAGACAGTGCCCGGTGGCAAAAATCCAATCCGTGCAAATGGAAATTAGAAAAAAAGGTGCGTTTCATCAAGCGGTGCATTGATTGTTGGCATGCCACGGCGTCGACTGACCTTGTACAGGTGCTGCTGTTTCTCAGTGAGGCCCGACAGTTGTTTGGCAAACTCCATCTGTTCCGCAGCTCCATCCAAAGCCTTAGTGGTGCTCTGCGCAAGTTCATCGAACTTCGAAAGTTGCTCAAGTCGTTCTTCCATTGATTGTTGCATTTCTTTCATTTCTGCAAATAATTTGCGCAGTGAACGTCCTGATCTACTTGAAGAATTCTACGGTTACCTTTACGTGATCAAACAACTGCTTTCGTAATCAGCTTTTCGAACATTATAAACAGGTAAAAGCAAGTGGAGACGCGTTGCAGCAAAAGTATGTCAAGTCAAGAAAATAAATCTCAGACGTTCACCAGCGATAGAAGAGCCGGGGATGGGGAAAGTTTTGTGCACTGATGCTAAATTTCAGCAGCCTATAGGTCTGCGTACGCAGGCTCACAACTTCTTGAGGATGTAGATCAGCAACCAACTTTTTTGCACTTTTCTCATCCTTTTTCTAGTTATGCCGCTGCCTCCAGAACTCGACCAAAATTGACCAAACGCTATGGGGAGTACATTAACAGCAGCCGCTGTGAATTCTCATGACTAGTACCTGCTTCTCAAAACCCTTGGCAGCATAAAAACGATCAAAAAATTCGAGGGATGCAAAGCCAAAAACAAATTGGTTGGGATCACTGAAGTTCGTCGCAGTTTTTACCCTGGGAGCTTTGCCAAAAAGAAAGAATGGTCAAGTATGCGGCGTTTGAACCGGTGCACCATTATTTGTTAGTAGCCACGAAGTGAGATATGAATTACCACAAAACGCAATATCTCCAAAGATTGATTCATTGCTTACGGGGATAATTCGGGAGATGCACGTATTGCTTTTGTCACATTTGCACAAGACGTGACATTGCAGCTGACCACCGAAGAAATCGAAATAAGAAAACACATTGATTTTCTGAAAAATAACCCACTGGTTTGATAAACCTTGCCAGGGTTGTGATGGTTTGGTCTTGTTGACCGATACGACATTTTGAGAGCAACTATTTCAACTGAATACCGAGAGCGAACTTCTACTGTATTCTGAGAGACCCTTGGAAAAATTTGAGAGACCTTCAGGCCGTTAGCAATTAATTGTGAACTACTGGCATGACAGATGTGTATGTACCGCACTGCTTTACCTTTACCGACATTTAAAGTGTTTTACAACATAGCGCCAGAAAGCAAGCTCTACTAGAAAACTAAGAGGCCTTGCTAAAAGTGCTTATCACGAATCGCTTTAACAACAGAGCTTGGGACGAAGTCCTGCCAAGTGCATGAAAAACAATGTACAGTCACACGAAGTTTTACTCAAGCACTCTGCATACAAAAAACACCAGTCAAGCAAATGGAGGGGTTTTTGCAATCCCGACAACAGGCACGATCATTCAACTGTGGCGAATGGTGGCAAAGCTAATGCGAAGGATTGCCGGTGAGGATCAAGAAACAAGTCATTACCTTGAACGAAATCGACAAAATGTGACAAAGTTTCCGAGACGAAGCAGAAAGGACGGTCATCACAATCGCACTGTTGCTTGACGGAGTCGAGCAGTGATGACGTAGTTGCGGTTTTGGGGTTTAAGCTGTCGGCTTCTTTGAGCAGCTCCTGGAGGATAAAATAAAATTGGGTGCAAATCAGGTCACTCCTTCACGGACAGGAACACGTTCGAAGAGGCGCTGACTGTAAATTGAAGGGTTCTCGGCAAGAAAAATGTGTTAAAATATAACCTTTGGTAAGCGGTCGACGCATAATCGCCTCCATTTCCGCCGTTCCAAAAACTACTTTCCGAAGACAGTCAGGAGGAGTCCAGCAAAACCTTGCAGTTTTGCAGTGGAGGGACTTCTTGCAGTGCAAAACATGCATCGCCGTGGCAACAAATATACGTTTAAACGCAAAGAAGATTTCATATAATGCAGGACGAGCTCACTTCCAAACATTTGAGACTTGACCGAAGATCTGAAACGTCCACGGAATCGGGTTTGAAAACGGTTGACTCCACCCGTTCGCACGTTGCTTCAGTCCAAGCAGATATTTCGCTGCACAAAGCACGCATCTCACGGATGCTCTCCTCCAACTTCCGCAGACGCGATTCCAGTTCGTCTGAACGGAAATCAGAAGTTGTTTTCAAAACCGTTTTAAATGCACTGCGTGAACAAACCGGTAAACATGGCTGATGGCGATCCTGCAGTGGGACCTTAAAAACTTTAATGAAGAGATTTGCAAGGTTAGGATCGATAACGTGAGCAATATTTTAGAGGCAAACTTCTTACCAAGCGCTTTCTCCGCTTGATTCATTGCAGCGTCGACTTCAGAGGACGCTTTCTTCATGACATCTTGTGAAACAAGTCCCAGAGAAAGAAGTTCGTCCATCAAAGCTCGACACGATTTTGCTTTGTCGTTGTAATCCTTGCAAACGAAGTTGATATAATATTACAAGCATTTTTTCAGTAGATGAGGCATCGCACTGAAACGTTTGACACAGATACTGCAACCCAGCAGCAAGTCTTATGGGAACGGCCTGGTGCGAACTTTGACCTTCTCTAAGACAGTAATAATTTCGGCTTCGACCTCCATTCTGTCAACCAACTCACACGAAACAAGAATAAAAAATCAAGCAGATGAACTTAAAATGCAACACATAAAAATCCTTTCAACTGATATCATTCTATGTCGAGAAGAAAGGCCACTAAAATGGGTGTAACATTGCCTTCCAAGCGTTCCGTCGCCCTTGCTGGATGCAGTTCTGCTTCTCAACTCACCGCAAGGTCCCCATTCCTTGTTCGTTCAATTTTATCGAAATGTTGCTTGAAATTGTCGGGTTCGCCAATTTTCGTCGCAGCGAGATCCTCACACATGGTGTCCGACCAACGCACGATTTCTTCCACCATCGCTTGAATCGATTTCACTGTCGTGACAAAACACAAATAACGCAATCTGCCAAGAAGCGATGCTGCTGCCGCCTCGGCTGCTTTCTCGATAAACCGATCTCAGGTTGTTGACAGCGGGTACCAGGAACAAAAAAAGAAACACTTACATTTCGCGATCGATTCCGCGTTTTTCGTATCCATGTCGCGCAACTCGTCACTCAAAGCTTTCCAGCGCTGGGAAAGTTGATCATATTGTTCGCACAGCTCTGGAAGTTCTGATGACAGGTGTTCAAGATCGGACAGACTGGACTTGTGGTTCTCAACGTCTTTTTCCAACGCCTGAAAACGTAACCATGTTTCTAAGCCAGTAGTCAGTGCGTTCTTTTGATGAGCACTTTCAGCGCACGATGTACACAAACCACAGTCACACAATCCTGAACACGGCAAATTCTTGGTTGGTTAACACTTCTGTCAAAGGTTCAGGGCATTGCACTATTTTTTCAATTTCTGCGTAAGGACGTGTCAGTGGTAAGGCTAGCACAAAACATTCTTCGCAGAGTTCCTAGGAGCAAACAGCAGTCTGTTGCATTTGCAAATGTCTACGTGATTGTCAATGAAAGGAGATTTATCATTTAACATGATGTTGCAAATCAGTTATGTCATTCCTGCTATGTAACCTACGGTAGACGCAGGTCTTCATTTCTCACAAAATATCGACAAGCGTGATGGGATGGTGTGCAACAAACGCAGCATCAAGAGTTAGCAATTGCTTAAACAGATACGATTAACGAACGACAGACAAGAAAAAAAACACAGCGACTTTTACGTTCATTCAAAAATATGAACCAGGAGCTGAACTCTTTTTCTAAAGTCATGTCTCCAACAAAAAAAACACAAATTGTTAAAACTTCAAAAATTCCCACTTTCAACTGCGTGGCCCGATTTTCGAGTGACGCCACGTCAGAGCAAGGTGTTTTCAACATGTCCATGATGGTCCGCTTGTCCTGCAGCCACTCATCGAACCGCTCGTGCTTGCCGATGAACTTCGATTGCGAGTCGCACTTCTTCTGCAGCAGCTGCACTTGCTGCTTCGCGTCGCGCAGCAACCGGTTCCAGCGGGAGGCTGTTGTGACATCACAATGATTAGCACGATTTCGCACACAGGTCGAATTCCAAAAAAATCCTCACTGATATCATCCAATCTGGCCTTCAGTTCGTCGGCGCCGTCGGCATCTTGGTACGAGTGTAGAACGACGGTGACGCTGGTGTTAAGCTGGTCGTGGGCTGGGGAATGTTGCTGCAGAGATCCTCTCCATTCCTGGATGTTTAGACGAAAACGATCAGCACTCCAAAACAACGTGTAATCGACCAGCAACTTCACAAAATCAACCCTGTTCAAGCGCTTACCGAATGTTCGTTCATATACTGTTGTAGCAGATCCAGTTGCGCTGAAGATAATTTTGACTGCCACGTCTCCTCTTCCGCTTCCAACCGTTCCACTACGGATCCGAAAGACGCGAACTAGAAACAAGGCGAGGTGACTCAGCACCAAAGTCAAGAAGCAAGAGTTGGTAAATTCTCAGCGAGCGGCAATGCACTCAGCTCACCATAGACTCGATCTCCCCGAGCCTTGAGGACAAGCTCGTTAAATCCTTCTTCACGTCCATCAAATGAGATGATATGTCGGCGAGAGATTTCCGAGCATCTGATATTTCTATGGAAACAAATGGTAAGAAAAGTTTTAATTTGACTCCTTGAGGCCAATACAATTTTTCCACATGCTGCGATTCTTGCCTGTACAGCCGTTTACACGATCTCCATTCATCAGATGGTCTTCCAAATACAAGGAAACGGAGTACAACGCCGTAACTTTAGGCTGGTTTTTGAATTCATCCACATCTTCCAGAAAACTCTATGAAAATCGGGCAAATGTTGCGCGGCACTGTCGTTCACTGAGGTCGTAAGGTCACCTGGTCAAAACAGCTACTTACTTCGGTAGTTCCCAAGTCTTCGTTCACTTTCTTCATTCTCACAGACTTGATGCGCGCAGACAGATACGTCCAGCACTTGGCCATCCACGCTCGGAGCTTCAACAGCAGTTCGAGCAACCTTTCGAGTTCCTCCTTCTCTTTGCTCAGCGCTTGTCTCTTGTCGCAAACCTTCTGCTCGGCTTCGCTCCACGAAGATTTCAACTTCGCCAAAGCTTCAGTGACGGGGGAAGAATCGAACCGACAACTGACGAGAAGCTCTTCGCCCACGTTGATCGCTGACTGGTATTCCGCCTTTTCGGAACTGAAGACCTGGTCGATCGTTTGTACTTTCTGCAAAAATTCAAATAAATGTTGTTTTTCGAATACGGTTGGCACAACACACTTTTTCTGAAAAAGGAAGTCCGCTTACGGATTTCACTGAATTAATTAAGCGTTCGCCCACACGCAAAAACGCGAGATTAGAATTATTTTGGAATCAAGAACCGAAAACTTAAGCTTTAAGTTGGTAGATAAATCTTAAACACGTGGCCGGAATTGTACGGTACTGTGACGAAACACTGCCAACAGCGTTAGGAGAAATAGAAACACCATCTTTGCGCTTCCATACATGAGCAAACAATAGATCCGCACGTACATGCAACCTATTGCAACATCTTTTCTTCCAGATAGTACAAATATAAACGGTGTCGTCGTTACATACAGATCGGAGAAATACTTCAAACGTCAAAATATTTTTTCCCTAAATTTGAAGATCTGCTCTTTTAGCTTTTATACAACAGGAGCGGGATTCACTTTTTTGATGTGTTGCGGAGACATTGGAAGAATTATCAACAACCATCAATCTAGCAAGGCATGTTTTGTTTCAGAGTGTTCCCCTCTTTCTGGCACCCTACCACCGCTGAGAGTACGATTCAGAAGTACACATGATATCAGGAAGCTGCTGTGGCAGGTTCATCGTACGTACAATCATTGCGTCGGTACGGTTTGTAGATTGGAATGTAATTTCACGTAAATTTGAGACGTTACCATCGCCAATGCGACTTTAATAAACAAAAAATAAGAAATCTTCGGAACTCTGCAAATATTAATTCCGACCAAATAAATCCGAAATATTACAGACGCATAGCAGTTGTTAATTGTTCGCAACACCAAAGGGAATGGACATACGTCCATGAACCGTTTAAGAAACTTTGTGCGCGTCTGTTTCCACCAGTTTTTCGTAAACTGGATCATTTGATCCAACAGCTTAGCGCCGCTGGTGACGTCCTGCCTCTTTACAAGCGTTTCCATCTTAGCTTCCTTAACGGAAACATTGTGTACGGCGTACAGCAGCCATTTGCGCCTTAAAGCAAGTTCAAGTAAAGTTTCGACCTTAAGCTTATCTTCAATTGAAACAAGCTGTTGGTTGACTTCTTCCAGCCTGTCCTCCCCACTCTTGTCATTCTGAACTTCAGTCGCTCGCAATTCGACTTCCTGTCCGCTCAAAACCTTCTCGCACGAAGAACAATTATTTTCAAACGTTTCGAGGCTTCCGAGCGCCTCGTCGAGATGGCTGTGCCAACTTTTGACATCGTGAACTAAGTTTGTGTGCCTGAAAAGCATTTTAAGAACCCATTACTTTAATTATAATAACACTGCCAAGAGACAAACGTTCAATGAAAAACAACATATTTACCTTTTCACACGGCAAGCCAACCGCAAATTGCACTCACACCCAATAAAGGCATTCAGCCATACAAATACGAAGAAATCGACTTTTAAAGTTCTACTCATGTGAAGCAAGACGTACAGTGCAACTAATCCGTCCATCCGCTTTTTGAGTGAGCTCCCAGCATCAGCGCCGCCAGAGCCGAACAGATGAACACACTGTTGCCGGAGTTCTTCAACATCAGACCCGACCTTGTCAAGCGAGTCCTCGAACTCCTGTTTAAGTAAAATATTACAACAAAAGCAAGTTAAACGCGATGCAACTTTTGTCTGAAATTGCACCGTTCGATGGAAAAATTCGAACAGCATTTGCATGGAAACATCAGGATTACTTCATAGCTCGACCCGTGTTGTAAAACTTTCGACTCTTCTGAAATTGACAATTTAAAGGCACAAACCTGCATTTTTTCGATTTTGCCTTTGACGTTGGAACAAGAAGCGGAAGTAGCGTCCTTGCTCTCTTCGTACTCTTTTCGTATGGATTCCAGTTTTTTAAGCAGTTTTTCCAACTTTTCTGAAACGTCCTTCGCCTGTTCCAGTGTTGCCTGGAGTCTCTCCGACAGATTCTGGGCTTTGCCGACGAGCGCATCATACTTTTGTGTAGCACCGTCTGCCGCAAAAATGGAAGATATTCAAAATGTTGCGACAAATAGGAACGATCAACGATTGAAGTTTCAGTTTACCCAGTTTCTTTTCCAAAGTTTCTTCTCGTTCAAGGTGTTGATAAACCATGGATGGACAGGACTGCAGATCTTTTGTACAGGCGGCGAAACCGTCAACCAACTCCCTCCCGTCATCGGCTTCAGCCAGTAGCTCGTCCGCAAGTTTGACCTGTTCCTGTGACGTACAGAAACATCACTTTTTGTTCAGATCGCTTTCCGGTGGAAAGGGGGACGCTTAGTTAAGCTAACAGCTGGAGTCCCGCTCTCCGGTGCAGCTCAGCAAGTACATCATTGAATTTCGTTGCACTGCATGCAACACGCCATTGGTTTGGTCATCGAGTCTCTTGCAAGACCGACCAGACCACGGGTGCATAACCTTTTCGCTATTGCCGGCTGCATTACGTTTATTTTTACAAATTACGGCCGCCAGTGAGTTCAACAAATTTTTTAGCATTGCTTCTGTTCTGCTTCCACACTACACGTCTGTTCCGCCGTTTTTCTGCTATATATCCTCATGCAGTAGACAGAGTTTTTATTAATGCACTGTCCCCATAAGTTACATTAAATTACATGTGAACGGCCGCTCAAACTTTTATCGAAGGCCGCGTGTGGCCGCCGCAGGTTATGTACCCCTGGATCAGTAGAACAGCCAAAACATCAAGGTCAAATGAAAAATGACATCACGTCTGACCGCACCTCTAACCCTTTCCTACATAACAATCGTCTTCCCTGAGCGCAGTTCAAACGACACCTGTCAAAATTTAGCATGAAGTGGACAAAAGAAGCGAAAATTTTGAACAAGTCATTCATACGCAGGATCGCACTAAACCCACCAGTAAAGCACTGGGCTCTATAGGTACGGGGTGCGAGCATGCATCATCAACTTGCTGTTCATGTTGGGACAACCACGACGTGACCTCTTTCAGCTTCTTCTCGTAATCGCCAAGAAGAGATTCCTGTAAAATCAAGCGTTGGCTGTGACAGTGTTTTATTCAACTCGAGGCGTTGTGATAACGCCGGCAAAGATAAAGTGACGTGAACGACATACAACGATCAAGTCTGTGTTTGTCGTCACCAGCCGTTAGGATTTTTGCGTCTGAACAGTTGCGCTTACGAATCGAAAAATTGCTTGCCCCCCAGTTCCTCAGGAACGCAGAGCTACAATGCCACGAAAGCGAGACACGAATAAATCGTTGCATTGCGAGCAGTTTACATCCGGTCTCTACGTCGTCTTGTGATAGTAAGCCCTTGAACCCATTAAATTATGCTCTTGATTCGTGAATTCACCGATTGACAGCCAAGTTCCCAACATCGGAGGATCTATTATCTGTAAGGAATTTATCTGATTTCACTAGATACAAAAAATTTCGAACTCCTGGATTCCCAAAAATGAAAGTGGCATTTCGTCAACAGTGCAGTGTCTATATTACGTTGCGATCTTCAGCTGGATTTCTTCACTATTAGTGAAAAAATGGACTCATGTTTTTCGTGTGATGTGACTTTCAAAAAGATCTGCCAATTCTGTACATAACATCGGTTGGCACGTGATTGTTGATCGAAAATATCATTGCGTTTAATGCAATTTCAAACCTAACTTTCACCATGATTTGATAGATTTTGGAAGTTGAATGTCATTTGCAATTTAAGTAACATAAGTCTTGCAACAAAGGCTTCAGGAGGGTGGCAAATAATCAAGATTTTGTGAAGTCCATTCTTAAAAACAAAGATAATCGTTTGAGGTACTCGAAAATTTTTCAGGCAATGAAAACATTTTAGCATATAAAACGCTCTTGTTTTGGTCTTGGCAGACACGTGCACCAAAATTAGCTTTTGCTCAGTGTTTTGACGTGCACCACAGGCGGTCCAAATCGCAAACTTGCATTTAAATTGGTTGTCCGTCCACAACTGCCGGTTACTTTCGCCTCTTGCAACGATTTGGTCGAATTCGCATTCTCCGATTGTGATACGAAAACGTGCCGATCATGTACATTCCGCTAAATTATTCATTTGGTTTTCTGATCATAACAAAGTGCAAGAATGCGTAACAACGGTCAACTGATCATGAACGTTTTTGTTGAAGATAATAAAATCTCGTGGTTTCAGTTGCCGTGTCAGCATCCAGCGCAAATAACGTTCGTTTGCGCAGAGAAGCCCGTTATCGATAGCCTTTTATTTGATGCCAGCTTCAAGTTTCTGGGTGTGTCCATACTGCCTATTGCTTCTCTACTGTATTAGTCAAACTCGTTACCCCACCTTACTTTATAAGAGATCAATGCAACCCTTCCTTTGGAAATTTGCCACAACCACATGCAGGTTGAGCAGGCATTTCGGGATAGAAAGTCTGAGGAAATCAAAGTTATGACTTATATTCCGATTCTGATTAGTGACTGGATTAATGTCAAAAATGTGTTCTGACTTACAAACACAATGGCAAGCAGATGGACAAAAGAAACTAATGATCTGTTACTGTACAGTAGTCCCCTGGATGCGAGCTGCGTTGCAGCGACGTGAATTACGAGCTACGAAAACCACGTGATAGCGGTAGCAAGTCATGCTACCGAAGTCATATTTTAATTTTCAATTTACAAAATGCGTACACTACAGCTAAACAACAAATATTTTTCTTCTGATTGGGTGTTGTGTTTTGGTAGTTGCAGGTGCAACAAGATAATTTCTTAGATAAATTGTAGGTGACAGATTTTCAATCTATATCGCAGCTCTTTTTCACGGCACTACCAGCATCGCATTACGTGATGCTAATTGTTTCCAAGAAAACAGACATTGTTTGCCACGTTGAAAGGTCATCCGGATTAAATGGTGTTCACGCTCATCTGTTGATTCACAGCTGCAAAGTTGCACTAGAATAAGCACCAGCAGTTTCGTAGTGAAGTTTGATGGCCTTGCGTTCCACAACTGTACGGAACCGCGAATAGTGAAGGAGTGCCCAACTGAATCATACATTGAATACGCGGTACAGTACTTTTGTGAAAAAGATCCTTTAAAGCAGCTATGCCCAACCCAAATGGCTTACTGAGCCAAAGGTTATGTCACTATCTTAACCAGGGCCGTACATTGAATAACATATTAATGGGGGCCGCACATTTAATGGCCTACTTTGATCTTAGCAAAATAAATTTAGTTTAAACTAATGTACTGAAAGTGCTCGAATCCTTACTGCAATGGCAACAGACGTGAACTGGTACCGAGGAGAACCTGCATCAAAAATCTCAAATTAAAGGTTATCAAAATAAGGACAGGATTTGAATATTTATAGGATACTTTTACAGTGAAACCTGAACTGGGCCACACAAAACCTTCGACTGGGCCGCGGGCTGGACATAGCTGCTTTAAAGAAACCAACAACCTTTGAGTAGAATCGCAGCACAGTAGAAACTTTGCACTGTTGACGGTCCTGCTCAGATGATTTCAACCGAATGGAGGTAATAGGTGTGGATCTCTAGTTGTGGGATGGTAACCAAATTAAACGCAGTTGTGGATTAACACGCAGAAAAAAACACTACCCATCAACACATGACAATCGGTTTTAACTTTTCGTGAAGTCACGAAAGAGGTTACCTACAGTGAGGAAGATATTATTTATGCGCAGCTGGGACTATTTATCTACATAAAGTTAAAAACGGGCAACGATAATTGAGCTGCAAATCAAATCACCGATTTAACAGCTACGCGAAGAGTACAGTGAACATGTTCAGAAGCTATAAACAGTAAGCCTGCAGCAATGTTTCCATGCACACCAGTGCTAACACCACCAGTTGGAAAGCGTGAGCCTAATTTGTTGCAGAATCGCCGTTCAATTGCAAGCTGATCAAATGAACCATCAAGGGTGATTTTACCAAGTATATGTTAGAATGTAAAGAACAGTGCTCATCCATTCTATTTAACTTCAGCGAATGGAACAGCGTCCATGCAGAGATTAATCAAAATGCTACAGTTTGCCTCCAATACCTGTATTTCACCTTGCCATTCAGATTATTACACAGCCCCGTTCAAGCCAGCAAAGTCAACAAACTGACATTCGCTTAACTTTACGATGGGGTCACTTGCGCATTGCCTGAAAAAACTAAGGCCTACTCACGATTGTTCGAGACATTATGCGAGTTCTAGGCTATTGCAATATCAGTTATCTTTGTCATGGTGAAAACTTCTCAATCGTGATTTAGCTAGGGCAAAAACAAATGTAACCAGGTAGGTGGCAATATACTTCAAGCAGGGTATTTTCCACAGCCAGTGTACCAGTGGTCTATGCAGTAAACAAGGCTGTTCCATGCTGCACTGAGTGCAGAAATTTAGCAGAAAAAAGCTTTGTTTCTCATCAACTTTTTTCTGGTGCATTCTGCATAAGGACATCACTTTCTATTGTCTCATAAATCTCTGTTTGAAGTTGTTCCGAGAGTTTATAAGGGATATTTGAAAACGTATCTATCGAAAGAAACATTTCACATATAATAATTGGACACTACTGACGGGGTAAATATTGCGCCTATGCAGTAGGCATATTCAGCTCTTGATCCAATATAGTATTAGGAAGAATGGGGAATATTTCATGATGCGCTGATAAAACAGGACCATTCCTGCAAAAAAGAGCATTAGGTCTTTTTTGAGGACGCGTTGTGTTAGTCAAGCATTATCACGTTAGAAGACAGAAGCGACTGTTCACCAAGCAACACCACCGCACCAAACAACTATATGACGTCAGTCAGTACCTCGTCGTTGGTGATCAGCATGTATACAGGAATTCCCAGGCCCTTAGTAACAAACTTAATTTTAATGAAGTTCACAGTGGTAGGCGTGTTCACAGTAGATAAACTTGCGCACTCAGTACAGGAATGATTTTCAACGTTGCTTGTGTCGCTTGGCGACAAATGATGGTGCATGTCCATGGGCGAGACCTGGGTTGCTAAAGTGATGCCACCGTCGCGTTCACACATTTCATGAGTAGCCGAGGGGTCGATTTCAGATAAAGAACGATTTTTATCACGTTGCCCGGTTTTATTTCCGGAGTCAGCTTTGTACGAACTATCGCCGTTGTTTCTCTTGGATTCTTTCAGGCTTTTCTTTTTTACGTTCGTTCCCGCAAATAAACCGTTTTTGCGTTTGCTCTGCCCATGCTGCAGACCATTGCCGTTGTTATTCCATTGCAGGTTTTCACCAACGGTCGTTTCGGGCCTTTCTTTAACTTTGACTGAGCAGCATCCGCAGGTATTTCCCATAATGCAGTCTTACTTGCATGCGGCAACAACCTACCAACAAGCACACAGTACGTACATAATCTCCACGTTAGTAGCCGCTGAAAAGATACATCTTCAAACTCAGCACACAACAGAACTATTCCCCTTGCATGAAAGCCTGAACACTTGCCTCTTTCAAATCACATGCATCCTGAGTAGTGAGCTGTTTAACGCAAACACAACTTGTACTTCAAATCTGTTTATCCGTTGGATTTCTCAAAGACTTACGAGCGTAATCTCAAATCAACAGTCACGCGCGCGCTCTAACTGAAATGCAGAAACGTGCAAGTCACAACTAACCGTTCGCCTGCTGCTACACACGCGACCACTCAGACGTTGCAATAACTGCATAGTGTCTCAATGACTACACGCTTTCCACCACTCCGATGCGCTCGACTGCCTGCGCTCTGGTTCAGCTGTCTGCCTGTCGACACAACTATGAGGGAAATAACCTGCGAGTCCCGCAAGTTATCAAACACAACCACGCTATTTCAACGACAATGCGCGTGCCTGTTTATAACACTCTGAAATCATAGTCTCGAGAGCAATTAGTGTATTCGAACGCAGCAAACAGCGATTACGAAGCAAAAAAAACACAATACACTGCTTTCAATTGCGCTTTAAGCTTATATGATATCACGAAACACACAAAGCAAGCAACATGAACCTTTAGTTGCGCTATATGCTTGAACGCGGAGAGCTGCAGTTTGTTACAGCGTATATATGTCACTGTTACGATGTACAGAACGGCGTGCCGGAAGCGATTTACAAGCCGTCAAGGCACAAAACTGTAGTGTTGACAAAAGCGAGGAGTGCAAATTTTCGTGTCTTAATTTCATTGCGGCCTCTCAGGTGCAAAACAATCCTTGGCGTAATCAATCTCTCGGGCATAAGCAAAAAATTTGGATGGGATCCAATAGCCATTAAATTCTTGTTTCACTGTTCGAAGCTTCCGCGCCTGGAGGCTCGCCTGCTCCCGATGGGACTTTCGGCTGAAAGAAAAAAAATCGTCATTGCCACAATAGGAAAATGATTAGTGGAGAATTTGTCGATAAGAGCCCATTACGCAGTAGGTTACCTCGTGAGCTGGCCAATGAACTGGCTAATGAGCCGTAAGCGGATGAGGCCTGGATTGTGAGACCGCTCGCAAGTCGAATGTTACGTTCCATGCGCGGCAAGGCTTCAAGCAAACGGAAGCCTGTGTTGTTATCAACAACTGCTTTTTCCAGGGCGTCGGCGTAAGAAATCTGCACGAATAGAAACGCAAATGATGTCGAATGCCAGTCAGAACATAGATTCATGAAAAAAAATTCGTCAAAAACGTTACGAACAGCACGTTGTGGATGGTATTTTGTGGATCTTCAATAACGCGTTTATTTCGCAAACTAAATAAATCAAATCTGCTTCAACACTAATTTTCGAAAACTTCCGAAAAAGGCGATCTTCAGCATAAAGTTTAAGTACACGCTTATGATGCACGTAAAACCAAGCGCAAAGTTGATAAATTTTGCAGTTGAAGAACAATTTTAGCAAAACGTTTCCGTAAAAATCTTAACGGCTTCATGTCTGAAAATCTAAAAAAAAATGAAAAACAACGTCACAACTGAAAGGAACAAAAAATTTAAAGCTGGGTAAGCATTTTCACAACTAAATCTTTGACAACAGCAAGTTCGTTGCTCAAAATCTATGTTGCTTTTTGTCAATCAGCTCATTCTGCACACCGAGAGTAGATATAGCAGTAAGTCCTTTAAACCAACTCAAGAAATTATGATCTTACTTAATTTCTAACCCAACGAAAAAGCGTTCAAAGTTTATACTGATCCAAATCATCTGGAAAAAATTGGAATAAATCATACTTCACAGCAGGTTTTTTTTTAAGGAAATGTTAGGTACCCGGTATAGACCTGTAGGGGCCCGATTTCTCTGATTCTAGGGACCTGATGTTAATCTTCTCTGATTCTAAGGACCCGATTTTCAATTCTAGGGACCCGAATCGGGTCCCTAAAACACCTTAAAAAACCTGCTTCACAGGCAAAGCTCAGGCATAGAGCTGTAGTAGCAAGCACAGTGCAGAACGCAAAATCAGATGCAGAGGGAACTTAACAAACTGATAACATGATGTCTTGATGTGTTCTCTTGCGCTATGGTATTTTCGACCCCACTGCAGCCCTTAGTCTTCAGTATTTGTGACTTGAGACGAAGTCTTAAGTCACAAATACTTTTGCTCATTCGGGATCAAAAATTTGCTTCGACGCTGAAAGCGTTGAAATGAAAAAACAGCGTCTTAATCCGTACGAAGCATATTCCAAAACGTATTATAACTAGGGCAACCAATTTTTTGACCTGAAAACTTAAAATTTTGACTTTATAATTTACAAATTTATACTTTATTTTGACTTTTTAATTTTCTGCGTTTTCAATTGAAATGCAAAGCATATTCATATACAGCATTAGAAAACAAACCGAAAGGTTTGTTTTGTTGAAATGAAACAAAAAGTAGTTTATCTGCAAATTCTGGTACAGAATATTTTTAAATTATCTCGCGACTTTCAATTTCATGAAACGAACCTCGTTTATGCTTTGCACTGCGGCGATATGCTTCCACCATAAACCTTTTGTTACTTTTCACTAAGCAGTCACAGAATTTGCAAAATAATTAGTCCACCCATAGGTGTTGAAGTAAACTCAGAAGCATGTTCATGCAGTGTACTTTTGGTTGTTCAACCTTAGGCATGATATGTTGATAAATACATTAATAACTACAGTAGAGTCAAATCTGCGAACATCATAAAGCCAAAACACTGCATAATGGATTAAGCATTACCACAGCAAGTACTGTAAGACCACGTTTCTTGCATTGCTATGCCTAGTCTACTTAATATGCAATCGTCCAGTAGTGGGCAAAACAACATTATTATGTCAGAGGTCGCAAAAAATCCATTAGTATATCAGAATTGCAACTAAACTTGCAAAAACATGTCAAAACCTGCTGTTGTAACCTTAATAAAAATATTGACGAGAAAAAACTCTGCTGCCAGAAAATTTTGACCTAACGATAAATTTTTGACTTTTTTGACCTAATAACTTCGGAGTGCATCATGGTATCAGCGTAAAAGTTGGTTTGTGGACGTTTCATAAACTTTTAAAAAGGCAGATAAATTTGGCTTTATTGACATTTGGTTGCCCTAATTATAACACTTAGGTGTGTGCATCCATCCTACGGCATATCCTTATCAGAACCGTCGCCAGAAAGTTTTCAATAGGGGGGCTTTGCATTTCTGCGGGGGGGCTTGACACTCTATATAGTGTTTCATGTTTAAATTTGGGAGGCTTGGAGCTTTGTTTGAGGGGGATAAGCCCCCAAAATGCCCCTCGTGGCGACGGGACTGATCCTTATGTTATCTGCGCACCCTTCCATTTCCCCGTGCATACGTAGCTAATGCCTGGAGTGTCGCTTGAAGTTAGTCACGGTTGCACAGGTAAGGTGCGGAAAACTTCGCTTTTTCTAAACTACCATTTGAAGAAAATATCGTTTAGGCGCAGCCAATACTGTCATTGCCCATTCACTACTTGCGTTCTTTAGAACGACGCGCGTTCGATCCGCGCGGTTTCGGATTTTCGCCGAAGTCGATCATCGCGGTTTCGCATTTTCGCCGAAGTCGATCGGCGAAATTTGCTGGGCATTGAAAAACAAAAGCATGAAATTTCTCTGCTGCCCGAGTAATGCCAGGTTGGTGTAACAACAGCATGCTTTGTAATTGTCGGGTGATGTCACGTGGGTTGACGTAAACGAACTGTACTTTTAGAGAAATTGCGAAATCGTATGATTGGTTAACTGCTGTTTTGACTTGGCAAAAAATGTATCAGTACTTTAGTTCACATGCCAACCTTCAGGCTGCAGCATTGACACTATGATTCAGCCTCCAAACCACCGAGATGGCAACATTTTAGTACGGGATCCAAAAGTGAAAAGCGATGAAGCACAATTGCTCCAGTCTATTTATATTCAAGATAATGTTTTTTTGCTGCACCCGAAGAACATCCTGTTGTAAATAATAGTTTAAAAACGAGCTGTAGGAATTGCGCAAAGTACTGAATTAAGGCTTTGGTCCGTAGAAGTCAGGGCGCTGCCAAGAAGTGCTCTTGAATATATGACGAGTTCGATGAAGTCGCGTTGCAGCAATCGCTGCAGGTAGGTCACATCAAACACGGCACACCAAGCCAACCTACCAGCCAACACACTTAAGCTGCTTCAAATATTTGGAAGGAAAAACAAGTGGACGTTAAGTGGCACGCGGTTGCCTCAGCGCGAGACGCGAACGCTCGCAGGCAGCTTTTGTAACAACGAAGCAAAAGTTCGATCAAATCAACCGTTGTGGGTCGTGATCATGGCATAAGTTGCGGTCACAATCAAGTACGCCAGCCATTCCGTTGTTCCTGCAACGCCAATGCTTTCCCCTAATGTTCAAACAGATCTTCAGCGACGAACCACACATGAACACAACGTCAGCGACAACACGTGCTTTTCTTCAATACCGAACTGAATTGTCACATAGTGCTCGCGCTGAAAGTATTTTGGCGTCAAGAATTAAACCAGTTTTGTTGCAGAAAGAACCACAGGTTTGAAGCTCCACACAACAAAGCATGAAATGTATCTCTATTATCTACAGAATTTTTAAAAACGATTGTGATTGAGAACACTGCGAGGAAAACAAAACTAGTCATAACTTTGACATCATAATTTTGGTACCGCAAGCAATAACCCAGTGTTTTGTTAAGATTTCACCAGTGACATATTATAACCTTATCGACTATCATGCTTGAAGATAACAAAATAGATGAAACGCGAGATAATATTACAAACCAATGTACAAAAAACACACATTAGAGCGTTGATTTCAAGGATTCACTGCTTGTTGTAATAGTTGATCACGACTGAACAACAGATACAGTGCATAAATGCAAAATAAAAGTTTCTGCAAAGCACTTTTGCAAGTTAACCGTGATCGACACCTGGCGACTACACAACGATGATGCAGCATTTGCACGATCTACTTAAAATTCTTTGCGGTACAACTATGGTCTTTTTACCTGAGTAAGTTAGCAAACGCCACGCCGCTTTGTCGAAACCCACAAGAAACGGGTTTGTAAAAAAAAATCTTTTCTCAACTTTTTTAACATCGATCCCTTAACGTGCGCCTTAAGAACCGCGAACATGTTTGTACAATGAGGGTGAGACCTCTGGGCAAAGCCACCAGCTTTCTATATTGATATGACCCTACGGTATATGCAAACAGTACGTTACTGCCTCATTCATGTATTACAGAAAAACCCTATCGCCAAAGGCAAGGCACCAACAGAAAGCTTTCAGCCACAGAGTGATCAAACCGGTCGGTGCGCATCGAACTTCCAGATAAAAAAGGACGTGCAACAAACTGAGCAGAAACCGTGTAGCAACACGAGCCAAGCCCAAGTTCGAGTAAAAGGTATGAAGTATAAGTGGCGAACACGCTTAACCAGTACAGAAGCGGTTAGTTACTGATGCTGTTTGGGGGAAAAAAGGTCCGCTCTGCACGCCCACAAGCTAAGGATTGGTCAGATTTGCTTTTCCCAAACGATACAGGATAATGTTTCAGGTTTTCAGCAATGCATCGCAGATCGCTGCTATGTCATTATCGAGGCATGTCAACGCATCGCACCGGAGTGCGCCGCCGGTGATTAAGTGCTTGATGTGTCGGTTGTTGGCACACATGCGGAGGATGGTGAAATCACTCAATACTGGACGAAAACTTTATTGATTACTATTTTCGAGTTTTGGACGTCAAATTTATTCCAGTGTTTCAAACTAAGTCTGGAAATGGTAGTTTTGACAAAAGCACGAGAAACAGGAGATTGATAGTGACAAGCATTTGTGCTGAGCTAAGTTTACCAGACAATTTATACACAGTAATATGTATGTTGTATTGTATAAAACAAACATCAAAAATGTCATGGTGTACATCAGTGGCGGCTCGTGGTGAAATTGGCGGGAGGGCTGCGAAATTTCATCTCTGGTTGAACATATGGGTTTGTCGCCCTGGCTGTTTTTATAAAATAGTGGCGTTTCCAGTCACTCCAGCAGTCCTAATCTTATCAAACTCGTAATTTTCAGTTGTCCTTATTGAT